>Ga0070741_10005206_pt1 | contig 29183 bp, 25 predicted proteins | sample Coa_R1_4_FD_66440 | JGI IMG/M metagenome (GOLD analysis project Ga0070741, IMG submission 66440) | Surface soil microbial communities from Centralia Pennsylvania, which are recovering from an underground coalmine fire - Coalmine... | ecosystem: Environmental > Terrestrial > Soil > Unclassified ... | reverse complement strand
TCGACGTGCCCGGGCGTGTCGATCATGTTGAGCCGATAAGTGCGGCCGTCGCGCGCCCGGAAATTGAGCGCCACGCTCTGCGCCTTGATGGTGATGCCGCGCTCGCGCTCGAGATCCATCGAGTCGAGCACTTGCGCCTGCATCTCGCGTTCTTCGAGCCCGCCGCACAGCTGAATGAAGCGGTCGGCGAGCGTCGACTTGCCGTGATCGATGTGCGCAATGATGGAAAAGTTACGGATGAATTCCTGCTGCCAACCGCTCATGGACGCCTTCTGGAGCCTGTACTCGGAACCGCACGTAAGACGGGGCATGAAAAAGGGCGCCCGTTGGGCGCCCTGTCGCAATCCGCCGCGCCGATTCGGCCGACGATTCCCCGCGCGCGCGTAGCATAACGCATTTCCGAGGCGCCATAAACGCGCCTCACGGCGGATTGAGCGCGAGGTACACGAACGACGAACCTCGCCGCACGCGCAATACGGTCGGATGCGCGCTCTTGGTCTGCCCGACGAGCCGGTAGAAATTGCTCAAGCCCGTCACCGCCCGGCCGTCCACCTCGGCAATGACATCGCCGATACGCAGCCCCGCCTCGCGCCCGGCGCCGTCGAGCACGTCCTCGACAACCACGCCGCTCGCGATATCGTATTGTTTGCGCTGTACCGCGGAGAGCTCGCTCAATACCAGACCGAGACGATGTCCGGCGTCACTGCGGCGCACCGGCAGCGATACCTTGGTCGCCGGCTCCTCGCGCAGCTCACCCACATTCACCCGGACTTCCGTCACGCCTTCGTTGCGGCGAAACAGCTTGAACCGCGCCCGGGTTCCCGGCGCCGTCAAGCCCACCAGCGGCGGCAGTTCCGACGACAGGCCAATCGCGCGTCCTTCGTACTCGAGCACGATGTCACCGGCCTTCAAGTCGGAGCGCGCCGCCGGCCCGCCCGGGAGGATATCGGCGATCAGCGCGCCGCGCGGCCGATCGAGCCCGTACGCGGCGGCCAAACCGTGGGTGACCTCCTGCAAACTGACGCCGAGCCAGCCGCGATGCACCGCGCCGCCGCTTTTCAACTGCTCGACAATGCGCATGGCGATATCGATCGGAATCGCGAACGACACGCCCATGAAGGCGCCGGTGCGGCTGTAGATCTGCGAATTGATGCCGACGACTTCGCCCTTCAGGTTGAACAGCGGTCCGCCGGAGTTGCCGGGGTTGATGGCCACGTCGGTCTGCAGAAACGATACATAGTTCTCGCTCGGCAGGCTGCGCCCTTTGGCCGAAACAATGCCGGACGTCGCCGAGCTGTCGAACCCGAAGGGCGCGCCGATCGCGAGCACCCAGTCGCCCACGCGCAACCGCACCGGGTCGCCGATCGTCACGGCGCGCAAATTTTCCGCATCGATCTTGAGAAGCGCCACATCGCTGCGCCGATCGGAACCCACCAGCCGCGCGCGGTACTCGCGACGGTCGGCCAGCCGGACGACGATCTCGGCCGCGCCTTCCACCACGTGCGCGCAGGTGAGCAGATACCCATTCGGGGAGATGATGAAGCCGGAACCGAGCGATGCGCCGTCGCCGGCGTCGGGAGCGCCGCGAAGCGCATCGGGCGGGACGTCGCTGAAGTCGTCCCCGGATTCCGGAGCCCGGTCCCGCTTCGCGGCGGCGATCGTGCTGACGTTGACCACCTCGGGTCCGTGCTGACGCACCAGGCCGGCGAAATCGGGTAGATCGCGCGGCGCGGCGGGCGAAGCCGGCGGCAAGGTCAACAGCACCCAGAACGCCAGGCGTGTCAATCCAGCGGCGCGCGCCGACATGCTGGCTATCGCGCCGTGTCGGAAGTGGGGACCAGGGAATTGCCGAACATCGCGATGGTCTTCGCGGGGACTTCTCCGACGACGGTGATGTGATGTCCGTCCATTGTCTTGCCGAGCGCATGCAGCGCCCCGACGTTAGTCGGCCCCTCCATCATCGATGCCGGCCCGCTGTCGTCGAGCTTCTCGATAAAGATCGACACGGCGGCAAGACTGTCGCTGTACACCAACTGTTCGACGACGCGGTTCCCCTTCGGCAACCGGCGCACCACCGTGCTCGACAACTTGAAACCCTTCGGCACCCGCTCGGCGCGCCAACTCATCGTCGGCGCGCGGGGCGGCGTTTCGCTGTCACGGTACCAGACCATATTGCCATTCGCCGCCTGCGGCGCCAGCGCCGTGTCGGGAATGTTCCCGCCGATGTCGATCTGTGTAAACAAAAACTGCTCGAGCATCTTGTCGTTTTCGTCCGTGAGGTCCGCCTTGAGCAGCAATCCCGTTTCCTGATCCGCCCACAGCCGATAGCCGTAACGATAATCGTCACGCGCGTGTATCAGCAGTTGCCGCGCGGCGCGACCCGCCACGCGGGCCGTGCGGCCGAGCTCGATTACGTAACTCGTCTGAAGATCGGCGAGACGCTCGGGAACGATGGCGACGAAGCCCGTTCGATCGAGCCGCCGATGCTCGATGACCACCGCTTTCTGATCCGGCAGGTAGCAGCGGACCTCTTCATCGGTGCGAATCACCTCGCGCGCGGGGCCGGTGAGCGAAATGAGCCGTTCGGTCACCACTCCCTTCTGCGCGCGGTGAAAGATACGCATAGTCTCGAGCTGAGCACCGCGCTGATAAACAAACGTGCCCTCGTAGTTGAGCTGCGTTGCGGCGCGATGCATGCGCAGGAGCCAGTCTTGCGCTTCGTTGGCCGCCTGAAGGGGAAAACTGGCGACGAAAAAGAGAACCGAGGTGGGAAAAAAGAGCTGAAGGCGAATCATTTATCTTGGGTGTGCGCAACGACACGCACGTACGGCAGCATGCCGCCCATGCCGGCGGTGGGCATGAATTCGTTGTGTCCGACGAGATAAAGATTAAGCCGGTCTTCCGGGTCCGCGACGGCGGCGCTGACGGGAGCCACGGTGGCGCTCGGATTGGAGGAGGCGACTGTCGTAGTGGAATTGGAAATGCCGACCGAGGCCGCTAAACGCGCCGGGGACGCCGCGGTCGGGCCGCTCGCCGGCTGGATCGTCTGAAGCGACAGAATGGCGACCGCAGCGACCGACGCGGCGGCGGCAAATCCCGCGGCCAGCGGCCAGAAGCGCAATGGCGCGGCCGCGCGCTCGGGTTCCGTTTCGAGCCTCGCCATGATGCGCTCCGGCAATCCCCCGGCGGCGAGCACGCCGAGCTGGCGCGTCATGGCGGCGCGTATCAGATGATAACGTTCCCACACGCCGCGCAGCTCCGGATCCTGCGCAAGCTCCTTGAACATCCGGCGCTCGTCCAACTCCTCGAGCTCTCCATCGATCAGTGCCGACAACTTTTCTTTGGTCATGGAACCACCGCTTCGCTCATCGCTCCAACAACGGTTTCAACTGGTTGTCGATCGCTTCGCGCGCCCGGAAAATACGCGAGCGCACCGTGCCGATCGGACAATCCATCACCTGTGCGATTTCCTCGTAACTTAGACCTTCGATCTCGCGTAACGTTATCGCCGTCCGCAAATCTTCCGGCAGCGCCTCGATCGCCCGATTAACGGTCGCGGCGATCTCATCCGTCAGAAGCGTGCGCTCGGGCGTCGCCTGGTCGCGCAAGCTCTCGCCGCTCTCGATCAGCTCGGCGCCTTCCACGTCCATATCGTTGCTCGGCGGCCGACGGCCTTGAGAATCGAGATAATTCTTCGCGGTGTTCACGGCGATACGATACAGCCAAGTATAGAATGCGCTTTCGCCCCGAAATCCGCCGATCGCGCGGTAGGCCTTGATGAAAGCCTCCTGCGTGACATCTTCGACCTCGCCCCGATCGCGCACGTAGCGCGCGACGAGCTTCGCCACCTTGTGCTGGTACTTCCGCACAAGCAGATCAAACGCGGTTTTGTCGCCCTTTTGGACTCGTGCGACAAACTTCTGGTCGATGCTGCGCTCCGACATCAGCCGTAGCGCTCTGCGGCGGACAACCAGCCGGCTGCCATTAACTGACCGCCGCTGATTGATAAAGTTCGGCTTTCCACCCGGAATTTCCGCTTATTGTTGTGCAATCCCCACCTTCCCCGACGTCCGGTCGAGGTCCCTGCAAAAGATCGTATGATAGGATAAGCGGGTAACGACAACTACCGCTGCTGCTCGGTTCGCATCCCATCCATGCCTCCCCCCGTCGTCGCGGACGTCATTGTCATAGGCAGCGGTGTCGCCGGGCTCAGTCTGGCATTGCGCCTGGCGGATCGCGCCCGCGTGACCGTGCTGGCCAAAGGGATCGTCAGCGAAGGATCGAGTCTGTACGCCCAGGGCGGAGTGGCCGCTGTCGTGAACCAGGCGGAAGATTCCTTCGAGGCGCATTTCGACGACACGCTACAGGCGGGCGCCGGACTTTGCCACGCGGACACCGTCGAACAAGTGGTTCGCCGCGGTCCGGAAGTCATTACGTGGTTGCAACACTTGGGCGTCCCCTTCACTACCGATCACGGCCGCTACGCCGAGAACGGCAGCGCCGAGCTGCATCTGACCCGCGAAGGCGGCCACAGCCATCGCCGCGTGGTGCATGCGGACGACGCCACCGGGCGGGCCATTGAAACCGCGCTGGTGCGACGCGCCCGCGCGCATCCGGGTATTACGCTGCTCGAACATCAACTCGCGATCGATCTCATAACGGCGGCAAAACTGGGCCTCGCGGGCGTGAACCGCTGCCTCGGGCTCTACGTGCTCGACAAACGCAGCGGCGAAGTGGCTCCCCTGGCCGCGCGACACGTGGTATTGGCCACGGGCGGAGCCTCGAAGGTCTATCTATACACCAGCAACCCCGACACTTCGACCGGAGACGGCATCGCGATGGCCTGGCGCGCGGGTTGCCGCGTAGGAAACATGGAGTTTATGCAGTTCCACCCGACCTGCCTCTACCATCCGCGCGCCAAGTCATTCCTGATCAGCGAGGCCGTGCGCGGCGAGGGCGGACGCTTGCTGCTGCCGGACGGCGAGCCGTTCATGCAGGCCTACGACCCGCGCGGCGAGCTGGCGTCCCGCGACATCGTCGCGCGCGCCATCGACTACGAGATGAAGCGGCGCGGGTTGGATCACGTGAATCTCGATATCAGCCAACAGCCGGCGGATTTCATCAAGACGCACTTCCCTACCATTTACCGCCGTTGCCTCGAGCTCGGTTACGACATGACGCGCGAGCCGATTCCCGTGGTTCCCGCGGCCCATTATACCTGCGGCGGCGTGGTGACGGACTTGCGCGGTCGAACCGACCTCGATCGGCTTTATGCGATCGGCGAATGCGCCTTCACCGGTCTGCACGGCGCCAATCGGCTTGCCAGCAACTCGTTGCTCGAATGCCTGGTCTTCGCCGAGGCCGCGGCCGAAGATATCGCGGGGCGGCTGACACCCGACGGCTCGGCCGCGCCGGCGCTTCCCGGCTGGGACGAGAGCCGCGTGACCGACGCCGATGAACACGTCGTGGTATCCCACAATTGGGACGAATTGCGGCGCTTCATGTGGGATTACGTCGGCATCGTGCGGACCACCAAGCGGCTGGAACGCGCGCAACGGCGCGTCGAGATGCTGTCGGAAGAAATTCACGAATACTATCGTAACTTCCGCGTCACGAACGATCTCATCGAGCTGCGTAATCTCGTGCTGGTCGCCGAACTGATCATCCGCTCCGCGCTTTGGCGCAAGGAGAGCCGCGGACTGCATTACACGCGCGACTACCCCGAACCCGATCCGCGCTACGCGAACCGCGACACCGTGCTCATCCCTCCTCTTTTCGCAACCGCAGCTGAGTTCGCAAACGCCTGAACGCTTCCTTGTCGACCGCGTCGGCGGCGATGACGACGCCGGCCGGCCATCGTTTGCGCGCGTAGCGCACCGTCAGCAGCGTCAAGCGCGGATGGACCCATTGCTCGACCAGCCGCGCCTCTTGCCAATCGGTCGAGCCGCGGCGCCGCACCGCGCACGCGCCGTCCTCGGCGCTCAACTCGAACGCGACGATCGCGCCTTGCGCCCGGCGCAGGGCGTGCCGATTCAGCTCGCGATAGGCGCTCACGACGATCAGCACGACGAGCCCGAGGCGCAACGCGAGCGGCAACGGCACCCACATGGCGATCGCTAAAGCGCCGCCGTGTACCGCAACGAGCACAACGAAGAGCAGCCGCGAGGTGCGCAGCTCGAGCTGTATTTTATTGAATGATTTTTCCGACAAGCGCCTGCAGCTCCGAATCCTCAGGACGGGACACGCCGTTGCAGTAGTCGAGGAGTTCCGGGTCCGGTAAATCGAGCAAGCGCACGAAGGCGGCACGCTCGCGATCGGTCAGGCCGGCGTAATGGCGTTCGAGGAATTGCTTGAGCAGCAGATCGAGCTCGAGCAGGCCGCGGCGGCAGCGCCACCGCACGCGCTCGCGCTCCCGGTCATCGATCACGTAACGCGCTTGACCAGAAGCTCGCGGATGTGCCCGATCGCCTTCGTGGGATTGAGCCCCTTCGGACAGACTTCCGTGCAGTTCATGATGGTATGGCAGCGGAACAGCTTGTACGGATCTTCCAAGTCGTCCAGGCGCTCGCCGGTCGCCTGGTCGCGCGAGTCGGTGATGAATCGGTACGCCCACAGGAGCGCCGCCGGGCCCATGAACTTGTCCGGGTTCCACCAGAACGACGGGCACTGCGTCGAGCAGCAGCCGCAGAGAATGCATTCGTAAAGGCCGTTCAGCTTGTCGCGATCCTCGGGCGCTTGCAGCCGCTCGCGCTCCGGTATCGGATCGTTGTTGATCAAGTACGGTTTCGCCGCATGGTACTGGTTGAAGAATTGCGACATGTCGACGATGAGATCGCGGATCACCGGCTGCCCCGGAAGCGGCTTGAGCACGACCGGCTCCTTCAATTCGGCGACACGGGTAATACAAGCCAAGCCGTTCCTGCCGTTTATGTTGATGGCGTCCGAGCCACAAACACCTTCGCGGCAGGAGCGGCGGAAGGAAAGCGAGTCGTCCGTCTCTTTCAACCGCACCAGGGCGTCGAGCAGCATGACATCCGTCGGCTGCAACGCGATGTCGTAGTCCTGCATGTACGGCTTCGCGTCGGCATCCGGATTGTAGCGGTAAACGGAAAAACGCATCGCAGTTATCCTAATAAGTGCGCGCTTTGGGTTCGAACGGTTCGACCGACAGCGGCTTCAGGTGCACCGGTTTGTATTCCAACCGGTACTGCTCTTTGAAATACAGCGTATGTTTCAACCAATTCACGTCGTCGCGCTTGGGAAAATCCGAGCGATCGTGGGCGCCACGACTCTCCTGCCGCGCGGCGGCGGAAACCATCGAGGCGGTCGCGACTTCGATCAGGTTGTCGAGCTCGAGCGCTTCGACGCGCGCGGTGTTGAATACCTTCGACTTGTCTTTGATCTCGGTGCGCGCCACGCGTTCCGCGACGCGCTTGATTTTCTGCACCCCTGCGGCGAGCAAGTCCGGGAAACGGAACACGCCGCAATGCGCCTGCATGGTCCGGCGCAGCTCGGCCGCCACGTCGGCCACGCGTTCGCCGTTCTTTTGACCGTCGAGGCGCGCCAACCGCGCCAGCGTGCGATCCGCCGCGTCCCCGGGTAGATCCTTGTGGCCGGGATTTTCCTGCAAGAACTCAATCACCGAATTCGCCGCCTCGCGTCCGAATACGACGAGATCCGTAAGTGAATTGGTGCCGAGCCGATTCGCCCCGTGCACCGAAGCGCACGCGCACTCCCCCGCCGCGTAGAAGCCCGGCACCGGCGCCTCGGGATTGCTGCCTTTCGGCGCCACCACCTCGCCGTGATAGTTGGTCGGAATACCGCCCATTTGATAATGCGCGGTGGGCACGACCGGAATCGGGTCGCGCACCGGGTCGACGTTGGCGAATTTCTTGGCGATCTCGCGGATACCGGGCAAGCGCTTTTCGATCCGCTCCTCGCCGAGATGGTCGAGCTTGAGCAGGACGTAATCGCCATGCTCGCCGCAGCCGCGGCCCTCTTTGATCTCCGTCGCCATCGCGCGCGCCACCACGTCGCGGCTCGCAAGATCCTTCATGTTCGGCGCGTAGCGCTCCATGAAACGCTCGCCGTTCTTGTTCAGCAGAAACCCGCCCTCGCCGCGCACGCCTTCGGTGATCAACACGCCCGCGCCGGCGACGCCGGTCGGGTGGAATTGCCAGAACTCCATGTCCTCGAGCGGGATGCCCGCGCGCGCCGCCATCCCGAGGCCGTCGCCGGTGTTGATAAATGCGTTGGTGCTCGACGCGTAGATCCGCCCGGCGCCGCCGGTCGCAAAGATCGTCGCGCGCGAGTGCAGGATGGAAACTTCGCCGGTCTCCATTTCGAGGGCGATGACACCGAGCACCTGGCCGCTCGGGTCGCGGATGAGATCGAGCGCCATCCACTCGGTGAAGAACTGCGTCTTCGCCCATACGTTGCGCTGATACAGCGTGTGCAGCATGGCGTGACCGGTACGGTCGGCGGCGCAGCAGCTGCGCTGCACCGGCTTTTCGCCGAAGTTCGCCGAGTGGCCGCCGAACGGGCGTTGATACACCGTGCCGTTATCGTTGCGGTCGAAAGGCAAACCGTAGTGCTCGAGCTCGATCACCACTTCCGGCGCGGTGCGGCAAAGAAATTCGATCGCGTCCTGGTCGCCGAGATAGTCCGAACCCTTCACGGTATCGTACATGTGCCACAGCCAATGATCTTCGCCCATGTTGCCGAGCGCCGCGCCGATACCGCCCTGCGCCGCGACGGTGTGCGAGCGCGTCGGAAACACTTTGGATACCACCGCGGTCTTCAGGCCCGCCTCGGAAAGCTGCAGCGCCGCGCGCAGGCCGGCGCCGCCGGCGCCGACGACTATCGCGTCGAAGCGGCGAATCGGCGGCGTCATGCGACGCCCCGGATCAGTATCTGGGCGGCCCAGAATGCCAGCGCGATCAAGATGAATGCCGTGACCAAACTAACGGTGAAACGCAACCACGTGGGATGCAGGTAATCCATATAAATACTGCGCAGCCCCAACCAGACGTGGGCCAGCAAACTCGCGAAGAAAATCCCCCACGCGAGCCGCACCGCGCCCGAGGAGAAATAGGCGCTCCACGCGCCGTAGTCGCGGACGGGGCGGAGGATCAGATAGCCGATAAGATAAATAGTAAAGCCGGCGAGATAGAGCGACGAGATACGCTGCACGAGAAATCCCGCGACTCCTCGATGTATGCTACCGAGCGGGCGGGCGCGCATCATAACCAGACCCCCAACAAAACCACGGTGATAACGGAGGCGATGATCGTCGACCAGGCGCTGCGCCGGGCCGAATGCAACTCGACGCCGACGTCAATGTCGATCAGGAGATGGCGCACGCCGGAGTAGAGATGTTGCACGAGCAGCCATACCGCCAGGAGCACCGCCGCGCGCCCCAGGCCGCCGCTTAACATCGCTCTCACCTGCTCGAAGCGCGGCGCGCTCTCGAGCGACGCCTGCAATGCCCACAGCGCGAACGGCGTCAGCAACGCCAGGAACGCGCCGGTAATGCGATGGAGGATGGAGACAATCGCGCCGATCGGCTGGCGGATTAGCAGCAGATTCAGGTAGACGGGACGAGTCGCGGTTCGTTGTTGCATGCGCTTTTTATAGCTCGCGGTATGGTCGCTACCCCGAATTTACCGCGCGGCGGACAGGTATTATATAGAGGCTGGTACCAACGTGTGAAGCGTTGCTTCGTACCGCTATGCGAACGGTTTTTCGCTTCGATTGACAAAGTGCGATGAACGACGACTGGAAAGAGTTCTTGCGACAACAGGGCGCGAACTACGGCGCCGCCGGGGTGGAAGATTTCGGCGATCCGCACGCCGAACGCCGCGCCGCGCGCGAAGGCGACGTGCTTGTCGACCTGTCGCACCTATCGCTCATCCGCGCCGTCGGGGCGGACGCGAAGAGTTTTCTGAACGGTCAGTTGACGAACGATATCAATCTCCTCGACGACGCCCACACGCAACTCAGCGCGTGGTGCAGCGCCAAGGGCCGCATGCTCGCCCTCTTTCGTGTCGTACGCCGGAATGACGGCTATCTCCTGGAGTTGCCCGCCGCGCTGCGCGATGACGTGCTCAAGCGCCTGCGCATGTACGTTTTGCGCGCCAACGTGAAGCTCGAAGTCGCGGACGACGCGCTCATGCGGGTCGGCATCGCTGGGCCGAATGCGTCGATGAAAGTGAGCGCCGTGACCGGCTTGACGCCGGCCGCCGGCGACAACACTTGCGCGCGCGCCGGCGAGCTCGTGGTCATGCGGCTCCCGGGCTTCCATCCGCGGTTTGAAATACTGGCGCCGGCGGTCGAGGCGCGCGCGATCTGGGGTCGATTGATTTCGGGAAGCACGCCCGCGGGCGCGGGCGCGTGGACCTGGCATGACATCATGGCCGGGATTCCTGTCGTGCTTCCGCCGACGAGCGACGCCTTCGTGCCACAGATGGCCAATCTCGATCTGCTCGGCGGCGTCAGCTTCAGCAAGGGTTGTTACACCGGACAGGAAATCGTGGCGCGCGTCCACTATCTCGGGCGCCTTAAGCAGCGTATGTATCGGTTGCATGCCGACGCGCCGTCGGCGCCGGCGCCGGGTACCGCTATCTACGCACCCGAGCGGCGGGATCAGGCAACCGGCAACGTCGTGGTCGCCTGCGCCTCACCGTCCGGCGGTTGCGATTTGCTCGCGGTGATCCATACGAGCAGCGCGGAGGCGGGTGAGTTGCATCTCGGCGAGTCAAATGGACCGCGGCTGACGATTGAGTCGTTGCCGTATCCGGTTTCAGGATGAGGTCGAGCGCGTGTCGGCGCGCTTGTAGATACAACGACGAGTATTACTTCGATGGGGCCACGCGTCCCGCGCGGCCATTCTTCTGCGAAGAGCCATCGATCTTCGGCTCATCGATCACCTGATAGAACGTCTCGCCCTTTTTGATCATGCCAAGCTCGACGCGCGCGCGCTCCTCCACCGCCGCCAACCCTTGCTTGAGGTCGACCACCTCGGCCGCGAGCGCCTCGTTACGTTCGCGCAGGCGCGCGTTCTCTTCGCGCTGCGCGGCGATCTCTCGCTTGAGTTCCCACACCGTCAACAACCCGCCGTTGCCGAACCATAAAGGGTATTGCAGCACGACGAATAGCGCGATTAGCCCGATGGTCACTAATCGCAGCGGGGACATGCGGATGGCGCGCTCCTATCCGGCGCGCCGGCGGAACACGCCGCGGCCGGGGTAGCGCGCGCTCTTGCCGAGCGCTTCTTCGATGCGCAGCAGCTGGTTGTACTTGGCGACCCGATCGGAGCGCGATAACGATCCCGTCTTTATCTGCCCCGCCCCCGTCGCCACCGCCAAATCCGCGATGAAGCTGTCCTCCGTCTCGCCGGAACGATGCGAAATCACCGTGGTGTAGCCGGCCGCGTGCGCCATTGAAATCGCCTCTAGCGTTTCCGTGAGCGTGCCTATTTGATTCACCTTGATGAGGATCGAGTTGGCGACGCCTTTGTCGATGCCTTGCTCGAGAATCTTGGTGTTGGTCACGAAGAGGTCGTCGCCGACCAGCTGCACTTGTTTGCCGAGCCGATCGGTGAGCTTTTTCCAGCCGTCCCAGTCGTTTTCGGCGCAGCCGTCCTCGATGGTGATGATCGGGTAGCGCTTGCACCAATCCGCCAGCACATCGACGAATTCCCCCGCGGTCAGCTGGCGCTTTTCCGATTCCAAGTCGTAGCGCCCGTCCTTGTAGAACTCGCTGCTCGCGCAATCGAGCCCGAGCGCAATGTCGGTGCCCACGTCGTATCCGGCTTTTTCGATCGCTTCGAGAATCACCTGCACCGCCGCCTCGTTCGACGGCAAATCCGGCGCGAAACCGCCTTCATCACCGACCGTCGTACCGAGCTTGCGGCCGTGCAGAACTTTCTTCAACGCATGAAAAACCTCGGCGCCGTAGCGCAGCGCCTCCGCGAACGTGGGCGCGCCGACGGGCAGGATCATGAACTCCTGCATGTCGACGCTGTTGTCGGCGTGCGCTCCGCCATTAATGATGTTCATCATCGGCACCGGCATGACGAACTCGCCGCCCTGGTGCAAGTAGCGATACAGCGGCTGCTTGGCGTCGGCCGCGGCCGCGCGCGCGTTCGCCATCGATACGGCGAGGAGCGCGTTCGCGCCGAGGCGCGATTTGGTCTCGGTGCCGTCGAGCCCGATCATGGCGCGATCGATGGCCGCCTGATCGCGCGCATCGCGCCCGGTCAGGAGCTTGCGGATATCGCCGTTGACGTTGGCGACGGCGCGCAGCACGCCCTTGCCGAGATAACGCTTGGCATCGCCGTCGCGCAGCTCGAGCGCTTCGCGCGAGCCGGTCGAGGCGCCGGAGGGAACCGCCGCCCGCCCCATGGCACCGGACGTCAACGTGACGTCGGCCTCCACGGTTGGATTGCCGCGCGAATCGAGAATTTCGCGCGCCCGTATCTCTGCAATTGCTGACATGCTTCGTTTCCTTCCAGTAACAAAAGTGGCCGTCCCACCTGCTCTCCCTCCCGCCGCGCGGGAGGGACGGGGAGAGGGCGCACGTCGACAACCACCGGCCCCCTCCCGCGCCCTCTCTCACGGCGCGAGGAGCAAAACCGAGGAGTGAATGTATCTCTGACTTAACGACGAGATATCAGTAGCGACTGCTCCACAAAACCGCGCTGTTTAACGACGGTATCCAGTTCCTTCAACGTTTCGAGCAACTCCTGCATGCGCCCGAGCGGCCACGCGTTCGGGCCGTCCGAAAGCGCTTTGTCCGGATTCGGGTGCGTCTCCATGAAAATGCCGGCGACGCCGGCCGCGATCGCGGCGCGCGCGAGCACCGGTACGAATTCGCGCTGCCCGCCGCTCTTCGTCCCCTGCCCGCCCGGTAATTGCACCGAGTGCGTGGCGTCGAACACGACCGGGCATCCGGTTTCGCGCATGATGGCGAGCGCGCGCATGTCGGAGACCAGATTGTTGTAGCCGAAAGACGCGCCGCGCTCGCACACGAGAATACGATCCTTGCCGCCGGCGGCGTATGCTTTCTCGACGACGTTCTTCATGTCGTGCGGCGCGAGGAATTGTCCCTTCTTGATGTTCACCGGTTTGCCGGCCCGCACCACCGCCTGAATAAAGTCCGTCTGCCGGCATAAAAACGCCGGCGTTTGCAGCACATCGACCACGGCGGCGACCGGTTCGATCTCCGGCGTATCGTGCACGTCGGTCAGCACCGGCACGTTGAGCTCGCGCCGAACGCGATCGAGGATCGTCAGGCCTTTCTCCATGCCGGGACCGCGAAACGAGGCATGCGAGCTGCGGTTGGCTTTGTCGAAAGACGACTTATAGATAAACGGGATGCGGAGCGCCGCGGCAATCTCTTTCAACTGCTGGGCAGACTCGAGCGCCAGCGACTCCGACTCGACCACGCACGGACCTGCAATGAGAAAAAACGGGCGGTCGAGCCCCACCTCGAAGCCGCACAGCTTCATCGCGCCGCCGCCTGCTTCGGCTGAGCACCGCCGCGGCGGGCACGCGCGGCTTCGATGTAACCGCTGAACAGCGGATGACCGTCGCGCGGGTTGGAAGTAAACTCCGGGTGGAATTGCACGCCGACGAACCACGGATGGTCCGCCAGCTCGACGATTTCGACGAGCATATCGTCCGCCGACGTTCCGGCGACGACAAGTCCCTTCGCTTGCAGCGGTTCGCGATACTTGTTGTTCAACTCGTAGCGGTGCCGATGCCGCTCGACGATCGTATCGCGCCCATAAAGCTCGCGCGTACGCGTGCCCGGCAACAGCTTGCACTGCTGCCCGCCGAGACGCATGGTGCCGCCGAGATCGCCGCCGGCCGCCCGCCGTTCCTTCACGCCCTCCGGCGTCATCCACTCGGTGATCATCGCGATCACCGGATGCGGGGTCTTCGGATCGAACTCGGTGCTATGCGCGCCCTTGAGACCGGCGACGTTGCGCGCGAATTCGATGACCGCCACCTGCATGCCCAAGCAGATTCCCAGGTACGGAATCCCGCGCGTGCGCGCGAAGTTCGCGGTCTTGATTTTGCCTTCGATGCCGCGCTCGCCGAAACCGCCGGGGACGAGAATCGCGTCCGCGCCCTCCAATGCGTCCGTGCCTTGCGCTTCGATCATCTCGGAGTCGACGTAGCGGATATTGACGCGCGTACGCGTATGGATGCCCGCGTGCTTCAGCGCCTCGCTCAGCGACTTGTACGACTCCGTGAGGTGCGTGTACTTCCCAACCAGCGCGATCTCCACGTCCGCCGTCGTATGCTCCATGGCGTACACGACCTTGTCCCATTCCGAGAGATTCGCGCGGCGCGCGTTGACATGCAGCCGCTCGACGACGATTTCATCGAGCCCCTGCTCGTGCAACAGCCGCGGAATCTTGTAGATGTTGTCCACGTCCGGCGTGGAAATAACGGCGCGCGGCGGAACGTTGGTGAAGAGCGCGATCTTGCGGCGCTCGTCCTCCGGCAGCATGCGATCGGAACGGCACAGCAGGATATCGGGTTGAATTCCGATGGAAAGCAGTTCCTTCACGGAGTGCTGCGTCGGTTTGGTCTTGAGCTCGCCGGCCACGCCGATATACGGCACGAGCGTCAGGTGCACGTAAACGCAGTTGCCGGGGCCGTGCTCGATGCCCATCTGCCGGATGGCTTCGAGGAACGGCAACGATTCGATGTCGCCGACCGTGCCGCCGATCTCGACCAGCGCCACGTCGACGCCGTTCGCGCCCTGCTCGATGCAGCGTTTGATTTCATCCGTAATATGCGGAATCACCTGCACCGTCGCGCCGAGATAGTCGCCGCGGCGTTCCTTGCGGATGACGTTCTCGTAAATCTTTCCGGTGGTGAAATTGTTGCGTTTACCCACGGTCGTGCGCACGAAGCGCTCGTAATGACCGAGATCGAGGTCGGTCTCGGCGCCGTCCTGGGTTACGTAGACCTCGCCGTGCTGATACGGGCTCATCGTGCCCGGATCGACGTTGATATAGGGGTCGAGCTTGAGCAGCGTAACCTTGAGGCCGCGCGCTTCGAGGATGGCACCGAGGGAGGCGGCGGCGATCCCCTTACCCAACGAGGAAACCACACCACCGGTCACGAAAATAAATTTGGTCATGAAAGCCCGTTCTGCTAGGTCGGTTACCGACTACGGCCGCGTTGCGCGGCACGTCCTGCATCGGCTTGGCCGATGCGAAATCCGACATCGGAACGGAAGTACACGCTACCAGATGGCGGTTGATTGCGCAAATAACCGCGCGTAATTAACGCGCGGCGGCGCGTTCGAGCACGAGCACTACGCCCGCTTCGCCGGGGCGCGCGGCGTACGGTTCGCAAATCCATCGATCGCCGATGGCAGCGAGGTCGCCATCGATATAAACCAGCGGCAAACGCGCGCGTTCCCACGGTGGAATGCCCGCCTCCTGCAACAACTTCTTTACTTTGTGCGTGTGTCCGCGCACGCGACAGCGCTCGCCGCCGCGCCGAAAACGCACGTGCACCGTGTTCCCGGTGACGCGCGCAGTGGCGAGGCCGGCACCGCGCGTCGCCTGCGCGCGCAGCCGCCATCCGGTTTCCGGGATTTCGAGCGCAGTGGCGAGATTCCAACCGCTTTCCCAATCGAGCGGCGGCGAACGATCGGCGGGCTGGAATACGAGAAAATTGCGATAGCGTCGTACTTCGACGTCGCGCCACCGCACCACGGCGTGCCGGCTTGCCGGCCGGCGCCGGGCTCGGTCGAGGATCTGCCGCAAGACACGCTCGCTCGGCGATGGCGAGCCGCGCGTGCGAATCCAATACCGCACCAGATTCGCTTGGCGCTCCGGCTCGAGCCGCAACATGGCCTCGATATTCAGCCTGCCGTCGGCGTCCGCTGTAGCGGCGAGATCGATATCCCCCAACCGCTCGAGCAGCCGCAACGCCTCTCCCTGGTGAGACGCGGCGAGCGCCATCCGCGCCGCCGCCTGCGGCCAGCGTTCCGCGAGAACTGGCAAAACGCGGCGGCGCACGAAGTTGCGCACCAGATTCTCGTCGCGATTGCTGGCGTCTTCGATCCAACGCAGTTGATGTTGCGCCGCATAGTCGGCAAGCGCCTCGCGCGCGAAGCCGAGCAGCGGACGCGCGAGACGCCCTTGGGCGAATTCCGCTAGCGCCGGCATGGCGGCGAGACCGGCGACGCCGGCGCCGCGCATCAATTGCAGCAACACGGTTTCCGCCTGGTCGTCCTGGTGGTGCGCCGTGAGCAGCACCGCACCCGGCGGAAGAAGGCGCGCCAACGCCGCGTAACGCGCATGACGCGCGGCGTCTTCCAAGCCGCGCTCGGCGATATCCTGTACGACGATGCGCTCGGAACGGAACGGGATCGCGAGCGCCGCGCAAACGGCCGCGCCATGACGCTCCCACTCGGCGGAGCCCGGCTGCAATCCATGATCGATGTGCAGCGCGTGCACACGCCATGAGCCGCGCTCGCGCAGGCTCCCGAGCGCGTGCAGCAGCGCATGCGAATCCATGCCGCCGCTATAGGCGACGTAGAGCGGTGTCGCTGGAGTGAGATGAAGCTCGGTGCTCAGCACGCGCGCGAGCGCGTCGGGCGTAAAGCGGCGCCGGCGATGACGGCGTTCCTGCAGGAGCGACGCGATCGCGTCAGCCTTCTTGGAACTCTCCATGCTGCATCAGGCGCTGGTAGCGGCTTTCGATCAGGTTATCAGGCGGCACGGCGCGCAGCCTATCGAGCTCGTCGGCGAGAGTCGACTTCAGTCGTCGCGCCGTTTCCTCCGCGTCCCGATGCGCCCCGCCGAGCGGCTCCGGAACGACGACGTCGACGAGACCGAGTTTCGATAAGCGCTCGGCCGTGATTCCCATCGCCTCCGCCGCGGCGGTCGCCTTGTCGGCCGCGCGCCAGAGGATCGAGGCGCAGCCTTCGGGAGAAATGACCGAATACGTGGCGTATTGCAGCATGAGCAGCCGATCGCACACGCCGATGGCGAGCGCGCCGCCCGAGCCGCCCTCGCCGATCACGATGCTCACGATCGGCGTTCCCAAACGCGACATCACGTACAAGTTGCGCGCGATCGCCTCGCTCTGCCCGCGCTCCTCCGCGCCGACGCCCGGATACGCGCCGGGTGTGTCGATGAAAGTAACGAGCGGCAGCCGAAAGCGCTCGGCGAGCCGCATCAGGCGCAGCGCTTTGCGATAGCCCTCGGGCCGCGGCATGCCGAAGTTGCGCCGCACCTTTTCGCGCGTATCGCGGCCTTTCTGGTGGCCGATGACGACCACCGGACGGCCCTCGAAGCGCGCGACGCCGCCGACGATGGCGGGATCGTCGGCGAAGCCGCGGTCGCCGTGCAGCTCTTCGAAGTCGGTGAACAGCCGCGCGACGTAATCGAGCGTGTACGGCCGCAGCGGATGGCGCGCCACCTGGGAAATCTGCCAGGGCGTGAGAGAAGTGAAAATCGACTCCGTCAGCCGCCGGCTCTTCGCCTCCAAGCGACTCACTTCGTCGGCGATGTCGGCGCCGTGCGATGCCGAGCGCAGCGCTTCGATCTTCGCCTCGAGCTCGGCAATGGATTGTTCGAAGTCCAGGTAGTTATGGTTCATTGTTTAGTTGATGCAGACCCCTCTACGGCAGCCCTGCCGTACTGCGATCGGGACTAGCGATATTCGACTTGCACGTTGCGCTCGCCCGCGAGACGGCTCAAACGCTCGAGCACCGCTTTGCTCGGACTCACTTTCCATTCTTCGCCCAACACGAGTTCGACCTCCGCCGCTTCGCTGCGGTAGCGTACCCATACCGGACAGGGCCCCTGGCTCGGGGCGAGGATTTGCCTGAGCTCGTCCATGAACCCGTTCGCCGCCGTGGTGGCGTCGACTGCAATAATGAGCCGGGACCCGAAAACGCCGCGTGCCTGATCGATATTATAGATCTCCTCCGCGGACATTTTGAATCCGCCGGTGTATTCGTCGACCGACACGTGCCCCTTAACCACGAGCAGCGTGTCCTTCACCAGCAGCTCGCGGTGGCGCTCGAAGAGCTCGGAAAAGACGGCAAGCTCGAGGCGCCCGGTGCGGTCGTCGAGCGTTACGAACGCCATGCGATCGCCGCGCCGGGTCTGCATGACCCGCATCCCGACGACCAGGCCGGCGACCGTCACCGCGCGATCCTGCGTCGGGCGCAATTCGGCGATCGTCGCGCTCGTGATGTGCTTCAGCTCTTCGGCGTAACGCGCGATCGGATGCCCGGTGAGGTACAGGCCGAGGGTTTCTCTTTCGCCGTCGAGCCGCTGCTCCTCGCTCCATTCCGGTAGTTGCTCGTAAACCGGCGCATCGGACGGTGCTCGCACCCCGCCGAAGAGATCCGACTGCCCCGCTTCGCTGTTGCTCGCGTGCTGATCAGCCTCGGCGAGCGCTTTGGTGAGGGACGCCATGAGCGCCGCGCGGTGGGTGCCGAACGCGTCGCACGCGCCGGCTTTGATGAGCGACTCGAGCACGCGGCGGTTCACGCGGCGGCCGTCGATGCGCTTGCAGAAATCGAACAGATCGCGAAACGGCCCGTCGGCGCCGCGCGCCTGCATGATGGCCTCGATCGCGGACTGCCCGAGCCCCTTGATCGCGCCGAGACCGTAGAGAATCGTGTTGCCGTCGATCGGCACGAATTCGAATTCGCAACGATTGATGTCCGGTGGCAGCACTTTGATTTTCATGTCGCGGCATTCGGCGATCATCGTGACCACCTTGTCGGTCTTGTCCATATCGGACGAGAGCACCGCCGCCATGAACGCCGCCGGATAATGCGCCTTGAGCCATGCCGTCTGGTACGCGATGAGCGCGTACGCCGCCGAGTGCGAGCGGTTGAAGCCATAGCCCGCGAACTTCTCGATCAAGTCGAAAATTTCCGTCGCGAGCTTTTCGTTCACTCCACGTTCGCGCGCGCCCTCAACGAAGCTCGCGCGCTGCTTCGCCATCTCCTCCGGTTTTTTCTTTCCCATCGCGCGGCGCAGCAAATCGGCGCCGCCGAGCGTGTAACCGGAGAGCACTTGTGCGATCTGCATCACTTGTTCCTGATACAGGATCACGCCATACGTGGGTTTGAGAATCGGCTCGAGGCTCGGGTGCGGATACTTGACCGGGATACGCTTGTGCTTGCGATTGATGTAATCGTCCACCATGCCCGACTGCAGCGGGCCCGGACGGAACAATGCGACGAGCGCGACGATTTCCTCGAACTGATCCGGTTTGAGGCGATTGATCAGATCCTTCATGCCGCGCGATTCGAGCTGGAACAGCGCGGTGGTCTTGCAGGACTTGAGCAGCGCGTAGGTCGCCGCATCGTCGATCGGCAGATGATCGATGACGAGCGGCGCGTCGCCCTTTTGCGCGCGCTCGCGGTTGATGATTTTCACCGCCTTGTCGATGATCGTGAGCGTGCGCAGGCCGAGGAAGTCGAACTTCACGAGCCCGACCTTTTCCAGATCCTCCATGTCGAACTGCGACACGGCTTCGTGTCCGCCCTGCTCGCAGTAGAGCGGCATGAAGTCGGTAAGCTCGCTCGGCGCGATGACGACGCCGCCCGCGTGCTTACCGGCGTTGCGCGCGAGACCTTCGAGCATCTTCGCGGTGTCGAGCAGCGACCTGACGTCCTCTTCCTTGTCGTAGCGTTCCTTGAGCAGCGGCTCGACTTCGAGCGCGCGGTCGAGCGTCATGCCGATCTCGAAGGGAATGAGCTTCGCGATCTTGTCGCAAAAACCGTACGGATGGCTCAGCACGCGGCCGACATCGCGCACCACTGCGCGCGCCGCCATCGTGCCGTGCGTGATGATCTGCGCCACCTTGTTGGCGCCGTAACGTTGTTTTACGTACTCGATCACTTCGTCGCGCCGCTCCATGCAGAAGTCGACGTCGAAGTCGGGCAGCGACACGCGCTCCGGATTGAGGAAGCGCTCGAACAGCAGCTCGTACTTGATGGGATCGAGCTCGGTGATGCCGAGGCTGTAAGCGACCAGCGAGCCGGCGCCGGAACCGCGGCCGGGCCCGACGGGAATGCCGTTACTCTTCGCCCATTGGATGAAGTCCGCCACGATCAAGAAGTAGCCGGCGAAACCCATCTTGATAATGACGTCCAGCTCAAGATCGAGGCGCGCCGCGTACTCGGTTCGCGCCGCGGCGCGAACCGACTCCGGCAGCAAGCTCAAGCGCCGCTCGAGCCCGGCGCGGCTGTTCTCCCGCAAGCTTTCGTTTTCGTCACCGCCGGTTTCGAACTTGGGCAGGTAGTACTTGCCGAACTCGATGCGGTAGTTGCAGCGGCGCGCGATCTCGATCGTGTTGGCGAGCGCTTCCGGCACGTCCGCGAAGAGCTGCTGCATTTCCGCCACCGAGCGGAAGTATTGCTGCGTGGTATGCCGGCGCGGCCGGCGGCTGTCGGTCAGCACCCGGCCTTCCTGTATGCATACCCGTACCTCGTGCGCCTCGAATTCCTCCGGCTTGAGAAACATCACCGGGTTGGTCGCGACCACCGGCACGCCGACCTCCGCCGCGAAGGCGACGGCCGCGTGGTTGTATTCTTCCTGACGCGGCTGTCCGATGCGCTGCAATTCCAAATAGAAGCGGTCCGGAAACCAGCGGCGGTATTCGTCGGCCGCCGCCTGCGCCGCGGCGCGGTTGCCGCCCAGAAGCGCATTGCCGATCTCCCCTTCGTGCGCCCCGGACAACGCGATCAGGCCCGCGGACGCTTCATCCAGCCAAGCGCGCTCGAGGCAAGGCCGGCCCGACTTCTGACCCTCCCGGTAAGCGGCCGTCAGCAAGCGCGACAAATTACGATAACCGGCCACGCCTTGGCACAGGAGCGTGAGGCGTAACGGCTTATGGGGGTCCGAGGGGTGAGCCACCCACACATCCGCGCCGACCAGAGGCTTCACGCCGGCGGCGACGGCCGCCTGATAAAGCTTCGCGGCGCCGAAGACGTTACAGAGATCGGTGAGCGCCACCGCAGGCATCGAAGCAGCCGCGGCCGCGGCGACGAGGTCCGGAATGCGAACAATCCCGTCGGCCAGCGAAAATTCTGAGTGAACTCGAAGGTGGACGAACGATGCGCTCACGAACGCAATTTGACCCCAAATACCGTGGGGACGGAAGAGCATAAACGACCAACCCGATGCTCAGCCGGTTCGGCGGCTCTCCGAGGATGTGTTTCGCGATTCACTCGCACCGTCGTTATACTCGCGCCGCCGAATCGGACATCGGAAGAAATGACGCCAACCACCCGACGCTGGACCGCGGTTCTCCTCATTTCCTTCTTCCCCTTCCCATCGTCCGCGGACGACTTCGCGCCGCTTGCCATAACCAACCAAAGCCCGCTGATACAGATCTATGGCCTGCCCACGCTTGGCGGCCCGCGGTTGTTGAAAGGCGGGCAGCTCGAGGTGGGCCTCGGTTTTGAAACCGCCAGCAATTTTTTCTCCGGGGCGACAGCCTCGGAAACATTACTACTGGACGGCGAAACTCATCGTACCGCCCTTACGGTCCGCTACGGGACGAACCAAGCCGAGTGGGGAATTGAAGTGCCCTACCTGTCCCACAGCGGTGGCTTCATGGATAGCTTTATCGAGAACTGGCACGACACGTTCGGCATGCCCAACGGGGGCCGCGATCAAGCCCCCCGAAATCGGCTCGCGTATATTTATCAGCGTAACGGCAGCGACTTACTGCGATTTACTCAAGCGACTCGAGGAGTCGGCGATGTGCGATTGTATGGCGCTTGGCCCTCACGGGTGGATCGAGGCGCGGTCGATATCGCTTTGAGGAGCAGTCTGAAACTTCCGACCGGAAAGTCATCCGAGCTGCTCGGCAGCGGTGCCACTGATCTCGCCGTCTGGCTCTCGATCGGCTGCTCCGCCACCGCCTGCCCCGGCCGCTTGCGGTGGACAGCCGGCGGCGGGGTCCTGGGGCTTGGGCAAGGCGATGTATTGCCGGACATGCAGCGTAGCCTCGTCGCATTCGGAGGGCTCGGACTCGCGTGGCGGGCCTTAGCGCCGGTGGTGCTAAAAGCGGACTTGCTGGCTCACAGTCCGTTCTACGCCGACAGCGCGCTCAAACCCCTCGACGCGTCCACCGTACAACTCTTACTGGGAGGGACCTGGAACATCACGGCGCGGACCGCGTTGGACGTCGGTCTTTCGGAGGACCTGCGCCTTTATACCGCTCCGGATGTAAGCCTGTTGATTGGTTTGCGCGCAACGTTCTGACCAGCCAGCTTCATGACCGGAACACGAAGGAGTGAATGAACGGTACCTCTCAACGGATAAGACGCTCGAACCGAGCCGTTCTTTTATAGTTTCAAGGAGATACATAGTATACTGCTTGCATGGACTTATCAGGGACCCAAACGGCGCCGGGCGGACATGCGACGAACCCGCGCGTGCTGGAACAGCTCGAGCAGTGGCTTACCAAGCGCTGGGTGCTCGGTCTCATTAATCTCGCCGTCCTCGCGCTGCTCAGCTTCAGCCTTGCACGCGGCACGTGGCGCCTATTTACGCCACCTGCTCCTTCAGAATCGGTCCCGATCGTTCCATCGAACGAATTAACCGGCGACTACAACCTCCCGGCGCTGCTGTCCGCGAACCTGTTCGGGCAGGCGGCTCCGGCGACGAAGCCCGGCGTATCGCTCGAGACCATTCCACTCAGCAGTCTCAACCTGGTTCTCACCGGCGTGATGGTGACGCCGGCCGCAAGCTTTGCGTTGATCAGCGCCGACGGCAGCCCGGAAGCGCCGTTCGCCATCGGGCAGGATATCGTCTCGGGCGTCACGCTCTACGCGGTTTACTCCGACCGCGTATTGATCCGCCGCGGCGGCGCGACCGAAAGCCTCATGCTTAAAGATACGGGTGCCAACCTCCCCGACGGTTCCATTGTCGCGGCCCCGCCGCGTCCGGCTCCGACCTCGGGCGTGCAGCGCCGCGGCGACAATAATTACGCGGTCAGCCGGCAACAGCTGACGCAACAAATGCAGAAGCCGGACTTTCTAAGCCAGGCGCTCATGGTGCCGAACGCCGGAGGCGGATTCCTGGTGCGCGAAATCCAGCCGGGCAGCATGTACGAGAAACTCGGGTTGCGCGTCGGGGACGTGATTCAGTCGGTGAATGGCCAGGCGGTCAACACCGTGGACGATGTGATGCGGCTGTATCAGCAGTTCGAGTCGGTGGCGAACGTATCCGTCGAGGTGCGCCGCGCCGGCCGAGTGGAAACGCTCGTATATAACTTTCAATAAAGCGATTACTGCAAATGACTGCGACTGCACATGCCGGCTGGCGCTACGGGCTGATCGCCCTTGCGCTCGCGGCCGTCACATCTCTGTACGCGGCTGATCCGGATGACGACGAAGGTGACGCGGAGCCGACTCCTCCGCCGGTAAACGATCGAGCCGTACCGCCGAGCGGCCAGCGTCCCACGGTACCGGCCCCGAGCAACGCCCAGGCGCCGATCCCGCCGGGGCCGCCCGCCGGGGCCGCTCCGGCTCCGCCCGCGTCGACCTCACCGGCTCCGCCCGTAACCAAGGTGAGCAGCAACGAAGTGCTGCTCAACTTCCAGGCGGCGGATATCCAAGCGGTGGTGAAAGCCGTTTCGCAGATGACCAATCGGAACTTTCTGCTCGACCCGCGGGTAAAGGGCCAAGTCACGATCATCTCCGCGAAACCGGTGCCGCGATCGGCGGCGTATCAAATTTTTCTCTCGGCGCTCAAGGCCCAAGGCTTCACCGCCGTCGAGGGCCCCGGCGGGCTGGTGCGGATCATTCCCATTGCAGAGGCCAAGCAAGGCGCGGACGTGCATAAAGACGTGCCGCGCGGCGGTGAGCAGGTGACGACGCACGTCGCCATATTGCAGAACGTTTCCGCCAGTCAGATCGTACCGATACTGCGTCCACTCATGGCGCCCACGAGCCAACTCTCGGCTTATGACGCCGCGAACGCGCTCATCATCACGGATTTCGCCGACAACATTCGCCGCTTGCTCGCGATTATCGACCGCATCGATCAGCCGGCCGCAAGCGAAGTCACGGTCGTGCCGCTGAAGTACGCCTCCGCCCTCGACATCGCCGATCTCATCACGCGTCTCGCGGTGACGCCGGGCGCGACCCCGGGCGCGCCGAGCGGCGTACCCATCCAGCCCGGCGGTGTGCCGGCGGGCGATCGTTTCACCATTATTCCCGATCTGCGCACCAACAGCCTGCTCATTCGTACCGAGAACCCGGGCCGCCTCGCGCAGCTGCAATCGTTGATCACCAAGCTCGACGTACAGGCGACCACCGGCGGACAGACACGCGTCATTTACTTGCGCAACGCCGAGGCGGTGAAACTCGCGGAAGTGCTGCGCGGGTTGTTGGCGGGCGAAGCGCGCGCGCAACAAGCGGCGGCGCCGTCGGCCGTGCCAGGCGCGGCGCGTCCCGTCGGTGCGGCGCGCGGGGGCGCTGAAGCTTCGCTCGTGCAAGCCGACGAGGCGACCAACGCGCTCATCATCAACGCGTCGGACGCCGTTTATAACAACCTGCGCGCCGTCATCGAAAAGCTCGACGTGCGGCGCGCGCAGGTGTTCGTCGAAGCGCTGATCGCCGAAATCAGCATGGACAAGGCGAGCGAGCTCGGCTTTCAATGGGCATCCGTGGGCGGCGCCGGCTCGGGCGCGGTGGCGGGCGTCAGCAATTTCCGCAGCGGCACCCAGCAAGGCATCATCGCCGCGACGGCCGATCCCAAAACGCTGGCCGGGGCGACCGGCCTCACGCTCGCCTTCCTCGGGCGCACCATCACCCTGCCGGACGGAAGACAGGTGCGCAGCATCGGGGCGCTCGCCCGCGCCCTCGAATCAGACAGCCAAGCCAACATTCTTTCTACGCCGAACCTGCTGACCCTCGATAATGCCGAGGCCAAGATCATCGTCGGCCAGAACGTGCCCTTCGTGACCGGCGGTTTTCTTCCCACCGCGTCGACCGCGAACGCCGCGACGGGCGTGAACCCGTTCCAAACGATCGAACGCCGCGACATCGGCATACAGTTGCGCATCAAGCCGCAAATCTCCGAGGGCGGCGGCGTGAAGCTCGATATCTTTCAGGAAATCTCGACAGTCACCGCCCCGCCGCCCGGTGTTACCGCTTCCGACATCATCACCAATAAACGCTCCGTGGAAACCAAAGTTCTGGTGGACGACGGCGCGACCGTGGTTCTCGGCGGCCTGATCGAAGACAACACCACCGATACGCAGGCGCGTGTGCCCTTACTGGGGCGTATCCCACTGCTCGGCGCGCTGTTCCGTTCCAAAGAACAGACGAAGCGGAAGACGAATTTGATGGTGTTTTTGAAACCGACGATCATTCGTACCGTCGAAGACCACTACCGCGTTACCACCGATCGCTACGACTATATCCGCGCGCAAAGCGAGGAGGAACGCCAGCGCAGCCAGCAATTCGAACGGTTCCGCCCGGTACCACCTGCGCCTAAACCGGCCGAACCGGAGAAGGAAAAGACGGAGAAACCCGTAACACCCGCGCCACCCGCTGGCTCCGGCAATCCCGGCTGATCCTCCGCTATGCAATCGCCAACGACCATCGACACTCTCGATCCGCAATGGATTGATCGCCTGCCCTACCACTTCGCCAAACGCCACGGCGTGCTGGCGGCGCGCCAATGCGAGGCGGGGCTCGAGGTGTGGGCGCGCCCGGGCGTCTCGAGCACCGTGCTCGCGGAGCTGCAACGGGCGCTCGGACAGCCGATACAGCTGCGCGAGCTGACCGTCGAAGCTTTCGATACCGCGCTTCACCGCGCCTACGAGCGCGGCAAGCACCACGCGATGGAAATCGTGGACGGGCTCGATACCGATCCGGATCTCACGGATCTCACGCAAGGACTCCCCCGCGTCGAGGACCTGCTCGAGAGCGAGGACGACGCGCCGATCGTGCGGCTGATCAATGCGCTGCTCTCGCAGGCGGTGCGCGAAGGCGCCTCGGATATCCATGTCGAACCGTTCGAAACGCGCTCGGTCGTGCGTTATCGCATCGACGGCGTGCTGCGCGATGTCATCGAGCCGCCGCAAGCGGCGCACGGTCTCATCGTGTCGCGCGTGAAAATCATGGCGCGGCTCGACATCGCCGAGAAACGCATGCCGCAGGACGGACGCATCACGCTGCGCCTCGCCGGTCGGCCGGTCGACGTGCGCGTCTCCACCCTGCCGACGGCTCACGGCGAGCGCGTCGTCATGCGTCTGCTCGACAAGCAGGCCGGCCGGCTGACGCTGCCGGCCATCGGCATGTCGCCGGAAATGCTCACCATACTCGATGGGCTGATCAATCAACCGCACGGCATTATCCTGGTAACGGGTCCCACCGGTTCCGGTAAGACGACGACGCTCTACGCGGCGCTGTCGCAGCTCGACACCAAGAGCCACAACATCATGACGGTCGAGGATCCGATCGAGTACGACTTGGACGGCATCGGCCAGACGCAAGTCAACCCCAAGACCGATCTCAGCTTCGCGCGTGCCCTGCGCGCCATTCTGCGCCAGGACCCGGACATCATCATGATCGGCGAGATACGCGATCTCGAAACGGCGCAGATCGCGGTGCAGGCCTCCCTCACCGGCCATTTGGTGCTCGCCACGTTGCACACGAACGATTCCGTCGGCGCGGTGACGCGCCTCGTCGATATGGGCATCGAACCGTTTCTCGTCGCTTCGAGCCTGCTAGGCGTACTGGCGCAGCGATTGGTCCGGCGCCTGTGCCCGCAGTGCCGCAAGCCGCACGCGCCGGACGCGGCGGAGCGGCGGCTGCTGCAGCTTTCCGCGGAAGATGATCGGCAGATCAACATGCCGGTCGGCTGCGCCGAGTGCGCGAGCAGCGGTTACCAGGGACGCACCGGCGTGTTCGAGCTTCTCACCGTCGACGACGCGCTGCGCACGCTGATTCACGACGGCGCTTCCGAAGAACGCCTGCGCGACCACGCGCGCCACCGGGGCATGCACTCGATCCGCGAAGACGGGCTGCGCTGGGTGCTCGCCGGCGAAACCAGCCTCGATGAAGTCCTGCGCGTCTCGCGCGAGTAGGATCTCCCATGAGCCGTCATCACCAAAACGCTGTTACAAGCGCTAACGCCTGTCGCTCGTTCTCCCGCCGGGAGAGAGGGAGCGAAGGAAAAAGGGGCCGGTAAAACTTGGCGGGCTTCGAATATCAGGCACTGGATTCCACCGGCCGTGCGGTGCGCGGCGTCATCGACGGCGACGCCGAGCGCCAGGTGCGCGCGCTGCTGCGCGAGCGCGGGCTCACGCCGCTTTCGGTCGACGCCATCCGCGAGCAGCAGACGCGCGCGGGCGGCGGCAAGGCGCCGCGCGTGCGCCGCGGCATTTCCGGCAGCGAACTGGCGCTCGTCACGCGTCAGTTCGCGACGCTGGTGCGCGCCGGCTTGACGCTCGAGGAATGCCTCACCGCGCTCATCGAGCAGACGGACAAACCACGCACGCGCAACGTGCTCGCCGGTGTACGCGGGCGCATGGTCGAAGGCCAGTCGCTCGCGCGCAGCATGGGCGCCTTTCCTCAGGCGTTTCCCGATATTTATCGCGTCATGGTCGACGCGGGCGAGCAGTCGGGCCGGCTCGTCGAAGTGCTCGAGCGTCTGGCGGATTACACCGAGAACCGGCAGGCGCTGCGGCAAAAAGTCGTGCTCGCGTTCATTTACCCCGCCCTCGTGACGTTCGTGGCGATCAGTGTCGTGTCGCTGCTGCTGGTCTACGTCGTACCGCAGGTCACGCGCGTGTTTACCAACACCGGCCAGGCCCTGCCGTTGGTGACGCGCGTCTTGATCGCGATCAGCGACGCCGCGCGCGCCAGCGGAATTTTCTGGGTGATCGGCATTGGGGTGGCGATCATTGGGGGGCTGTTTGCATTGCGCAATCCGGCGGTGCGCTTCCGTTGGCACGGCGTGATGCTGCGCCTGCCCGTCGTCGGGCGGCTGGTGCGCGGCATCAACGCGGCGCGCTTCGCCGATACGCTCGGCATCCTGACCGCGAGCGGCATTCCGCTGCTGCCGGCGCTGCAGTCGGCGGTTCCCGTGGTGAACAACCTGCCGATGCGCGCCGGCGTCGAAGAAGCGTTGCGGCAAGTGCGCGAAGGCGGAAGCCTGTCGCGCGCGCTCGGCAAATCCAAGCTGTTCCCGCCGCTCGTCGTGCACCTGATCGCGAGCGGCGAAGCGAGCGGACGCCTCGATGCCATGTTGCAGCGCGCGGCGGAGGCGCAAGCGCGCGAGCTCGAAAACTGGGTGAAGGCGTTGACCGCGTTGCTCGAGCCCGTGTTGATTCTGGTCATGGGCGTCATCGTGCTCTTTATCGTGATCGCGATACTGCTGCCCATCTTTGAAATGAACCAATTGATCAAATGAGGTTTTACATGCAGGAAGGACAAAACCGCGCATTCCGTCGCCGTCAAGAACGCATAGAACGGCGTCAACCCTCACTCTTATTCCCTGTCCCGCCCGCGCCGGAGACGGCCGCTTTCGCGCGTCCCGCGCTTCGCCGCATTCGCGCGTCCTTGGGCAGCAGAGCGAGCCGAAGCACGCTACCCGCGCACGTTATCGGGTCGCGCGGGTTTACGTTGATCGAGGTGCTCGTCGTGGTCGTGATCCTCGGCATCCTCGCCGGGCTCATCGTGCCGCGCATCATGGACCGGCCGGATCAGGCGCGCGTCGTGGCGGCGAAGAACGACATCCACGCGATCACCAACGCGCTCAAGCTGTACCGCCTGGATAACGGCACCTATCCGTCCGCCGATCAGGGGCTGACGGCGCTCGTGCGCAAGCCCGAGACCGGCGAGGTGCCGCGCAACTGGAAGAGCGGCGGTTATCTCGAGCGTCTGCCGAAAGACCCCTGGGGCGGCGACTACCAATATCTGAACCCCGGCATCCATGGCGAAGTGGACGTGCTCAGTCTCGGCGCCGACCGCCAGCCCGGGGGCGAGGGCTACAATGCCGACATCGGCTCGTGGGATGCGAACTGAGGCGAGGCGAACGCCTGTCCCGGTGAAAAAGCGGGTCGAGGTCAGGAAGCGAATATGATGTTTCGCCGCCCTCGCCTTCGCCCCTACGCGGCCAGAGAGCAGGAAGCGCGCCGATTCGTGCACGC
>Ga0070741_10005205_pt1 | contig 29184 bp, 23 predicted proteins | sample Coa_R1_4_FD_66440 | JGI IMG/M metagenome (GOLD analysis project Ga0070741, IMG submission 66440) | Surface soil microbial communities from Centralia Pennsylvania, which are recovering from an underground coalmine fire - Coalmine... | ecosystem: Environmental > Terrestrial > Soil > Unclassified ... | reverse complement strand
GCAAGCTTCAGCCGTCACCCGAAGAACCGTATCCGGGCGCAAGACGGCTCGTCCGCGAACGTTCGCGGCTCCGCCGCCGCCCGAGCGTTGCGCCGTCGGCCGCGCGTCCGTGACGGAGAAGGAGGGATTCGAACCCTCGAGGCAGGGATTCCCCCACCTAACGCCTTAGCAGGGCGCCGCCTTCAGCCACTCGGCCACTTCTCCGGGAGTGGCCAAATCGTAGCGGCCTCGCCGGTAGCGTCTCGGCGTTGCGCCGGCTTCTCCTCGGTGGTGCGCTTCTCCTGCTGCTCGGCCCCGGCGGCTCGCCCGCCGCGCCCGGCACCTGCCCGGCGCCGGGGCTCACGGCCGCCTACGCGCGGAAGGTCGACAGGGCGCTCGCCTCCGGCCGCGACGTCTGGGGCGAGCAGGTCCTCCGAGCGCCGAACGGGCCGAGCTACAGCGCGGTCCGCCGCTACCTGAGGCCGCTCCTGCGCGTCGGCGACCTCACCGACTCCGGCGTCTACTACCTCGCCTTCGGCCGGCCGAACGGGCCGTACTCGCTGCACGTCGCCGACGGCGGCGAGCTCCGCTGGCGCCGCGCGAGCGGGCCGCGCCTGCGCGTGGTCGTGGGCGGCGAGCCGTACGGGTCGTGCCTCGCCCGGCTGGCGACGCCGCGGCTCGCCGGCGGCTGGCTGCCGATCCTCGAGACGCGCTACGCCGACGGAACCGGACACCGCTATCGCGAGGAGTCGTTCGCGACGAGCCCACCGGATCCGCCCGCGAGCTACCTGCGCCTGGCCGTGCCTGCCGGCGCAAGCGCGCGGATCGGCTCGCTCGCAGTCGGCGGGCCGCGCACCGTCTACGTCGCCTTCGACGGGCGAGCTCGCGCGGTCGACGCGGAAACGTACGCACGCGCGCGCGCGAACGTCGTCGACTACTGGAAGTCGAAGCTCGCTTCCGGGACGTCGTTCGACGTACCCGATGCGCGCGTCGACGACGCGGTGCGGAACCTGCTCGTCCAGGAGCTGCTCTACGGTTGGCGCTACAGCGTCGGCAACGCCTACCAGCTGTTCGAGTTCCCCGAGAGCCTCGCGAACGCCTCGGTCCTCGGCGAGTACGGATTCGCAGCCGAGGACCGCGCGATCGTGGAGGCGTCGTTCCACCGTGAGCCGCACCTCTACCGCGACTGGGAGCAGGGCCAGCGCCTGCTCGAGCTCGCGCGCGCCGAGCAGCTCGCTCCGGACCGCGCGTTCCTGGACGCCCTGCTGCCGCGTGCGCGTCGGGCCGTCGCCGAGCTTGCGGCGCGGATCGGCCCGGATGGCCTGCTACCGAAGGCGCGCTATGCGTCCGACCTCCCGACGGTCGCCTACAGCGTCAACGGCCAGGCCGTCGACCTGCAGGGCCTGCGCGCGATCGCGCCGTTCGTGCCGGCTGCGCGCGCCGTCGCCGATCGCCTCGCACGCGGCCTCCGCGCCGCGCTGAACGCCTCGGAGCGGCGGCTGGACGACGGCTCGCTCTTCGTTCCCGTGCGGCTGCTCGACGACGAGGCGCCGTACGAGCACGTGACCGATTCCCGCGCCGGCAGCTACTGGAATCTCGCCATCCCCGACGTGCTCGCGTCGGGCCTCGTCCGCCCCGGCTCCGAGGAGGCGAACGGCGTTCTGCGCTACCTGCTCGCTCACGGGTCGCGGCTGCTCGGCCTCGTCCGCTTCGACTTCGGCCGCCCGAACCGGCTGCCGGGGTACGAGGCGCCCGGCTCCGACGACGTCTACGCGCTCGGGGTCGAGCGCTTCCTCGCCGACAACCACCAGGCCGACCTGCTCGCGCTCACCCTCTACGGCCAGCTCGGCGCCGGGATGACGGAGAACACCTTCGTCTCGGGCGAGGGCGCGACGATCGCGCCCGTCGCCGGCGAGGCCGAACGCTCGATGTACCTGCCGCCGAACAGCACGAGCAACGCGTCGTTCCTCGAGTGCCTGCGGCTGCTGCTCGTGCACGAGACGGCCGGCGGCGTCGAGCTCGCGTACGGGACGCCCCGCTGGTGGCTCGCGCCGGGCAAGCGCATCGCCGTCCGCGACGCGCCGACCGCGTTCGGTCGCGTCTCGTACACCCTGACGGCCCGCCGCGGCTCCGTCGACGTCGACGTCTCGCCGCCCGCCGCCGGCTCCCTGTCGCTGCGCCTCCGCCTGCAGCGCGGCGAGCGGCTCGGGCGCGTGACGCTCGACGGCCGCCCGCTCGCACACGTCGACCGCCGCACGGGCACGATCGACCTCGGCAGAATCCACCGCCCCGTCACGCTGACCGCGCACGTCTTAGGAGCTTCTTAGGGGTGCCTTACCGAATGCTCAACTCCGCCGGGCATCATGCCCTCGCGATGAAGCACGCAACGACACCTCGCCGGATCGCCCTCGCCGTCCTGGCGCTAGCCGCGGCGGCCGGGATCGCGGTCGCCGTGCAGTCGCACAGCGCGCGCGCGGCGGCCGTCGACCCCGGGCTCGTCGACATCAACACGTCGCTCGGCTACCAGGCCACGCACGCCGCCGGCACGGGGATCGTCCTCACGTCCTCGGGTGAGGTGCTGACGAACAACCACGTCATCCGCGGCGCGACCCGGATCACCGCGACCGACCTCGGTAACGGCCGCACCTACACGGCGAAGGTCGTCGGCTACAGCGTCGCGAACGACGTCGCCGTCCTCCAGCTTCAGGGCGCCTCGGGCCTCCAGACGGCCACGGTCGGCGACTCGAGCAGCGTCAAGATCGGCGACGCCGTCTCGGCCGTCGGCAACGCGGGCGGCGCGGGCGGGGCGCCGACGACCACGACCGGCCGAGTCACCGGCCTGAACCGCACGATTACGGCGCGGGACGACCAGGGCGACGCCGAGCAGCTCACGGGGCTGATCGAGACCGACGCGGCGCTGCAGCCGGGCGACTCCGGCGGTGCGCTCGTCGACAGCTCCGGCCGCGTGATCGGCATGCTGACCGCAGCGTCGGCCGGCTTCCGGTTCTCGTTCCAGCCGGTCGCGGCGGACGGCTACGCGATCGCGATCAACAAGGCGCTCTCGCTCGTCAAGCAGATCGAGGCGAAGCAGGCCTCGGCGACGGTGCACATCGGCGCGACCGGCTTCCTCGGCGTGACGATCCAGCAGCCGGTCTCGTTCGGCTACCCCTACTTCGGCGACGCCGCCGCGACGAACGGCGCGCTCGTGACGAGCGTGCTCGACGGCTCGCCCGCCGCGCGCCTCGGGCTCGGCTCGGGCGACGTGATCACCGCGATCGACGGCCACGCCGTCTCGTCGGCGAGGACGCTCTCGACGCTGCTCCTCGCCCGGTCGCCCGGCAACAGGGTCACGGTCGGGTGGGTCGACCAGTCCGGCGCGAGCCACCGCGCGAGCGTCCGGCTCGCGAGCGGCCCGCCGCAGTAGCCGGTAGAAACCCGCCGGCCGCTCCCGTAAGCTGGGAGCCCTGACCGGGGTCAGGCGAATCGTCCTGCTTGCGGCGGCCGCGGTCGCCTGTTCGTGCGTCGCCGCGGCCGCGGCGGCCGAGCGGCACTCGTCGTCGGCGCGCGTCCGCGTCGTCACGATCCGCTACCGCGCGCACGACGGCGTCGCCCGCCGCGCCTACGTCGTCCTTCCCGCCTGGTATGGCCCGCACGACGACCCGCCGATCCCGCTGATCATCTCGCCGCACGGGCGCGGCGTCTCGCCGCTCGCGAACGCGGCGCTCTGGGGCCACCTGCCCGCCCGCGGCTCGTTCGCGGTCGTCAGCCCCGCCGGCGAGGGACGCCGGCTCCAGCTCTACTCGTGGGGATCGCCGGGCCAGATCGCCGACCTCGCCCGCATGCCCGTGATCGTGCACCTGGCGCTGCCGTGGCTGCACGTGAATCGGCACCGCATCTACGCGGTCGGCGGCAGCATGGGCGGCCAGGAGGTGCTCCTCCTGCTTGCACGGCATCCGCGCCTGCTGGCGGGCGTGGCCGCGTTCGACTCCGTGACGCGGTTCGCGCTCCAGTACCACCACTTCCCCCGCGTCCCGTGCGGCACGAAGTGCCTGAAGACGTGGAACGGGCCGGTCGGGCTGAGCCTGCAGCAGCTCGCGCGCATCGAGGTCGGCGGCGCGCCGAGCACGAACCGCTTCGCCTACGCCGAGCGCAGCCCGTACACGTACGCGCGCGAGATCGCGGCGTCGTGCGTCCCGCTCGAGCTCTGGTGGAGCGTCAAGGACCGCATCGTCACCGACCAGACGCTCCAGTCGGGCAAGCTGTTCGCACGGATCCGGGCGCTGAACCCGCGCGCGCCCGTGACGGCGTTCGTCGGCGCCTGGTCGCACTCGATCGAGATGACGCCGCAGGCGCAGCTCCCGGCAGCGCTGACGCTGTTCGGCCTGCTGCCGGCCGGCCGAACGGTGCTGCTCGCCGCGAAGCAGATCATCCCCGCCGCGCAGCACAGCTGCGGCAAGGCCCCGCTCACGGCCCCGCCCGGGTAGCGGAGCAGCGGCCGCTACGATGCCCCGGCCGGAGGGGTGGCAGAGCGGTCGAATGCGGCGGTCTCGAAAACCGTTACCCGTCGTTCGGCGGGTCGAGGGTTCAAATCCCTCCCCCTCCGCTCACGGCGGTCGGGTGCCGGCTCTCGCGCTCAGAACAGCGTCGCGGCGAGACGGCGGCGGTAACGGACCGCGAGCGGGTGCTCCTGGCCGAGCTGATCGAAGAGCGCGACGGTCTGCGCGACGAGCCGCTGTCGCCGCTCGCCGTCGGCGGCGACGATTGCCTCGAGCAGCAGGTCGAGCGCTCGCTCGAAGTCGTCGCGCCGGAGCGCGTCGACGACGTCCGCCAGCTCGCCGGAGGCGTCGAGATCGTCGATCAGGCGCTCCGCGGCGGTCGGGCCGGTCAGCCCGTCCAGGAACTCGGCGACCTGAGCCGGCGGCAGCGCGCCGACGAACTCGCGCACGACCTCGCCCTTGCGGAAGGCCTTGACGGCGGGGATGCCCCGAATGTGGTAGCGGCGTGCGAGGTCGCCGTTCGCGTCGACGTCCACCTTCGCGAGGACGATCGCGCCGTCCCGCGCCCGCGCCTCGCGCTCCAGCACCGGGCCGAGCAGCCGGCATGGACCGCACCACTCCGCCCAGAAGTCGACGACCACGGGCAGCTCGTGCGAGCGCTCGAGCACCTCCCGCTCGAAGGTCTCATCCGTCACGTCCATCCGCGGTCGAGAGTACCGCCGTTCCTCGGCCGACCGACGGATCCGGTGTGCCGCTTTTCCGAGTCGCGCGAGCAGCGGGCCGCGAGGTCGGCCCAGTCGGCGTCGACCCGGGCCTGGATGCGATCGACGAGGGCGCGGTGCTCGGGCCGGAGCAGGTGGGCGAAGCGGTTCTGGCCCTCGAGCCACTTCTCGATCGGCAACTGGCGGTCGGGCTCGTACGTCAGCCGGTAGCTGCCGCGGTCGACCTCGTAGAGCGGCCAGAAGCAGGTCTCGACCGCGGCGTCGAGCACGTGCGTGCCGGTGCGGGGCTCGTGGCCCCAGCCGAGCGGGCAGTCGGTCAGGATGTTGAGGAAGGCGGGGCCGGCGGCGGCGACGGCGCGCTCGACCTTGACGCTCAGGTCGTGCCAGTGCGAGGCGGCCGCCTGCGCGACGTAGGGGACGTGGTGCGCAACGGCGATCGCGGTCATGTCCTTGCGTGCCTGCGCCTTGCCGAAGCTCGCCTCGCCGGAGGGGCTCGTCGTCGTCGACGCGCCGAGCGGCGTCGCGCCGGAGCGCTGGACGCCGGTGTTCATGTACGTCTCGTTGTCGTAGCAGACGAACAGGAAGCGATGGCAAGCCGGGCGCACGGCCGGCGAAGATCGCGCGCACGTCCTCCGGATGCAGGTCGCGGCCGCCGAGGCCGTAGACGTGGCTCTCGAGCTCGGCGCCGCTTCCGTACAGCGTCGCGGCGAGCTCGGCAGCGAGCGGCGGCACGCCGCCCTGCGAGTCGGCCCGGTCGAGCACGATCACGCGCGCGACACCCGCGAGCGCCGCGGCGACCGCCTCGCGTGGCAGCGGACGAAACGACGTCAGCTTGAGCAAGCCGGCGGCCTCGCCCTCGTCGCGCAGCTCGTCGACGACGTCCTTGACGGTACCGGCGGTCGAGCCGAGCGCGACGACGGCGTCCTCGGCGCCGTCGAGGCGATAAGGCTCGACGACGTCATAGCGACGGCCGGCCAGCTCCGCGAACTCGTCGGCGAGCTCGGCGAAGACCCGGAGCGCCGCCGTCTGCGCGGCCGCCTGCTGCCGGCGAAGCTCGTAGTAGTAGTCCGGCATCGCAAAGGGACCATGTGTCGCCGGCACGGAAGCGAGGAGCGCATGCGGGATCGCGTAGTCGCCGGCGAAGGCCCGCACGGCCTCGTCGGCCAGCAGCTCGACCGGCTCGGCGGCGTGCATGATCGTGAAGCCGTCGAGACAGACCGCGACCGGCAGCAGCACCTCCGGATGCTCGGCGAGGCGCGGCGCCAGCACGGTCAGGTCGTACGCCTCCTGCGCGTTCTCGGCGAAGAGCTGCACGATCCCCGAGTCGCGCACGAGCATCGAGTCGGAGTGGTCGCAGTGGATGTTGATCGGCCCCGAGAGCGCGCGGTTGAATCTCCGTCGGCCGTATCGCAGCCACCTGTCGATCGCGTCCGCGGCGAGCTTCGCCTCGCGCACCGCCTCGACGACGCTCGCGCCGCCGTTGACAGCGTGGCCGCCGCGAAGACGCGCGGGTCGGCGGTGCGGCCCGTCACGGGGTCGGCGCTCGCGAGCACGCGCTCGAGCAACCCGGCCTCCGCGGCGAGGCCGAGCTCCTTCCAGACGATGTCTCCGACCGAGACGACGCCGATGACGGAGCCGTCGGCGGCACAAACGGGCACGCCTGAGATCTCGTTCGCGACGAGCAGCGCCGCGACCTCCTTCAACGGCGTCTCCGGGCTGACCGACACGACCGCGCCAGTCATGACTTCGGCGATCTTCATCGGCACCAGCCTGCACGCAGTCGCGGCCGCGGCCATCGGACGACCGCCCGCGGATCCGAGTTGCCGTGTTGTACGGATGGTCGCGCGGCGGCACCGCTTCGTCAGGCGGCGAGTCGCTCGCTCGCCGTCATCGCGACCTCGAGGTGGAAGCCGCCGAGCCCACGCGAGCCGACGACGAGTAGGTCGGCGCCGCGCGCCTCCGCCGCCAACACCTCGGCGGCCTGACGATCGCGCACGACTGGTGTCACGTCGAGCCCGGCCAGCTCGCCGTTGACGGAATCGTGCTCTTCGCGAGCAGCAACCGCGCAGGCGCCTCGTCGTCGCCGGCCCGCGCGCTCGACTGCGCGACCGGGGAGCCCCACGCACCTGGTCACGTCCATCCCGGGCAACGGCACGATCCTCTCCGGTTGGCGCGACTCGGTCGAGGCTCACGACCCGCCCCCTCCGCTCGACAGTGCCCGTTCGAGCCGCTCGAGCACGCGTCTGGCGGCGGGCTCGGCGCGCAGCGTCTCGTAGACGGGCTCGACGGCATCCCGCAGCTCCGCGAGCTCCGCCGCGCTTGCCGTCACGACTCGCGTCTCGGGCGGGATCGCGCGCGCCTCGTCCTCCTCGCCGTCCTCGAGCGTGCCGGCGAGTCTCGTCGCAGTCCGTGCGGCGGCCTCGCGAAGCAGAGCCTCGACGGCGGCTCCGGACCGCTGGACGGCGCGGCGGTTCGCCGCGAGCAGAAGCGTGCGCGGCCACAACCGCACATTCCAGGTGAACTGTCCGGCGTAGCCCCAGGTACGGATTCCGTCGGCCTGGATCTCGAGGCCGTCGATCCCAGGCGGCAACGGACCTGCGAGCTCGCTCGCGTGGCGCAGAACGGGCACGGCCCCCAGGGTGCGGAGCGTCGCTTCCCCGACGAGCGAGGTGTGCGTGCGGATCACGGCACCGCGCCAGTCGGCTGCGCAGACCAGCGCGCGCGTGAGCCCGAGCGGCCGGCGAAACGGGCCTGGGACGATCGCGAGGCCGACGAGGCCGATCCGTCGCGGCAACTCTCGTAGCTCGTCGCCCAGAGGGCCGCACACGGCATCCGCGACAGAGACGTAGTCGGCGAACAGCAGCGGCGCCCACAGGGCATCGAGTGAGTGGAAACCGAACGTCGCGCCCACCGCCCGCGTCGCCACGCAGCCGAGATCGGCCAGGCCGGAGGCGAGCTCGTTGAGAAGCGTTCGCTCCTCGTCCCGATCGCCGCGACGAACCCAGCCGCCGATCACCCGCACGCGCACGGAGCCGCCCGACAGCCGCGCGACCTCGTCGGCGAAGAGCGCAATCGCAGGCTCACCCACCTCGCCCGAGTACAGGTTCGCGAGCCGGAGCGTCAGCGGACGGTTCGGCGTCAGGAAGCGCACGCGGCGGGTCGCGGAGACCACGAGCGCGACTGCCGCTCGCGACTCGCGCCGGCGACGCAGTCGATCCACTCGTCGCCGCGCGCGCGCACGCACGACGCTCGAGAGCGCCCTCAGCTGCCGCCCCACCTCGCAGTTACCGTACTGGACTCGTCGGTTGCGCACGAGGTCTGCCGGCCACGTGGCCCTCTGACTGCGAGCCCCGCGGGATGTAGGAATCCGACCCGGCCGAGGAGGACCTGCTCGCCTCTAGGTGCACTCTCGGGCGGGCGCGGGTGACCCCCGATGCAAGCCCCGCCCCGCAGGATTGCCGCTTGGACCTCCGAGTTGCACCCCAGTGGCGGCACCCGTGCCGTCTTCTTGGGTGCTTTGGTTTGCCAGTGGGCGATGCCGGTCCGTGCGCGCGGCACTGCTTGGTGATCGCCCGTGCGAGGCAGGCGGGCCGCCCGACTGGCGCATCCCCGGGCTGAGAGCGAGGTACCTGACCAGCTTGTCCGGCGAGCGGAATGCGGCCGAGTCGCCGACCGCGGCGATGATCGAATGCGGACTGTAACGTCGACGCCGCGGATCGTTATCAGCCCCTTCACCTCTCGCGACCCAAGAGCGACGCGGGCAAGCTCGGCCTCGACCAGCTTCAGCTCCTGAGCATGGAAGTTCGAGCTGGCGCAGCAGCGCCTCGACCGCCTGCCGCTCATCCGCAGGCGGCTCTTGCCCGGCCGGCCGCTGCGCGGCACTTGTTATCAACAGGTCGGCGGCGGGAGGACGCTGGATCAAATGCGATGCAGGATCGACTGCAACCCGTTCTTCAACCGCGTCCGTTGCCGCACGATGTGCACCCGCCGGGCGACGTGAGGCCGCAACGCGTGCGTCTCGTCGCCGCGATCCACACCGACGGCAGAAAGCCGGTAGCCAGCAGCTCCGCCGCACCTGCGCATCGAGCTTGTCCGTCTTCACCCTCGCCTCCGCGATCGCCCGCGCCTTCTGCGATTCGACACGAACACCCACGAGCTCGCCAAAGACGCCGTCGACGCGATCAACAGCCCCGTGATCTTCGTTCCACGGTTCGCGAAGGGCCGCTGCTCGGCCTCCGGGCAGGCCGTCACCTTGCGATGCTTCCGCGGGCCTTCGTGGCGTTGACCGCAAGTGTCGCGAGCGCAGCCGCAACCCGCTCGACGGTGACGTCGAGCTCGCGCTCGGCATGGGCTGCCGAGAGGTACCAGATCCCGCGCGCCGCCACCCAGACACCGGCTTCCGCGAGGGCCTCTGCAAACCGGCGGTATCGTGCCGAGTCGCACGCTTCGAGCCCGCGCGCGTCGACGATCTCCTCGCCCGGACCGAACGAGACATGGAGCGCGACCGGCAGGCCCTGAACGTTAAGCGGCAGCGACAGCTCGCCCCCGAGGCGGCGCAGCTCGTCAGCGAGCCGGCTGCCGAGCCGCTCGATCCGAGCGTACGGCGGATCGTTGCGCAGGGCGAGCAGGCTCGCCCGGACGGCGGCCATCGCCATCACGTTGCCGTTAAAGGTCCCGGAGTGGTTGACCTCGCGCGTGCCGAAGAGCGACATGATGTCGGCACGGCCGGCGAGCGCCGCGGCCGGCCAACCGCCCCCAAGCGCCTTGCCGTAGACGGCGAGATCTGGGAAGACGCCGAACCGGTCGGCGGCACCGCCGAGCGCGAGCCGGAAGCCTGTGATCACCTCGTCGAAGATCAGGATCGCGTCGTGCCGGTCGCAGAGTTCGCGCACGCCGGCGAGGTACTGCGGTCGGGGCACGATCGCGCCTGCGTTGAGCATCATCGGCTCCATCAGCACGGCCGCGATCTCGTCTCGATACCGCTCGAAGGCGTGTTCCACGCTCGCGAGGTCGTTCCACGGGAGGAGGATCGAAGCGGCGAGCGCGTCGGCAGGCTGACCGGCGCTCGCGGGCGTGGTGGCGTCCGTCCCCGGCGCGACGAGGACGTTGTCGAACCAGCCGTGGTAGTGGCCTTCGAAGCGGACGAACCGCGGCCGCGACGTCGCGGCCCGCGCGACGCGGATCGCCGCCTGCACCATCTCCGAGCCGGTCGACCCGAACCGCACCATCTCGGGCCAGCGGACCGTCGAGCAGAGGAGCTCGGCCGCCTCGAACTCAAGCGCGTGCCGCGACCCGTAGACGAGCCCGCCCCGCGACGCCTGCTGGACGGCGTCCACCACCTCCCGCGCGCCGTGCCCGAGGAACGCGGCGCCCTGGCCGAGGAGGTAGTCGACGTAGTCGTTGCCGTCGACGTCCCAGAGCCACGCGCCGCGGCCGTGGCTGAAGGTGACCGGCGGACTTTCGAGACGCACATTGGAGTTGACGCCGCCGGGGATGACCTTGCGGGCGCGCTTGTCGAGCCTGCGCGAGCGCGAGAGGGGACGTTCCGTCATGACCGGCAACTAGTCGACACGCCGCTCGCTCACGAACGCGTCCTCCAGCTCGACGCCGAGCCCCGGCTCGGTCGGCGCCTGTGCCATGCCGTCGGCGAACGAGAGCTCCGTTCGGAAGAGCAGACCGGCAGGGTCGAACGGGTTGTCCTGCGGGTCGAAGGTCTCGAGATACGTGCAGCCCGACCAGCCCGCACAGAGGTGGACGTGCAGCTCGGGATAGACGTGAGTCGACACAGGCAGGCCTGCCGCCTCGGCCCACGCGACGACTTTGGCCGCCGCGGTGACGCCGCCGATCGAGGTGACGTCGAGGCGGACGACGTCGAGCGCGTCGTCGTGCGCGAGCCGATGCAGCAGGTGCGGGTCCGTGACATCGTCGCCGATCCCGAGCGGAAACGGTCCCCGGGCGCGCAGCGCAGCGCACGCGACGACGTCCTCCGGCGGGAGCGGATCCTCGAGCCACGCGAGCTCGCTCATGCTCCACGAGCGGACCTCCGCGAGCGCGTCGTGCGCGGAGCGCCAGAACCAGCCGGCGTCGACGACGAAGCGGTCAGCGGCGCCGGCCGCATCGGCCGCAGCGCTCAGCATCGCCGCCGTCTCGACCGGCTGCGGCAGCCGCGCAAGCTTCACGAGCGGGTAGCCGCGCCGGAGGTAGCTCGCCGCGAGCTGGCCCAGCTCCGCCGGGCTGTGGTCGGGCCGCGGGTAGCCGCCGACGAGGAGGACCGGAACCTCGCGCCGGTAGCCGCCGAGGATCGCCCAGAGCGGGAGCCGCGCGCGCTTCGCGGCGATGTCCCAGAGCGCGATGTCAACCAGGCTCAGAGCGCGCATGAGGAGCCCGGTGCGGCCGCCGGCGAGCGTGGCGCGGTAGCAGCGCTCCCACGCGGCCGCGATCAGCGCCGACTCGGCGCCGACAAGGAGCGGTGCAAGCGTCGAGCGGATCGCGGCCGCGATCGGCAGGCCGCGCGTGAGCGAGTAGCTCGATCCGCGCAGGCCGTCGTCCGTCGTGACGGTGACGACGGCGTACTCGCGACTGCGGATCTCGCTCGAGCCGAGCCGGAGCGGCGCGGGCAGGTCGACGGCAACCGTGGTCGCGTCGACGGCGACGATGGGGTCGTGGACGCTCACCGCGCGAGGAACCCGCCGTCGACGACGAGCACCGTCCCGGTCACGTACGCGCTCTCCGCCAGGCAGAGCCAGACGACGGCGTCTGCGACCTCCTGCGGTCGCGCCCAGCGTCCAAGTGGGATGCGCGCCGTGATCTCGGTGCGCCGCGCCGGGTCATCGGCGATCGCCTGCGTCATGTCCGTCTCGACGTAGCCGGCGGCGACTGCGTTGACGCGGATCCCCGCCGGCGCCCACTCGTTGGACTGCGCGCGGGCGAGCTGGGTCACGGCGCCCTTGCTGGCAGTGTAGGCGGCGACACGAAGCCCGCCGACGATCGCGAGGACGGAGGCGACGTGCACGATCGTCCCGCCGTCCCCCTGGCGCAAGAACGCGCGTGCCGCGGCCCGTGAGACTGCGAAGGCGGAGACGACGTTGGTCTCCAGGACGTCCCTAAATGCGTCGAGCGAAAGCTCGAGCGATGGGTCGCGATTGATGATCCCGGCGTTGCAGACGCAGATATCGAGCCTGCCGAGCTGCTCAATCGCGGCGGCGGCGGCCGACTCGGCATCCTCGCCGCGCGAGAGGTCAGCCGCGAGCGAGCGACCGGGGCCGGTGCCGCGCTGAATCGTCGCGACGTCGGCGCCGAGCGTGAGCAACCGATTCGCGATCGCCCGCCCGATCCCGCGGCTCGCCCCCGTGACGAGCGCGGCCTTTCCGGTGAGCGGCTGGTGCGGCATGCAGGCGGGCTCCGCTACGCCGCGGGTGGCGGTGGGGCGGTCGCAGCGGCACTACCGCCCGCCGCCAGCAGCGTCACCGCCTCCTCGGTCGCAGCGGCACGATCGAGCTCACCGACGAGGGCGCCGCGGTGCATCACGTAGGTGCGGTCGCAGACGGCGAGCATCTCGGTCAGCTCGGAGTCGACCACGAGCACGCCCGCCCCGTTCGCCGCGAGCGTCCGGATGACGTTCGCGATCTCTGCCTTCGCGCGCACGTCGATTCCACGTGTCGGCTCCAGAAGGAACAGGAGCTTCGGCTCGCGGGCGATCGTCCGGCCGAAGAGCAGCTTCTGCTGGTTACCGCCACTCAGGCTCGTCACCGCCGCGTCCGGGTTCGCGGGGACGACGTTCATCCGTAGGAGGAGCGTCTGGCTCCAGCGCCGCAGCTTGCGGAATCGCAGCACGCCCAGCGCCGACACGGCGCTCAGGTTGCCGACGGCGAGGTTGCGCTTCAGGTCCCAGATCGGGACGATCCCCTGCGTCTTGCGGTCCTGCGGAACGTAACCGACGCCGCGCCGCCGCGCGACGCGCGGCGTCAGCCGACGGACGCGCCTGCCGCCGATGAGGATCTCGCCGCCATGCAGCCGCTCGAGGCCGAAGAGGCAGTCGACGAGCTCGTGGCGGCCGGCTCCTCGCAAGCCGGCGATGCCGACGACTTCACCGGGCCGCACCTCGAGCGACACGTCTCGGAAGACGCCGCGACGCGAGGCGCCCCGCGCCTCGAGCAGCGGCGGTGCCTCGCGAGCCGCAGCTCCAGAGGCGCGATCGACTGAGCGCTGCTCCGCATCGAGGCTGACACCGCCGACCATCAGCGAGGCGAGCTCGTCCTCGCTCGTCGCGTCGCAGTCGAGCGTGCGCACGAGCCGGCCGTCGCGCATCACCGTCACTCGTTGCGCCAGCTCGAGCACCTCGGAGAGGCGGTGCGAGACGAAGATGATGCCGACACCCGCCTCTTGCAGCTTCTCCACTATCTCCTTCAGCGCCTCGAAGTCCTCGCGAGTGAGGCTCGACGTCGGCTCGTCGAGAACGAGCACCTGGGTCGTCTGCGTCAGCGCGCGCGCGATCTCCGTGATCTGCCGCTCGGCTGTACGCAGGCGCTCCAGTGGCGCTTCGACGTCGAGGCTCGCGCCGAGCTGATCGGTGACGCGTCGCGAGCCCGAACGCATCGCGCGCCGATCGATGAAGAGGCCGAATCGCGTCGGGATCTGCGACAGGTAGATGTTCTCCGCCACAGTCAGGTTCGGGCAGAGCGTTAGCTCCTGATAGACGACCGAGACCCCTAGACGCTTCGCCTGCCGTGGCGACAGGGATTGGAACTCCTCGCCGGCGATGCCGATCGAGCCCGCGTCGGGGGTGACCGTGCCGCCGAGCATGCCGATGAAGGTCGACTTGCCGGCGCCGTTCTCGCCGATCAGCGCGTGCACCTCACCGGCGCGGACGTCGAGCGACATCTGCTCGACGGCACGGATCGCGCCGAAGTGCTTCGTCAGCCCGACCGCGCGCAAGATCGTGTCAGGGCCGGCGATCGCCGTCACCGCCGTTGCCGTCCGCTCACCCACCGGTCGATACCGATGGCGATGATGATCAGCACCCCGACCGCGACCGTCTGTGCGAACGGTGACACGCCGAGCAGGATGAAGCCGTTCTCGGCGACGCTGAGGAACAGCGCGCCGAGCAGCGTTCCGAACATCGTCCCGCGTCCGCCGGCAAGGCTGGCGCCGCCGATCACGGACGCTGCGAACACGTTGAACTCGAGATCCGTTCCGGAGGACGGATCCATGCTGCCGACGAAGCTCATCGCGAGGACGCCGGCGAACGCGGCGAGCGCGCCGGAGAACGCGAATGCCGCGACGATGATGAGCGGCACGCGAATGCCGCCGATGCGCGCGGCTTCGCGGTTTCCGCCCACGGCGTACATCTCGAAGCCGAGCTTCGTGTACCGCAGCACCCGACCGAGGACGACAACGAGCGCGAGGAAGAAGACGAACTCCATGTTGATGCCGCCGAGGTTCTTCAGCTTCGTGGCCAGGAAGAGGAATGTGCCGAGATGGGCGGCTGCCGATCCCGTCTGCGGCAAGGTCACTGAGGTTCCTCCGGTCACGAGCTCAAGAACTCCCGTCGCGATCGTCAAAGTGCCGAGCGTGACCATGAACGAGTTGAGGTCGAGGAAACCAACGAGGCCGCCGTTCGCGATCCCGATCGCGATACCCATTCCGAGCGCCGCTGCGATCGCGGCGGCAGGCGACCCGCTGTGTGACATCACGATCCCAGCCGTGATCCCTCCGGTCGCGTAGAGGGCGCCCACGGACAGGTCGACCTGCCCCGTCACGAGGACGATCGTCATCCCAAGCGCCATGATTCCGACCTCGGAGGCGTTCCGACCGACGGTGAGCAGGTTGTTGACACTCGAGAACGCCGGCGCGGCGATCGACATGCCGATGCAGATGACGACCAGAGCGACGAAGAGCCCCATCTCGCGCGCGCCGAAGGCGCGATGCGCACGCGCACCAGCCCAGCGGCCGAGGCCGCGAACGAGCGAGAGTCCGGCCGCCTCGGCGGCCTTCGTAGGCGCCGTCACCTCGCCGTCCACGTCAAGGACCCCATCGCCGCTTCTCCGCCCCTCCACCGCCGGCCACGAGGTTCACCGCACCCGGCGGCACGGGTTGACGGGCCCGGGTGTCCCGACCACTGCACCGGGTACCCGTCAACCCTCGCTTGCGACCAGTGTCTTAGCCGCAGCCCTTTCCACCACAGTCCGTCGAGAGGAGCGTCTTCGCCGCCGCGGGAGTGTCCACGACGGGATAGCCGGTGTCGATGATCACGCCCGGCTTGAACGGCCTGCCAGTTGTGACGAACGACTTCAGCCACTGCACGGACCAGTACCCCTGCAGGTACGGATTCTGACCGACGACGCCGTCGATGTAGCCCTGGCTCATCAGCGAGAGCTCGGTGGGGAGGAGGTTGTGGCCGACGATGACGTACTTGCCCGCCGACGCGTTCTGCTTCTCCCAGTTCGCAAGTGCCACCACCTGCTCGTCGGCCGAGTACATGCCGACGATGTCCGACTTGCCACGCACCGCCGAGTCGACCTTGCCGACGGCGGCCGAGATGTCGGTGCCGAGCGTCACCGGCGTCTGGAACTTGATGTTCGGAAGCGCCGCATGAACGGCTTTCTCGAAGCCCGGGAAGCGCTGTAGCTTCGAATACGCGGCGGTCGCGTCGGTTGCGAACATCGCGATCGTCCCCGACGTGATGTGCTTCGCCTTCAGCTTGGTCACCATCAACTGCCCGACCTTGAAGCCGGCCTTCTCGTTGTTCTGGCCGATGTAGGCGAGCCGATGGGTGGTCGGCGCGTCGGTATTCCAGATGATGACGGGAATGCCCTTCGCGATCAGCCCGTCGATCAGACCTTTGGCGGACTTCTCGTCCGAGAGCGTGATCGCGAGTCCGTCGGGCTTACGGCCGAGATACGACTGGATGTCCGAGATCTCCTGCGGCTGTCCCGCGCCGACCGGGCCGATCAGCTGGCTCGTCGTGTGGAGCTGCTTCGCGGCGTCGGCGATGCCCTTCCGCACGGGCACGAAGAACGCATCTCCCTGGATCCACGTGAAGACGGGGATGTCGAGTGCCCTCCCGGCTTTCAGCCGCTTCTGGACGTCCGCCCTGATCGAGCTGCTGAGCGTGAACGTCCCCCACGGCATTTTCAGGGTGTAAGGGGCGTCCGCGGACCGTGTGCTGCGACCGCCGCTCGCGGAGGCGACGGCCAATAAAGCAACGGCAGCGGCGATCATCACCGCGATCGCCATCGTGCCGCCGATGCGCGCTTTCATCGCAGATCCTCCTTGGTAGATGAGTCGGCTGCCAGCTCCTCGCGATGGCGATGGACCGGAAAGGCGCTCGGGCGGCCCCGTCACTCGTTACGACGACCTGGCGGCCAGGCACTGGCTGGCCGCGCGACGTGGGACGAGGGCCGACATCGACGACCGAGACGAGCCAGCCAGCGTTGCTGGATTGTGGAACAATCAGCGGTGATTGTCTCACCAGGACCGACAGGGCGTCAAGCGCCAGCGCGCGGCACCGGCGGCGCGGAGGCGGCGCGAGCCTTTCCCTCGCTCGCAGCCGGGGAAGCCGCGGGCGGTCATCAGCACCGTCGACGCAGTCGCGAGCTCGCTCCGGCGACGGGTCCTCGACGGCGAGCTGCCGCCGGGGACTCATCTGCGCGAGGTGCAATTGAGCGAGGTGTACGGTGTCGCCCGTCACTGCGTCCGCGCCGCGATCCACCGGCTTGCTCATGAGGGCCTGCTCGTCCACCACGCGAACCGGGGCGCGTTCGTGCCGAGGTTCACGCCCGACGACGTTCGCGACGTACACCTCCTCCGACGCGCGATCGAGCTGGAGGCGGTGCGGACCCTCTGCGAGCGTGGCCTCGCCGTCGACGGCGTCGCAGCCCGTGTCGAGCGGCTTGTGGCGCTTCCCGTTGACGCCCCGTGGAGCGAGCTCGTGGCGCGCGACCTCGAGATCCACGAGGAGATCGTGAACGTCGTCGGCAGCGCGCGGATGAGCCGCGCCTACCGCGCGCTCCTCGGCGAGCTCCGGCTCTGCCTCGCTTTTCTGAGCGCGATGCCGGCGCGCCGCACGCAGCTCCGCGCCGAGCACGAGCAGATCGTCGATGCCCTCGCCGCGCACGACGTGGACGCCGCCGTCGCAGTCGTGCGGGCCCACCTCGAGCTCGCAGAGCAGAACACGGCGTTTGCGGTCGCGCGCCAGGGCAGCGCGGCCGCCACGCCCGCGACCCCGGCACGCCGTGCGCCTGCGCGTTATGCACGCTAGTTGTTGAACAATCAAGCGATGCTCGTCGGGATCGATACGGGCGGCACGTTCACCGACCTCGTCGCCGACGACCGGGTGACGGGCGGGCTGCGGGTGATCAAGGTTCCGTCGACCCCGAGCACCCCGGCGCGCGCGGTGCTCGAGTCGATCGACGAGCTTGCCGCGGCCCAGGAGGTGGAGCGGATCGTGATCGGTTCGACGATCGCGATCAACGCGATCCTGCAGCGCCGTGGGGCCGACGTGATTTATCTGACCACGGCCGGTTTCGAGGACATCCCGTACATCCAGCGGATCAACCGCCGTCACCTGTACGACTTGCAGTGGCAGAAGGGGGAGCCGCTCGTCCGCCGTGCCCGCACGGTGGGTGTCAGGGAGCGCGTCGACTATCGCGGCGAGATCGTCGAGCCGCTGACCAACGACGAGCTGGAGCGTGTCTGCGCCGAGGTCGAGCGCCTCGCGGTAGCCGCCTCGCAACCGGCGATCGCGATCTCGCTGCTCTTCGCGTACGTCAACGATGTTCACGAGCGGCGCTTGCGGGACGCGCTCCTGCGCGTGCTGCCGTCGGTGCCGGTGTCGATCTCGGCCGACGTCGCGCCCGTCTGGCGCGAGTACGAACGCGGCAGCACGGTGATCGCGGACGCGTACGTCAAGCCGATGATCGGTGGTTTCGCCCGCGAGCTGGGCGAGGGTGTCGACCGACTCGGCGTCAGCGCGCCGATCTCGCTGATGAAGTCCAACGGCGGCCACGTGCCACTCGAGATGGCCTCGGCGCACGCGAGCGAGCTCGTCCTCTCCGGCCTCGCCGGCGGCTTGCTCGCCGGCCGCCATTACAGCGAGACGCTCGAGCGCCCAAACCTGATCACGCTCGACATGGGTGGGACAAGCGCGGACGTAGGCGTCATCCAGAACGGCCGCATCTCCTTCACCGAGAGCTACGACATCGACTGGGCCATTCCGATCGTCGGCTCGTTCGTCGACATGACGACGATCGGCGCAGGCGGCAGCTCGATCGCCGGCTTCGACCGCGGCGGATTCTTGCGCGTCGGCCCCGAGAGCGCCGGTGGCGACCCCGGCCCCGCCTCGTACGGCCGCGGCGGGACCGATCCGACCGTCACCGACGCGAACGTCGTGCTCGGGCGCCTCAACCCGCGCTTCTTCCTCGGTGGCCGGATGCCGCTCGACGTCGAGCTCGCCGCGCAGGCGATCGCGGGGATCGCCCGGCGGCTCGACGCGACCGTCGAGGCCGCCGCGCTTGCGATCGTGCGTATGACGAACGAGAACATGGCGAACGCGATCCGCCTCGTCACCGTCGATCGGGGTCTCGACCACCGTCGCTTCGACCTCCTCGCGTTCGGCGGCGCGGGGCCGCTCCATGCCGGCGAGCTCGGCCAGAGCCTCGGCATAAAGCGAGTCCTCGTCCCGCTGCATCCTGGGCTGACGTCGGCATTCGGCGTCATGTCCGCCGCGCCTAAGGTCGATCGGCGCTGGACACGCGCGCTGACGGCCTCGACCGCGAAGGGCGCAGAGCTTCGCGATGCGTTCGCGCGGCTGGTCGCCGACGCCGTCGGCGAGATTCGCCGCGAGGGCTACGACGGCAGCCTGCAGATCTGGCGAAGCGTCAAGATGCGCTACCTCGGCCAGAACTACGAGCAGGAGATTCCGCTGCCGGAGGGAGAGATCGACGACGGTGCGATTGCGACGCTCGTCGAGCGCTTCCATACCCAGCACGAAGCGTTCTACGGCTATGCGATGCGCGAGAACGACTGCGAGCTCGCGCAGCTGAACGTGACGGTGCAGGGATTCGTCTCGGTGCCGTCGTTTGCCCCGCCAGCCGGCGACGCGGCCGCGAAGCCTACGGAGAGGCGCTTCGTCTTCTTCGCCGACGAAGGGTGGCTCGAGACGCCAATCTTCCTCCGCGACCACCTCGGCGCCGGTGTCTGGCTCGAGGGGCCGGCGGTGATCGAGGAACTCGACTCGACCACGCTCGTCCATCCCGGTAACCGGCTGACGGTCGACGAGCAGGGCGTGATCGAACTCGAGGTCATGACGGAGCCGCAGACGCCCGTCGCGACGGCGGCGGAGGTCGCCCCGTGAAGCTCGACTCCGTCGCCCTGAAGATCCTGCAGAACCGCCTCGTCAACATCTGCCAGGAGATGGCGAAGGCGATGATGCGGACCGCCTACTCGCCGATCTTCAGTGAGTCGCTCGACTTCTGCACGATCCTGCTCGACCGGAACGGCGACCTGCTCGCCATGGCGGACATGAACCCGGCCATGCTGGGATCCGGGGCGCTGTCGGGGAAGTGGATCGTCGAGGAGCTCGGCCGCGAGGCCTTCGAGCCGGGCGACGTGATCGTCGACAACGACCCCTACCGCGGCATGTGTCACATGCCCGAGCACCTCCTGCTCGCACCGTTCTTCCACGGGGGCAAGCTCGCTGGCTTCGTCGGCAACGTCGCCCACGTGGGCGAGATCGGCGGCATGGCGCCCGGGTCGTTCGCGTCGAACGCGACCGACATCTATCAGGAGGGTCTTCGGCTGCCACCCGTCAAGCTGATGCGCCATGGCGAGTACGACGAGAGCATCTGGAAGGTCATCCTCGCCAACCATCGGACGCCGGACAACACGTGGGGCGACTTCAATGCGATGATCGGCTCGCTGAACATCGGCCTCCGCCGGCTCGAGGAGCTGTTCGAAGAACACGGAGCGGACGAGCTCGAAGAGGCAAACGTAGCGCTCTTCGAGCATGCCGAGCAGTGGCTTCGCAGCGAAATCCGCGAGCTCGCGGACGGCGCCTACTCAGGCGAGGACGTGATCGAAGACGACGGCGTCGAAGACCGCGAGTACACGATCCGGGTCTGCGTCGTCGTCGACGGCGACGAGATCGTCGTCGACTTCACCGGCACCGACCCGCAGGCGCGGGGGCCGATCAACGCACCGTACACGGTGACGCTCGCAGCGACGTGCAACGGGCTCTTCCAGCTCTTCCGCGACTTCCCCCTCAACGCTGGCTCGTTCCGTCCGATCAAGGTGATCGCACCCCCGGGATCGCTCGTCAACGTCGTTCATCCGGCGCCGTGCGTCGCCGGCCAGACGGAGATCCAGCCGCGGATCATCGACCTGATCCAGGGCCGCTGTCTCGCACAGGCTGTCCCCGAGCGCGTGGCGGCCGCCTGCGGTGGAACGTGCTCGAACTTCCTCTTCGGCGGCGTCCACCCGGAAACGGGTCGCTACTACGCGCACTACCATTTCGACGGAATGGGCTGGGGCGGTCGCCGCTTCACCGACGGCAACTCGGCGCAGAACGTGCCGCACGGCAATTGCCCGAACACGCCGATCGAGATCTTCGAGACGCGCTTCCCGTTCCGCCACCTCCGCTACTCGCTGCGACCGGACAGCGGCGGCGCCGGCCGGACCCGCGGCGGCCTCGGCATCCTGCGCGAGATGGAGGTGCTGGCCGACGAGGTGACGGTGTCGGCGCTGTACGAGCGCATGAAGCGCGAGCCGTGGGGAATCGAGGGCGGCCGCGCCGGCAAGCGCACGCAGCTGCTGATCAGGCGCGCGGGCGAGGACGAGTTCCGTCCTTTCGGCGCCGTCTTCGGGACGGTCAGCCCGTCGAAGTTCACGAACATCCGCCTGCGGCGCGGTGACCGCGTCCTGATCGCAACGCCCGGCGGCGGCGGGTACGGGCCGCCGTCGGAGCGCGACCCCGAGCTCGTCCTGCGCGACCACCAGGACGGCTGGATCTCGCAGGAGGCGGCGCGCGAGGAGTACGGGGTCGCGATCGCATGAGCGAGCTCCGGGGTGAGTGGCGCGAGCGCTCGCAGGTCTGGCACGACGTACGCGTGGCCAACTGCGACGTCTGCGGTCGGTTGCTTCTTCGTCGCGTCTGGCGCTTCGCCGACCCGGACTTCGGCGAGCTCGACTCGTGCGAGCCCGAGTGCGAGCGGCTCTGGGTCCGCTACGTGAGACCGAGGCGGCTTGCCGCCGGCGTGGGCTGAACCCGACGGGCCGGTTGCCGTCGTCACCGGCGCGGCGAGTGGGATCGGGCGCGCGATCGCGCTCCGGCTCCGCGACGACGGAATCGACGTTGTCGCAGTCGACCTCGACGAGCAAGGCCTCAGCGCGCTGCCGCACGAACGGCTTACGACGGTCGTCGCCGACGTCGCGACTGCAGGCGGTCGCAGCAGCATCGGAACTGCCGTAGGCGGCTCGCTCGACTACCTCGTCAACGCAGCCGGCGTGCTCCGCTTCGGTCCGTTGCCGAACGTGACCGAGGCGGACTGGCGGCATGTCTTCGCGGTCAACGTCGAGGGCCTTTTCTTCCTCTCGCAGCTGCTCGCGCCGCGCCTGCGGTCAGGCGGCGCGATCGTCAACGTCGCGTCGATGGCGGCGAAGACGAGCGAGGCCGACTTCGCCGCCTACAGCGCCTCGAAGGCGGCGGTGCTCTCGGTGACGCGTTCGCTCGCCTTCGAGCTCAGTCCGCGGCGAATACGCGTCAACTCGGTCAGCCCCGGCATCATCGATACACCTATGCAGGACGTCTTCCTGCCGGAGCTCGCCCGTCAGGCGGGGCTCGCACCGGAGGAATTCCAGGCGCAGCGCGTCGCGACGGTGCCACTGCGGCGGGTCGGGACTCCCGAGGACGTCGCCGCCGTCGTCGCCTTCCTGCTCTCGCCTGATGCCGGTTACGTCACCGGCGAGGACATCAATGTCTCCGCCGGCCTCGTCACCTGGTGAGGCCGTTCACCGACGCTCGGCCCGCAGTTGCTCGCGCAGCGCAGCCGTTGCCGCCTCGTCCACGCGCCAGTGCCACGGCTTGTCGCCCTGCAGCACGACGACGCCGAACTCGCGCGCGGCGGCCTCGGCGCTCAAGATCTCGTCCTCGACGTCCTCCAGCACCCACTCGGGCGGCCGCTCGAGCGGGTCGCCGAAGCCGCCGCCGCCCGAATGGAAGAAGTAGAGCGGCCGGTCGCGCCGGATCCGCGCGCCGGTGCAGAAGACGCCGAGGTTCCGCTCCTCGTCGGTCCCGGGGGCGTAGACGATGCGGACGCCCGGTGCCGCCTTGCCGCCGGCGTAGCCCCAGGGGCCGAAGCGCTCGCCGTCGCCGAGGCTCGTGAAGACGGCGTCACCGTGCGTGTAGCGCCAGATCTTCGTCACGCCCGGGGCGCCGCGGTGCAGCCCGGCGCCGAACGAGTCGGGCTCGATCCGGTAGGCGTCGAAGCGCAGCGGGAACAGCCGCTCCATCTGCTCGATCGGGACGTTCCTGGCGGCGGTCGCGAACAGGCTCATCGCGGTGTAGTTGTCCTTCCGCGCCGGCCGGCCGCCCCAGCCGCCCTCGAGCCAGATGTAGGTCACGAACTCGCGCTCGTAGCCCGGCCGCGGGTCGTAGCCGCCCGAGACCGTGTTCACGAGCCCGGTCGGTCCGGCCATGCAGCGCTCCGGGACGATCTGGATGAAGGTGCCGAGCACGCAGTCGCTCACGGCGGGGAAGATGGTCGCGGCCATGCCGGAGATCGGCGCCGGGTAGCGGGCGGAGCAGACGAGCCCCTCGGGAAGGACGAGGTCGAGCGCGTCGAGCAGCCCCTGGTTGAGCGGGACCCAGGGAAAGATCGCCTTCGTCGCGATCATGGCCGCCGATGCCGTCGCGGCCCGTGCACCGTTGATCGCGCCCTTCGCCTCGCCGCTCGACTGCGAGAAGTCGTACGAGGCGCGGTCGCCGGCGATCCGCAACACCATGTGCACGCGCACCGGATCGTCCGACTCCGATCCCGGATCGCGGTCGATCAGCGCCGTGAACTCGTACTCCCCGTCCGGCAGCTTGCGGAACTCCCCGCGGACGAGCACCTCCGCGTAGCGGATCAGCGCCGCCATCTCGCGCTCGACGAGGTCGAGCCCGTACTCGTCAACGAGCTCGAGGAAGCGCTGCGCGCCGAGCCGCACCGCGCCGATCTGCGCCATCAGGTCACCGTAGGCGATCTCGGGCGTGCGGACGTTGCGCAGGATGACGCGGACGAGGTCCCAGTCGAGCACGCCTTCGCGGACGAGATGGATCGGCGGGATGATGAAGCCCTCGCCGTGCGAGCTGCGCGCATTCGGGTCGAACGTCCCGGGCACGTGGCCGCCGGCGTCGGTCCAGTGCTCCGACGCCTGCACGAACGCGACGATCCGCTCGCCGACGAACACCGGCATGACGACGCGGATGTCGTTGTTGTGCGTCCCGCCGACGTAGGCGTCGTTCGTGACGACGATGTCGCCAGGGCGGAAGTACTCCTCCTTCGGCTTGCCGATCCACTCGAGGATGCCCTTGAGCATGTACGGGATCGTCCCGATATGCGCCGGCTGGTCGGTGCTGCCGGTCGCGATCAGGTCGCCGTTCGCATTGCAGATGCTGCCGCTGTAGTCGCGCCCCTCGGAGACGACGATCGAGAACGCGCAGTTCTGAACGACTGCGGCCATCTCGTCGACGAGGCTCGCGAAGGCGTTGCTGAGCACCTGGAAGGTGATCGGGTCGATGCCGGCTTCGCTTGCCGGGTTGAGCTGCGCCTCCTGCGTCGCCATCAGCCTGCCTCCCTCGTCAGCCGCAGATCACCGAGGTCGTCGACGGCCAGCCGCCAGCCGGGGGCGACGACGGTTGTCGAGTCCACCTGCTCGACGATCGCCGGCCCCGCGAACTCGATGCCGAGGCGAAGCTGCTCGCGCCTGTACACGTCCGTCTCGACCGCGCTGTCGCGGAAGCTCACCTCCCGGCGCCCGACCGGCTGCGCCTCGGCCTCGCCCGGCGGTCTCGGGAGCGACGGGCGGTCGTGGAGGCCGCGCCCGCGAACGCGGATCCCTGCCAGCTCGAGCGGGATCTCGCGCGTCGCGTAGTGGTAGCGGCGCTCGGACTCGTGCAGGAACTCCTCCGACGCGCGGACGAGCGCCTGCTCCCCGAACCTCCCGCTGCCGACGCCGATGTTCAGCGTCTTGATCTGGCCGCTGTAGCGCAGATCGAGCGAGCGCTCGAGCTGGCGCCGCTCCGGCGGAACGGCGTCGGCCGCGAGCGCCTGCTCGACCTCCGCCTCGAGCTCTGCGAACACGCGCGCGACCTCGGCTGCGTCGAGCCGGTCGACTGCGACGATGTGCGAGCGCACACGGTCGTGCACGACGTCGACGAAGAGCGTCCCGAGCGCGGACGTCACACCCGGCGCCACCGGCACGATCACCTCGCCGATCGCGAGCCGGTCGGCGAGCTCGCACGCATGCATCGGGCCGGCGCCACCGAACGCGAGCAGGGCGAACTGACGCGGATCCAGTCCGCGCTCGACCGTCATCACCCGAATCGCCTTCGCCATGTTGCTGTTGGCGATGTCGACGATCCCGAGCGCCGCCTCCTCGACGCCGAGGCCGGCGCGCTCGGCGAAGCTCGCGATCGCGCGCCGCGCCAGCTCGAGGTCGAGCGACAGCTCGCCGGCGAGCGGCGTCTCGGGCGACAACCGTCCCAGCAGCAGGTTCGCATCCGTGACGGTCGCGTCGGTGCCGCCGCGCCCGTAGCACGCCGGCCCGGGCACCGCGCCGGCGCTCTGCGGGCCGACGTTCGGCAGCCCGGCGGCGTCGATCCACGCGATCGAGCCCCCACCCGCGCCGATCGTCAGCAGGTCGACGGCCGGAAACCGGATCGGGAGCCCGACCTCGGGCTCGTACTCCTCGACGAGGCGGGCGCGGCCGTCGCGGACGACGGCGATGTCCGCGCTCGTGCCGCCCATGTCGAGGCTGATGATCCCGCCGACCCGCGTCGCCGCCGAGATGCCCTCGGCCGCCATCACGCCGGCGGCCGGTCCGGAGGTGACGGTGCGCGCCGGCACGCGCATCGACGACTCGGCCGGGAGCAGCCCGCCGCCCGAGTGCATGATCAGCACCCGGCCGGGAAAGCCGCCCTGCTCGAGCTGCCGCGAGAGCCGGCCGACGTAGCCGGCGAGGATCGGGCCGAGGTAGGCGTTCATCACCGTCGTCGACGTGCGCTCGAACTCCTGCGGCTCGCGCAGCAGATCGGACGAGATCGACACGTAGACGTCCGGCCAGAGCGACTCGAGCAGCTCGCGCGCCCGCCGCTCGTGCGCGGGATTCTTGAACGCGTTCAGGAAGCAGATCGCGACCGCCTCGGCGCCGACGTCCTGCAGGCGCGCGACCGCCTCCCGCAGATCCCGCTCGTCGAGGTCGACGAGCACGTCGCCCGCGTAGTCGATCCGCTCGGTCACCTCGAGCCGCCGCCGGCGAGGAGCGAGCGGTTCCGGCGGATCCCAGAGGATGTCGTAGAGCTCCCCGCGGTCGTGACGCCGCAGCTCGAGCACGTCGCGGAAGCCGCGCGTCGTCACGAGGCCCGTGCGGGCGCCGGTGCGCGTGATGACGGCGTTCGTCGTCGCGGTCGTGCCGTGATGCAACTGCGCGACCTCCCCGAGGCGCAGCCCGACCTGGTCGATCGCGTCGAGGACGCCGCGCTCGAACTGCGGCGGTGTCGACGGGACCTTGCCGGTGCGGATCTCGCCGTCGCGGACGGCGACGATGTCCGTGAACGTGCCGCCGGTGTCGATCCCGACACGCCAGCCGCCGTTCCGCGAGCCGACGAGCGGCTCGGCTGTCATCGACCCGACGGGAGCACGGCGACCGCCTCGATCTCGACGAGGAGCTCGGGGGCGAGCAGCGTGACGCCGCCCACGCAGGAGCTCGCCGGCTTGATCGTTCCGAACACTTCCGCGTGCGCCCTGCCCACCTCCCGCCAGTCCTCGACGTCGACGAGGAACACGCGCGTCCGCACGACATCCTCGAGCGAACCGCCGAGCTGCTCGAGCGCCTCGCCGATCACGCCGAGGATGTACCGCGTCTGCCCGTACGCATCTCCGACCGCGAACACCGTCCCCTCGGGCGTCATCGCCGACGTGCCGCTGACCTCGATGCGGGAGCCGACGCGGACGGCCCGGCTGTAGCCCCAGCCGGCCTCCCAGACCCGCTCTGCCGCCACCGACGAGGCCCGTGCGGCCGCGACGTCGAGCCGCGGGCCGTCAGCCACGGTCGGGCTCGCGCCGCGGAGTCCTGTCTCGCCACATTGTTGAACAATCATCGCAGGCGGCATACGACGCGGTCAAACGACGCGTCGCACCGGCTGCGGAGGCGCCGGCACCGCCGACGCCTCCGGGCCCCGGAGACGGAGAGGGAGGGATTTGAACCCTCGAGGCGCCTTTCGGCACCCACGCGATTTCCAGTCGCGCTCCTTCGACCGCTCGGACACCTCTCCGCGGCCCGCGCAGGGTAGCCGCTAGTCCTGGACGCGCGCGATCAGCTCATCGCGCTTCAGGACGCGGACGCGGTGGCTCGTTCGCACGAGCCGCACCTCGTAGCCCGCCTGGCGCGGGTACAGCACCTTGTCGCCGGGCTCGACGCCGTTCACGTCCGGGCCGACCGACGCGACGATCCCCGTCGCGCACTGCGCCGCCTCGTTGATCGGCACGATCAGGCCCGAAGCCGTCTCGGTCTCGTCGAGCGGCTGCACGACGAGGTAGTCGTCCAGTGGCTCCAGCGTGACGTCGGTGCGTGCGAGCGGGTCGAGCATGCTCCTCAGGGTACATCGGCGCCCGACGGCAATAGGCTCGAGCGTGCGATGCGCGTCGGCCGCCACGACGTCCCGATCTCGAACCCGGACAAGGTCTTCTTCCCCGCACGCGGGCTGACGAAGGGCGACCTCGTCTCGTACTACCTCGACCTCGCCGACTGCGTCTTGCCGCAGCTGCGCAGGCGACCGTTCCACATGAAGCGCTACCCGAACGGGGTCGAGGGCGACTTCTTCCACCAGAAGCGCGTGCCCGCGGGCCACCCGCCGTTCGTCGGCGAGGCGCCTGTCTCGTTCCCGAGCGGCCACTCGACCGTGTTCGCCGTCGTCGACAACCCGGCGGCGCTGGCGTGGGTCGTGAATCTCGGCTGCATCGAGCTGCACACGTGGCACTCACGCCTGCCGGCGATCGAGCGGCCGGACTACCTGCTGATCGACCTCGACCCGAGCGCCGACGGCCAGTGGCCGTACTTGCGCGAGATCGCGCTCGTCGTGCGCGAGGTGATGGACGAGCTCGGCCTCGCCTCCTACCCGAAGACCTCCGGCGTCACGGGCCTCCACGTGCTCGCGCCGATCAGGCCCGAGCTGCCGTACCCTGAGGTGCGCCGGTTTGCGAAGGCGCTTGCCGAGGAGGTCGAGCGCCGCATCGGCGACCAGCGGGTCGCGACGACCGCGTGGCGGGTCGCGGAGCGCCGTGGCGTGTTCGTCGACTTCGGCCAGAACACGCGCGATCACACGATCGCGTCCGCCTACTCGGTGCGGGCGACCGCGGATGCGCGTGTTTCGGCCCCGCTCGCCTGGCGAGACGTCCCCGCTGTCGAGCCGGCGGACTTCACCGTCGAGACGATGCGGAACTACGTCGCGGCGGAGGGCGACCTCCTGCGCGGCATGTGGCGGCGCGCCGTCTCGCTCCGCCCGCGGTTCGAGCGCCTTGGCGTCGCCCCGCCCCCCTAAGCTGGAGTTCATCCAATTCTCGCCTGCAGCTCATAGAACGCTTACGCGGGACCGGAACCGTGGCCCTGTGCGGCGTACGCTCCTGCTCCTCGCGGTCGTGCTGGCAGTCGCCGCGCCCGGGACGGCGTCGGCCTCGACCGCGATCCGCTACGGCATCCAGGACGACGCCTGGATCCGCTTCGGGCCGGGAACGCTCGCGCAGCGCCTCGACCGCCTGCGCTCGCTCGGCGTCGAGCTCGTCCGCGTCAACCTCGCCTGGTCGGAGGTCGAGCCGCGCCCGGGCGTCTTCGACTGGAGCGGCTACGACACCGTGCTCGGCGGCCTGCACGCGCGCGGGATCGAGCCCGTGCTCACGCTCGTCTCGACGCCGCGCTGGGCGAACCGCGGCCAGAGCTCGAACTGGGCGCCGGCCTCGGGCGCGACGTTCGCCGCCTTCGCCGCCGCCGCCGCGCAGCACTACCCGTACGTCCGCCGCTGGCTGATCTGGAACGAGCCGAACCAGCGCCGCTGGTTGCGCCCGACCGACCCGGCGGTCTACGTCCAGAAGCTGCTCAACCCGGCCTACGCAGCGATCCACCGCGTACATCCGACCGCGCTCGTGGGCGGCGGCGTCACCGCGCCACGCGCCGCGTCCGGCGGCGTCTCGCCCGTCGCCTGGATCGCCGGCATGGCGAAGGCGCACGCGCATCTCGACGCCTACGCGCACAACCCGTACCCGCTCGACCCAGGTGAGACGCCGACGACGGGCGGCTGCGCCCACTGCTCGACGCTGACGATGGCGACGCTGCCGCGCCTGCTCGCGGACGTGCGCGCGGCCTTCGGCGCGGAGACGAGAGTCTGGCTGTCCGAGTACGGCTACCAGACCGATCCACCCGACCCCCTGCTGGGCGTCCCGGACGCGAAGCAGGCGAGCTACCTCGCGGAGGCGGCGCTCCGCGCGTACCTCGCGCCGCGCGTCGACATGCTCGTGCAGTACCTCGTCCAGGACGAGCCCGACGTCGCCCGCTGGCAGAGCGGCCTCCTGACCGTGACCGGGACGAAGAAGCCGTCGTACTCGGCATTCCAGGTGCCGCTCGCGATCGAGAGGCGGACCTCCGCCGCGGTGACGCTGTGGGGCCAGATCCGCCCGGGCACCGGCAGGCGCCAGTACCAGCTCGAGGCGTTCCGCGGCCGCAGCTGGCAGCCGCTCGGG
>Ga0070741_10005203_pt1 | contig 29194 bp, 30 predicted proteins | sample Coa_R1_4_FD_66440 | JGI IMG/M metagenome (GOLD analysis project Ga0070741, IMG submission 66440) | Surface soil microbial communities from Centralia Pennsylvania, which are recovering from an underground coalmine fire - Coalmine... | ecosystem: Environmental > Terrestrial > Soil > Unclassified ... | reverse complement strand
TCACGTGCGTCTCCGGCGACGAGCCGACGAGGCTGATGTCGCCGAGCTCGAGCAGGAACAGGTACGGCGAGGGGTTGATCCTCCGGAGCGCGCGATAGAGCGCGACTGCGGACGCGTCCGTTCTGCGCACGGCCCGCTGCGAAAGGACGATCTGGAACGCGTCGCCCGCGACGATGTGCTCTTTCCCCCTGCGCACGCGGTGCTCGTGCTCCTCGCGCGCCGGCGAGCGGTCGGTGGGGTGGTTCGCGAGCGGGCCGGTCGCAGGCGCGTCCGCGTGCTCGGCCAGGGCGGCAGCGATCTCGGCCGGGTCACCGCAGACCACCTCCGCGACGCTCGAGACGTGGTCGATCCGCACGAGGACGTCCGCGACGACGAAGCGGCTCTCCGGCAGGTCCGGCCGCTCGGCCGGCAGCGGGACCGTCGGCTCGAGCTTCGCGACGTAGTCGTAGCCCAGGTAGCCGACGACGGGCGCCCGCTCGTGTTCGGCCTCGTCGAAGGACACGAGCCGGGTGCCGCAGCCCACGAACGAATAGCGCCCGAGGCGGCCCTGCTCGACCGACTCGAGCAGGAACGAGGCCGTTCCGAGGCGCCGCAGCCGCAGGTAAGCCCCCAGTGGCGTGACCAGGTCGGTGGGGATGTGGGCCGTTGCGTTCATGTCCTCCAAACGAAAAGACCTCCCGGCTGGAAGGTCTCGAGCGAAGCGGGTGAGGTCGGTCTCAGGCGACGCTCCCGCCACGCTCGCGGCACCACCAGGGCCAGAACGCGGTCGGGAAGGTCATCTCGCGCAGAGTAGCGCGTCCTCCAGGGTGATGCGGCCTGTCCAGAGCGCGCTCCCGAGCACCGCGCCTTCGCAGCCGATCTCCTTCAGCCGCGTGAGATCGTCGAGCGAGGCGATTCCGCCGGCGGCGATCACGGGCAGACCGGAAGCGTCGATCACGCTCTCGAGCAGATCGAGGTCGGGGCCGGCCAGCGACCCGTCGCGGGTCGCGCTGGTCACGAGCAGGCGCCGTACGCCCGCCTCCGCGCATTCGCGCGCGAGATCGGGCGCGGGCACGGCGGAGGTGCGGTTCCAGCCGTCCGCGACGACGTAGCCGTCGCGAGCGTCGACCGCCACGAGGAGCTGCTCCCCGAAGCTCTCGGCGGCCTCCCGGACGAAGCCGGGCTCGAGGGCCGCCGTCCCGACCATCACCCGCGCGGCCCCGGCCGCCAGCGCCGCATCGATCTCTTCCATCGTCCGGTAACCGCCGCCGACCTGGACGGGGACTCCCACGGCGACGCGCTCGATCAGGCCGGGCGTCGGCGAGCCCGAGAACGCGCCGTCGAGGTCGACCAGGTGGAGGAACGCCGCTCCTTCCGCCGCGAAGCGGCGTGCGGCTTCGGCCGGGTCGCCGCCCTCGACGGTCACGCGCTCGCGGTCGCCGCCGGCCAGGCGGACGCAGCGTCCCTCGAGGACGTCTATTGCGGGCAGTACCTGCACCGTGTTAGCATGCTAACATGAAAGTCATGGCGAACGACACCAAGGCAGAGCCCGCGCATGTCGTCGAAGACGTCTCCGGCCTCGACGACCTCGCCGATGCGCTGCTCGTTCTGCGCACCCGCGACGAGGCTCGGCGCTTCCTACGTGACCTCTGCACCGTGGGTGAGCTCGAGGCGCTCGCTCACCGCTGGCAGATCGCCGGGCTCGTGGACTCCGGCCGCTCGTACCTCGACATCGCCGATGTCGTCCACACGAGCACCGCGACCGTCACGCGCGTCGCGCACTGGCTGCGTCACGGCGCCGGCGGCTACCAGCTCGCACTCGAGCGCACTGCAAGACGCCGGGACGGCTAGATGACTCCGACCCGGTTCGAGCGGGCCGGCGAAAACGGCCGGCTGACGGTTGCCGTCCCCTCGAAGGGGCGCATGGCGCAGCCGACGCTCGACCTCTGCGCCGCGGCCGGCCTCAGCTTCGAGACGACCGACCGAGCTCTGCTCGTGCCCTGCGCGAACGCGCCGGTCGACCTGCTGCTCGTCCGCCCGCATGACATTCCGGAGTACGTCCAGGACGGCGTTGTCGACGCCGGGATCACCGGCGCGAACCTCGTCGTCGAGAGCGAGGCGTCCGTCGTCACCGTGGCGGAGCTCGGCTTCGCCCGCTGCACGCTCGAGGCGGCGGTGCCGGTGGACGCCACACCGACGACCCTCTCCGATCTGAAGGGCCTGCGGGTGGCGACGGCGTATCCGGTCTCGACCCGGAAGCATCTCGGCGTCGAGGTCGAGCTCGTCCCGATCTCCGGGTCGGTGGAAGCCGCGCCGCGCCTTGGCCTCGCGGACGCGATCGTCGACCTCGTCTCGACCGGTTCGACCGCGAGCGTCAACGGGCTGAGGCGAATCGGGCAGCTGCTCGAGTCCCAGGCCGTGCTTCTGCGCGGCCCGGCCGTGGACAGCGCCAAGGACGAGCACCTCGAGCGGTTGGCGCTGATGCTGCAGGCCGTTGTCGCTGCGCGGCGGCGGCGGTACGTGATGATGAACGCGCCCGCCGAGGCGCTGGACGAGATTCGAGCCGTCCTGCCGAGCATGGGTGCGCCGTCGGTGCTCGAGCTGGCCGATCCGGGGCAGATCGCCGTCCACGCGGCGATCGACGCCGACCAGGTCTGGGACCTGCTGGCACCGCTGAAGGCCGCCGGGGCGACGTCGATTCTCGTCGTGCCCGTCGAGAGGCTCGTGCCGTGACCCGGGTCGAACTGGCGGACGCGATCCCACAGTCGGCCGAGATCGTCGCCGACGTGCGCGAGCGCGGGGACGAGGCCGTGCTCGACTGGACGGAGCGCTTCGACGGCGCCCGACCCGCGTCGCTGCGCGTCCCGGCCGCAGAGATCGAGACCGCGGAGGCCGAGCCGCGCTTCCTGGAGGCCGTCCGGCGGCTGGCCGACGCCGTCCGAGCCGTCCACGAGCCGCAGCGTCCCGTGGATTCGTCGGCGTCGCCGCTCCCGGGCGTCCGGGTGGAGCGGCGGTTCGTCCCGGTCGGCTCGGTCGGGATCTACGCGCCGGGTGGACGGGCCGCCTACCCGTCCTCGCTGGTCATGACCGCGGTGCCGGCGCAACTCGCGGGCGTCGAGCGGATCGCCGTGGTGTCGCCGACTCCGTCAGCGGTGCTGCTCGCGACGGCGCGAGAGCTCGGGCTCGACGAGGTCTACGCGGTCGGCGGCGCCCAGGCGATCGCCGCGCTCGCCTACGGGACGGAGACGATCGAGCCCGTCGACAAGATCGTCGGCCCGGGGAACCGCTGGGTCGCCGCCGCGAAGCTGCTCGTCTCGGGCCGCGTCGGGATCGACCTCCCGGCAGGACCGAGCGAGGTGATGGTCGTCGCCGACGAGGCGGCCGACCCCGCTCTTTGCGCCGCCGACCTGCTGGCGCAGGCCGAGCACGGCCCGGACTCGGAGTGCGTGCTGGTCACGACGAGTGCCGACCTCGCCCGGGCGGTTGCGCGGCTCGCGGACGGCTGGGAACAGGTCCGCACCGAGGTCGTGGACACGCTCGCCGAGGCGCTGGCCCGCGTGGAGGAGTACGCGCCCGAGCATCTGCAGCTCCTCGTGGCCGATCCGGCGGCGGCGGCAGCCCGCGTGGCGAATGCGGGCTCGATCTTCCTCGGGCCGGCGGCGCCGGCGGTGATCGGCGACTACGCGTGCGGGGCCAACCACGTGCTCCCCACGGGAGGGCTGGCCCGGGCGGCGGGCGGGCTCGGCCTCGAGGCGTTCCTGAAGCCCGTGCAGGTCGTGTCGGCGACGACGGACGGGCTGAAGGGGATGCGCGAGACCGTGGCTGTCCTGGCCGAAGCGGAGGGTCTGCCGCTTCACGCGGCGGCTGTCGAGGCGCGGTTCCGGTGAGCGCGCGGCCGCTTCCGGAGGGGTTCGAGCCGTATGTCTGGGCGCGGCAGGCGGCGGAGGTTGCTGCAGCGCACGGCCTGTCGCCGGCCGAGGTGCTGCGGTTCGACGCCAACGTGCCTCCGCTTCCCGGCGTTCCCGCCGTGCCGCTCGGCGAGAGCTTCGCGGCGCTCAACGAGTATCCGGAAGGCACCTACCGCGAGCTGCGGGAGGCCGCCGCGGAGTATGCCGGCGTCGAGCCGGACGAGGTGACGATCGGCGCCGGCGCCGACGATCTGATCGGGCTCGTCGCGCGCACCTTCCTCGCCCCGGGCCGGCGGTCGGCGGTGCAGCGGCCGACGTATCCGCTGTACGCAATCGCGAGCGGGATCGAGGGGGCGGAGACCGTCGACGCGCCGCTCGACGCCGGGGAGCTGAGGGGCGTCGACGTCGTCTGGATCTGCAATCCGGCGAACCCGACCGGGGCGCTCGTCGATCCGGAGTCGATCGGCGAGCTCGCCGCGGCGCTGCCGGACGCGATCCTCGCGGTAGACGAGGCGTACTTCGAGTACGCGGGCAGCACCGTCGTGCCGTTCGTGCGTGAGCGGCCGAACCTGGTCGCGATCCGCAGCATGTCGAAGGCGTTCGGCTTCGCGGCGCTTCGAGTCGGGTACCTGGTGGGCTCGCGAGAGGTCGTCTCAGAGCTCGACCGGCGTCGCGCGCCGGGGCCGATCTCTTCTCCTGCGGCGCGGATCGCGGCCGCTGCGCTTCGCGACCCCGTGCTCGACGTCGACTCCGAGGTGGCCGAGCGCGAGCGTATGCGCGACGCGCTGCTCGCAGCCGGGTTCGAGTGCCCGCCGTCGCACGCGAACTTCGTCTACGTGCCGGTCGAGGACGGGCCGGCGCTGGCGGGACGGCTCGAGGCGCAGGGCCTCGCGGTGCGGGTCTATCCGCGGGCGATCCGGATCACGCCGAGGTTGCCGGCGGAGAACGACCGGCTGCTGGCCGCGCTCGGTGCTGCAGCCGTGCCGGCGGCCACGCGGTCGGCGCTCGTCGTGCGAACGAGCGCGGAGACGGCTCTGCGAGTGTCGCTCTCGCTCGACGGGCGGGGGCGGTCACGTGCGCGGACCGGCGTGGGTTTCCTCGACCATCTGCTGGCGCAGCTCGCATTTCACGGCGGTTTCGACCTGGAGGCGATCGCGGGCGGGGACGTCGACGTCGACGAGCACCACACCGTCGAGGACGTCATGGCCGCCGTGGGCGTCGCTGTGCGGGACGCGCTCGGCGGGCGGGACGGGCTGACCCGCTACGGGTCGGCGACCGTGCCGATGGACGAGGCACGGGCGACCGCGGCCGTCGACCTCGTCCGGCGTCCTCACGCCGAGATCGCGATCACGTTCGGCGGCGACCGCGTCGGCGGCCTCGCGCTGACGCTGCTCCCGCATGCATTGGAGCGGTTCGCGATCGAGGCGGGCTGCACGGTGCACGTCGAAGCGGCGGGCGAAGACGACCACCACGTCGCGGAGGCCGCGTTCAAGGCCCTCGGCCGCGCCCTGCGCCAGGCCTGCTCGCGCGACGGCGCCGCGCCGGCGGTCGGCTCGACGAAAGGCGCCCTGTGACCCTCCGAGCGCTTCCACCCCTGGCCCGCCGGGCCGGCGCATTTCCCCACGTCCCCGCCCTGGGTGGGGAGGGAAGACCACCCGCCACCCGCGGTGAGCGTACCGCGCAAATGCGCACGAGGGTGCGCCCGGAGTGTGACTCTTCTGTGACTTTCGATCCACAGCGGCCGGTGCGGCCGTGAGGGTCGTTGTCGCGGACTACGGAGCGGGGAACCTCCGCAGCCTTTGCGCCGCGCTCCGGCGAGCAGGGGCGGAGCCCGAGGTCACGACCGGCCCCGACGAGGTGCGAGACGCGCCGCTTGCCGTCGTCGCCGGCGTCGGGCACGTCGCGAGCGCGGCCGCAGGCCTGGCCCGCACCGGCGTTGACGATGCGCTCCGGGAACGCGTCGCCGCCGGCCGTCCGCTCCTCGGCATCTGCGTCGGCATGCAGCTCCTGTTCGAGACGAGCGACGAGGGCGGCGCGGGCCTCGGGCTGCTCGCCGGCCCGGTTCGGCGGCTGGAGGCGAAGCGCGTGCCGCACATGGGCTGGAACACGCTCGCGGCTCGCGGCTGCAGCCGCATCCTCGAGAACCTTGGCGGCGCCGACGTCTACTTCGCGCACTCCTACGCCGCCGTTCCCGACGACGACGCGGTCGTAACAGCCGAAGTCGACCACGACGGCCCGGTGGTCGCTGCGGTCGAAGCGGGAGCACTCGCCGGCGTCCAGTTCCATCCCGAGCGCAGCGGCCCGGCCGGGGCCCGCTGCCTGGAGAACGCCCTGCGATGGTCAAGAAGCGCGTGATCCCGTGCCTCGACGTCGCCGGCGGACGCGTCGTCAAGGGCGTCCGCTTCGAGAACCTGCGAGACATGGGCGACCCGGTCGAGCTCGCGACTCGGTACTCGGAGCTGGGCGCCGACGAGCTCGTCTTCCTCGACATCACGGCGACGCTCGAGGACCGCGGCCCGTTGCTCGAGCTGGTCGACCGCGCCGCCGAACGGCTCTCGATCCCGTTCACCGTCGGCGGCGGCGTGCGCTCGGTTGAGGACGGTCTTGCGCTGCTCCGCGCCGGGGCCGACAAGGTGGCCGTGAACCGAGCGGCGCTCGACGACCCAAGGCTGCTGACCGAGCTCGCGGACGCGTTCGGCTCGCAGGCGGTCGTGTGCGCGATCGACGCGAGAGGCGGCGAGGTCGTGACGCACGCGGGCCGGAACCCGCGCGGCCGCGACGCCGTCGACTGGGCTCGGGACGCCGTCCACCACGGTGCAGGCGAGCTCCTCGTCACCTCGATCGACGCCGACGGCACGCGCGACGGCTACGACCTCGAGCTCACCGGCGCGATCGCGGAAGCAGTCTCCGTGCCGGTGATCGCCTCGGGCGGCGCAGGCGAGGCGAGGCATCTTTCGGATGCATTCGCGGTTGGCGCCGAGGCTGCGCTCCTCGCGTCGATCGTCCACGAGCGCCCCGAACGCCTGCCGGAGCTGAAACGAGACCTGAAGGAGGTCGGATGGCCGATCCGGATCTGAAGGCGGCGATCGTCCAGGACGCGGCGGACGGGCGCGTGCTGATGCTCGCCTGGATGGACGACGAGGCGCTTCGGCGAACCCGCGAGACGGGCGAGGCGTGGTTCTGGAGCCGTAGCCGCCGGGAGCTCTGGCACAAGGGCGAGACGTCCGGTAACACGCTCGCCGTCGAGGAGATCCGCGACGACTGCGACGGGGATGCCATTCTTCTTCGCGTGCGCCCGGCCGGCCCGGCCTGCCATACGGGGTCGCGGTCGTGCTTCGCGCCGTGGCTCTGGCGGCGCGTCGCCGAGCGGGCGAAGGAGCGGCCGAAGGACTCCTACGTGACGAAGCTGCTCGAGAGCGGCACCGCCACGATCTCCCGGAAGGTCGGGGAGGAGGGCGTGGAAGCTGCGCTCGCAGGCGCGACCGAGAGCGACGAGCGCCTCGTCGAGGAGCTCGCAGACCTCTGGTTCCACACCTACGTGCTGCTCGCCGCGCGCGGGCTCGACCCCGACGACGTCGAGGCCGAGCTCAGGCGCCGGATTCGGTGAGCTCGTCCTTGATCAGCGCGAGGATCTCGCCGAACAGCCTCTCGACTCCCTTCGCGGACAGCGGGCCGCGGTTCAATTCGCGCAGGCGTGAGAGCAGCCGCGCCTCCTGGTCGGGGTCGAGGAAGGGGATGCCGTTCGCCTCCTTGTGCGCGCGAATCTCGCGGACGAGCTCCAGCCGCCGGTTGACGAGCTCCAGGATCTCCGCGTCGGTCGCCGCGGTCTCGTCGCGGAGGCGCTGAAGCTCGGTCACTCGTCCTCCACGTCGCGGCGGGCCGGGTACGACCCGAACACCTGCAAGCGCCGCGTGCGCGCCTGCATCTCGCGGAGCGCCTCGCTGACGATCGGGTCGAGCGGATGGCCCGCCAGCACCGCGTCGAACCGGTAGCGCCACGGCGTCTTCGGGATCGGCCGCGAGACGAGCTGGTGCAGGTCGATCCGCAGCCGTCCGAACGGCTCGATCGCCCGGTAGAGCGCCCCCGGCGAGTGGTCGGTGACGAACGTGAACGCCGTCCGCCACTCCTCGGCCTCGCGGTCGATGCGCGTGTACGTCGAGACGGAGACGAAGCGCGTGTAGGCCTCCGGATGGTCGCCGACGTCGCCCGCGACGACGGTCAGACCGTGGAGCTGGGCCGCCCGCTCGCTCGAGATCGCGGCCTGCGTCCGGTCGCCGCTCTCCGCCACCTGCCGCGCAGCGTCGGCCGTCGTGGCCGCCGCGATCGCCGTCGCCCACGGCATGCCCGCGACGAGCGCGCGGCACTGGTCGAGCGCGACGGGATGCGACCGGACGACGCGGATCTCGTCGAGCGGCACGTCGCCGAGCGCGACCAGGCAGTGCCGGATGCGGAGCGCCGTCTCGGCCACGATCGAGAGCGGGTATTCGTGCAGCAGGTCGTGCGTCTCGGCCACCGAGCCGGCGAGCGAGCTCTCGATCGGCAGGACGCCGAAGTCGACCTCGCCGCCGGCGGTCGCCTCGGCGACGGCGAGGAAGCTCGGCAGCGCCCGGATCTCGGCGCCGGACGGGAACAGGCGGCGGCAGGCGGCGGCGCTGTGAGCCCCGTCCCGGCCGGGGTAGGCGACTGCGATCGGCTTGTCGGTCACGCTTGGCATCTCACGCTCCGGAAATCGAAGGGCTCCGCGGGAAGGCTCCTAGCCGGCGTCTGCGGAAGAACGGCGCGCCGGCTAGCGCGTAAACAGCGCGACGAAGAGCTGGATGCCGTCGCGGGGCGCCATGGGCTAGAGGGTACGTGAGGTGCCGAGAGCCGTCAACGCCGCGTCCGTGAACTCTGCGGTCGTCGCGGTGCCGCCGAGATCGGGCGTGGGGGCGTCGGTGAGCGCTCGGTCGACGGCCGCCTCGAGCGCCGCGGCCTCCTCCTGGCGACCGAACGCGTGCTCGAGCAGCAGTGCCGTCGAGCGGAGCATTGCCGCCGGGTTCGCGACCCCCCGGCCCGCCACGTCCGGCGCCGAGCCGTGCACCGGCTCGAAGAGCCCGGGGGCGGAGTCGCCGAGGCTGGCGGACGGCGCGACCCCGAGGCCGCCGGTCATCGCCGCGGCGAGGTCGGAGAGGATGTCTCCGAACATGTTGTCGGTGACGATCACGTCGAACTGCTCGGGCGCTGCCGCGAGCTGCATGGCGGCGTTGTCGACGAGCATGTCCTCGACGGACACGTCGGGGTAGCCCGCGGCGACGTCTCGCACGACGCGCCGCCACATTCGCGAGGTCTCGAGGACGTTGGCCTTGTCCACGGACGTGAGCGTGCTGCCCCGCGCGCGGGCGAGCTCGAACGCACGACGGGCGATCCGCTCGACCTGGTCCGGGTGGTACTCGCAGGTGTCGAAGACGGTCCCGTCCTCGCGGACGCCGCTGGCGCCGTAGTAGAGGCCGCCGACGAGCTCGCGGACGATCAGCAGGTCGATGCCCGCCGCACGCGCCGGGCGGAGGTTCGCGTAGACCGCGAGCTCGGAGCGCAGGCGCAGCAGGCCCTGCTCCGGCCGCACGTCCGCAGCGTCGAACTCGGGGTCGCCGATCGGCCCCTTGAGCACCGCGTCCGCCCCGCGGCAGGCGGCCAGCGTCTCCTCCGGCAGCGGGTCGCCCGTCGCACGGATCGCGGCGGCGCCGAAGACGTGCTCCTCGACCGCGAGGTCGGATGCCAGCTCGGCCAGCGCCCGACGGGCCGCGTCCGAGATCTCCGGCCCGATGCCGTCTCCGGGCAGGAGCACGACCTTCATGGCCCGAGCGTAACGGTCAGCGCCTCGGCACGACGACCCGGACGTCCTTCTCCCCGGTTCCTTCGACGGTCTCCGAGAGGCAGCCGCGTGGAGCCGTCGACGGGGCCTGGCACGGCCCCACCGTGTTGGCGACGTCGAGGAGGAACGTGGTCGTCTTCGAGATCCGCGTGCGGATGGTGAACGTGCCCGTCGCGGAGGCGCGGACTCTCTTGACCGCCGCGCCGACGACGATGGAGCCGCTCGAGGAGGCGGACACCGCCGCGTACTCGACGACGGCTCCGGACTGCGGTTGTCCGAGTTCCGTCACGCGACCCGTGACTACGGCGTCCCTCGTCTTCTTGTCGTAGCGGCCCTTCGCGGTCAGGATGTGGGGAACCGTTCTGAGGAAGCGGGTCTCGGCAGTCGTCGTGGGGTCCGGTGCGCCGCTCGGCCCGGCCGAGGTGAAGAACGCGCTCGACGTGTAGCTGCCGGGGGCGGTCGGTTGCTGCAGGGGAAAGAGCAGGAACAGCGCCCCGGAGAGCGGGACCGGCGGAGTGGCGAGCGGCTTCCCGTCGGACCCGGTCAGGGGAGGTGGGCAGAATCGGAGCTCGAGCCCTTCGGGGTTGCTCGCGGGGTGCTCGACGAAGACCGGCAGCGTGTAGCTGAGCCCGACGATCGTCGTCGTCAGCTTCCAGACCGCGACCGGCGTGCCGGGCGCGCACGCCTGCGCAGCCGCGTCGGACGCATATCGGGCGGGATCGTCGGCCGTCAGTTCGGCGCTGACGATCGTCGCCGACGTGTTTCCCTGTCCCGAGGAAGACGTCGACGCGAGAAGCGCGAGGCCGACGGTCGTCCCCGGGGCGGTGGGGGCGGCGGTGTACCCGCTGGGCAGGTCGACGACGACCTGCGCCGGGGGCGTTCCGGTCCCGTTTCCGGTCGCGAGAGCCGATGCCAGGACGTCGGCGCCGCCGTTCACTCCTTCGACCACGAGCTGCGGGCGCGCTCCGAACGAGAGACTGACGGCGAGACCGGTCGTCGGGATCGGCTGTGCGCTTCCGGCCGCGCCGACGGTCAGCGCGACCGTGATCGCGGCGACGATCGGGCCGATGCGGGCGAGAGACCTGACGGGAGCCCGCCTACCCGTCCTTGGTGGGGACGAAACGCTCTCAGGGACCCGCGAGCGCGTCGCGGATGCCTCGCGTCGCCTGCGCGATCCGCTGGTCGTTCTCGACCAGTGCGAAGCGGACGTGACCTTCGCCGGCGGGGCCGAAGCCGGCGCCGGGGCTGACGGCGACCTTCGCCTCGCGCAGGAGCCTGAGCGCGAACGCGTGCGAGCCCTGGCCGCGGTAGCGCTCGGGGATCTCCGCCCAGACGAACATCGTCCCCTTCGGCGGCTCGACCGGCCAGCCGGCGCGTGCCAGGCCCCGGCAGAGCGCGTCGCGGCGGCGGCGGTAGATCTCGCAGACCTCGGGCGGATAGTCGGACGCCTCGTTCATCGCGACGATCGCGGCGATCTGGATCGGCTGGAAGGTTCCGTAGTCGAGGTAGGACTTGAGCCGCTGCAGCCCGGCGAGCACCTCGGCGTTCCCGACCGCGAAGCCGACGCGCCAGCCGGCCATCGAGAAGCCCTTCGTCAGCGAGTACAGCTCGACGGCGACCTCTCGGGCTCCCTCGGCCTGGAGGATCGACGGCGGCTCGTGGCCGTCGTAGGCGAGGTCGGCGTAGGCGAAGTCGTGGACGACGAGGAGCTCGTGCTCGCGCGCGAAGTCGACGATCCGCTGCATCAGCTCGGGAGTCGCGACCGCGCCGGTCGGGTTGTGCGGGAAGGAGACGATCAGCGTGCGGGCTCGGGTCCCGGCGCGGGCGAGCGCGTCCTCGAGCTCCTCGTCGAACCGGTATCCGACGACCTCGGCGCCCGCGAGCAACGGCGCGAAGCGGTGGATCGGGTAGCTCGGGTCGGGGACGAGCGCGACGTCGCCCGGCTCGACCAGCAGCCACATCAGGTGGCTCAGGCCCTCCTTGGCGCCGATCGTGGTGATCGCCTCGCGCTCGGGATCGAGCTCGACGCCGAAGCGGCGCGCGTAGAGGTCGCAGATCGCGCGGCGGAGGTTCGGGATGCCGCGGCTCGCGGAGTAGCGATGGTTCCGCGGATCCTGCGCCGCCTCGGCCAGCTTTCGGACGGCCGCCTCCGGCGAGGGCACGTCCGGATTGCCGAAGCCGAGGTCGACGACGTCCTCGCCGGCGCGACGCAGCTCGAGCTTCAGCCGGTCGACCTCGGCAAAGGCGTACCGAGGCAGCGCACCCACCCGGCGGAGCCGGATCTCGGACGACCGCTCTAGCGGGACGCCGGGCGCACGAACGGCAGGCTACCTCAGGCTGCGACGACCTGCGGCATCGGCGCCAGCAGCTCCCGCAGCGAGACGACGTCGCCGATCACGGCGAGCGCCGGCGGATCCAGGTCGCCTGCTGCGGCCGCGATCTCGCCGAGCGGGGCGACGACGACGCGCTGCTCGGGGAGGGTTCCGCTCGCGATCACGGCGGCGGGTGTCGAGGCCGCACGGCCGTGCTCGATCAGGCCGGCGGCGAGGTCGGCGAGTCCGCTCAGGCCCATGAAGACGACGAGCGTTCCGGGTGCCGCCGCGAGGGCGGAGAAGTCGAGTGGCCCGTGACCGTTGACGATCGTCACCTGGGACGACACTCCCCGGTGCGTGACCGGGATCCCGGCTGCGGCAGGCACAGCGGCCAGTGACGACACGCCCGGGACGACCTCGAACGGGATGCCGGCGTCGACGAGCGCGAGCGCCTCCTCGCCGCCCCGGCCGAACAGGAACGGGTCGCCGCCCTTGAGTCGCACGACGTCGAGCCCGCGCCGGGCCAGGGTCACGAGCAACCGGTTGATCTGCTCCTGCTCGAGCGGCTCGCGGCCGAGGCGAAGTGCCCCCACCGGCGCCTCGTCGACGAGCTCGGGTGCGACGAGCCGGTCGTACACCACCGCATCGCAGGAGCGCAGCAGCTCCAGTCCGCGCGCAGTGATCAGCCCCGGATCGCCTGGACCGGCGCCGACCAGCCAGACCGTCACGCCAACGCCTCCTCGACCCGCTGCTGGAAGAAGTGCTTGCGCGCCTCGTAGGTCGGCAGGTTCTCCTTCGCCCACGGGCGCAGCGCCCGCAACTCCTCTGCCAGGTCGGCGTGGCGCGGCCCGACGATCCCGGCCACGTCGTCGCGGATGCGCTGCGCCAGCGCGGGCGAGGCACCACCTGTCGAGACGGCGACGGCGATCGGCCCCTGGCGGTGCACGGCGGGGAGGATGAACGAGCAGAGCTCCGGGACGTCGACGACGTTGCAGAAGACGTTCCGCGCCTCCGCGTCGGCGAAGACGCGGCGGTTCAGCGGTGTCGACGAGGTGGCTGCGACGACCAGGAAGCGGCCGCGAAGGTCTGGCGCGTGGTAGCCGCGCCGCAGCCATTCGACCGGAAGGCAAAGGAGCTCCGGCACGGTCTCGGGCGCGACGACGGTCACGCGCGCGCCGGCCTCGAGCAACCCTCGGACCTTCTCGAACGCGACCGAGCCGCCGCCCACGACGAGCACGCTCCGGCCTCTCAGGTCGAGGCAGGCCATGTAGTAGCGCTCGCTCAAACGCCCACGGAGTGCAGGCGGGCGCCCTGCCGGTCGAGGCGGACCGTGATCTCCGCAGACCCGGCCGCAAGCGACAGCGTGAACGCCCCCGGGCCGTTTGCCTCCAGCGAAACGGAGCGAAGCTCCCGGCCGGCAAGCGCGCGCAGCGCATCGGAAACCTCTTTCGCGCTGTCCGTGACCGCGGCGCCGCTCGGCAACCGGCGGTAGGTCGAAAGCGCCGCCTTCTCCCCGCCCGGTCCGTAGAGCGCGCGCAGCCGCCCGCTCTGGAGCCCGACCTCGAGCAGTTCCTGCAGCGTCTCGGCGTCCTGGCCGTCCACCTCGCCCTCGGTCGCGGCGGCCTGGAGCGAAGCGAGCCGGTCGCGATAGACGCCGTCTCGTGCGCGAGAGAGGACGGCCTGCGCCTCTGCCAGCGCCACCTCCTGCGCCTCTCCCTGCAGCCTCACTCGTGCTCTCCGATCAGCGCGTGCAGTTCGTGCTCGAGCCCGCCGGTCTCGATCGCGCAGTGGATTCCGCACTCCTTCGGCGCGTTCGTCTCCCACCACCAGCGCCCGTCGCGGCCGGCTTCGCCTGCACGGATCGCGCGCGTGCACGGCGCGCAGCCGATCGAGGTGAACCCGCGCTCGTACAGCGGATGCGTCGGTACTCCGCGCTCGCGCGCGTAGGCCCAGACCTCGTCCTCTGTCCACTCCGCGAGCGGATTGAGCTTCACGATGGCGCCGTGGTCGTGGTCGATCTCGACCTTGCGGATGTCGGTGCGCGAGGCCCACTGGTCGCGGCGCAGGCCGGTGATCCACGCGTCGAGGGAGTGGAGATGCTTCGTCAGCGGCAGCACCTTGCGCACCTGGCAGCAGAGGAGCCGGTGCTCGACCTGGCGGTAGAAGAGATTCGGGCCGTGCTTGCCGACCATGCGCGAGACGTGCTCGGCGTCCGGCGCGAGGACCTCGAGCTCGAGGCCCGGGTAACGGTCGCGCACCTGCTCGATCAGCTCGAACGTCTCCTCGGGCAGCCGGCCGGTGTCGACCGTGAACACCTTCACGTTCGGGTCGAGCGCGTACGCCATGTCGATCAGGACGGAGCCGTCGATCTGGAACGCCGTGGAGATCGCGATTCGCGGCGAGAACCGCTCGAGCGCCCACTCGAGCAGCGCCTGCGGCTCCTGGCCCTCGAACTCGACCGAGAGCTCGCCGGCCTCGAGATCGTCCAGCACCTCTTCGTACAGGCTCACGCCGCCTCCTTCTTCTTTGCCGGTTCGCGCCCGGCGAGCACGCCGAGCTCGTCGTCCGTCGACCGGTCGCAGAACGCCTTGAACGACTCGTCGGGACTCCTTGCGTCGAGCCAGGCCGCGACGAGACCCTCGACGGTCGCGTCCAGCTCCTCGGTCGGCACGCGCCGGAACACCGGCCGGGCGATCGCCGCGCCGGGGCCCATGCCCCCGCGGAGAAAGACGTCGTACGCCTGGTGCCGCTTGCCGTTCTCGTCCCGGACCGTCGTGCCCTGGAAGCCCAGGTCGCCGACCCAGTGCTGCGCGCACGCATGCGGGCAGCCGTCGAGGTGCAGGCGGAGGCCGCCGAGGTCGTCGCCGAACCGCGTCTCGAGCGAGCGGATCAGCGCATCGGCGCGGGTCTTCGTCTCCGTGACCGAGTAGTTGCAGTGCGGCTCGCCCGTGCAGGCGAGCGAGCTGGCGCGGAGCGGGTTGAGGTCGAGCGGGAAGCCGATGCCCGCCAGTTCGGCCACGGTCTCGTCGACACGCTGTTCGGGCACGCCCGCGAGCACGAAATTCTGGAGCCGCGTGATGCGGATGTCCCCGCCGACGCGCTCGGCCAGGTCTGCGACGGCCGTCATCTGCTCACCGGAGACGAGGCCGAGATGGACGGGCACGCCCACGTAGACGAGCCCCGGCTGTCCCTGCGGATGGATGCCGACGTGTTCGGCGAAGCCGCCCGGTGCCGGTGGCAGCTCGAAGTCGTCGAGCCCGTAGCCCAGGCGCCGCTCGAGCTCGGCTCGCATTCCTTCCGGGCCGTAGTCGTCGACCATGAACTTCATCCGCGACTTCACGCGGGAGACGCGGTACGTCAGGTCTTCGCGCCACGCGTCGAGCAGCGCGCGCAGGACGTCGAGCGCCTGCTCTTTCGGAACGAAGACGCCGAGGTCGCGCGCGAGCCGCGGCACGGACGAAAGGCCGCCGCCGGCCAGGACCGCGAAGCCCTCGCGGCCGTCGCGGATCGCGCCGACGAGCGAGATGCAGTTGATCTCCGGCGCGTTGCACCGGTCGCGGCAGGCGGAGATCGTGATCTTGTGCTTGCGCGGGAGGTCGGAGTAGTCCGGGTGCCCGTAGAAGAACTCGGCCGCCTCTTCGACGATTGCGGTCGCATCGAACAGCTCGTCGTGCGCGATGCCGGCGACGGGGCAGCCGGTGATGTTGCGAACGGTGTCGCCGCAGGCGCCAGCCGTGGTCAGGCCGGCGGCGTCGAGTCGCGCGAACACCTCCGGCAGCGCCGCGAGCTCGATCCAGTGCAGCTGGACGTTCTGCCGCGTCGTCAGCTCGCCGTCGCCCCGGCCGAAGTCGTTCGAGATCTCGCCGATCGCGCGGAGCTGCGCGGGCGTGAGCAGGCCGCCGGGCAGCTTCAGCCGCAGCATGAACGTCCCGACCTTCGGCTTGTCGTGGTAGAGGCCCCACCACTTCAGCCGGACGACGTCCTCCTCGGCCATGCGCTCGTAGCCGTCCGCGATCAACGCGGGCAGCTCTCCGAGGATCCCGAGCGGGCTTTTCTCCCGCTTCAGCCGCTCGACGGGATTGCGCTTGAGGACGAGCTCCCACGTGGCGTCTTGTGTGGCTGCCATGGCCCGGACGCTATCAAAAGTGAAGTGACTTCCAAAAGAGAAGCCTTAGGATCTGCAGATGGACTTGCGGGAGCAGATCGAGGCGGAGGCGCTGGCGGCGCGTCGGGCGGTGCCGCTGCTCTCGGACGACGGCGTCACGGCTGCGCTCGGGCAGGCCGCCGCGCTCGTGCGGGCCCGCCAGAACGCGATCCTGGCTGCGAACCGTGATGACGTCGCCGCCGCGAGCGCGCTCGACGAGGGCACGCTCGACCGGCTGCGGCTCGACGAAGGGCGGGTCGAGGCGCTTGCGGTCCAGGTCGAGTCGCTCGCCGAACTCGAGCCGATTCGCCGCGAGGTCGATACGTGGACGCTGCCAAACGGGTTGCATGTGACCGAGCGGCGGATCCCGATCGGGGTCCTCGGCGCGAACTTCGAAGCGCGGCCCGGCGTCGCCATCGACATCGCCGGCCAGCTGCTGAAGAGCCTGAACGGCGGCGTCCTGCGCACCGGCGCTGCCGCGCTGGGCACGGTCACGGTGCTCGTCGACGAGGTGGTGCGCCCGGCGCTCGAGTCGGCGGGTCTCCCGGCGGGTGCGGTCGGGCTCGTGCGCTCGCCCGACCGCGAGGGCGCGCGTCTGCTCGTCTCGCTGCCGCGGCTCGTCCCGCTCGTGATCCTCCGTGGGAGCGGAGAGACGACCGCGCAGCTCGCCCGGCTGGCAGCCGAGCACGGCGTGCGCACGCTCGCGCACGCTGAGGGCGGCGGTGTCCTCTACGTCCATGCCGACGCCTCGAAGGAGAAGGCGCTCGCGATCGTGGCGGCCAGCCTCGACCGACTCGGTGTCTGCAACCGGCTCAACCTCTGCCTCGTCGACCGCGGCGCGGACGGCCTCGTCCCGGACCTCTTGGAGCTCTTCTCTTCCCGCGGCATCGGGGTCCGCGAGGACATCGGCCGCGAGTGGGCGAACGACCCCAACCCGAGCCAAGTAACAGTCTGTTACTTGGACTCGCTGGAAGAGGCGGTCCGGATCGCGAACGAGGAGACGTCCGGGCTCGCGGCCGGGATCGTCACGGAAGACCTGGAGGCGGCACAGGCGTTCCTCGACGGCTACCGCGGCACAGCGGCCTTCTGGCACGCGACGACGCGGTTCACGGACGGCTTCGCGCTGACCGGCGCTCCGGAGACGGGCATCAACGTCGACTGGACGCCGGGGCCGCGCGGGCCGGTGACGTACCGTGACCTCTGGCTCAGGCAGTACCGCGTCGTCGGCGACGGTACGCAGGCGCGGTGAAACGGCCAGTCGTCGTCAAGTTCGGCTCGTCGTTGGTTGCAGGCCCGGGCGGGCGCGTACGCCGGTCCGTCGTGCGCGCTCGTTCGCGCGAGATCGCAGAGCTCGTCCGCGGCGGCACGCCGGTCTGCGTCGTCTCCTCGGGCGCGATCGCGCTCGGATTGCCGCGACTCGGCCTGAGCTCGCGGCCGCGGAGCCTGCCGAGGCTCCAGGCCGCGTCGGCACTCGGCCAGGCTCGGCTGCAACGCGTCTGGGACGAAGCGCTCGGCCGCGAGGGGCTCGCGGCCGCACAGGTGCTGTTGACCGCTGCGGACCTCGCCGACCGGGGCGCGTACCTGAACGCCCGCAACACACTCGCCGCGCTCCACGCGCTCGGAGCCGTGCCGGTGGTGAACGAGAACGACGCCACGGCGACCGACGAGATCACGTTCGGCGACAACGACGCGCTGGCCGCGCAGGTCGCGATTCTCGTCCGCGCTCGGCTGCTCGTTCTGCTGACCGAGGTCGAGGGCGTATACTCGCGCGCCCCCGGAACGCCCGGCGCAGAGCTCCTCGCAGCCGGCGCGGACGCCGCCGCCGCGCAGCTGGCGGACGGTTCGCCCCTCGGCAAGGGCGGGATGCGGAGCAAGATCCTCGCCGCTGAGCTGGCCGCGTCCTCCGGGATCCCGACCGTGATTGCCGGGGGCACCGGCGTGGACGTCCTCGGGGAGATCGTCGCCGGGGAGCCGCGCGGGACGCGCTTCCAGCCCGGCGAGCGGGCTCCGTCGGCGTTCAAGCTCTGGCTCCGTCACGGCAAGCCGGTGGCAGGCCGCGTCCACGTCGACGCGGGAGCGAGGCGCGCGGTGACCAGGGACGGCGCAAGCCTGCTCGCAGTCGGCGTCACGAGTGTCGAGGGCGGATTCGAGCCCGGCGACGCCGTCGAGCTGGTGGGGCCGGACGGGACTGCGTTCGCGAAGGGAATCGCAGGTGTGCCGGCTTCAGAGCTCGTAGCGGGACCTCGAGGCGTCGAAGCCGTCCACCGCGACCGCCTCGTGCTCTACGGCCCGCCGGAGGGTCTCGCCTAGCTGCCCTTGGTGTAGCCGAGCTTCTTCAGCTCGGCGAGCGCGTCGTCGAGCTTTCGTGCGCCCTGGAGGTTCCCCTGGTGCGACTGCAGGTAGGCGGTCGCCTGTCCCGGGGTCTTCAACGTGCCGATCTTGGCTGCCGCCGCCTGCGCGGACCTCGACGTGTACTGAAGCCCGACGGCGAGCTCGTCGGTCGCCTGCACCGCGTCCTTCGGTGGCTTGAGGTCGGACACCTGGGTCGAGAGCAGGCGCTCTGCCGCAGCGAAGGTGGTCAGGGCCGCCGTGATCTGCCTCACGGACCGCGCCTTGGGGACGGCGCGTTCGATGGCTCCCTCGGCGCGGTTCTGCTGCTCTGCAATCCGCGCGAGGGCTGTTCGGTAGGTGCTCGCCGAGGCGCCGCCGCCTCCGCAAGCCGCGAGTACGGCGGCGCCCGCCAGGACTGCAACGACGGAGGCGCGCGGCGCCATGCAAGCGCTGTGTCCGTGGACGGATTTCCGAAACGGCGGCTAGCGGGCCTCGGAGCGACTCGCGAGGTAGTCGGCGATGTGGCGCTCGCCGCGGCGCATCGTCCAGTTGTGGTTCGCCCGGAAGAGGGGCCGGAGCAGCGGCGTCAGGGGTTTCACGCCCGCCTTCTGGACGATCGGCCGCCAGTCGAGCACCGCTGCCGTGCCGCCTTCGGCTTCCTCGAACGTCCAGGTTCCTCCGCCCTCGAAGTCGCCCTCGAGCCGCATGACGATCGTCCGCGGCCGCTCCGCCTCGGTCACCTCGCCGACGAAGTGCAGCTTGTAGGGGAGGAAGCCGCGCGCCGTGATCGTGTTCCGGCGACCCGGCCGGGGCGGCCCCTCGTCGCCGCCGACCTCCGGGAAGACGTCGCCCCACCACTTCGGATAGTCGAGCGGCGCTCCGATCACGTCGTAGACGTCCCCCACCGGCGCGGGCACGAACCAACGGTCGACGAAGACGTAGGCAGCGGGCACGCGCGGATCCTACGGCTTGACGCGGTGAGTTCCTGGGAAGACGAACAGCATGGGAATCCGGAGCTGGATCGCGAGTCGTCTCCGCCGTGGGAGCCCGGCAGACGACCTGAAACGTGCCGGCCGGGACGACAGCGAGCCGTACATCCCGCTGATCCCGTATCCGGTCGCGGAGGCAGGCGAGCGGGCAGAGCCCGGGGCGGAGCCCTCCACCCCGGGTGCGGAAGTCGAGTCCTAGCCGCCGAATCGGCACATTCGGGTTTCACATGTGTGCGGGTTTCCGAGCTACCCTCAAAAACGGGGGCAGCGGGGCCGAAGGCCCCGCGGGGGGAAAAGAATTGAATGGTGTCTAGCCGGTGTTTCGCAGGCCGGCGGCGATGCCGGCGATCGAGCGGAGCAGCGGCCGGCGGACTTCCTCGCGCTCCGCGTCCGTCGCGGCCGGGTCCCGGTGGCGGCGTAGCAGCTCGACCTGGATCGCGTTCATCGGGTCGACGTACGGGTTCCGCAGCCGGATCGACCGCTGCAGCACCGGTTGCCGGTCGAGTAGCTCCTTCGCCTCCACGATCTCCTTCACCGCCTCGACCGTCCGTCCGTGCTCCGCGGCGATCAGCCCGAACAGCCGCTCCGGATCCGCCTCCGCCGGCACGAGCTCGAGATAGCCGCGCGCGATTTCGAGGCTCGACTTCGCGAGCGTCATCTCCAGGTTCTCGACCAGCGAGCGGAAGAACGCGAACGACCGGTAGAGCCGCCGCAGCTCGCCCAGCCCGTCTCGCGTCGCGACTCTCGGCTCGAGCGCCGTCCCGCACCCGTACCACGCGGGCAGCACGCACCGGTTCTGCGTCCATGCGAAGACCCACGGGATCGCGCGCAACCGGGCCAGGTAATCGGCGTCCTCTCCCGGCCTTCGCGCCGGACGCGACCCGATCTCGAACAGCGCCAGCTCGTCGACCGGCGTGAACGAGCGGAAGAACGCGACGAAGTTCGGGTCGTCCCAGACGAGCTCGCGATATGCAGCGTGCGCGGCCGACGCGAGCGAGCCGACCGTCTCGCGCGCGCCCTCGGGCGGAGCCGAATGGGACACCTCCGGAAAGGCCGAGAGCAGCGTCGCCGCGAGCGCCGCCTCCAGGTTCCGGTACGCGAGCCCGGGAAGCCCGTACTTGAACGAGACCGTCTCGCCCTGCTCGGTCAGCTTCAGCCGCCCGGGCGGATGGCCCGCGGGCTGCGCAAGGATCGCCGCGTACGTCGGGCCTCCGCCGCGTCCCGCGCTGCCCCCGCGCCCGTGGAAGATCGTCAGCTCGACGCCGCGCTCCGCGGCCAGCACCGCGAGCGCTTCCTGTGCCCGGAAGATCGCCCACTGCGCGGTGAGGTACCCGCCGTCCTTGCCCGAGTCCGAGTAGCCGACCATGACCTCGATCCGGCCGTTCCGCGCCACCCCGGCGTCCAGGAGCTCGCCGACGATCCGCGGCGCAGCATCGAGATCGGCGATCGTCTCGAAGAGCGGCACGACCGAAAGCCCGGGCCCGAGCTCGAACGCGGCCATCACGTCCTCCGCACTCTCCGTTCCCGAAACGATCAGGGTGTCGAGCGCAGCGGGCCCGTGCCGCTCGCGCGCGGCCCGGACCGCGGCGAACGTCTCCAGCACCCGCTCGCCGGGCTCGGCGAGGTCGTTCGCGTGCAGCCGCACGTCGAGCTTGGCGAGGTGGAAGCCGAAGATCTCGACGCGGGTTCGAAGGTCGGCGAGCCTTCCGTCGGCGATTCGCCCGCCGCGGTTCGCTCGCAGGCTGCGGTCGACCAGTTCGAGGTCCGCCAGGAAGTCGTCCGGGGAGCGGTAGCCGCCCGGCCCGCCCGAAAGCGTCTCGCCGAGCCTCTGCCAGACGAACGAGAGCTTGCGGCGATACGGCTCGCCGGCGTTCTGGGCGCCGATCTCGGCCGCGTATCCCGCGAGCTCCTGCTCGTCCAGGGCGATCGACTCCGCGAGCTCCGGGAGGACGTCGACGAGGGTGCTCGCCGCGCCGATGAACCCTGCGAGCTCGCGCACCTCCGCGCGATAGCGCAGCAGCACGAGCTCACGCGCCCGCTCGAGCGCCTCCGCGACCGTGTCCGGCCCGGCCGCGGGGTTCCCGTCCTGGTCGCCTCCGATCCAGGAGCCGAAGCGAAGCGGCGTGCCCGCGCCCGGCAGCCGGCGGCGGAAGTCGCGAGTGAGCTCTGTCGCCTCCTCGATCAGGCTCTGCTCGAAGAACCAGAGGCCGTGCCGGATCTCGTCCACGACCCGCGGGCGCATCGACCGCACCTCGTCCGTCTCCCAGAGGGCGGTCACCTCCTCGGCGATCAGGTCGCCGATCCGGTCGCGCGCTGCAGCCGACAGCTCGGGGTCGTCGAGCTCGCGGAGCAGCCGGCTCATCCGGAGGTGCGCCTGCAGGATCGTGCGCCGCGCGGCCTCCGTCGGATGGGCTGTGACGACGAGCTCGAGCGAGATCCGTGCCCCCGCTTCCGCGAGGGCGCCCTCGTCGATCCCGGCTTCGGCCAGCACCGCGAACGCCGCGTCCAGCGACTCCCGCGGCGGCCTCCGGTCGAGCTCGTACTGGCGCCGCCGGCGCAACCGGTGGTGCTGCTCGGCCAGGTTTGCGAGCTGGAAGTAGAGGCCGAACGCGCGCAGCACCTGCGCCTGCCGCTCGAGCGGGAGCCCGCGAACCGCCGCGGCCAGCTCGGAGCGTCGCGGCCCCGGCCGTCCGGCTTTCCGGGCGCGGCGCGACAGCGCGCGGATCCGCTCCTCGTCCGCGAGCAGCTCCTCGCCATCCTGCTCGACGAGCACGCGGCCGAGGATCTCGCCGAGCAGCCGGACGTCTCGGCGGAGCGGTGCCTCAGGGTCGCGTGACGGCACCTTCGCTCGCGGACGAGACGAGCGCCGCGTACTTCGCCAGGACGCCGCTCTCGTAGTGCGGAGCCGGCGGCCGCCAGTCGGCGAGCCGCGCGGTGATCTCGTCGTCCGAGAGCTCGACGTGCAGCGAGCCCGACGCGACGTCGATCACCACCGTGTCGCCCTCGCGAAGCGCTGCGATTGGCCCGCCGCGGAACGCCTCCGGGGCAACGTGCCCGACCATGAAGCCGTGCGTCGCGCCGGAGAAGCGGCCGTCGGTGATCAGGGCGACGTCGTTGCCGAGCCCCTCGCCGATGATCGCCCCGGTCACCTGCAGCATCTCGGGCATCCCCGGCGCGCCCGCGGGGCCCTCGTAGCGGATCACGACCACGTCGCCGGGCTTGATCTGCTTCGCCTTGACCGCTTCGAACGCCGCGACCTCGCCGTCGAAGACCCGCGCCGGCCCGCGATGATCCTTGCGGTCGACGGTCAGCTTGACGACGCAGCCGTCCGGCGCGAGGTTGCCCCGCAGGATCCGCAGGGAGCCGCTCGGCTTGATCGGATTCTCGATCGGGCGTACGACCTCCTGGCCGGGCCGCTCCTCGACTGCCGTCGCGACGTCGCCGAAGCTCCGCCCGTCGACGGTCGGCGAGTCCACGTGGACGAGGCCCTGCTTCGCGAGCTCGCGCGCGACGAGCGCGACGCCGCCGGCGCGGTCGACGTCGACGGCGTGGAAGCGGCCCCACGGCTTCATGTCGGCCAGCACCGGCGTGCGCGCCGCGATCCGGTCGAAGTCGTCGATCGTGAACGGGATGCCGAACTCGTGCGCGATCGCGAGGAGGTGGAGAACCCCGTTCGTCGAGCCGCCTGTGGCGACGACGGACGCGGCGGCGTTCTCGATCGCCTCGCGCGTGACGATCTGCCGCGGGCGCACGTCCCGCTCGACGAGCTCGACCGCCAGCCGCCCGATGTCCTCCGCGGCTTTCGCCTTCCGCTTGGAGAGGGCCGGGATGCCGTTCAGGCCCGCCGGCGAGAGGCCGATGAACTCGAGGATCGTGGACATCGTGTTGGCCGTGAACTGGCCTCCGCAGGCGCCGGCGCCGGGGCAGGCGACCGACTCCAGCTCGTTGAGATCCTCCGCCGAGATGTGCCCCGCCGCGTAGGCCCCGATCGCCTCGTACACGTCCGCGACGGTCACCTCGCGGCCCCTGAAGACCCCGGGCGCGATCGAGCCCGTGTAGAGGATGGCCCCGGGAATGTCGAGCCGGCCCATCGCCATCACCGCCGCCGGGTTCGTCTTGTCGCAGGCGACGAGGCAGACGAGGCCGTCGAAGAGATGGCCGCGCGCGACGAGCTCGATCGAGTCGGCGATCACCTCCCGCGAGACGAGCGAGGCCCGCATGCCCTCGGTGCCCATCGAGACGCCGTCCGAGATCGCGATCGTGTTGAACTCGAGCGGCGTGCCCCCGGCGTCCCTGATTCCGCGCTTGACGTCCTGCGCCAGGTCGCGCTGGTTGAGGTTGCACGGCATCGTCTCGATCCAGGTCGTTGCCACTCCGATCAGGGGCTTGGCGAGATCCTCGTCCGTGAAGCCGACGCCTTTCAGCATCGAGCGCGCGCCCGCGCGGTCCGGGCCGTCCGTGATCGCGTGGCTGTGACGCTTGGCGGGGTTCGTCATTTCATCCTTTCTCCGCAGGGAGCCCCTTGCGCGACCACTCGCTCCAGGAGCCGGGGTAGAGGCGGGCGTCGGTGCGGCCGGCGCGGCGGAGGGAGAGCAAGACGGCGCAGGCCGCCACGCCCGATCCGCAGTAGGCCACGACTTCGTCGGCGTCGACGGCCTCGGGCGGAAGCTCGACGGCCCGGCCGGTCGTGCTCGGCGTGTTCAGCGCGCCCGGAATGTGACCGGGGACAGGGTCGGGGCCGTGCGCGTCCCCCCGGAAGCGGTCGGCGGGGCGGCCGTCGAGGAGAACGAGACCGGGCTCGCCGAGGCGTCCGAGCAGCTCCTCCGTCGTCACAGTGTCGCCTTGGCGCTCGCGCGGCGTGAACGTCGCCTGCTCGATCTCCTCCTCGCCACTCGCAAGCAGGCCGATCCAGCTCGCCAGACCGCCGTCGAGCACGGCGACCTGGTCGTGGCCGAAGTGTCCGAGCAGCCACCAGAGCCGGGCGGCGCCGCCGGTCATCCCCTCGTCGTACGCGACGACGAGCGTGTCGTCCCCGATCCCGGCGCGGCCCATCGCCGCGGCGAACTGCTCGGCTCCGGGGAGCGGATGGCGACCGGCCGTCTCGGGCGGGATGGAAAGGTCGGAGAGCTCGGTGTCGAGGTCGACGAAGGCAGCGCCGGGGATGTGCGCCGCGAGGTAGCGGCGCCGCGCCGCAGGCGGGTCGGCGAGGTCGTAACGGCAGTCGGCGAAGCGGACGTTCACGGGATCGCTCCGCGCGAGCTTACGTCGAGCGGCATCGCCTCGATCTCCGGCCATCGGCTCCGGAGCGCAGAGAGGCACGCCTCTCTCGAGCCGCGGCGCGCCCAGACGAGCACGGTCGGCCCGGAGCCGGACAGGGTCGCGCCGAGGGCCGAGTCCGGCAGCGTGGCTCGCACGTCGGCGAGGAAAGCGGACCGGTAGGGCTCGTGGAGGCGGTCGTCGAGCGCCGCGGCGAAGAGCGTCTCCGAGCCCGAGGCGAGCGCGGCGCCGAGGAGCGCGGCGCGGCCGGCGCTGAACGCAGCGTCCTCGTGCGGCACGCTGATCGGAAGCAGCGTCCGCGAGTGGTCGGTTGCGACCTGCTCGTCCGCGGGACGAAGCGCGATCGGCTCGGCCGGAACCGATTCGGCGAGCTTTTCGATCCGCCCCGACCAGCTCAGGGTCGCGCCGCCGACGAGCGCGGCCGCGAGGTTGTCCGGATGGCCTTCGAGCGGAAGCCCCTCGGCGAGCAGCGCCTCCGCGTCGGGCTCGATCCCCGCGGCGAGTGCGCCCGCGACGAGCCCGAGCGCGATCAAAGAGGCAGACGACCCGAGGCCGCTCGAGCGCGGGATCCGGTACGTGAACTCGAACTGCCAGCCCTCGACGGGCGCGACCCGGGCGAAGGCGCCGATCCCGAGATGGTGCTTGTCGGGTCGAGCGGCTTCGTCGCGGACGACCTCGAGCTCGTTCCAGAGATCGAGCGCGATGCCCGCGCAGTCGAAGCCGGAGCCGACGTTCGCCGTCGTCGCGGGAGCGCGCACGCGGATCCTCTCCGGCTCGGTCATGCAGTCGCCCGCGCGATTGCGTCCGGATCCGGGTCGACGGCGACCGGCGCCGGCGCGTGGGAGTCGGCGGCGCCCGGATCCTTGAGCCCGTTGCCGGTGATCGTGACGACGACGCGCGCGCCGCGGAGCTCGTCAGAGCCGCGCAGGAACGCGAGGCCGGCGGCCGACGACGGCTCGCAGAAGAGACCCTCGTCGCGGGCGAGCTCGAGCCAGGCCGAGACGATCTCCTCGTCCGGCACGGCGTGGACGCGGGCGCCGCTCGCGCCGACGCGGTCCCGGTGCGCCGGCTGCTCGATCTGGATCGCGCTCGCGAGCGTCGTCCGGCGGTCGGCCGCCTCGATCGAGTAGACGGGCGTCGCGAGCTCGAGCTCGGAGAGCGCCTTCGCGTACGCCGTCGTGTTCCCGCCGCCGCCGTAGGGGAGAACGAAGGCATCCGGCGGCGCCCCGAGCTCTTCGACGATCTCGAAGACCGCCGTCTTCTGGCCCTCGACGCGGTTCGGGTTGAGCGAGTTGACGAGGACGTGGTCGCCGCGCTCGCCGAGCTTCTTCGCGGCGGTGAGCGCCTCGTCGAAGCTCCCGCGCACGGCGAGCACGTGCGCGCCGAGCGCACGAGCCTGGATCAGCTTCCCGCGGGCGGCGCTCTCTGCGACGAGCACGATCGCGCGGAGCCCGGCCCTGGCTGCGTACGCCGCGGCGGACGCGGACGTGTTGCCGGTGGACGCGCAGACGACAGCCGTGGCGCCGTCCTCGAGCGCCTTCGAGACGGCGACCGTCATGCCGCGGTCCTTGTAGCTCGCCGTCGGGTTCGAGGCTTCCCATTTCAGCCACAGGTCGAGCCCGAGCCGCTCCCCGAGCCGCGGCGCGCGGAGCAGCGGCGTCGACCCCTCACCGAGCGACACAATCGGCGTCCGTTCGGTAACCGGCAGCCGGTCGCGAAACCGCTCGATCAACGCGACGCTCAAGCCGACCCCGACCCGGCGGGACATGCCTCTTCTTTTCGGCCCCCCACCCAAATACAGGGTGGGGCCGCAACCCACCGCCCTCGCTGATGACGATACCCGCGACTTCGTGACGCGTCAGTGACGCGACTGGAACTTTTACGCGCAGCTTCGTGAAAATTCTGCTGGGGCCGAGTCATGCCCATCCGAGCCCGGGGACGCCGCGATCCGAGATCACCGGCAGCGCTGTCGGCCGGCGGCGCATCTCCGGGAGCTGCGCGATCTCGGCCAGCGCCGCGCCGAGCTCGCCGGACCGGCATTCGTGCAGCACGACGTGCAGCGCTGCAGACCCGTCGCCCGTCTCGTGCTGGACGAGCCGCGCCACCGACACCTCGTGCGCCGCCAGCCGCCGCGCCACGTCGGCCAGGACGCCCGGCCGGTCGTCGACCTCGAGGTGCACGTAGAACGGCGACACCACGTCCCCGTGCGGCAGCCGCTCGAGCTCGCGCCAGCACGCGTCGTTCTGCAGGAAGCCGGTGCCGGTCGTCCCGATGACGCTGATCATGTCGGACACGACTGCGGAGGCCGTCTCGAGTCCGCCCGCTCCCGGGCCGGCAAGTGTGATCTCGCGGATCGCATCCCCCTGGAGCATTACCGCGTTGAACGGCCCCTCGACCGCGGCGAGCGGGTGGTGCCGGTCGACGAACGCCGGCTGGACACGCACGTCGTAGCGGCCGTCGACCAGCGTCGCCGCGCCCACGAGCCGCACGGCCATCTCCAGCTCGGCGGCGGCGCGCATGTGCAGCGGCGTCAACTCCTCGATGCCCGTGTGCCAGACGTCGCCGAGGGTGACGCGCGTTCCGAACGCGACCGTCGCCAGGATCGCCATCTTCGCGGCCGCGTCCGCGCCGGACACGTCGTCGGTCGGATCAGCCTCCGCGTAGCCCAGCTTCTGGGCTTCGGCGAGCGCCTCGTCGTAGCCCGCGCCGCTCTCCATCCGCGTCAGGATGAAGTTGGTCGTCCCGTTGACGATGCCGAGCACGCGGTGGACGCGCGAGAACGACAGCGACTCGCGCAGCACCTTGATCACCGGGATCGCCGCGCAGACGCTCGCCTCGAAGCGGAGCTGGACGCCGGCTCGCGACGCCGCCGCGAACAGCTCGCCACCGCGTCGCGCGACGAGTTGCTTGTTCGCCGACACGACCGACCGGCCCGACGACAGCAGCTCGAGGACGTACGGCCCGGCCGCCTCGACGCCGCCCATCACCTCGGCGACGAGCCGCACCTCGGGGTCGTCCGCGATCGCGCGGAAGTCCGTCGTCAGGATCGACGGATCCGGGAGGAACGCGCGCTCCGTCGCAGGGTCGCGCACGAGCGCGCGCACGACGCGCAGCCGGTGCCCGGTTGCCCGCTCGATCTCGTCGGCGTTCTGGACGAGCAGCCTGTTGACCGCGGAGCCGACGGTCCCGTAGCCGAGCAGCGCTACGGGGACGTCGACACTGCTCAAACAGGCTCCTCGGCCGGAGCCTCCCGGTGCATCAAGGAGCGGAGCTCGGCGCCGACCGTCTCGATCCGCTCGTCGGCGGCCTTCGCCCGCAGCTCGCGGAGATGCGGCTCGCCCGCGTCCATCTCGGCGATCCACTCCTGCGCGAACCCGCCCTCGCGGATGTCCGCGAGCAGGCGCTGCATGTTCTCGCGCACGTGGTCGTCCACGACGCGCGGGCCGCGGGTCAGGTCGCCGTACTCGGCCGTGTCGGAGATCGACCAGCGCATCCCGGCCAGGCCGCCCTCGTACATGAGGTCGACGATCAGCTTCAGCTCGTGGAGGCACTCGTAGTACGCGATCTCGGGTTGGTAACCGGCCTCGACGAGCGTCTCGAACCCGAGCCGCACGAGCTCCGTGACGCCGCCGCACAGGACGGCCTGCTCGCCGAAGAGGTCGGTCTCCGTCTCCTCGAGGAAGGTCGTCTCGATCACGCCGGCCCGGGTAGCGCCGATGCCCTTCGCATAGGCGAGAGCGACCTCGCGCGCGCTCCCGCTGGCGTCCTGGGCGACGGCGATCAGCGCAGGCGTGCCGTAGCCCTCCGTGAAGATCCGCCGGACGATGTGGCCGGGGCCCTTGGGCGCGACCATGATCACGTCGTGCCCTGCCGGCGGCGCGATGCGTCCGTAGTGGACGTTGAAGCCGTGCGCGAACAGCAGGGTCGCGTCCGGGTCGAGGTGCGGGGCGACCTCGTCGTACACCGCCGGCTGCACCTGGTCGGGGAGGAGGAACGCCACCAGCTGTGCGCCTTGCACCGCCTCGGCCGGCGACGCGACCTCGAGCCCCGCGTCCTCGGCGGAGGCGCGCGAGCTGCTTCCCTCGCGGAGCCCGACGACCACGTCGACTCCCGAGTCGTGGAGGTTGAGCGCGTGTGCGTGCCCCTGGCTGCCGTAGCCGAGCACGGCCACCTTGCCGGAGAGCAAGCCGAGGTCGCCGTCGCGAAGAACTGTGGCCATGAGTGGATCCTTTCCTATCGGAGGACGTGTTGGCGGCGCTTGATGCCTTGCCGGTCGGAAGCGCGGGTGAGGCCGATGCGGCCGGTGCGGACGAGCTCCTTCACGCCGTGCGGGCGGACGAGCTCCTCGAACGAGTCGATCTCCTCGGGCGCGCCGACGACCTCGAAGACCATCGCCTCAGGGC
>Ga0070741_10005202_pt1 | contig 29200 bp, 30 predicted proteins | sample Coa_R1_4_FD_66440 | JGI IMG/M metagenome (GOLD analysis project Ga0070741, IMG submission 66440) | Surface soil microbial communities from Centralia Pennsylvania, which are recovering from an underground coalmine fire - Coalmine... | ecosystem: Environmental > Terrestrial > Soil > Unclassified ... | reverse complement strand
TCGCCGAGCATCGCCGGATCGGGGAGGACGGCCGCCACGACGTCCCGCGGCGCCACCTCGACCCCACGGACGCGAACGGGCTCGGTCGAGTCGAGACCGAGCTTGTGCAGCGTCTCGAGGACGCCGATGAACTCCGCTCCGAGCCCGTACTTGAAGGTGACGCGCTTGCATGCGATGGCGCGGGGCACGAGGACGACCTCTTCGTGCTCGACGTTCACGCACTCGATCGGGCCGATTCCTTCCGGGAAGTCGAATACCTCCGGCTCCGAGAAGGGCTCCGTCGTGTAGAAGCCGCGGTCGCGCTCCCAGACGAGCGGAGGATTGAGGCATTCCTCGATGGTCGTCCAGATGGAGAACGTCGGTGCGAAGTCGTAGCCGGCGACGACGAGATTCGCGCCGTCGCGCACGGCAACCTCGTCGATGTCCGCAAAGAGGTGATCGGAGGCATACCGCGCGAACACGTCGGCGAGCCCCGGCTCGACGCCGATTCCGACGAGCGCGAGCAGGCCCCGGCGCTCCCACTCCTCGTGCATCGCGAACTGATGGTCGCCCAGACGCACGCCGGGCCCGGACAGGGTCATGGCCATGTCGAGATAGGTGCAGCCTCCCTCGAGCGCTGCGGTGAACAACGGCAGGTTGAAGCGCGGGTCGGTTGCGTTCAGGAGCGCGTCTGCGCCGGTGCCCCGCAGCAGCTCGACGACGGCGTCGTGCGAGGACGCGTCCACCTGCGCGGCCGCGAACCGCGCGTCGCCCTCCCGCTCGACGAGCGCCGCGGGCCGCGACGGGTCGAGGTCCGCAAAGGTGATCCGCTCGAAGAAATCGCGGCGCTTCGCCACCGAGGCGACGGCCGCTCCGACGCCCCCCGTCCCCACGACCGCGATCTGCATATGGGGAGCCTAACGTCACGAGATTGACGGAATGCGTGGAAGAGTGGTACGAATTGCGCGCGTTGCGCAGGTCGGATGCCCTGCAGATTCGAGCGGCCGCCGCTCTCAGCGGCCGGCGTGGGCCGGTCGCGCCCGCCCGCACGGTCGACGACCTCGACCGCCGGATCATCGAGGAGCTGCAGGAGAACGGCCGCGAGTCGTTCCGGCGCATCGCCTCCCGGCTCGGCGTCTCCGAGGCGACCGTGCGCGCGCGTTACGCGCGCCTCACGAGCGCCGGGATCCTGCAGGTCGTCGGGGTCACGAATCCGCTCGGGCTCGGCTTCGAGCAAGCGCTCGTCGGAGTCAAGACGTCGGGCCCGCCCGACGCCGTGGCCGACGAAATCGCGCGCTGGCCGGAGGCGGACTACGTCGTCGTGACCGCCGGCCAGTTCGACGTCGTCGTCGAAGTGGTGGCGTCGACGCGACGCGATCTCCTGGACATCACGAACCGGATGCGGGGCCTCGCCGGGGTCGTCTCCACGGAGACCTTTTTCTATCTCGAGATGTGGAAGCAGCTCTACGACTGGGGGACTCGTGACGCTTGACCTGCACGAAGCAGCACGCGACCATCTCTGGCTCCATTTCACGCGGATGGGCGACCACGAGCCGCCGATCATCGTGCGCGGCGAGGGCTGCTACCTCGAGGATTCCAAAGGCAACCGCTACCTCGACGCGCTCGCCGGGTTGTTTGCGGTGCAGGTCGGCTACTCATACGGGGAGGAGATGGGGCAGGCGGCGCTAGCGCAGATGCGAGAGCTCCCCTTCTACACGAACTGGTCGTATGCCCATCCGCGCGCGATCGAGCTCGCGCACGAGATCGCGCAGCTTACGCCGGGCGACCTCAACCGCGTCTTCTTCGTCTCCGGGGGCTCGGAGGCGGTCGAGTCGGCATGGAAGCTCGCGCGGCAGTTCCACGCCGCACGGGGCGAGCGCCGGTGGAAGGCGGTGTCACGGCGGCTCGCCTACCACGGCACGACGATGGGCGCGCTTTCGATCAACGGCATCGCGGCGCTGCGCGCCCCGTTCGAGCCGCTCGTCCCGGATGTGATCCACGTGCGCAATACGAATCGGTATCACCGGCCACCGGCCGAGACCGAGGAGGAGTTCACGGCGTTCCTGCTCGAGGATTTCGAGTCGGCCGTCCTCCAGGAAGGGCCGGAGACGGTCGCGATGGTGATCATGGAGCCGGTGCAGAACGCGGGCGGGTCGTTCACGCCGCCGGCGGGCTACTGGCGTGGAGTCCGCGAGATCTGCGACCGCTACCAGATCCTCCTCTGCGCGGACGAGGTGATCACCGGCTTCGGACGGCTCGGCACGTGGTTCGGATCGGAGCTCTACGACATCCGCCCGGATCTGATCACGTGCGCAAAGGGGCTGTCGTCCGCGTACGCGTCGATCGGCGCGGTCGTCGCTGCCGACCACGTGGTGGAGCCGTTCCTCGACGAGGCGGCGATGTACGCGCACGGGATCACGTTCGGGGGCCATCCGGTGCAGTGCGCGATCGCGCTGAAGAACATCGAGATCATGAAGCGCGAGCGCGTGGTCGAGAACGTACGCGACCACGGCGACGAGTTCCGGGATACCCTCGCCCAGCTGCTCGATCTCCCGATCGCCGGCGACCTGCGCGGAACCGGCTTCTTCTACGCGCTCGAGCTCGTGAAGGACAAGGAGACGCGCGAGAGCTTCACGTCCGAGGAGTGCGAGACGCTCCTGCGCGGGTTCCTCTCCCCGCGGCTGTTCGAGAAAGGGCTCATCTGTCGTGCCGACGACCGCGGCGACCCCGTGGTGCAGATCTCGCCGCCGCTCATCGCCGGCCGGAGCGAGTTCGACGAGATCGCTGGCATTTTGGGCGACGTGCTCGGAGAGGCATGGGACAGGCTGAGCTGACTGCGGACATCCGTCTCGCGGATCTGACGAAGCGGTTCGACGACGTCGTCGCCGTCGACCGGATCTCGTTCGACATCGAGCACGGCAGCTTCTTCGCCATGCTCGGGCCCTCCGGCTGCGGCAAGACGACGACGCTGCGGATGATCGGCGGCTTCGAGGAGCCGAGCTCCGGGCTCATCGAGCTCGGCGGAACGGACGTCAGCACGCTGCCGCCCTACCGCCGGGACGTGAACACGGTCTTCCAGTCGTATGCGCTCTTCCCGCATCTGACCGTGTACGAGAACGTCGCCTTCGGGCTGCGCCGCCGGAAGATCAAGGGGCCGGAGCTCCGCCGGCGTGTCGTCGAGGCGCTCGAGCTCGTCGGCCTCGCCGGACTCGAGCGGCGCAAGCCGCGCCAGCTCTCCGGCGGGCAACAGCAGCGCATCGCGCTCGCCCGCGCGCTCGTCAATCGTCCACGGGTGCTCCTCCTCGACGAGCCGCTCGGCGCCCTCGACCTCAAGCTGCGCAAGGAGATGCAGCTCGAGCTGAAGCGGATCCAGCACGAGGTCGGGATCACGTTCGTCCACGTCACGCACGACCAGGAGGAGGCCATGACCATGGCCGACCGGATCGTGATCATGAACCACGGGCACATCGAGCAGCTCGGCACGCCGAGCGAGCTGTACGAACGGCCCTCGACGGCGTTCGTGGCCGGGTTCCTCGGTGCGTCCAATCTCCTCTCCGGAACCGTCACCGGAGACGATCGTGTCCGGCTCGAATGCGGTGTCGACGTGCGCGTGCCGCGCTCGGTCCTCTCGGGCCGGAGCGGACGAGTGCAGATCGGCGTCCGGCCGGAGAAGATCCGACTGGACGGCGACGATTCGAACGTGCTCTCGGGGACGGTGTCCGAGAGCGCATACATCGGCGTCTCGACGCAGTACATCGTGGACACGCCGGCAGGCGCGATGACGGTCTATGTCCAGAACGACCGGCCGGGCGCGAACGGAGTCTCGCCCGGCGACCGGCTCACGCTCGCGTGGAGTCCGGAGTCAACGTTCGTCGTCGAAGCCCAGGAGGGTTCGTGATGTCCGAAGCCATCTCTCGCAAGGTCTTTCTCCGGCGTGCCGCAGCAGGCGGTGCGCTCCTCACGGCGCCGGGCCTCCTCCGGGCGGGCACGGCGCTCGGCGCCTCGGTGGCGACGCTTCCGAAGACGATCGTCTTCTCGAACTGGCCCCTGTATATCGACCTGAACAAGAAGAAGCAGCACCCTTCGCTCCTCCAGTTCCAGAAGGCGCACCCGGGGACGACCGTGCGCTACATCGAGGACATCAACGACAACGACTCCTTCTTCGGGAAGATCGAGGGCCCGTTGTCGCAGGGTCAGTCGGTCGGGCGCGACCTGATCGTGATGACCGACTCATCCGGTCTCCCGCAGCGGATGATCCAGCTCGGCTGGGTCGAGAAGTGGGACAAGTCGGCGATGCCGCACTTCAAGGATCTCATCCCGTCGCAGCAGCATCCTGCGTGGGACCCGCACCGCGACTACAGCCTTCCCTGGCAGTCCGGCATGACGGGCATCGGCTACGACCCGAAGAAGGTCGGTTACGAGATCGACTCGGTCGACAAGCTCTTCACCGACCCGAAGCTGAAGGGCAAGGTGACGGTCCTCACGGAAATGGCAGACACGATGGGGCTCGTGATGCTCGCGAACGGCGACGACCCCGCGCACGTCACGCAGAAGACCTGGGACGCCGCCGTCAACCGGATCAAGAAGGCCGTCAGCTCGGGACAGATTCGGCAGTTCACCGGCAACGACTACGCGCCGCTCCTCGCGAAGGGGGACGTCTGGGCGTGCTTCGCGTGGTCGGGCGACATGGTGCAGCTCCAGGCCGACCATCCCGGCCTTCGGTGGAACCCACCGAAGACCGGGGCGATGATCTGGACCGACAACATGCTCATCCCCAAGGGCGGCAACGTCTATGCCGCCTCGGTGCTCGCGGACTGGTTCTACATCCCGAAGATCGCCGCGGAGGTCGAGGACTACGTCAACTACATCTGCCCGGTGAGCGGCGCGGACAAGGTCCTCGAGAAGTCGGACCCGGCGGTGGCGAAAAACCCGCTCATCTTCCCGCCGGCCTCACTGCTTCGGAAGACGCACCAGTTCGACTCGAGCGCCCTGAACAACATCAAGTACAAGCAGGACTTCCAGCACTTGACCGGCGCGTAGTCCGGTGGGGCGGTTCCTGCATCGCCGGGCGTGGGTGACGCCGTATGCGCTCCTCACGCCCGGCACCGCCTGGCTCGTCCTCTTCTTCATCTTCCCGATGTACTACCTCGGGAAGATGGCCCTCTCGCAGGGCCTCTTCCCGATCTTCAGCTTCAACTGGGCATGGGGCAATTTCAGCGACTCCGTCTCCGCCTACAGCACGCAGTTCGTGCGCTCCCTCGAGTACGCGGGCATTGCCACGGCCCTCGCGCTCGCCATCAGCTATCCGCTCGCGTACTGGATCGCGTTCCGTGGCGGACGGTGGAAGAACCTCTTCCTGCTGCTCGTCATCGCTCCCTTCTTCGTCACGTATCTGATCCGGACGCTCGCCTGGGAGACGATCCTCTCCGACAACGGCATCGTCGTCCGCACCTTGCAGGCCGTCCACATCCTCGGCTCCGACGGGCGGCTCCTCGCGACGTCGGCCGCGGTGATCGCCGGGCTGACCTACAACTTCCTGCCGTTCATGGTCCTGCCGTTGTACGTGAGCCTCGAGCAGATCGACCATCGGCTGATCGAGGCGGCGTCGGATCTGTACGCGACGCGGCCGGCCTCCTTTCTCCGTGTGACGCTGCCTCTGTCGCTCCCGGGCATGTTCGCAGGTGTGCTGCTCACGTTCATTCCGGCCGCCGGCGACTTCATCAACGCCCAGCTGCTCGGAACGCCGCAGCAGTACATGATCGGCAACGTGATCCAGTCGGAGTTCCTGTCGATCCGCGACTATCCGACGGCGGCGGCGCTCTCGTTCGTCCTCATGGGAGCGATCCTCGTGCTCGTGCTCGTGTTCGCACGGGTACTCGGCACCGATCGGCTCACCTCGGGAGCAGCTGCATGAGATGGATCCGCCGGCACGTGCTGGATGGATACGCAGCGCTGGCACTGCTCTACCTCTTCGTTCCGATCAGCGTCGTCGTCGCGTTCTCATTCAACGCTCCGAAGGGCCGGTTCAACTACACGTGGCAAGGGTTCACGTTCGCCAACTGGGAGCACCCGTTCGCCTTTCCGGGCCTGAGCGGAGCAGTCCAGGTGAGCATCGAGATCGCGCTTCTGTCGAGCCTCGCCGCCACCGTTCTCGGCACGCTCATCGCGCTCGCGCTCGTGCGCTACCGGTTCCGCGGGTCGGCGACGACGAATCTGCTCATCTTCATCCCGATGACGACGCCCGAGATCGTCATGGGCGCCTCGCTGCTGACGCTGTTCCTGAACTGGAGGATCCCCCAGGGCTTCACGACGATCCTCATCGCGCACATCATGTTCAACATCTCCTACGTCGTCGTCACCGTGCGCGCCCGACTCGTCGGTTTCGACAGGCATCTCGAGGAGGCGGCGATGGATCTCGGCGCCAACGAGCTCGTGACCTTCTTCCGCGTCACACTGCCGCTCATCGCGCCCGGAATCCTCGCCGCCGGCCTGCTCGCCTTTGCCTTGTCGATCGACGACTTCGTGATCACGTACTTCAACGCGGGCACGACGATCACGTTCCCGCTGTTCGTCTGGGGTGCCGCGCGCGTCGCCGTCCCACCGCAGATCAACGTCATCGGGACCGCCATCTTCATGATCGCCGTCGGCGGGATGTTCGCGAACGTGGTCTTCCAGAACCGGCGGACCCGCCGGCTCGCGTGAAGCCGTCCGTCGAGCCTCGACTGCCGTCGTGGTGGCTCGAGCAGGCGCTCGCCTCCGCCCCGGAGGCGGTCGAGGCGCCGCCCCTCGGAGGCGAGACGACCGCCGACGTCGTCATCGTCGGGGGCGGCTATACGGGGCTCTGGACGGCGCTCTCGCTGCGGGAGCGCGCTCCGCACCTGCGGGTCGTCCTCGTCGAGGCGGAGGTCTGCGGCGCCGGGCCGAGCGGCCGCAACGGCGGGTTCCTCCACGGCTACTGGGCGTCGATCGCGACCACTGTGCCGCTGCTCGGCCGAGAGGACGCCGTCAGGCTCGCGCGCGCCGGCGAGTCGATCGTCCCGGGAGTGCGGGCGTTTGCGGCCGCACGGGGCGCCGACGTTTGGCTGCGCGAGGGCGGCATGCTCATGGTCTCCGCCGCGCCGGGCCAGGACGCCGCGGTGGAAAGAGCCGTCGAGGCGGCCGCGGCCGTCGGACATCCCGACGAGGCGGTCGCGCTCTCGCCCGAGGAGGTCGCGCGCCGCTGCTCGTCGCCCGCCTTCAGGCGGGGCGTCTTCTTCCGCGACGGCGCGACGGTGCACCCGGGGCTGCTGGTGCACGCGCTGCGAGCTGCGGTTCTCGACGCCGGCGTCGAGCTGCACGAGCGTACGCGCGTCGTGCGCGTAGGGGACGGGGAGGTGGCGACGCCGCATGGAGCCGTCCGTGCCCGCGATGTCGTTCTCGCGACGAACGCCGCGCTGACGGGTTGGCGGCCTGCCTCCGCCAAGCTGACGAACTTCGGTTCCTACGTCGTTCTCACCGAGCCCGCCCCGGATGCACTGACCGGGATCGGCTGGACGGGAGGCGAGGCGATCGTCGACGGCCGGATGTTCCTTCACTACTTCCGGACGACCGAGGACGGGCGCGTGCTGATGGGGAGCGGGTCGGGGCCGATCGGCTTCGCCGGCAGGGTGGACGGCCGCTTCAGCTCCGATTCGGCGACCGCTGCTCGCGCGGAAGCCGGACTGCGGCGCCTCCTGCCCGGGCTCGACGGTGTGAAGGTCGAGCGGGCGTGGGGCGGTCCGATCGACGTATCCGCCGATCACCTCCCGTTCTTCGGCACGAAGACCGGGACGCGCATCCATTACGGCGCCGGGTATTCGGGACACGGCGTCGGGCCGAGCTGGCTCGGCGGCCGGATCCTCGCCTCGCTCGTCCTCGACGCCGACGACGAGTGGTCTCGCCTTCCGCTCGCGACGCGGCGCGTGCCGTCGCTCCCGCCCGAGCCGTTGCGCCGACTAGGGGGCGGTATCGTCCGCGCCTCGATCATGGCGTGCGAGTCCGCCGAGGAGCGCGGCAGACGCGCACCGTTGGCCGCGCGTGCGGGCGCCGCGTTGCCGCGGCTGCTCGGGATCGAGCTCGGGACCAGGTAGGACTAACCGGAGGGCTGCGTCTCGCGGACGCCGTGCTCGGCCGCAATCGACCGGGCGATGTCGAGCGTCGAGATGACGCCGATCGGGCGGCTGCTCGCCGGCTCGACCACCGCCAGGTGGGCGATGCCGTGCTGCGCCATCAGGTCCGCGGCATGCGCGAGCGGCGCGTCCGTCCGCACGGCGACGATCGGCGTCACCGCGCTCGCGCCCGCTGTGCGCGCGTCGACGTCGAGCCGGCCGGCTGCGACCAGGTCGAGGTCGGACACGACGCCCCAGAGCTGTGCGTCCTCGTCGTCCTCGTCGCGGTGCTCGAAGACGAACACGGAGTGGACGTTGAAGGTCGCCATCATGCGGGCGACGACGCGGAGCGGCGTCTCCGGCGGGCAGCTGATGATGCCGGGGCTCATCGCCTCCCCGACCGTCGCCGTCTCGAACGCCGGCGGCAGCGCCTCCTCGTGATGGGTGATCTCGATCATGCGACGACCTCCTCTTGAGCGCGCAGTGCTCGGCGGGCGGCGCCTGTGGCCTCCGCCGCCTCGGCGACGGCCGCCGCCACTGCGGGCGCGACGGCGCGGTTGAAGACGCTCGGAACGATGTAGTCGGCCGAGAGCTCCTCCTCGGAGATCGTCGCCGCGATCGCGCGTGCGGCCGCGAGCTCCATCTCGCCGTTGATCGTCCGGGCACGGACGTCGAGTGCGCCCCGGAAGACGCCGGGGAACGCGAGCACGTTGTTGATCTGGTTGGGATAGTCCGAGCGGCCGGTGGCGATCACCTCGACGAGCCCCTCGATCGACTCGGGATCGACCTCCGGGGTCGGGTTCGCCATCGCGAACACGATCGCCCGCGGCGCCATCCGCTCGACCCCGGCAACGGTGATCGCGCCGGGAACGGAGACGCCGATGAAGACGTCGGCGCCGTCCAGCATCTCGTCGGCCGTCCCGCGCAGGTCGGCGGGATTCGTCGTCTCGGCGTACTCGCGCTTCGCGTCGTTCAGCCCGGGCCGGCCGCGGTAGAGGGCACCGCCCTCGTCGCAGCCCACGATCCATTTCGCGCCGGCGCGCTGCAGCGTGCGCGTCACTGCCATGCCGGCGGCGCCGCAGCCGGTGGTGACGATGCGGACGTCCTCGATGCGCTTGTCGACGACCCGCAGCGCATTGAGAAGCGCGGCGAGGACGACGATCGCCGTCCCGTGCTGGTCGTCGTGGAAGACCGGGATGTCGAGCGAGTCGCGCAGCCTCCGCTCGATCTCGAAGCAGCGCGGCGCCGAGATGTCCTCGAGGTTGACTCCGCCGAATGCCGGCGCGATCGCCTCGACTGTGCGGACGATCTCGTCCGGATCCTTGGTGTCGAGGCAGATCGGGAACGCGTCGACGCCGCCGAACTCCTTGAAGAGGACCGCCTTCCCCTCCATGACGGGCAGCGCGGCCGCGGGGCCGATGTCGCCGAGGCCGAGCACGGCGGTGCCGTCGCTGACGACCGCCACCGTATGCCGCTTGATCGTCAGGTTCCAGACCTTCTCCGGGTCGTCGGCGATCGCACGGGAGACACGCGCCACGCCGGGCGTGTACGCCATCGAGAGGTCGTCGCGTGTCTTCACCGGCTGGCGCGGCCTGACCTCGATCTTGCCGCCGAGGTGCGCGAGGAACGTTCGGTCGGAGACGTGCACGACCTCGACGCCCTCGACCGCGTGGACGGCGTCGACGATCGCCTGCAGGTGCTTCTCGTCGTCGGCGAGGACGGTGACGTCGCGGATCTTCGTCTGCCGCTCGACGCGGACGAGGTCGATCGCGCCGAGGAGGCCGCCCGCCTCACCGATGGCGGCGGCGAGCCGGGCAAACGCGCCCGGATGGTTCTCGATGCGCACGCGGATGGCGGCGCTGAAGGATGCAGACGGGTGCATGCTGCCAACGTAGGACGGGCGCGGACGGGGGGCATCAGGGGCAACTACGCTCTGCGGGTGCGGCTAACCCTGTGCGATGTCGGCCCTCGGGACGGCCTGCAGAACGAGCCGGAAGTGCTGGCCCCGGCCGTCCGGGCGGCGCTGGTCAGCCGTCTCGCGGGAGCCGGGCTGCCGCGGGTCGAGGCCGTCAGCTTCGTCCGCGACGACCGTGTCCCGCAGATGGCCGGGGCCGAGGAGGTCGTCGCGGCGGCCGATCGGGGCTCGGCGGAGCTGTCGGGGCTCGTTCTGAACGAGCGCGGTTGGGAGCGCTTCCGTGCGTCCGGCCTCGACCGTGTGAACGTCACCTTCGCCGCGACCGAGAGCTTCAGCGAGCGCAACGGCAATGCCTCCCTCGCAGAGGCCGTGGCAGCCGCGGAATCGATCGTCGCGGGCGCGACCGTCCCCGCGACGGTAACCGTCTCGGTCGCGTTCGGATGCCCGTTCGAGGGCCGCGTCGATCCCGGCGCCGTCGCCGACCTCGCCGCACGGTTCAGGGGCAAGGCAGAGGTCGTCCTCGCGGACACGATCGGGGTCGCGACGCCGCGTGCGGTACGCGCGCTCGTCGAACGGGCGAGGGCCGACGGCTTCCACGGCCACAACACGCGCAACACCGGCTACGCGAACGCGCTCGCGGCGCTCGAGGCCGGCGCGCACGTCCTCGACGCTTCGGTCGGTGGGCTCGGCGGCTGCCCCTACGCGCCGAAGGCCACCGGAAACGTGGCCACCGAGGACCTCGTCTACCTGCTCGAGGGCGAGGGGATCGAGACCGGCGTCGACCTCGATGCGCTCCTCTCCGTGTCGACGTGGCTGGAGGAGCTCCTCGGACGGCGGCTCGAGGGCTACCTCTACCGCGCGGGCCGCTGGCCTTAGGTGCGCGAGGTCCGCGCGGTCTGGGGGCTGCTGGCGGCCGAGCTCCTCGCGGTGCTCGTCACGTACTCGCGGCTGCCGCCGAGCGAGCTGTACAGCGTCACCGGCACCGGTTTCCGGGCCGGCCTCAGCCGCGTCGTCGTCGAGCTCAACTTCCCCGACGCGCTCATCGCCCTCGGGATCCTCGGGGTGCTCTGGCCGTATATCCGCTCGGGCCTGCATCCGCTCGCCGGCGTCGCCGCGCTCATGTGCGCCTTCGTCGTCCTGCCGGGCGTCGTCAAGCAGGACGACCTCGATGCGCGCTGGCTCAACGCGGTTCCCGCGGTCGGCGTCGCGATCGCGCTCGCGCTCTCCTTCGGTGCCGACGTCCCGAGAGGCAGCGCACGCGGCGATCGGATCCGGATCGGTCTCGGGGCGCTGCTCGTCCTGCTCGCCGCGCCGTGGATCGCGGCGGCCCTCGGCTTCTACCTCGACGGTGTCCCGGTCCTCCACTGGTTGTTCCAGACGGGGAGGCTCGCGAGCTTCCACGACCCGCTCCACCACGCGGTCCATCACGGCATCCATCACGGTCTGCAGGGATTGCTCTTCGCCCTCAGCGCGCTCGTGCTCTCGCGCGTCCCGAGCCGGGCTCTCGGCTACCTCTCGCTCATGCTCGCCTACGGCATGGCGAACATGCTGAACGACGGCTGGCTCGAACAGGTGGTCGAGCGCGGCTGGACGTCGAACACGGTGCCGAGCGTGCTCGGCTTCTCCGCCAACTGGCTGTGGGGCGCCGTGCTCGTCACGGCTGCGGCAGTGTGGGCGGCGGCGAGGCGTGGCGGACTCGCTCCCCGTCCACCGAGAACGGCTGCGCGACCGTCGTGAACGCGCCGAGGTCCTGGAGGATGCCGAGCGCGAGCGTCTGCGGGTGGTCGACCGCCTCGCCGACGTCGCGCACGGGCGACGCGGGGACTCCGGCGGCGACGAGCGCGTCGAGCAACGCGTCCCTCGTCCACGTGCGGGTCCGCTCCTCGATCAGCTCCGCAAGCTCGGCGCGGTGCCGCACGCGGTCGGGATTCGTCGCGAAGCGCTCGTCGGGCTCGAGGTCGATCACCGCGCACAGCGCGCGAAACAGCTTGTCGTTGCCGGCGACGATCATCAGGCCGCCGTCGCTCGTCTCGAACACCTGATACGGCGCGATTTGCGCGAACGCGCTCCCCTCGCGGCCGGGGACCGCGCCCGTGCCGAGGTAGCCGACGATCTGCGACGACAGCAGCCACAGCGCTGTCTCGTAGAGCGAGACGTCGATCGTCGCGCCTCCGCCGCGCATCAGCGCGGAGACGATCGCGAACGCCGCCCAGACGCCGGTCGAGAGATCGATGAGCGAGACGCCGACGCGCACCGGCGGCATGCCGTCGACGCCCGTGACGCTCATGATCCCGCTCGCAGCCTGTAGCAACGGGTCGTACCCCGGCTGGTCCCGGAGCGGGCCGGTCGCACCGAATGCGCCGATCGAGCAGTAGACGAGCTGCGGGTTGCGAGCGCGGACGGTCTCGACACCGAAGCCGTGGCTTTCGGCGGCGCCCGGTCGGAGGCTCTGCACGAGCACGTCGGCGCGATCGGCGAGCTCGAGCAGCTCGGCGCGTCCCGCTGCCGTCGACAGGTCGAGGACGAGAGAGCGCTTGCCTGCGTTCGCGGCCAGGAACATCGCGCCCTCGCCGCCGACGAACGGCGGTCCCCAGGCGCGCGCATGGTCGCCGCCGGGCGGCTCGATCTTCACCACCTCGGCGCCGAGCGACGAGAGGAGCTGCGTGCACGTCGGTCCCGCGAGCGACGACGTGACGTCGACGACGAGCCTTCCGGTGAGCGGCGCGAAGCTCACGGGTGCACCCAGACGTCGGCCGAGCCGTGCGGAGTCTCGACACGCTCCGTCGGGCGGGCGCCCAGCTTCTCGGCGACGCGCTGGGAGCGGCGGTTCTCGGGACTGATGAGCGAGACGATCCGGTCGCGGTCGATCCATTCGCGTGCGGCCCGCGCTGCCTCCGTCGCGTAGCCGTGCCCCCAATGCGCGCTCAGGATCGCCCAGCCGAGCTCTGTCTCGGCGTGCTCGCCGGCGACCTCGTACGTCGATGTCTCCCACGTGCGGTCATCCCAGACGAGGAAGCCGACACGTCCGATGAACGTGCCGTCGAGCTCGACGATGAACTGCCCGACGCCGTTCAGCTCCCAACGCCGCACCCAGCGCTCGATCACGTCGCGTGGAGATTCTGCCGTTCCGCCGATCCAGCGCTGGACCTCGGCGTCGACGACGAACTCAGCGAGGTCGTCGCCGAGCAGCGGCTTGCGCAGGGTCAGCCTTTCAGTCCTGATCAAGCGGAACCATGATCGTGCGCTCGAACTCGATGACGACCTCGTCGCGCTGGTTGAGCCCGCGCGTGCGGACGGTGACGATTCCCCGGCCGGGCCGCGACTGCGACTCGCGCTTGGCGAGGATCTCCGTCTCGGCGCGGATCGTGTCACCGGCGAAGACTGGCGCGGGCAGCCGAACGTCGCGCCAGCCGAGATTGACCGCGCGCTCCGAGACGTCGACGACCGAGAGGCCGGTGACGAGGGCCAGCGTGAACGTCGAGTCGACGAGCGGCTGCTTCCACTCGGTACGCGCCGCGTGCTTGGCGTCGAAGTGGATCGGATTGGTGTTCATCGTCAGGAGCGTGAACCACACGTTGTCCGCGTCCAGTACCGTGCGGCCGAACCGGCTGCGATAGACGGCCCCGACTTCCAGCTCCTCGAACGTGCGACTCACGGCGGAGATCATCGCAGGGATGCACGAGCTCGCTCTCGAGCAGCGACGCCTGCTCGGGCCGCGCGCGCCGTGGCACGTCGGCGACGTGACCTGGGGTCTCCGCCAGCACGAGGGGCATGAGCCGGAGTGGACGTTCCGCCTGTGGCGCGAGAACGGCCGCGTGGTCGCATGGTCGTGGCTGAAGGGCGACCGCGGGATCCTCGAGCACGACGTGCTTCCGGATCGTCTCGATCTTCTGGACGAGATCCTCGCCGATCCCGCGGCACGCGTGGCCAGCGCCTTCGACGACGACGAGGCTGCGCGCTCGATGCTCGCGCGGCACGGGTTCACCGAGCCGGAGCGCGCGTTCCACTTCAACGTTCGCGACGTGCCCGAGCCGCCCGAGCCGGCTCCGCTGCCGGAGGGATTCCGCCTCCGCACGGTCGAGCCGGACGACCTCGCCGAGCGCGTGGCGATCCATCGCGACGTCTGGGCCCCGTCGCGCGTCAGCGAGTCGAGCTATGCGAACGTCATGGCCTCGTGGCCGTACCGCGGCTCGCTCGACTGCGTCGTCGAGGCGCCGGACGAGCGCTTCGCCGCGTACGTGCTCGTCTGGCCCGACGACGAGAACGGCGTCGGCCTCTTCGAGCCCGTCGGAACGCGGGAGGAGTTCCGCCGGCGCGGGCTCGGGGCCGCCGTCTGCTCGTTTGCGCTGCAGCGGCTGTGGGAGGAGGGGATGCGCCAGGCCATCGTCCTCTGCGACACAGAGCCGGCGTGCGCGCTCTACGAGTCCGTCGGCTTCCGCAGGAGCGGGACGAACGTGCAGTACGCGCGGTCTAGCCGGTGAGCGTGACGCCGGCCGGCGCGAACGGCGCCGAGTACGAGTGCGGGTCGAGCTGCCACTCGAGGAGGAAGCCCTTCCGGAGCGTCTTCGGCACGTGGAGCTGCATGGCGAACGTCACCGTCGAGTACGCCTTCACGACGACGCCGCGGCAGTTGAGGTAGTGCACCTCTCTCGCGATTCCACGGCCTTTGAGGATGTTCTCGGGCGTCCCGAGCTGCTCGACATAGACAGGGCACTTTCCGAATCGGTATGAGTAGCCGGTCTGATTCTCGAGGGCGACCTGGTAGTGGAGGGTTGCTCCGCGCGCGACCCTGTACTGGCTCCGCGTGAGCTTCGCCGACAGCGGGATCGCGGTCGATTTGCCCGCCGGCGCGATGTACGGGCGGAACGAGTTCGTCTGGACGACCGACGACGACTTCGCGCCGTGACAACCGGGCGTCCCGCCCGGAAAGAAGCGCAGCGTGCCGCCGGCCGACGGGAGGTCGACCTCGAAGCTGGTCGGCGGGCCCGGCGCGCACCAGGAGCGCCACGCCACCGGTAGCCACACGGTGCTTCCGGTCGGGACGGCCCGCATCGAGAACGGCGGCGCGAGCGGATCGACCGCGGGCGCGATGTCCTTCGTCAGTGCCTGCTGTTGCAGGTGAACCCGCGCAGACGGGCCGCCGACGAACCGGAGCTTCGGCGTGCCGAGCAGGGAGCACGGCGGGCCCGCGTTCCGCACGAGGATCGACCCGGCGAAACCGCTGCCGGCGAGCCCGTTCGTGAAGATCGGCGACCTGGACACGCGGAGGTTCGCGGCCTTGCACGCCGGAGCGAGCGCGGGCCGGACGAGTGCCGGCGGCGACGCCGGGATCCACGGCACGACAGCGGGCACACTCCGAGTGTGCCACGGCCTCGTTAGGGTCGGGTGATGAATCGCCTCGCCGGCGAGACGAGCCCGTACCTCCTGCAGCACGCCGACAACCCGGTCGACTGGTACCCATGGGGCGACGAGGCGTTCGCGCGCGCGCGCGAAGAGGACAAGGCGGTGCTCCTCTCCGTCGGCTACGCCGCATGCCACTGGTGCCACGTGATGGAGCACGAGTCGTTCGAGGACGACGAAACGGCCCGGCTTATGAACGACTTGTTCGTCTGCATCAAGGTCGACCGCGAGGAACGTCCGGACGTCGATGCGCTGTACATGGACGCGGTCGTCTCCCTCACCGGTCAGGGCGGCTGGCCGATGACCGTCTTCCTCACCCCGGACGGCGCGCCGTTCTTCGGCGGCACGTACTACCCGCCCGAGCCGCGGCACGGGCTCCCGTCCTTTCGCCAGGTCCTCGTCGCGATCGCGGACGTCTACAAGGAACGGCGAGACGACGTCGCTCAACAGGCGGACGTGATCGTCGAGGCACTGCGGCGCAGCGCAGAGCTCGCGCCGTCCCGCGAGCCGCTCGACCGCGCGATCGTCGCCGATGCGGTGCGTGTCTTGAAGCGGCAGTTCGACCCGGAGTGGGGAGGGTTCGGCCACGCGCCCAAGTTCCCGCCGCACTCCGTGCTCGAGCTCCTGCTGCGCACCGACGAGCTCGAGATGGTGACGACGACGCTGGACGGGATGGCGCTCGGCGGTATGCACGACGTCGTCGGCGGCGGCTTTCATCGCTACTCGGTCGACGAGCAGTGGCTCGTGCCGCACTTCGAGAAGATGCTGTACGACAACGCGCTCCTCGCCCCGGCATACCTGCACGGATGGCTCGTCACCGGAAACGAGCGTTACCGCGACGTCGCGGAACGGACACTCGAGTACATGCTGCGCGACCTGCGGCTGCCGAGCGGCGGCTTCGCCTCGTCGCAGGACGCCGACACCGACGGCGTCGAAGGGCTGACGTACACGTGGACCGCCGACGAGGGAGCGCCTGCAGAGGCCCTGCAGCCGTTCGAGGGCGGCCGCTCAATCATCCGCGGCGACCTGGACGAACCGACGCGCTCGCGGCTGCTCGCGATCCGCGCGGTGCGGCCGCAGCCGGCGCTCGACGACAAGGTGATTGCGTCGTGGAACGGCCTCGCGCTCGCGGCGCTCGCCGAAGGCGCGCGCAGGCTCGCAAGCCCGAGCTTGTTGCACGCAGCGGAATCGCTCGGTGAGCTGCTGGACGTCGATCCGTTGTGGCGGACACTGCGCGACGGCCGGCCGACGTTCCCCGCGTACCTCGACGACTACGCGAACATCGCACACGGAATGATCGAGCTGCACGTCGCCACCGGTGACGTGCGGTGGCTGCACGCGGCGCGGCGTATCGCGCTCCGGGCAGTGGAGCTCTTCGGAGACGACGAGCGGGGCGGCTTCTTCCTCACATCCATCGAAGGCGACCGGCTCGTCGCGCGTCGGAAGGACCTCGACGACAACCCGATCCCCTCGGGTAGCTCGATGCTCGCACACGTCCTGCTCCGGCTCGCGCGGATCTGGGGCGACGACGAGCTCGAGCGGCGCGCAGCGGACGGGATACGGCTCGTGCGGGACACGCTGCCACGTGCTCCGTCCGCGTTCGGCTGGGCGCTGTGCGCCCTCGACCTCTACCTCTCGCCCCCGCGCGAGCTCGCCATCGTGGGCCGGTCCGAGAGCGACGTCGCGCGCGCGGCGCTGCGAGGGTTCGATCCGAGAGCAGTGGTCGCGTTCGGGCCCGACGACTCGATCCCGCTGCTCGCGGGAAAGGGCCTTGTGAACGGTCAGCCGGCCGTCTACGTCTGCGAGCGCTTCGCATGTCAGGCCCCCGTCACCGATCCGTCCCGGTTGTAATCGCCGCGCTGCTCCTGGCCGGCTGCGGCGGCGGGTCGCGCGTCCGGATGACCGTGAGCCCGGCTGTCTCGCTCTGGGATGCTCCCGTTCGGCTCGCGATCTCCGGATTGAAGCCTCACCAGCGCGTGGCGGTGCGCGCGAGCGGCAGAGCGGTCGCGCTCGTCGCAGATGCCTCCGGGAGGGTCGAAGTGTCGGGAGCCGCGTCACGCCGCCTGCTGTGGCTGCTCGAGCCGGGTGTCCCAGGCGGAGGGGGCACCGAGCTCACGATCACGGCGGCCGGCGCACACGTCGCGCTCACGCGGCTTCCCCGCGCGCGCGGCGTGCGTCTTCTCCTTCTGCGCCCCGGGCGGGACGGCTTCTACGGCGACTTCTACGCGCCGGCTCGTGCGCGGCATCGGCCTGGGATCCTCGTCTTCGGCGGCTCCGAGGGCGGCCTGTCGATCTACCCGAAAGAGATGGCCGCGCTCTTCGCGTCGCACGGCTACCCGTCGCTCGCGCTCGCCTATTTCCACGAGCCCGGCCTTCCCGCCAACCTCGTCCGCATCCCGCTCGAATACTTTGTGAAGGCGCTGCGCTGGCTCGCGCGGCAGCCGGGCGTCGACGCGCACGATCTCGTCGCCGACGGCGTGTCGCGCGGAAGCGAGGCGGCGCAGCTTCTCGGGATCCACTACCCGCGGCTCGTGCGCGCGGTGATCGCGATGGTGCCCGGTAGCGGATCGGCGTGCGGGATCACGCCCTTCAGCGGGGCGGTCGGATCCGCGCATTGCCTCGGCGCAGCGTGGACAGTGGGAGACAAGCCCGTTCCGTACGTGCGCTTCAGCGGCCCGGCGAATCCGTACCCGTTCCACGACGAGCGCATCGACGGTCCGGTCCTTCTCGACTGCGGCGGCTTCGACGAGCTCTGGCTGTCGTGCCCGATGGCCCGGGTGATCGCCTCGCGGCTCCTCGCCCACCGGTTCCGGCACCGCGTGACCCTCCTCTATTACCCGCGTGCGGGCCACGGCGTCGGTCCGCTGCTCCCGGCCCCGCCGGGCCTCACCTTCCTCGACGGCGCCACAGCGGACGCGAACATCACCGCGGATGCGAACGGCTGGCCGCGCCTGCTCAGGTTCCTCGCGGCCGTTGCCGATAGCTGATCCGGGTGCGTTCGGGGGCTCTCATCATCGCCGCCGCCGCCGCCGCGGTGCTCGCCGCCGGGGCACAGGCGTCTGCGCGGCCGGCGACGGCCCACGACCGGGCGCTGCTCGCGCGGCCGGCGACCTCAGAGGAGAGGATCGCCGAGGTCGTCGCCGAGCGGCTGACCGCGCACCGCCACGTCGAGGTCCGGTGCGGCGACACCGGCGTCGCCGATCCGAACGTGCTCGGTGTCACGCCGATGCTGAACGGCCACGCCTTCGACTATTTCCTCATGCGGCCGGCCGAGTGCACGTATCTCGCGTGGTTTCGCCAGGCGCCCAAGCGCTGGGACCCGCGGACGTGCGCCCCGGCGGATTGCAGGTACACCGTCGACATTGCGTGGGCGCTGCAAACGGTCGCGCACGAGTCGTATCACCTGCTCGGCTATACGAACGAGGCGCAGGTCGACTGCTACGGGATGCAATCGATCTGGTTCGTCGCGACGCGGCTCGGCGCACCGCTGTCCGAGGCCGAGGCGCTCGCCCAGCTCTTCGCTCAGCAGATCTATCCGCTCCGCCGCATCGAGACGCCGACGTACTGGTCGCCGGAGTGCCGCGACGGCGGCACGTACGACCTGCGTCCGAGCAGCAGCGCCTGGCCCAGTTAGAGCTAGACGACGACGGACTCGGGACGCGCGGCGCCCAGCGCGAACCGGTCGACGGAGAAGGCGGACAGGTCGAGCGTCGGCCGGCGGCCGACGACGAGCTCCGCGAGATGCTCGCCGACCGCAGGCGCCTGCTGGAAGCCGTGCCCGGAGAAGCCCGTCGCGTAGAGGAACCGCGACGGCTCCGCCGCCTCGCCGACCAGCGCGTTCCAGTCCGGACTGACGTCGTACCAGCCCCACCACGACGACTGCACCGGCAGGTCGGCGAGCACCGGTAGACGCCGTGCCGCGGCCTCGGCCACCGCCTCGAGGGCGCGCTCGCGCCCGCCGAACGCCAGGCCCGGCCCTTCGCGGTGGAAATAGAAGCCGGTGCCGAAGTCGATCGTCAGCGGCAGCCGCTCGGGCAGGCCGCCGTCCTCGGGCGTGAACCACATCGACCGAGCGACGCCCTCGACCGGGAGCTGGACGCCGGCGAGCGCGCCCACCTCCTTCGACCACATGCCGGCGCAGCAGACGACGGTCTCCGTCCCGATGCGGCCGCGCGAGGTCTCGACGGCGACGATGCGCCCGTCCCGCACCTCGACTCCGGTCGCGGCGCATCCCTGCAGGACGGTCGCGTGCGACTCGCGCGCGTACCACTGCACGACGGCCTCCGGCGTCGCGTATCCGTCGCTCGGTGAGAACGTGGCTACGAGCACGCCGTCGAGCGACAGCTGCGGGACGATGTCGTGCGCCTCCGCCGGCGTCAGCTCGCGCGACGGAACGCCGAGCGACTGCTGCAGCACGAGCGCGCGGCGGATCTCGGCGGCGTCCTCCTCGCGGTCGATGAGGAAGAGATAGCCGTGCCGCCGGAACGAGATCTCCTCGGCCATCGCCTCGAACTCGGCGAGCGACCGAAGTGCGATCCGTACGTTGAGCTCGTCGGCGAACTGCGCGCGGATCCCGCCCGCCGACTTGCTCGTCGATCCGGACGCGAGCGCGTCGCGCTCGAGGAGGACGACGTCGTCGACGCCGAGCCGCCGGAGATGGAAGGCGGTGGCGGCGCCGAGGGCGCCGCCACCGATGACTACGACGTCGGCCGAGCGGATCGACGTGCTAGTGGCCCGCCGCCACGAGCTTGCCGAACGGGTGCATCAGCCCGGTCGGCCCGCCGCTCCACTTGGTGAGGATGAGCTGCTCGATCGGGAAGCCGTCGGACGCCGAGGTCTGGATCGTTATTCCCGGATAGACGAACGGATTCTGACTCGTGTTCATGCTGCGGAGCGCGCTCATCAGGCTTGCCCGCGTCGGGTTCTTGCCCGCGTGCTGCAGCGCGTAGACGAACGTCCACGCGACGGCCAGCCCGTAATCGAGGTTCGAGTCGCCCAGAGCCCAGTCGGCCGAGAGCGCGGGCGCGTACTGGGCGATGATCGACTTGCCGAGCTTGATCCCCGCCAGGTTCGCCTGATCCATAGGTGCGAGATAGCTGCTGGAGATGACGCCGTCGAGGTCCGCGCCTGCCTGCGCCGCCGCGAGCAGGAACGGCCGGATGTTCGACACGTTCGCTAAGAACGTCGTCGGCTTCCACCCGATCTTCGTCGCCGTCACGAGCGAGGCGATCGCCTGGCCGGGAGTCGCGACGATGAAGAGCGTGTCCGCGCCCTTCGCCTTCAGCGCGAGGATCTGCTGCGTCACGACCGTGTCGGTCGCGTTGAAGCCTTCCTCGTCGACGATGTCGCCCTTCTTCGACCCGAGGCCCTGGACGAGACCGGCGATGTAGTTCTTCCCGAACGCGTCGTTCTGGAAGATGATCCCGATCTTGGCGTTCGGCATGTTGGTGGCGATGTACTTCCCGTACAGCCGGCCTTCGCCGATGTAGTCGGGCTGCCATCCCATCGTGTACGGCTTCGCCGATCCGAGGCAGGCCTTGTGGACGCAATTGCCCCAGTACGAGTCGCCAGTGGCCAGGAAGACCTGCGGGACCTTGTGCTCGTTCGTGTATCCCCAGGTCGCCAGGCCGGGCGCCGTCCCGAGGTCGCCGACGAGCGCGAAGACCTTGTCCTGCTCGACGAGCTTCTGCACGTCGGGCACGGTCTCGGCGGGGTTGTACGCGTCGTCGAGGACGGTGAAGTTGATCTTGCGGCCGTTCACGCCGCCGTGCGCGTTCACGTAGGCGTAGTAGGCCGACTCCGCTGCCGGGATCGTCTTGTACGCGGATGCGACGCCCGTGAGGGGGAACGTCCCCCCGATGTTGATCGAGGTCTTGGTGATGCCGGGATCGGCGCTGTGCGCTCCGAATGCCGCGGTTGCCGACACCGCCGCGAGCGCGAGCGCGGCGAGGATCGCCAGAAGTCTGCCCTTCCTACCCATCAACCCTCCTAGCCGACGGTTGGCTTCCGTGCCGGCGTCGTGGCCGGACACCGAGTATGACGCCCTTGGATCCGATTAGATAGTCAGAATTGAATCGTCAGTCAAGCCCGTGCGCGGGCCCTCGCGAGCCGGGCGAGCAGCCCCGCGACGCCGGTGGGGAGCAGGAGCATGACGACGATCACGATCAGCCCGAAGACGACGTCCTGCCCGTGGGTCGACCCGATCCAGGGGACGTCGTTGGAGATGGTCGGGAGGAGGCCGACGAACGCGGCGCCGGCGACGACGCCCCAGAGCGACCCGAGGCCGGCGACGGCCGCGCCGACGAGGATCTGCAGCGAGAGGAGGATCCCGAACTCGCTCGGCTGGGCGAAGCCGTTCGTCCCCATGACGAACAGGGAGCCGGCGACCCCGGCGAAGGCGGCCGAGATGCCGAACGCGAGCGTCTTGTACAGCGGCAGCATGACGCCGGACGAGGTCGCGGCCACCTCGCTGTCCCTGATCGCCCGGAAGGCGCGGCCCGTCCGTCCGCGCAGGGTGAGCCAGGCGAGGACGAAGAGGACGGCGGCCGCCGACCAGCTCACCGCGTACAGCCACAGGTGACTCACCGTCTTCGCCGACTGGACACCTCCGCTCCCCCCGAGGTACGTGGAGAACTTGAGCGGTATCTGCGGCACCGACACCGCGAGCGCGAACGTCGCGAGCGCGAGATAGACGCCCGACAGGCGCAGCGCCGGCAGCCCGAGCAGCAGGCCGCAGACGAAGCAGAGGGCGAACGCCGCGAACATCGTCAGCACGAGGTTCGTGTGGTGATCGCGGGACAGGACGGCGGTCGTGTATCCGCCGATCGCCATGAACGCCCCGTGACCGATCGAGATCTGGCCGGTGTAGCCCGTGAGGATGTCGAGGCCGAGGATGGCGATGAAGAAGGTCGCGACCTGAGCCGCGAGCGCTTGGTGGTAGCCGCTGAGCCCGAACGGCAGTGCGGCGAGGACGACCGCGGCGACGGCGACGGAGGCGAGACCGGTGGCGCGCGCGCTCATACCCTGCGGATCCTCCGGTGCCCGAACAGCCCGGTCGGCTTGACGAGAAGGACCGCCAACAGGACGAGGAACGCGAACGGAAGGCGGAGCTCCGAGGTGATGAAGTGGACGTACTGGCCGACGAGGTTGAGAAAGATGCCGATCGCGACCCCGCCCACGACCGCTCCGGCCGGGCTCTCCAGTCCGCCGAGAACGGCGGCTGCGAATCCGTACAGCAGGATGGGCTGCATGAGCGTCGGCTGGAGGACGAACTCGGCCGGCTCCGCCATCAGCCCCGCGACCGCGCCGAGGACCGCCGCCAGCCCCCATCCGATCGCGAGCATCCAGTCGACCCGCACACCGACGAGGGCTGCGGCCGCAGGTCGCAGCGCCGACGCGCGCATCGCCAGCCCGAGCTTCGTGAACCGGAAGAGCGCCCAGAGGAGCAGGACCGACAAGAGGGTGATGACGATCGTGCCGATGTCCCCGCGCGCCACCGCGACGCCGCCGACGTGGTAGACGCGGTTGCCGAACGGCGAGGGCATGAACTTGATATCCGCGCCCCACTTCCACGCGACGAGGCCGTCGATGAGGATGAAGAGCCCGACCGTGACGATGACGACGGCGATGACCGATTTGTGCTGGACGGGACGGATCAACACCACCTGGATGGCGACGCCGAGGAGCAGGGCGATCGGCAGCGTCGTGAAAAACGCTTCCCAGTACGAGAAGCCCCACTGGATGAGCTGATAGGCGATGTAGACGGTGGCCATCGCCATCTCGCCCTGGGCGAAGTTGATCACCTCGGTCGCGCGATAGATCAGGACGAGCGCGAGCGCGAGGCTCCCGTAGACGGCGCCGGTCGCGAGACCGGCGACGGTCTGCTGCGCGAAGATGTCGCTCTGGAGGCAGCCGACGACGAGGAAGATGCAGGCCGCGGTGAGCACGATGAGCACCGGGCTGGCGGGAAGCCGCCGCTGCGGGATCGGAAGCCGTCTCGCGAGCTCGGCCATCAGTAGCCCAGGTAGCTCCGGCGGACGGACTCGTGCTGCTGCAGATCGGCGCTCGCGCCGGAGAGCGCGACGCGACCCACCTCGAGCACGTACGCGGTGTGCGCGAGCTGCAGCGCGATGTGCGCGTTCTGCTCGACGACGAGGACGGTCATGCCCTCGTTCTCGTTCAGCTCCTTGACGATCCGGAAGACCTCGGTGACGAGGAGGGGCGCGAGCCCGAGCGACGGCTCGTCGAGGAGCAGGAGCCGCGGCCGCTGCATGAACGCGCGTGCGAGCGCGAGCATCTGCTGCTCGCCGCCGCTGAGCGTGCCGGCCATCTGGTGGCGCCGGTCCTGCATCCACGGGAAGTAGGTCCCTACGCGGGCGAAGTCGTCCTTGAGAGCTCCGCGCCGCGTGTAGGCGCCGAGCCGGAGGTTCTCCCACACCGTCAGCTCCGCGAACGTCCCTCGTCCCTCCGGCACGTGCGCGATCCCGAGACGTGCGACCGACTCGGGCCCGCCGCGGATCGCCTTCCCACGGAAGCGGACGTCTCCCTCGCGCTGCACCGTGCTGGACACGGCGCGCAGCGTCGTCGTCTTACCGGCCCCGTTTGCGCCGAGGACCGCGACGATCTCGCCCTCGCCGACGCTCAGCGAGACGCCGTGGAGAGCCTTCACCGGCCCGTAGCGCGCATGGACGTCTTGGAGCTCCAAGAGGGCGGTCACACGGCTCCCTCGAGCTCGCCGCCGAGGTAGGCCTCGATCACCTTGGGGTCGCGCTGCACCTCCGCGGGTGCGCCGCTCGCGATCGTGCGGCCGAAGTTGAGCACGTGCACGTGATCCGAGACGCGCATGACGAGATTCATGTGATGCTCGACGAGGAGCACCGTGAGCTTCAGCTCGTCGCGCAGGCGGCGGATGAACACGGCGAGCTGCTCGACCTCCTCGTGGTTGAGGCCGCCCGCCGGCTCGTCGAGGAGGAGCAGACGCGGCTGCGACACGAGCGCTCGGGCGAGCTCGACGCGCTTCAGTGTCCCGAACGGAAGGCCGGCCGCCGGGCGCTCGGCGACACCCGCGATTCCGACGAAGTCGAGCATGTCGAGCGCGCGGCGGCGAACGCTCCCTTCCCGCTCGAAGAGCGAGGTCGTGTGTGCGCCTACGAGGACGTTCTCGAGCACCGTCATCGTCGGAAAGAGCTCGACGTTCTGGAACGTCCGCGCGATTCCCAGACGGACGATGCGGCTCGGCGGTGTGTGGAGGATCGACTTGCCCTCGAAGGCGATGTCGCCGGATTCGAGCCGGTACAGGCGGGTGATGACGTTGAAGGCGGTCGTCTTGCCGGCGCCGTTCGGGCCGATCAGCCCGGCGATCGTCCCCGGCGCGACCTCGAGCGAGACGTCGTCGAGGGCGACGATCCCGCCGAAGCGCAGGGTGGCGTTCCGAAGCGAGAGGATTGGCGTCACGGCCGCGATGCGAGGTATTCCTGCCAGAGTTGCTCCATCGTCGTCAAGCGCGGCGCGTCCGCGTGGGCCGGGTCGTACGGGAGATGATTGACGGCCCGAAGGATCCATCGGGCGTCCGCGCCGACGTCGAGGACGTTGATGCAGCCGGGCGCCTGCTCCCATCCGCCGAGGAACATCCGCTCGCCGGCGAGCGCGTAGCTGAGGATGGCGCGGTTGACGCCGCCGTGCAGGATGAGGAGTGCGACGTCCCAGTCCGGATCGGCGAGGAACGCGTCGATCTCCTTCCGGACGCGGTCGACGAGCGCGCCGATCGACTCACCGCCGAGGAAGCACGTCTCGAGGGGCACGACGCCGCGGAACGCCGCAGTCATCATCGCCTGTACTTCGTCGGGGGAGACGTCTCGGATGTCCCCGCTCTCGATCTCGCGAAGCGCGTAGTGCGATTCCTGCTCGAGGTCCGGTGCGACGATCCTCGCCGTCTCGAGCGTCCGCTCGAGGCCGCTCGTGACGACGCGGTCGAACGGGATCCCACCGAGCGCGGCGGCCGCGGCGCAGGCCTGCTCTCGGCCGCGGTGGGTGAGGACGACGTGCTCGGGATGCACGCCCTCGAAGTAGCGCACCTCCGCGTGGCGCATGAGGTAGATCCGGCGTCTATGCACGCAGGGACTGTCCGCCGGCGTTCTGCATGCCTGCGGCCATCCCCTCGGGAGCGGCGCCGTTCGGGAACCGCTCGAGCAGCGCGGCGAGGAGGCCGTCCGCGTCCCAGGCACCGTCGTGCCGGAAGAGCTCGCCGGCTCTCCAGCCTTGCAGCGCGTTGACCGCACCGCCCCACACGTGGAATACCTGTCCGGTGATCTGCTGCGCCTCGTCCGCGCAGAGTGCGACGACGACCGGGGAGATGTTCGCGGGGTCGAGCGGGTCGAATCCCTCTGGCCGATCTCCCATCTCGAAGGTCTCCTCCGTCATGCGCGTGCGCGCGTTCGGCGCGAGGCAGTTGACGGTGACGCCGTAGCGCGCGAGCTCCTGCGCGGCGATGATCGTGAAGGCGGCGATTCCGGCTTTCGCGGCGCCGTAGTTCGTCTGCCCGACGTTGCCGAAGACGCCCGACGGGCTGGACGTGTTGACGACGCGCGCATGCAGCTGCTCGCCGGACTTCGCGCGCTCGCGCCAATACGCGGCGGCATGGCGGGTGACCGCGAAGTGTCCCTTGAGATGGACTGCGATGACGGCGTCCCATTCCTCCTCGGTCATGTTCACGAGCATGCGGTCGCGGAGGATCCCGGCGTTGTTGACCACGATGTGGAGGCTCCCGAAGGCCGATACCGCGTGCTCGACGAGCCGGCGCGCTCCTTCGAAGTCGGCGACGTCCTCGCCGTCGGCAACCGCGCGGCCGCCTGCGGACTCGATCTCCGCGACGACCTGCTGTGCGGGTGCCATGTCGGTGCCCTCTCCCGCGAGCGAGCCGCCGAGGTCGTTGACGGCGACGCTTGCTCCGGCGGCCGCGAGCGCGACTGCGTGTGCGCGGCCGATACCGCGCCCAGCGCCGGTGACGATCGCGACCTTCCCGCTCAGATCGGCCACGAGGCGGAGCCTAGTACCGCTCGAGGGCGCGCGGCGAGTTGACGCGCAGGCGCGCCTCGACGTCGGCCTTGACGCGCGCGAGCGTGCCCGGTTCGACGTCCCCGGCGCGAATGCGGCGGGCAAGCTCGCGCCGCTCGGTGTCGTCTTCCGGCGGCAGCGCGTCGAGCTCGCGATAGACGATCGAGAGCGCATTCATGGCGACGAGGGTACGGAAGCGGAGCCGCTGGTCGTCGAGGGTGGGGAGGATCTCGCCGCCGAGGAACTCGGCGATCGCCTCGGTCAGCTCCTGTGCGGTCGGCCTCTCGCTCACGTTGCCAACTTCTCGAGCAGGTGACAGATCTCGTACTCGACCTCGGCGCCCAGCCGCCCGAGAACGGCGAGCTCGACGCTGCGGTCCTGCCCCCGCAGGTGGCGCTGCGCCTGCGTCAGACAGCCGATCGCCCACGCGACGTTGCCCGCGAGCTCCCAGTAGTCGAGCTCTTGCGGGCCGACATCGAGGCCGGTCAACTCGTTGTAGCGATCGACGTACGCGTCGGCGTCGGCGATCCCACCGAGGCGCTTGTCGTCGACGCCGAAGCGCCACGCACGCACGAGCCCGAACCCGAGATCGCGGACGGGGTCGTCGATGTGCGCGAACTCCCAGTCCAGGACCCCGACGAGTCCGTTCTCGTCGATCACGACGTTGCCGATGCGGTAGTCGCCGTGGTTCACGACGGGCTCGCGCCGCTCGGGCCGGTTCTCGTGTAGCCACCAGAGCCCGAGCTCGATGGCGGGGTGGGGATCCCCGACGTCGTCGAGCTCGTCCATCATCCGCTCGAGCCGCGCTTCCTCGAGGAACGGCAGCCGGTCGCGCGGGATCGCGTGGATCTTCGCGAGCTCCTCGGCGAGCTGGAGCGGCAGCTGCGTCGGCGCCTCCATGCGGACGATCCGGCGGCCGATCGTCTCGCCCTCGAGGCGTTCCATGACGAACGCCTCGCGTCCCTCGAGCGATTCGATGTACAGGATCGGCCGCGGAACCTTGACTCCGGCCTCGAAGGCTGCCTTCAGGACCTCGAACTCGTGCTCGAGCGAGAGCGTGTGCCGGTGGATGACGCCGCCTGCCGCACGGCGCACGAGCAGGCGCTCGCCGCCCGCGTCGACCGCCCACGCCTCCTTCGAGGCGCCGCCGGCCAGCAGGATCGGTTCGGAGACGTCGCCGAGGACCGCTTGGAGCGCTTCCCGCATCTCTGCGATCATCGCCGTTATGGTCGGGCGCCGCGAGCGCGTGCGCGAGTTCATGGAGGCGCACGTCTATCCGAACGAGTCGGCGCTCTTGCGCGAGGACGAGGCCGCCGATGCGCTCATCCGTGAGCTGCAGGGGCTGGCGAAGGAGGCGGGGCTGTGGGCTCCGCACCTGCCGCCGCAGGCGGGTGGCAGCGGCAGCGGGTTCATCGAGTACGCGAACTTGAACGAGGAGATCGGGCGCAGCTTCATCGCGCAGCTGATCTTCGGCTGTCAGGCACCCGACGCAGGCAACGGCGAGATCCTGCACGCCTACGGCACCGAGGAGCAGAAGGAGCGGTTCCTGCGGCCGCTCGTCGCGGGGGAGACCCGTTCGTTCTTCGGCATGACCGAGCCGGAGGTGGCGGGGAGCGATCCGACGCTGCTGCGCGGGCGCGCGGTGCGCGACGGCGAGGAGTGGGTGATCGACGCGCACAAGTGGTTCTCGTCGGGCGCCGACGGCGCCGGCTTCGGCATCGTCATGGTCGTCACCGATCCGGACGCGGCGCCGCACGAGCGCGCGTCGATGATCATCGTCCCGACCGACACGCCGGGCTACGAGCTCGTGCGACGCATCTCGGTGATGGGGCACGAGGGGCGGGGCTGGGGGACCCACTGCGAGACACGATTTACCGGCGTCCGTGTTCCCGTCGAGAACACCCTCGGCGGCGTCGGCGCCGGCTTCGCGATCGCGCAGAAGCGGCTCGGTCCGGGCCGCATCCATCACGTCATGCGCTGGCTCGGCCAGATGCAGCGCGCGTTCGAGCTCATGTGCGCCTACGCGCTCGAGCGCGAGGCCTTCGGCGGGCCGCTGGCCGAGAAGCAGACGATCCAGAACTGGATCGCCGAGTCGGCGGCGGAGATCCAGGCATGCCGCCTGATGACGCTGCAGGCGGCGCACCGTCTCGACGAGGGCGACGAGGCGCGCGTCGAGGTGTCGCTGATCAAGTTCTACGCGGCAAGGGTGCTGAACGACGTCATCGACCGAGCGCTACAGGTGCACGGCGGGCTCGGGATGACCGACGACGCACCGCTCGCAGTGATGTACCGCATGGCCCGCGGCGCGCGCATCTACGACGGCGCGGACGAGGTGCACAAGATGGTCGTCGCGCGCCGCATCCTCCGCGCGTTCGAGGACGGCGGGAGCTGGAGCTTCACGTGACGGACTTGCTGAGCCTGACGTCCGACTCCTCGTAGCCGAGCGCGTCGTAGAAGTTCCGGGCCGCCGTGTTCGCGGCACCTGTGTCGAGGGAGACGCGATCCAGCCCGTGTGCGCGCGCCCAGTTCTCGACCGCGGCCATGAGCGCGCGCCCGACGCCACGGCCCTCCGCCTCCTCGGCGACGACCAGCTCGCCGACATACGCCTCCGGCGCCCCGGTGAAGTGCGCCCGTTCCTTCACGGTGACGAAGCCGACGACGGCGCCGGCGTCCTCCGCCACGAAGACGGTGTGCTTCACCGATTCGTCGATCCAGCCGCGGACGGCGG
>Ga0070741_10005201_pt1 | contig 29202 bp, 19 predicted proteins | sample Coa_R1_4_FD_66440 | JGI IMG/M metagenome (GOLD analysis project Ga0070741, IMG submission 66440) | Surface soil microbial communities from Centralia Pennsylvania, which are recovering from an underground coalmine fire - Coalmine... | ecosystem: Environmental > Terrestrial > Soil > Unclassified ... | reverse complement strand
GTCGTGCTCAAGCCCTGGGAGCAGCAACTCGCCGCCTGATCCCTCACCGGAGAGGCCGCCGCACAGCGGCCTCTCCGCGATTCCCCCGAAATCCTGTCAACCCCCCTGAGCTGTTGAAATCGCCACAATTGGAACAACCCAAACCACAATGACCTAGGAAAAATAACGGCAGTGAATTTCGCTCCATTTTGTAAAATAGAGATATAGATGAAAGTTTAAGAGAGGCTGCCATCGGCAGCCTTTCGCTTTTGCCGCCTTGTCCCAAAATGGGAAGGTCCGGACCTAAGTTCAATCTTTGGAAGATTTTGCGCAAAAAAGGGGGGAGGGGGTACCCCCGCTCATCAAGTAAAGTACTCATGAGCGATCCGGCTTGCGCATAGCCATCGATACCGGCGGAACCTTCACCGATTGCGTCTACCTCGACGCCGGAAAACTCCGCGTCCTCAAACTCCGCTCCACGCCTTCGAACCCCGCCACAGCCGTCGTCAACGCCCTCCGGGCCATCGGCCAGCCTCACGGCCTCGAAGTCCGCCACGGCACCACCGTCGGCACCAACGCCATGCTCGAGCGCAAAGGCGCCCGCGTCGCTTTCGTCACCACCGCCGGCTTCCAAGACACCATCGCCATCGGCCGCCAGGCCCGCCCCAGGCTCTACGACCTCTTCAGCCCCGGCCCCGCCTGCCTCGTTCCCGAAAATCTTCGCTTCGGCATCAAGGAACGCGTCACCGCCGAAGCCGATCTGCTCCACGAACCAACCGAACCAGAACTGACCGAGCTCGCGCAACGCATCGCAGCCGGCAACGCCGAATCCATCGCCATCTCCACACTCTTCAGCTTCCTCCGTCCGCGCAACGAGCTCCTGATCGAAGCCGCTCTTCGCAAGCTCGGTCTCCCGATCTCAACCTCGCATCGCATCCTCCCCGAATTCCGCGAGTACGAGCGCGCCTCCACCATCGTCGTCAACGCCTACCTGATGCCCATCATGCAGACCTACCTGCTCTCCCTCGAGCAGCAGATCGCCTCGGAGTTTCGGGGCAGCAAGGTCCACGTCATGCAATCCTCCGGCGGCATCATTCCAGCCAACACCGCCGCCGCCGAACCCGTCCGCACCATCCTCTCGGGCCCCGCCGGCGGAGTCATCGCCGCCTCCAGAATCGCCGCCGCCGCCGGCTTCCCTCGCCTTATCGGGCTCGACATGGGTGGCACCTCCACGGATGTCTTCCTCATCGACACAACTCAAGGCCAGCTTCAACTTCGCAGTGAATCACAAATCAGTGGCCTTCCCGTCAGCGTCCCCATGCTCGACGTCCACACCGTCGGCGCCGGCGGCGGCTCGCTCGCGCGTTTCGACTCTGGCGGCCTTCTCCACGTCGGCCCCGAATCCGCCGGCTCCGACCCCGGCCCCATCTGCTTCGGAAACGGCGAAAATCCCACCGTAACCGACGCCAATCTGCTGCTCGGACGCCTCGACGATCAGCGCTTCGTCGGCGGCACCGTCGCGCTTAACTCCGATCGCGCACGCAACGCCTTCTCACAACAGAAAGGTCCTCTCTCCACCGTCGAAGAGTTCGGCGCCGGCATCCTGCGCGTCGTTGAATCCAACATGGAACGCGCCATTCGCTTCGTCTCCGTGGAGCGCGGGCTCGATCCGCGCGACTTCGCATTGCTGGCTTTCGGCGGCGGCGGCCCACTCCATGCCTGCGCGCTCGCCCGCTCGCTCCGCATCTCGACGGTGATCATCCCCGCGATTCCCGGCGCGCTTTCCGCATTGGGCATCCTGCTCGCCGACACGACCCGCGAGCTCTCGCGCACCGTCATGCTCAGCGGAGAGATGCTGCATGACCTTGACCCATATTTCGAAGCTCTGCAAGCAGATATCCCCGCCGAGTTCGCTTCAGAGGAGTCTCTGATCACGGAGCGGAGTGTTGATCTGCGCTACAAAGGCCAGGGTTACGAACTGAATGTGACTCACAACCCCGATGCAGCAGAAGCATTCCACGCGCTGCACCAGCGCCAGTTCGGATTTGCAGATCGCAACCGGCAGATCGAAATCGTCAATGTACGCCTGCGAATTCGAATCCCCGCAGAACCATTCACACTCCCCGCGACACAGCCGCAACCAGGCGATGGTTCACAAGCTCTTCGCGGAACAAAGCAGATCTACTTCAACGGTGAATGGTTCCCGTCACCCATCTATGATCGCGATTGGCTACAACCGGGCCATTCCATCCAGGGCCCTGCGCTCATCGGCGAGTACACCTCAACAACGGTGCTTGCGCCGGATTGCTCGCTCGAGGTTGACCCGATCGGCAATCTGATCGTCACCGTCCGGGAGGGCCAGCCATGAGCGCGCCAGTCGATCCCATCGAGCTCGCGGTCTTTCAGAACGCGATGACGTCCATCGCGGAAGAGATGGGTGCGGCTCTGCGGCGCTCCGCAGTTTCGCCAAACATTAAGGAACGCCGCGACTACTCCTGCGCCATCTTCGACGGCAAAGCGCGAGTCGTCGCCATGGGCGACCACATGCCCGTCCACCTTGGCTCCATGCCCATGTCTGTACTCGCGGCGGTCAGCGCGCTGGAATTGAACCAGGGTGATATCGGCATCCTGAATGACCCCTATGCAGGAGGAACTCACCTGCCCGACATCACGATGGTGATGCCGGTTTTCGCGAACACGCACCAGCCCATCTTCTACGTCGCCGCACGCGCGCACCACTCCGACGTAGGTGGGATGTTCGCCGGATCCATGGGGCCCGCTCGCGAAATCTTTCAGGAGGGCATTCGCATTCCCCCTGTTCATATCCTGCGAGCCGGTGAAATGCAGAAGGATGTGCTTCAACTCATCCTGCACAACGTTCGCACTCCAATCGAGCGTGAAGGCGATCTCACTGCGCAGACCGGCGCCTGCCGCATCGGAGAGGAGCGGCTGCTGCACCTGGGCGCACGCTACAGCGCGCCGCACCTCGCGCAGCTATGCGAAGATCTGCTCGACCATTCGGAACGCCTGGTTCGCGCAGAACTTCGATTGATGCCCGCAGGCGAGTACTTTGCAGAGGACCTCCTGGATGACGATGGAATCTCGGCAGATCCGGTCAGAATCGCAGTTGCACTTCGGCTCAATCCAGACGCTGGCGCATTAGAACTGGACTTCGCGGGAAGCTCACCGCAGGTTCACGGCAGCATCAATGCGGTGCGCGCGATCACGCTCTCCGCCTGCCTGTATGTCTTGCGTTGCCTGTTGCCGGACGGTTCACCCACTACGGCGGGCACACTTCGTCCTCTCACCCTCAAGACCTTGACCGGCACCGTCGTGGATGCGCAGTCACCCGCAGCGGTGGCGGGCGGCAATGTCGAGACCTCACAACGTATCGTCGACACCATCCTGCGTGCCTTTGCGCAAGCAGCTCCCGCCCGCATTCCTGCAGCGAGCGCGGGAACCATGTCGAACCTGACCATCGGCGGCATCGATCCTCGAAAAAATCTGCCGTTCACCTACTACGAGACCATCGCCGGCGGTATGGGCGCCGGACCTTTTCACGATGGAACATCAGGCGTCCACACGCACATGACCAACTCGCTGAACACACCGATTGAATCGCTGGAGTTCGAATATCCTCTGCGCGTAAAACAGTACAGCTATCGCCGCGAATCAGGCGGAAATGGAAAATGGAACGGAGGCGATGGCCTTATTCGCGAGTTCCAACTCCTTGCCGATTCGCAGCTCACTCTGCTTTCTGATCGACAGAAGTTTGCCCCTTACGGGCTGAGCGGCGGAAGCTCGGGCGCGCACGGCAACGCGACCGCAATCATGCCGGAGGAGTCGACGCAAACCCAACTGCAATCAAAATCCAGTCAGCATCTTCCGCGAGGCACGACCGTTCGCATCGAAACTCCCGGCGGCGGCGGGTGGGGTTCGCCGAAACGCTAACCCAGTCGGTCGTCCTCGCGCCGACGGCCGGCTCAGCATCGCATTCGCACGGTCATTCACGAAGTGCCCGACGACAGAACGATCAGACCGCTAACTCATCAGGTAATTCAGCAGAGCCATTCGCACGTACAGCCCATTTCGAGCCTGGCGGAAGTACGCGGCACGTGCGTCCTGATCAACCTCAGGCGAGATCTCAGTTGTGCGTGGTAGCGCGTGCAGGATGATCGAACGCGCTTTCAACGAATCCGCAACGTGCAGATCGATGCGATAGGAGTCCTTCACGGCATCGTACTCAGCTTCGGAGGCGAAACGCTCACGCTGCACTCGCGTGACGTAGACCACATCGGCAGGCTGAACGCGCGCGAGGCGTGTGGTCTCTGCGAAGCGTGTGTCGGCCTCCTGCAACATGCGTACGTACTTGCCCGGCAGCCGTAACTGCGGCGGCGAGATGAGGGTCAGCGACACACCGGGAGCATTGCGCAGAAACGGCAGCAGCGAATGAATGGTGCGGCCGTTCTTCAGGTCCCCGACGAGCGCAATGTTGAGTCCCTCGAGGCGGCCAAGTTCCTTTCGAATCGTGTAGACGTCAATCAGCGCCTGTGTGGGATGCTCGCCGGCGCCGTCGCCCGCGTTGATGATCGGAACCGGCGAAGCCTCTGCCGCCATCTCAGCCGCACCAACCTGCGGGTGCCTCAGGACGATGGCATCGGCGTATCCGCTGACCACTCGCACTGTGTCCGCAATCGTTTCTCCCTTGGATGCAGAGGAATTGTCGAGCGCGTTTTCTGCTGTGAGGACTCCGCCGCCGAGCTTCTGCATCGCCGCCTCGAAGGAGAAACGCGTGCGCGTGCTCGGCTCGTAGAACATGGTCGCAAGGATGCGGCCCCGCAATGGATGCTCGAGTTTGAGCGCTTTGTCATCGCGCTCAAGTTTGGAAGCGGAGTTGAATAATTCATCGAGCAGCGCTGGATCAACCAGTTGCTCGGCGCGAATCACATGTCGTAGCTTGCTCATCGCGCTTCCCCATTCTGCGAGTGCACGCGCCCGCGAACAATGGTGTGGCGAACACGTCCGGGAAATGTGATGCCGTCAAAGGGCGACCAGCCGCACTTCGTCTTCAACGACTCTCGCGTGACCGCATAGGGTCTGTTCAAATCCAGGATGGTCAAAGAGCCCACATAACCTTTCTCAACACGGCCGAATCCTTCACCGTAATCGCGCGGCAGGTACGGTTGGACGAACCGGCCCGGATTCGCCGCGCACACCCGCGCAATCTGCTGCGCTGTAAAGCCGTGCTCCGTCATTAGCCACGTCGTGAATGCACCGTAGGTATCGAGATGTGGAACTCCACTGGTGCCTTTGCGCTTCTCTTCAAGCGAGTGCGGCGCGTGATCCGTGGCGAGATAGTCGATCGCGCCAGAGCGCAGCGCTTCGATCATCGCGAGGCGGTCTTGACGCCCGCGCAGTGGCGGATTCATCTGCAGCCAGAGGCGATTCTGCTCGTTGAGCATCGTGTCGTCGAAGAAGAGATGATGCGGCGTCACTTCGCAGGTCACGCGGACGCCACGCGCCTTCGCTGCGATCACATCCTTCAGACCTTCACCGGTCGAAAAGTGGCAAAGTTTTCCCTGCAGGTCATATCGTTCGATCAACTGCAACGCAAATTGTGTCGCTGATATCTCCGCTTTTGCGGGACGGCGCTGCTCATGCGTCGCTGCTCCGCGGCTTGCATTCAGAATTAGCGGATCTTCGCAGTGGAAGCTCACGTTGCATCCGCGATAACGCGCAATCGTCTCCTCCAGTTGTTCGGGCGAAGAGAAGAACAGCTCGCCCACGGATGGCCCCATGAATGCCTTATAAGGAACGGCACGCGCGAGCGGACGAGTGCCTGGCCCAATCCCGCCGTAGAGCGTGATGTGAACTGCGGCGCCTTCGGTCAATTTCTTTTTCGCCGCATAGCTTGCGTCGTCAATCGGCGCGACCGGATTGTTCGGCATGTCGGCGATGTGCGTCACACCGCCATGAATCGCTGCAGCAGATGCAGTGGCGAAGTCTTCCTTGTACAGCTCTCGCCCGCTTACATCTTCGCGCGCGTGCACATGCAGATCGCCGAAGCCTGCGAAGATGATGCTGCCGTCCGTTTTGAGATCACTGCGTCCTTCGATTGCGCCTACATTCGCGATCAGGCCGGTCTCTGTGTCAATCTCAATTGCGCCGTCGAACTCTCGATCCTCGTTCGCAATCCGGCCTTCAACGCGCAGCATGTACAGCCTCCCTGGCCCGCTTCACAGCATCGCGAATCTCATCACGGTGCGCGCGAGCTGCCGCTTCCGGATTGTCGCTGAAGAGAATCGACCGTGAAGCGCTGATCAACAACCCTGCGCCGCGGGCGTCGAGCCCTGCTTCGACGACAGCTTGCACATGACCGCCCTGCGCTCCGATTCCCGGCACAAGAAAGGTCGTGCGTGGTGCAGCCTCGCGAATCCGGTGCATCTCCTCCGGATACGTCGCGCCTACAACCAGCGCACAGTTACCATCGACGTCCCACGCGCAGCCGACACGCTCCGCGACGGCAAGCCACAGCGGCCTTCCGTTCACGTCCAGATCCTGAAACTCACCTGCGCCTGGGTTCGACGTTCGGCACAGCACAATGCACATCTTGTCGCGCCTGCTCAGAAACGGCTCCAGCGCCTCACGCCCGAGATAGGGATGCAGCGTCACCGCATCAAACCCCATGCGATCGAAAATCGCCTCGGCATAACCTTTGTTGGTATTGCCGATGTCCGCGCGCTTCGCGTCGCAGATGGTCACGAGATCCGGATGCTTCGCGCGCACATACGCAATCGTGCGCTCCATTTCGGCGATGCCCCGTGCACCGCGGGCCTCGTAAAACGCAGTATTCAACTTGATCGCGGCCGCAAACTCAGCGGTCTGATCCACAATCCATTCGCCGAATTTCTGCTGCGCATGCTGCTCCTCACGAAACCTCTGCGGGAGCTTCTCGAAATCAGGATCAAGTCCCACGCATAGAAGGGAGTTCACCGCTTGAATTCGTCGCGCCAGCTTCTCGGCAATCGCGTTCAAGCCGTCTCTCCACCTTGTGACCGCATTGCGGCCCATCCGTGCGGATCGTGCAGCCACGCCGCAACGCTCTGCGCCTGTTCCTCGGTCACCAACTCACGTTTGCGCGCCAGCTCCAGGATCTCGCCAAAGCTAGTCAGCGTGTGCAGTTGCACGCCTGCTGTCTCGAACTGTTCGACCGCATCCATAAACCGATAGCTCACAATGGCAACACAGTCGGTAACGACGGCGCCTTCATCGCGCAACGCCTGCACACCAGCGAGGCTGCTGCTACCCGTTGTGACAAGGTCCTCGATGAGCAACACGTGCTTCCCGTAGACGTCGCCGCCTTCGACGCGCCGCTTCGTCCCGTGCTCTTTCGCAGCCTTGCGGATAAAAACCGAAGGCGTCGCGGTGACAAAGCCGAGCACCGCGCTATGCGGGATTCCAGCCGATTCAATGCCGCCGATCACGTCGAAGTTCAATCCGGCGGCAGCCATCAGTTCGACGAAACCTTCTATCACTTCGCGCCACTCGCGCGGATGGAAAGGAAATCGGCGGTTGTCGCAGTACACAGGCGACACGATCCCCGATTTGAACGTGATGGGATCATCGGGCTGGAATCTGACTCCGCCGATGTTCAACAACGCTGACGCGATCGTCTCGCTCAATTCAGCGCCTCCTTGATCTGCTGTGCCAGCTGCGGGTTCCACATCGCAGCGGTTGCCATCATCGCTGCGTCGGCTCCGGCTTCGCGATAGGCGCTGTAGTCGTTCGCATCACTCAGCCCGCCAACGCCAATGATCGCAAATTTCAGACCAAGTTCTTCGCGCAGCTTCGCAAGCCGGCGGCTCATCTCGAGCCCCGCCCAGCGGATCGAGCGCCCGCACACACCGCTCGAGAGCCTGCCTTCTCCGGGCAGCGCCTGCTGCCCGTTCTCGTCAAGAACTTTTGCCGGAAGCGTGTTGATCGCGACAATGCCGTCGACCAGTGGACCGATCTCGCGTACGAATGTACGCAAACGCTCCTCGTCGCGGAAATAAGCGGCCTTCACCATCAGGCCGAGCGAGCCAATCTCGTCGCGAATTTTCTCCACGACGCGTCGAGCGCGATCGGTGTCGAAACACAGCAAGTTAGCCGTTCCTTCGTTCGGGCAGCTCAGGTTGGCCTCGATAACCTTGACGCCGGTTTCCTTCAGCAGCCGGGCCGCGACTGCGAAGTCTTCGATGTACGCGTCCACATCGCCGTGGCCGGAGGTCGTGCCCTGAAAGCTCGCGATAACCACCTGTCCGGGGCGCGCATGAACAACTGCGTCGGCAATGTCCGGCTGCCAGAACTCCGGATCGAATGACGGCACGCCGAAGGAGTTAGTGATCGAAAGCGGATCGGTATAATTCTCGTCGCCGACCAGCGGCCCGATGTCCAAGCGCAGATCGCCTTGGGGATGCACGGCAAGAACGTTCGGCCAGGCGTGCGCCGGATAGCGACGAGTACGCACCGTCTTGTACACGGGAAGATCGAAGCCTTTGTCTAATGCGGCTTTTACGAAGCGTCCATTAAGCAGCGGGCCCGCCGCGATTCCCAGCGGCAGATTGACTTCATGTCCCAGGAATCGATACCGAGGTTCCGCGCGCTCCTGATAGACCCAGGGTTCGGCGAAGGAAGAAAAGGGGCCTTGCTCGAAGTTCTCCAGGTAACTCCTGGCCGGGTCGTAAAACGGCTCGGTGAGCATGCGCAAATCCCTTTCTCTTGAGGGTAACAGATTTGCGCGGCATTGCAGTTGAGCATTGGCCGATAACGGCGCGCATCAACCCAAGGCTGTGGAAGCGCGGATTACCTCAGCCTCCGCCGCGCCTTGCAGCGTGTAGCTTATGCCCTCTCGACCCGGCAGCACCACTGCGTGTCCGGCCGGAAGCTGCACATGGCCTCCATCGCTCGTCCGCACCGAGGCGCCGTCATGCAACGCTACCAGGATTTGCATCTTCCCGCTCAGCTCGAGATCGTTCCTGCTGCCCGCCATTGTGTGAAAGCGGTCCACGATGAAATATGGCGTGCTGATCAGGCGGGTGAACCCATCCTGCTCGAGCGGTACCACGAGACCCGAACTCGTGCGTGATTTCGTGACGGCGAGTCCGTCCGTCAGGTGCAACTCGCGCGGACGGCCATAGTCGTACAGGCGATATGTCGTGTCGCTGTACTGCTGGGTTTCGAGCACGACCATCCCCGGCCCGATTGCGTGGATGGTTCCTGCTTCCACGTAAACCATGTCGCCGGCTTTCACCGGAACATACTGCAGCTTGCTCTCGAGCGTGCCCTCGTGAATGGCACGCTCCATCTGCTCCTGCGTGAGCTCCTCCCGAAAGCCCAGTGCAAGCTTCGCATCGGGCTCGGCGGAGAGCACGTACCAGCATTCGTTTTTTCCGCGCGGCTGCCCGATCGCCCGCGCCTCCGCGTCGTTCGGGTGCACCTGGACCGAAAGCCACTCTCGCGGAAAGAGAAATTTCATGAGCAGCGGAAACTCGCCGGGAGCATCGGCGCTGAATTGCTCCGGCCACATCCGCGTGATCTCGGCGAGCGTGACGTTCTTATCATCCTCAACTGCGCAGTCCACCGACGTCAGCCACGCCTCACCCACTGGATGGCCAGGTTTCGGCTGCTCGAGAAACGCAGGCAGCTCCGTGCATCCCCAGATGCGCTCGGAGAGCCACGGCCGCAAAACGACGATCTCCGGAAACGCCTCGCTCTGCCGATCATGCACTCCTGCCGGGGTGCTCTTGCTCGATGCCATCATGCCCTCTATCGTCAGTTATATGACAGTGACAGCGATCGCGTCGCGTCTTCACTCGCACGCTGCGATCAGTACATCATTCCCGCTCAGGCGCAGATGAAGCGCTCCCGGTGCAGACGTGGCTGTTAACTGGCCCTCGCCCAACAGAGACCGTGACAGCCTGCAGCCCTCGGCCCAGGTCTTCCCCGTCGGTACATCGAGCGCCGCCGCGCCGGTTCCTCTGTGGAGCGCCATGATCACTCGCGCCTGCTGATGCGCCCCGCGCGGGGCTTCGCATCCCCCGGCGGGATCCTGTTGCATGTCCCGCAGGACGACGAGCCAGTCATTGTCGGCCGCAAGCACCTGTTCGCCTCCGCAGGCGAGCGCGGCGTAATCGTGCCGCAGTTTCGTCAGCTCTCCAATCCAGGTGAACGCGGCCTGCTGTTCAGGCGTACGTCCCGCCTTTGTGAACGCATCCTGAGCGTCGCCGGGAAATCCTCCCGGAAAGTCTCGCCGGTTATCGGGATCGCTGCCTCCCTTCATCGCGATCTCGTCGCCGGCATACAGCTGCGGAGTTCCTCGCATGGTTAGAAGGAAGGCGAACGCCACGCGCTCGAGCGATGCATCCGGAATCTGCTCCGCAATTCGCTTCTGATCATGGTTATCCAGAAACGGCACAAGCCTGTCCGGATGCGGATACAAGCTGTCCTGCGCGAGCACATCCGCGAGCCGCTTCATCGGCGCACCCTTCACAAACGTATCCTGCGCCGCGAAATAGGCCGGATAGTCGAATGGCGTGTACAGTCCTGTATCCACTCCCACGCGCGTCACTCCGCCTGCAAACGATGAGTTGATCAGCGGGCTCGGATCCGAGACCTCACCGACCTCCGTTACCCGCGGATACAGCGCTTGGATCTCCGCCATGAACTCGTGCCAGAACTCGCGATCCACATACGGAAAGGTGTCGATTCGCAGCCCGTCGGCGCCGGTCTCCTCGATCCACCAGACAGCGTTCTGCCGAAGATACTGCGCGACCGCGGCATCGTCCGTGTCCATGTCCGGCAGCGAATCGACGAACCATCCATCCAGCGTTCCTATGCGGTCGCGCTCCGGCGCATGCGAGTCGATCAGCGCCTCGAAGTTCGTCTCGCCCGCGATGTGGTGCGCCGCGCTGCCGTGAAACCACGCAGGCGTCGGCTCGTCCTGCACCCATGGATGCAGCGGGCCGACGTGATTCGGCACGGAGTCGAGCACCAGCTTCATGCCACGCTTGTGCAGCGCCTCAGCCAGAGCCTGCAGATCGGCCATCGATCCCCAATGCGGATCCACCCGATACATATCGGTTGCGTGATAGCCGTGATAGCTCTCCGCGCCCAGATTTTCATAGGGCGGCGTGATCCAAATGGCCGTCACCCCAAGCTGCTGCAGATAACCAAGATGCTGCTCGATGCCGCGATAGTCGCCGCCATGCCATCCTCTCGGCTTCGCGCGCTCGGCCGCCGCGGCTGCGCTCGAGGCTGCATCCTCCGCGTGCAGTCCGTCGTTCTTCAGGTCTCCGTCGGCGAAACGGTCGGTCATGATGAGATACATCACGTCCGACGAAGAGAATCCGGCGAAGCCGGCGCTTGCCGGTTGGCGCGCGCCGAAGTCGTACTTCGCCTCCGCGCTTTCACGGCCGCGCGACACGCGAATTGTCACGGTCTCCGGACGTGCCGGCGTCTTCGCCAGCCATAGCTGCGCCCAATGGCCATTGTCCGAAACCGCGGTCTTCTGAATCGCCAGCCTTATATCGCTCAGCGAAAATTTCGCGCCGCTCAGACCTTCGCCGCGCACCAGCAGCATCGGCGCGGGCATCCCCACCCACCAGTTTGGCGGATCGATCTTCTGGATCGACAAAGTCGACGACGCAACTTGCGCCGATCCCACACACGCAAGAAGCTGCGAAAACACTGCAAGCGCGACAATGCGTCGGACAATCTGCGCAGGCATTTCAGTTCCTCTGATCTTCTAAAAAAAGGCGGCCCTGCAGCAGCGCCGCCCGAAGTGAGTTCCAATCTGAGTTTGGCTGAAAGAGAGTTGGCGCCGGACACCGAACTCCACGCAGTGTCCGGGCCATCACTCTTTAGAACGTAATCCGGAACGCCAGCTCCGTCTCACGCTCGCTACGGTAGTTGATATAGTTCAGCACCGCAAACGAGGAGCCCGAGCTGAGGTTCAGGTTCGACGGATTTGCGAACTGCGGCGAGTTCAGCAGGTTGTACACCTGTCCGCGCAGCTGGGCCTTCACGCGTTCCGTGATCGACACGTCCTTGAACAGCGACAAGCTCACCGTATCCGTGATCGGACCATAGAACTGGTTCCGATGAACGTTGCCCACGCGTGTGTAGATGCCCTGTGCGTTCACCGACGGCGACGCAAACGCCTTTGGATTCAGGAACTGATATCCATTCGCCGGCGTCGGAGCCTGGTACGGATTGCCGACGAGATCCGGCCGTACATCCACGCCGCCCTGTGAGGTCGGCGCCATCACGTCGAACGGCGTTCCGCTCGCCCAGACCACGAACGGCGAAAGCTGCCATCCGCCAATCACGTAATCCACCGGCCGGCTCACGTTTGCACCGAAATGCTTGTCGCGCCCGAACGGAAGTTCGGCCAGCGCACCGAAGCTGAAGAAGTTGCGCTGGTCGTCGTCGGAGTTTCCGCGGTTCAGATTCAACTGCGGCCCTTGCGCTGTTATCGGTGCACTGCTCGCGCCCTCCGGAGAGAACGGCCCAACGGAGTTGTCCATCGCGTGCGACCATGTATACGCCGCAGTAAACTGAAGTCCGTTGTAAAGGTTCCGGCTCAGCCTTGTCTGCAGACCGTTATAGTGCGAGGTCCCGTTGTCCTCATTCAGAGTCACGTTCAGGCCCTGCGCCTGGAAGAACTTCACGCCGGTGCCCAGTTGCGGCTCCGTGTAGTTGATGCTGTTGAACAAATGATCGGCCTTTGTTCCGACATAGGCGATATCAAACACCGTCTTCGTCCCGAGCTGCTGCTCCAGCTGCAGGTTCCACTGCTGGATCATCGACGTCGGATCATTCTTTGGATACGAGATCACCGAGACGTTTTTCGGAGCTGCCTCATTCACCGTCACGATCGCACTCGGCAGGTTACCCGTGGCGAGCGTGCTGTTGTTGCCGGCGTAAGGCCCCGGCCCCGTGCTCGTGATCTGCGGCGCCTGCCCGCTCAGGTCAATGCGATACCCGGCCGATGAAGCGTAGCTCGCCGATCCATTGAAGTCAGGGTTGTTCGAGAGCTGGTTGCCTACACCGCCACGATCAAGGAAGTAGTAGATTCCATAACCGCCGCGCACCGCCGTCTTGCCGTTACCGAAGAGGTCATAAGCAAAGCCGATGCGAGGTGCCAAGTTGTTGTAGTTGGTGTTGATCAGCGAACGCGAGTTGCCGTTCGCTCCGGCAACCTGCAAGCTGGCCGTCGTGATGTCAAAGTTCGACTGGCGGTTATTTTGCTCATACGGATGCGTGTAGAGGTCATACCGCAGGCCGAGGTTCAACGTCAGGCGGTGGCTCACACGCCAATCATCCTGCGCGAAGTAGCCCGTCTCATACGAGATCGTCTTGTAATACCCAGTCGGGTTCGAGATCGAGTAGTTGTCTACGAAAGCCCCGGCCAAATCCGACGCTTCGTATCCCGTGTAGTCGCTCGAGTTCAGGTTGAAGAAGCCCTTCGCGTTGTACTCCGCCTGGAAGAAGTCCACCTCGCGCCGCATCACGTTCGCTCCTGCACGAAAGCTGTGCGCTCCGCGTGTGTAGCTCACCACGTCGAAGTACTGAAACGTGTGCTGAGGAACCTCATACGGTCCGCCATCACCCGTGTACGAGATCTCCGTGTTGCCGCCGCCAATCAGCGAGATGCCGCCCAGCAGCGCGTTGCGGTTGGCGTTGGGAATGCCAAGGTTCGCTGACAGAGGTGTGCCTTCGTCCGGATTGATGTAGCCATAGAACGGCCGCATGTAGCCGAAGCGGAACTCATTCAGCAGATTCGACGTGAAGATGTGGTTGTATCCGCCGCCAAGTTCGCGCGGATGCGTGTTGTTGTCCCCCGCGCCAAATCCGGAAGGAAGTGTCGCCAGAGCGGTGGTCAACGTGTTGTTGTCCTCGCCATACGATCCGCGCACGAACACCGAGTCCTTCGCCGAGATATGGAAATCGAAGCGCGCGTCGAAGTCGTTGTAGCGGATGCTGTTCACCTGAATGTTCTGGTAGTTGTTCAGCACCTGGCTCTGCGGCGTACGGTTCGGGTTCGGAAACGCCGCAAAATATTTCAGCGCCACTGGGTTCAACCGGTTCGAGGGAATCACGTTCGGCGCAGACGCCGTGCCGAACTGCTTGCAGGTCAATGGATCGAAGATTGCGCCGTTGTCCGGTGTGGCATTCAATTGCGCCGTCGTCGTCACTACATATCCGTGAACCGTAGTGAACGAGCTGCATCCAGTCGGGCTGTAGCTGGTTCCTCCGTAGATCGTCGGCACCAGCGTCAGTTTTGATCCGATCAGCTCGGAGAAGTCGCCGGTACGCATCTTGGCCGTCGGAACCGTATTGATCGTCGGGCCGCCGTTCGGAATCTGCGTGCGCGTTCCCTGGTAGTCACCGAACGCGAACACGCGATCCTTCCAGATCGGCAGTCCCAGCGTTCCGCCAAAGATATTGCGGTGATAGCTGATGACGGGAGTGCCGGGGGAGAAGTAGTTCGGGCTCGCCGCTCCAACCTTTGAGTCGCGATAAAAGATGAACGCCGATCCGTGAATCGAATTCGTTCCCGACTTGATCGCCGCCTGCACGATCGCTCCGCCCGCGCGGCCGAACTCAGCCGGCGCCAGCGAATTGGTCACACGGAACTCACTCATCGCCTCCACCGGCGGAAACACGACAATCGTGTTCACGAGCGACTCGTTGTTGTCCAGGCCATCCAGCAGGAAGTTGTTCGCCTGCGGACGCAATCCGTTGGCTGACAGTCCGGCGCCGCCCGTGTCGTTGTAGCGGAGTGTCTCGACCGGCTGCTGCCCATGGTTATATCCAGAAGCCGAGTCGTTGCTCTGGCCGCGCGTAATGCCTGGAGCCAGCAGCGCCAGCTGGGTGAAGTTCCTCCCGTTCAGCGGGAGATCCGCAAGCTGCCGGTCCTGGATGACCATGCCGGTGTTGGAGGTCGTCGTGTCGACCTGCGGGGCTGCGTCGGTCACCTGGACTTCGGTGGTGACGGCGCCGACCGCGAGCTTGAAGTTCAGTGCCTGGACCTGCGACACCTCAAGCTGAATGTTCTGAACCTGCCCGCTGAAGCCGGTCGCGGCAACCTCGGCCTTGTAGTGCCCCGGGGGAAGGCCGGCTACGTTGAAGTCTCCGGACCCGCCGCTGGTCACCTTCTGCACCGCGCTGGTTCCCAGGTTCGTTACCGTGATGGTCGCCCCGGGGATCGCTGCCCCGCTGGTATCGGTCACCGTGCCGGAGATACGGGCGCTGTCGCTCTGCGCCCACAGGGATGCTGGCACCGCCAGGAACAGAACCAGTAGCAATCCTGCTGATGCTCTAAGAGCGCTTCGTATGAGTTGCATAGTGCTGCCTCCAAAACACTGCCGGGGTCGTCCGCTGAAATCCGAAATCCCGGAAGTAATGAAGCCACGGTGCGCAAACCGCTCCTGCCTTCGCAATCCTTTGCCGTCCCTTTGTCTCTCAATTTTTTGTCTCCTGATAACCCCCGATTCATCTTTGATTTATCCGCATCTCGTCAACTCTGGCGATGCAGCCGGGCGAGTGGTACAGTCAAGGGCGCGAGGTTCTTTTCGCGCCATGCCGGCCCCCGTCTCCAACTCGAAAGTCACCTTTGGGCTCTTCGAAGTGGACCTCGAGAGCGGTGAACTCTGGAAGGCTGGTTTTCGGGTCAAGCTGCAGAGTCAGCCATTTAAGGTTCTCGCCGCGCTGCTCCAGCGCCCGGGACAGATCGTTACCCGGGAGGAGCTGCAACTGCGCCTCTGGGGACGCCACACCGTCGTCGATTTCGACCACTCCCTGGGCACAGCTATTAATAAGATCCGCGAGGCCCTCGGCGACTCTGCCGACAGCCCGCGCTATATCGAGACACTCGCCAAGCGCGGCTATCGGTTCATCGCCCCCGTCAACCTCATCTCCGAACCGCCCTCCCGCCGGCCGGTCATCGACCGCCGCCCAGCCGCCGCGATCTCCGAATCCGTCCCGTTCGAAACCGCCCCGGAACCTGGATACGTTACGCCTGAATCCAGGACGCCGCGCGTCGCCGCACCAGGATCGCGGCCGTTGCGGGGCAGCGTCGTAGTTCTCCTGGCCATCTTCTTCGTTGCGGCCCTGCTCGCCAGCTACCTCATCGGATACGAGCGGGCCTCCACACCGCCTCCGCACATTGCCCAGCTTACGCACAGCGGCCACCTCGCCCCGGGCGTCGAAAGCATGGAAAACCTCGCCGTAGCGGTCACCGACGGCGTCCACCTCTTCGCCGGAACCATCGACAACGGACATGATGGCCTCGCCGCGGTCGCGCTCGCCGACGGCTCCGTCACTCCTCTCAATGTTCCCGACGAGGTCGCCGGCCCTGCCCTCGGCGACATCTCGCCTGACGGCGCGCGCCTCCTGCTGCGTGACCACCTCTCTCCTGAATCCGAGCAGCCCCTCTGGGCCGTCCCCACCATCGGCGGCTCCGCGCTGCGGATCGGCAACGTCCTCGCGCACGATGCCACATGGATGCCGAACAACGGCGGCATCCTCTACGCCAACGGCAACAATCTCTATCTCTCCACCATTAACAGCGGCACGCCCACGATCTACGCCACGCTGCCGGGCCGCGCCTTCTGGCTCCGCTGGTCACCCAACGGCAAGCTGCTGCGTTTCACCATCATCGATCCGCTCACCCACACCACAACGCTCTGGCAGTTGTCAGCCGCGGACCGCAGACCGCGCCAGATCCTTCCGAACTTCAGCCAGCCCGCTTCCGAGTGCTGCGGCGTCTGGACCGCCGACGGCAGCTCCTTCATCTTCCAGTCCAATCGCGGTGGAAACTCCGATCTCTGGCGCCTCTCCGGCGACTCCACTTCAGGCCCCGTTCGCCTCACCAACGGCCCCCTGCAGTTCCGCTCGCCAGTCGCCGCCCGCACCGGCAATCGCATCTTCTTCCTGGGCGTCGACGGCCGCTCCGATCTCCAGCGCCTGGACGCCTCCGGCAATCTCGTCCCCGAGAGGGGCTTGCTCAGCTCCGCCGTTCGCGTCGACTACAGCCGCGATGGCCAGTGGGTCGCCTGGACCGACTCGAGCGGTCTCCTCTGGCGCGCACGCTCGAACGGTGATGAAAAGCTTCAACTCACTCCTGACGGCCTCGACGTCTTTCTCTCCCGCTGGGCGCCGGACGGCAAACACCTCGCCCTGATGGCGCGCGAGCCCGGCAAAGCCTGGCAGATTTATCTCGTCGGCTCCGAGGGCGATAACCTCCAGCCGCTTCTTCGTGAGTCCCGCAACGCCGCCGACCCCTCCTGGGCGCCGGACGGCAAGTCCCTCGTCTTCGGCCGCGTCAACGACTTCATGGGCAAGGAGAACGCCAAACGCACCCTCCACATCCTCCATCTCGACACCGGCCAGATCGATGAAGTCCCCGGCTCGGACGGCCTCTTCAGCCCGCGCTGGTCGCCCGACGGCCGCTGGATCGCCGCGCTGACGCTCGATCAGCGCCAGGTTCGCCTCTTCGACGTCGCCTCCCATACTTGGACCACGCTGCCCGTACCCTCCGGCGCCGATCCCGTCTGGTCCTCTGACAGCCGCTTCCTCTATCTCCACGCCTCACTCGATCCCGCGCAGCCCATCGACCGCGTCAGCATCCCTGACGGCAAGGTCACCGAGCTCGTGCGCCTCGCCGACTCCCGCGAGAACGATGCTGTCGACTTCGTCTTCGGCGGCCTCACCCAGCACAACGAGCCGCTCATTCGCGCTCGCGTCTTCACCGGCAACTTCTTCTCGATGGACCTCCACTAGCGCACCCCTCCGAATACCCGGTCCTTCCGCCACCACCTGCCTGACACCCTGCGCCGGTTCGAGCCGCGCCGCGCGATGCAACTTAACCAATTACTCTTAGAGAGGTCCGCCGCGCCATCCCGCAGCAGCCATCCGACATTCAAACGTACCCAAGGAGCTCTCTTGGCTGTCCCACTGAAAAACGTCAGCGCGCCCGGCTACGCCGAAGACACACCCACCACGACTGACACGCGCGCCATGACGGTTGCCGCCGTCATCTTCTTCTCCTTCGGCTTTCTCACCTGCCTCAACGACGTCATCAGTCCGCATCTCAAGTCGATCTTCTTCCTCGACTACTCGCAGATGCAGAACGTTCCGTTCTACTTCTTCAGCTCCTACTTCGTCTTCAGCTATCCCGCCGGCAAAATCGTCGAGAAGATGGGCTACAAAAAGTCCACAGTCGTTGGCTTGCTGGTCATGGCGCTGGGTGCGCTCGGATTCCTGCCCGCAGCCCAAATGGCATCCTTCCACTTGTTTCTCGTGGCCCTGGTGATTCTCGCAGCCGGCATGACTGTCGTGCAGGTCGCCATGAATCCGTATGTCACGGTCATCGGGCCGCCGCAAACTGCAGCCAGCCGTTTGAACCTCGCACAGGCGTTCAACTCCGTTGGAACTTTTGTCGCGCCATTTATCGGAACCTGGCTTATTCTGCGGAACGCAAAACCTCCGCTCACCACCGAACAGACCCACATTCTCACGTTCGTACAGCAGCAACTCTATCGCGCTGAACAAGCCTCCACCGTTCGACTACCATATCTCATCATCGCGCTCTGCCTCGGTCTCCTCGCACTCGCGCTTGCGCTGATAAAGCTCCGCACCACAACCGGTGTGTCCCAACACACGCAGGACTTCCGCCCCGGCGCCTTCGCCGAAGCGCTCACCGCAAAACCCGACTCCATCTGGCGTCACCCGTGGCTCATCTGCGCGGCCATCGGCATCTTCGTCTACGTTGGCGCAGAAGTTTCCATCGGCAACCTGCTCGTCAGCTACATGGGCCTCCCCCAGATCGCTGCTCTGCCCGCCGCCACAGCCGGGTACTTCCTCATGGTCTATTGGGGAGGCGCGATGACGGGACGTTTTATAGGATCCGCCATCCTGCAGAAGGTCCGCACCGGTTGGCTGCTCGGCCTTGCTGCCATTGGCGCCTTCATTCTTGTCGTGATCTCGCTCTTCACCACCGGCCACATCGCAATGGGCGCAGTGCTCGCTATCGGCTTCTGCAACTCCATCATGTTCCCATCCATCTTCACACTGGGAATTCAGGATCTCGGTCCGCTCACCAGCAAAGGTTCCAGCCTGCTCATCGCATCCATTCTCGGCGGTGCCATTATCCCCAAACTGCAGGGCATCCTCGCAAATCACATCGGCCTGCATTCCAGCTTTATCCTGCCGGCCATCTGCTACATCTACGTCGCGATCTTCGGGATCATGGCCATCCGCCGGCCCGCCGCGCGCGACAGCCTCATCCCTGTCGAACCTGTCTAGATGTCGCCGTGGCGCGCCTTAGGGCGTGACCGGCAGCGATATCGACACAAACCCCTGCGTTCCCGTCACTGCCGCAATGTTCACCATTTGCGGCAGTCCGGGAAGCTCCATCGGCGTGATACTCACATTGCCATTGCTGTCCGAGATCACCGAATTCTTCCCTGACGCAAGCACCGGGCTCGCCGCGCACCTTCCCTGCGGCGGACACGCACCCTCCCACGCATCCACCGTCTGATACACCGACACAGTTGCTCCCTGCAGCGTGTGTCCCACAGTATCCGTCACTCCCAGACTCAGAGGAGCGAGCGCGGTACCCGCACTCACTCTCTGACCCGCGCCCGCACTCACAGCAATTCTCCACTGCGACGAATCCACGGCGGTCACCGTCCAGCTCGAGCACACCGTCCCCCACAGACATCCGGTGACCGTCCCCGTGCCGGCGGGAATCTGGCTCGCGGTCACGGTCGGCGTCGCCGATCCGCTGCCATCCGTAAGCGCGCCTCCACTCACCGACAGCCCTGAACTCGCCGTCCACACCACTGGCACTCCTATAGCCGGTAGTCCATCCTGCGTCGCTCCCAGCGAGATCGTCCACGATACCGACGCGCCCGCTGCCACGTAAGTCGGCGCGCTCGCAATCGAGGCCACACGCACCGGGTCTGTATCCATCACGGTCACCTGCACACCAGCGCTGCCGTTCACGTCTGTCGCATTCAACACCACCGCTCCCGCTCCGCCGCCCGTCACCGCTGTCTGCACCAAGCCGGTCGCATCAGTAATCAGCATGCACGTCGTCGCCCCTCCACACGCGCCCAGCGTGGCAGAGCCCGAAACAACCGACACCTGCACCGGTTCGCTGATAATCGGCGTCACTCCATCGGGCTCCAGCAGTCGCACCGCAAACGGTTTCGCCGCTGTAACGCCCGTCTCCAGAGGCGCCGGAGCCGACACCAGCACCGCCATCCCCGGCTGCACATTGGAGTAGCTGAAGCCGCTGCCCACGTCGGTTGTCCCTCCCGTCGCAGCGTCCATCACCATCACATCCACCGGCGTTCCCATCGACGCACCTGCCGCCGCCATGCTCGGCACTCTGGCGATAATCTGGTTTGCGCTCGAGCTCAGCACCGTCGCTGGCACGCCATTCACGACAACCTGGTTGCCCTGCCGGAAGCCTTCACCCGCAATCACAATCTCTCCCCCCGCCTGGTTCACCTGCGCCGGGCTCACGCTCTGCGCATACAGTACCCGCGCCTTGTATGCGAAATCCGGCCGTCCTGCTCCGTACTGATCGGCAACCACGAATGTGTAGTTCTTCGCAGTCGTGCCCGCCATCATCTGCAACTGCGTCACGCCGGGCTGCAGTGCGTTCATCGAAAACGGCTGGGCCGCCACCGTGGGCAGACCGCCATCACCCGTGTTCCACACTCCGAGCACCGGCTGCGCCTTGTTCATCGTCGGCGCTCCGGTCTCATCCAGCGCCGTCACCTCAATCGTCCAGGTGCTCCCCGGCTTGATCTGCACACTCCACCAGGAGCTGTGTCCCACCGGGCAAAGCAGCCCGCTCCACCATCCGCTCGCATCCGACTGCGCCGGTGCACCCTGCGTTCCATCGCCGTTCCCCGGACACGTCGAAGACGCGTCCCACGCTGTCGCCTTATAGAAATTGCCGGTGCCCGGCGTCGCCGACCAATCGATCATCATCTGCGGGGAACCCGACGGTGCAATCGGCGGCCGCTGGTAAGGAGCAATGGCGTAATCACCGGTGTAGAGCGGGTCGATTGCTTCCGAAACCATAAAAAGGTTCGCTATGTACGTTGAGGGTGTGCGCAGGACTGGCGTGCGCCCCTCGCCGTCCGGCCATGTCATCCCCACATCCTCGCCAAAGCTTTCCGGCCCCGTCACTGGATTGCCCGTGTTCTGCGCGAACAACTGCCCCGTCACCCCCGAGGTGAGCTGCACCGCTCCGCTGCCTGGAGGCCCCATCGCCACAGTTGCATTCAGCATTTCCATGCCCTGCCCGGTTGGGAACTGCGCTTGCCCGGTAAGGCTCACTGCGTTTACCGAGCTCAACTGCTTCACCGTGCCCCAATAATTCGCGCCAATGTTGGAACTGTTAATCGGATACAGGATCGCCAGTGAGCTCAAATCATCCGGTCGAAGCTGAAACGGATTGGTGATGCACTGATAGCTGTACAGCCCGCAAAGAACGTCGATCGGATGCATGATCGGCCAGTAGCTGATTTCGTTCGCTGTCGGCGGCGTAGCTCCCGTAAACAGGTTGTCGTTAAGCTGCGACCACGCCAGCCCCAGAACTCTTCCGAACGCGCGCTCCAGCTGATACTGCATCTGGGTCAGCTGCTGCGGTGTCGACCCCACGCAACGGCCGTTCAGAATCAGCATAGCGTGATGGATCGTCCCTTCCAATCCGATCGAATCCACGCTGTCTACCACGCCCGTCTGCCTGCATCCGCTCGGATCGCTCGCTCCTTCTCCCAGCAACGTATCGATTACGCTCCCGTCCGTGTCATAAATCACGGCAATTGGAATGTTCTCGTAGTTCGCCGCCGATACGTCTGCCGGAAAGACCATTTCACTGCCATCGAAGTACACATTGGCTGAGCTCACATGCTCCGCCAGCTCGCCTCCCTGGCGCAGCACGACGGCAGACGTCGGGACATTCCACGGCGCCGCGGCAGCCGCGACCATCGCATCTGCCTGTGCATGGGATACCGCCGCATTCAGGGCTCCCGGATCGGTGTAGTATGCCGGCGAGTTCGTATAGAAGGCGACCGGCTGGACAGGGTTAACCCACCAATTGTCACCTGTCACAAATCGCGGCCCTCCGGCATGCGCCGCAACCGACACGGACACCCAGCCGACCACGAGCAGTACCCTCCGCCCCCATTCCTTACTGCGCATCCGGCACCTGCTCCACGATCGGCCGCGCCGGGATCCTTGTTCCTACTTGACCATTCGAAAGAATCGGCGTGGTTCCCGGCGGAAGCGGCCGCCGCACCGGACGCCTCGGGGCCGTCCCTCTGCTCTGAACGATCGGCAGCACATCCCTCAGCGCGATCGCCCCATCGCTCACATCGGCCAGCGGCTCGCCAATCTGGCGCTGCACGCGCGTACTCAGCCGCCGCACATCCAGCAGCAGCGTGCCCTTCGCATCGGCCACCACCGGCACCATGCCCTCGCTGCCGTCGACCACCGAGCTCAACCCTGCACTGCTTGTCCCATGAAGAAACACCAGCGCGTGCTCGCCGACCCGGTAGCGCATCACCCCCATCGGCCACATGCCCGCCCACTCGCGCAGCGTGTAGCTTCCAGCCGTCTGCCCCACCAACGGCGTATCCACTCGAAACTGAATCTCAACCACACCGGCATCGCGCCGGATGCCCACCACCTGCCCCACAAAAACCGTTGCCGCGCGCTGGCTCAGGTTCTGGAGCGCCGCTGTCACGCTCGCATCCGGTCCGGCTACAACCTGCTGCTGCGCGCCCGCGGCAATCGCGGGCCACAGCAGCCAAATCAACCAACGAGACATCGGTCACTGTCCTCCTATACGACACTTTTCGTCGTTTCAGAGGACAGCCAGCACACCTGTGCCACCGCGCCACGCCACCGCACACCCGCTCACCCAAACAGGTCAGCGGTGCCACCACTTGGGTCAGATCTCCAGATAGAAAGTCCCAAGTTATATCTCCGGATAGAAATCGAAGAACGCATCGATGCTGTTGCGCAACTGCGACTCAATCGATTCGCGGCTTCCCTCCAGCACATGCATCGTCACGCGCGCCTCGTTGCCGTTCTTCAACTTCACCGGAGCCGCATCCACCGCCGCAACCTCATCCGCCGGCAGCAGCCTCATCCCATACACCAAAACCAGATCAGCCATTACGTTCTCCTCTACTCTCTATCCTCTACCTTCCGCCTCTTCTGCACCCATCCCCCACCCTCTACAATCAAATCAACATGCCTGACAACAACTCTGTCCGCGACACCGTCATCCTGGGCTCCGGCTGCGCAGGACTCACTGCCGCCATCTACGCCGCGCGCGCCAACCTCAAGCCTCTCGTCCTCGAAGGCCACGAGCCCGGCGGCCAGCTCTCCATCACTACGCTGGTCGAAAACTTCCCCGGGTGGCCCGACGGCATCCAGGGCCCCGAGCTCATCGACAACATGAAGAAGCAGGCCACGCGCTTCGGCGCCGAGATCACCCACGGCCACCTCTCCGCCGCCGACATCTGCAAAACTCCCTTCGAGCTCACCGTCAACGGCGAGCTCGTCCGCACCCGCTCGCTCATCATCGCCTCCGGCGCCTCCGCCCGCTGGCTCGGCCTCCCCTCCGAGCAGGCCCTCATCGGCCACGGCGTCAGCTCCTGCGCCACCTGCGACGGCTTCTTCACCCGCGGCAAAGAGATCGCCGTCATCGGCGGCGGCGACTCCGCCATGGAGGAGGCCCTCTTCCTCACCCGCTTCGCCACCAAGGTCACCATCATCAATCGCAGCGAAAACTTCCGCGCCTCGCGCATCATGCTCGAGCGCGCAATCGCTCACCCCCAGATCGAGTTCCTCCACAACACCGTCGTCGACGAAGTTCTCGGCGTCGATGAGAAGGACGTCAAAGGCCTTAAGCTCTACAACAAAAAAACCGACGAGCGCTGGACGCTCCCGGTCGGCTTCATGTTCCTCGGCATCGGCCACGAGCCCAACGCCAGCATGTTCAAAGGCCAGATCGATCTCGACAACGACGGGTACATCAAGACCGAGCACAACGTCTTCGTCACCCGCCAGGGCATCCAGCTTCACGGGGTCTACGCCTGCGGAGACGTCCAGGACCGCCGCTACCGCCAGGCCATCACCGCGGCCGGCACCGGCTGCATGGCTGCCCTCGAAGTAGAAAAGTACCTCGAAGAACTCGGCCGCTAAGCCACATCGCTAGCGGCCATTTCGCTATCTGCTTCGACCGGCTGAATTCCCTTTCATGGCCGCGACATTGCCGGCGCATAAAGTGAGAACATGTTGCGCACCATGAACTGTCTGAAGTTCGCCCTTTGCGTTGCTGTTTTCTCGCTGTTCGCGCAGGCCAACCCTGCCATCGCCCAGGTCACACCCGAATTGCGCACTCCGCCGGCGCCGGAGACCCCACGCATCAACGGCCCTGTGATTTACGGTGCCCGCCCCGGTCATCCGTTTCTCTACCGCATCCCATGCACGGGTGTCCGCCCCATGCGCTTCTCTGTGAAGCGGCTCCCATCCTCTCTAACACTTGATCCCCACTCCGGCATCATCTCCGGCATCGCACCGCAGCGGCGCGGCAGCTACCGGCTGACCCTCGTGGCGGCAAACAAACTCGGCAAGACGTCGCGCGCATTCACACTGTTGATCGGCGATACCCTCGGCCTCACGCCTCAGATGGGCTGGAATGACTGGTATACCCACTATGCCCACCCTACAGATCGCGACATTCGCACAGCAGCGGATGCGATGGTCTCTTCGGGGATGGCAGACTACGGCTATCAATTCATCGATATCGATGACGCGTGGGCACGGAAGCCCAACTCCGATGTTCCGGACCTGATGGGGCCGCCACGCAGTCTGAACGGCTCCATTCTCCCCAATGCCCGTTTCCCGGACATGAAAGCTCTTACGGACTACATTCATGCGCATGGCCTGAAGGCTGGAATCTACTCTTCACCCGGGCCGCTCACCTGCGCCAGGTTTGAGGGCTCCTATGGCCATGAAGCCGCTGATGCCCAACAGTTTTCGCAATGGGGATTCGACTTACTGAAATACGACCTTTGCAGCTACTCAAAGTTCCTCAAAGATCACAGCCAGTCGGAACTTCAAAAGCCCTATATCAAGATGGGCAAAATTCTCCGCAACCTCGACCGGGACGTCGTTTTCAACTTGTGCGAATACGGTTTGGGAGATGTCTGGACCTGGGGCAAATCAGTGGGTGGATCTTCATGGCGCACCACAGGGGATCTTGGCTGGGTGAAGGGAACCAATCTGCCCGGCTTCTATTCTGTCGGCTTCGCCAATGCGGCCCTGGATGCCTATGCTGGTCCCGGCGGATGGAACGATCCTGACTATATCTTGATCGGAACCGTGGGCGATGCCCGCAAGGCCAACCTCCCTCCGCAGCCGACCAGCTTAACCCCCGCCGAACAATACAGCTATATGTCGATGTGGTCTCTGATGGCCTCACCGCTCTTTTTCTCTGGTGACATGTCAAAGCTGGATGCTTTTACCCTGAACATTCTGGATAACTCAGAAGTGATCGACGTGGACCAGGACCCGCTGGGCAGGCAGGCGAAGGTGCTTCGGCATACACCGCAGGAGCTTGTTCTTGTAAAACCTATGGCCGACGGATCGAAGGCTATCGGTCTCTTCAATCTCAGCTCCGATCCTCACACGATAACTTTGGACTGGAAGGACATTGGACTAAGCGGAACCGTCAAGGTTCGGGACGTCTGGCGTCAAAGAGATTTGGGCGCCTTTAAAGACAGGTTCACATCGCTCGTACCCACCCACGACGTCGCCCTTATACGAATTGCGAAATAGCAGTCAGCGCCCTTCCGAATTCGCCCCTGGCGCCTGACTTCTACAATCGACTCAGAGCATCTGCCGCTCGCCGAGGTCACGCATGCGTCGCCACATCTCCGCCGCTCTTGCCATTGCACTCTCGCTCTCCACCATCGCGTGCCACTCCGAGTCCATCACCCACGCCCCGATACCCCCTCCCACACTCGACACGCCCCTCGCCAAATCCCCGGGCCGCGCCACCGCAGTCTTCGCCGGCGGCTGCTTCTGGGGCACGCAGGCCGTCTTCGAGCGCGTTCGCGGCGTCCTCTCCACCACCGCCGGCTACTCTGGCGGCTCCGCCTCCACCGCGCACTATGACGACGTCTCCACCGAAACCACCGGCCACGCCGAATCCGTCGAGGTCGTCTACGACCCGTCCCGCCTCACCTACGGACAACTCCTCCGCGTCTTCTTCACCATCCACGATCCCACGACCCTCAACCGCCAGGGTCCGGACGTCGGCACCTCCTACCGCTCGGCCATCTTCTACTCCACGCCCGAGCAGCAGCGCATCGCCTCTGCCTACATCGCCCAGCTCGACGCCGCCCACGCCTGGCCCAGGCCCATCGTCACCCAGGTCGTCCCGCTCAAAGGCTTCTACCGCGCCGAGGACTACCACCAGGACTACGCCCTCAAAAATCCGAACAACCCCTACATCCAGGTCTGCGACCGTCCCAAAATCTCCACCCTTCAGACCGACTACCCCGACCTCTACGTTCCGTATCACGGTCACTGAAATCGCCTGTCCCAGGCTTTCACCTCGCCCAACTCTTTCCAGCCACCTGTTTGACAGGAATCCCCTCGTCGGCCTACGATTTACCCCGCTCGAAACTATTTCCCCACAGAACTACCGCAAGAAAGGGCCTCCCTCATGGGTATCGAATGGCTTCGCTCAGGCAATCGTCTGGGACGCGCAACCATCTTCCTGACGCTCGGCTGCGCCGCACTCACCCTCTCGTCGCCCGCAGCGCACGCCGCGCAAAACCCCGCTGACCAGTCGCATAATCCCCACGCTGGCTCCGTCACCATCGACACCACCGACCCCACTGATTGGAAAATTTCTAACGGCGTCTTCAACGTGGACTTCGACCCCACCCACGCCAACATCTTCAGCATGACCATGGCTGCCACCGGCGATCAACTCGTCGACACCACCACACTCGGCAGCAATGGCCGGCCCAAGGGCTTCTACATGGACAACGCCGGCTTCGGCTCGTCCACGCCCGTGCTCGGCTACGATAACGAGCCCGCCAGCGGCGCCGATCCCGCCTACCTCGACTGGTGGGTCACCTACCCGTCCAACTCTAAGAACGCCTACACCTACACCGAGCACTGGATCGTGACCGCCGGCGATCCCGGCCTGCACGTCTACTTCGTCGCCAACCACGCCGCATCTGACATCAGCGGCAGCATCGGCCAGGTCCAGTGGGTCTTCCGCGACTCCCTCTCCCTCTTCACCAACACCTACTCCGTCGACCCCTCCGTCAACAACCCCGGCGCGACCACCGTCCCGCTTCCGCCCGCGAACGAAATGTTCTCCGCCGACCCCGGCCGCAACGTGCAGGATGCCACCGTCGACCTCCACGGCTTCACTCTGCCCGCCGGCTTCACCCGCGAGTTCTACACCAAGTACGACTACGCCGGATACGAATACCTGCACCGCGCGCATGGTCTCTACGGAACGCAATACGGCATCTGGACCGTCCTGCCGAGCCAGGAATCCCTCGTGGGCGGCCCCACCAAGCAGGACCTCTACTTCACCGGCAACCTGCTCATGATCGAGGCCTACTCCAACCACCTCGACAACCCCATCACCCTCGCCACACCGTCCGGCACAGCCAGCTCCCGCCTCTTCGGTCCCTTCTACGTCCGCGTCAATCAGCTCGGCCATACTCCCGGCGGCGCCAATCTCAAGACTCCGGACGATCTCTACCGCGACGCTCTCCTCGCCGGCAATCACTTCGGCCACTTCTACGACCGCGAGATCCAGCTCCTTGACGCCGGCTACGTCCCCACCAACGCCCGCGGCACAGTGAACGTGCAGGTAAACGGCGTCACCGGCATCGGCTCAACACCCACCAAATCCGCCTGGGCTGTCCTCAGCGACCCCAACAAGAACTTCCAGTTCTCCTCTGCAGGCGCGCAGTACTGGGCTGACATCTCCTCCACCGGCACAGCCACCTTCGCCAACGTCATCCCAGGCACCTATCGCCTCTCCGTCTACGTCCTCGGCCAGTTCGGCGAGCTCCGCCAGGACGGCATCGTCGTCACCCAGGGCGGCGTCACCAACGTGCCTCCGCTCACCTTTGCCCCTGAAAACTTCGGCACAACCGTCTTCAACATCGGCACGCCCGACCGCTCCTCGCACGAGTTCCTGCACGGCCACGACGCCAACGGCTTCGACCTCAAGGATTACTGGGGCACCTGGAACTACTGGGCCGACTTCGAAGCCAACAAAGGCTCCGTCGTCTACAACGCCACCAGCGGCCCCGCCGGTCCCGCCACCAACGACCTCAACCAGTGGAACTACGATCACTGGGGCGTCTTCAACCCAGGCCTCTACGATCCCACCAACGACACCACCGACAACTACACACACACCATTCCGTCCTACGTAGCCACGCTTCCGAACGCCTCCGGCACCAACGGCGTCAAGACCCGCACACCCGTCTGGACCGTCCACTTCGCCACCCCGCAGGACGCCGGCAACTACACCTACGCTGTGCTCTCCGTCGCGCTCGCCTGCGATTACGGAAGCTACGTCACCAACCTCAACGGCACCCCGCGCACCTGGGGCTACCGCAACAGCGTCGCCTCTGATTGCGCTATACGCAGCGGCCTCTCCGGCTACTACCAGTGGGTCGCCTTCCAGTTCCCCATCGCCTCCCTCAACCCCGCCGGCGACGACAACATCCTCACCATCGGCGTCAGCCAGACCTACGGCGCCATGGACGACGCTCTCCGCCTCGAGCTCACCAACACCTCCGCCGCTCCTTCCGTCACCGGATGGAACGACTACGAGTTCGTCGGCACCTCCAGCACCTCACAGAACATTCCCGCCAACGACACCCTCCCAAACCCATAAGAGTTCCTCCAGCACAGTGATCAGCGGCAGCCCCCAGGCTGCCGCTCTTTTCTGCTTTGAACGGGCACGCCTCGCTGTGCCGAAATCTTGTTTTCATTAAGGGCACGGCTTCCGTGCCACAGTGCGGGCTGTTGTGAAGGGGCACGGCTTCAGCCGTGCCATAAACGCGAAAAGAGAAGGCGGGCTTTAGCCCCTGA
>Ga0070741_10005200_pt1 | contig 29202 bp, 31 predicted proteins | sample Coa_R1_4_FD_66440 | JGI IMG/M metagenome (GOLD analysis project Ga0070741, IMG submission 66440) | Surface soil microbial communities from Centralia Pennsylvania, which are recovering from an underground coalmine fire - Coalmine... | ecosystem: Environmental > Terrestrial > Soil > Unclassified ... | reverse complement strand
CCTTGCCGTGGCCGTTCGTCGTCCGATCCACGGTGTCGTCGTGGATGACGACCACGGCGCCGTCGCGCGTGATCTGCACATCCAATTCGCACATCGCGGCGCCCTCGTCGATCGCGCCGAGGAAGGCCGCGACCGTGTTCTCGGGCAGCCTTCCGCTTGCCCCGCGATGCGCTATGTTCAGAATCGATCGATTCATCCGCGATGCCCGGTGAGCATTGCTGAAAGTTACGTGCCGCGGGCAGTGCGGCGCAATCGCGCGTGCATGGTTGCTCAACAGCGGCAGTCTCGAACCGGCGCCCTTCCGATGCGATACTCCACAGCCTTATGGCTTCCGCCCAGAAGCTTTCCTATGTGATGGCCCGGTTTTCCGTGCCGGCCGCGATGGCCGACGAAGCCGCGGGCTTCCTTGTCGCCGGCGGGGCGATGGGATGCGCGGTTGCGGAGATGGACCGGCCGGGGCGGCGCGCGCCGAAGGTTGTGACGCTCGAGGCGTATTTTTCCCGCCTCCACCCCGCGCGGGCATCCGAGCTTCGTTCTGCGATGAGAAAGGCTGGGATGCTGTCGCCGGATGGCCGCTCGCGCGCACCGCGCGCAATCGTCGATCCCGGATGGGCCACCATGTGGCAGCGGCGCTTCAAGCCGCTCAGGATCGGCAGGAAGATTCTCGTCGTCCCGCCGTGGAGCGATGCGCGCGACCCGGGACGATTCCGAGTCGTGGTTCAGCCGGGGCTCGGCTTCGGCACCGGACATCATCCATCCACGGCGGGAGCCCTCCGGGCGCTCGAAGATATCCTTTGCGACGGCTGCCGGGTTGCAAGGGCGCTCGACGTGGGCACCGGCTCGGGGATACTCGCCTTTGCGATGGCGGCGATGGGGGTGAGCGAAGTGGTGGCGATCGACACCGATCCAAACGCGCTTCGCAACGCGCGCGAGAATCTCGCTTTCAACCGATGCGGCAGAATTCGGTTTTCGTCAACGCCGCTCGAAAAGATCGGAGGCCGGTTCGACCTTATTGCGGCGAATATCCTGAGCAGTGTGCTGATAGCGATCGCCCCCGAACTGACCCTCAGGCTCGCGCCGGGCGGACGACTCGTGGTGGGCGGAATCCTCGCGCGCGAAGTTCCCGACGTACGCTCGGCCTATCGCAATCTCAGGCTCGTGACTTCGAAAAAGGGCCGCGGATGGGCGACGATGGTGATGGAAAAATGAAACGGCTGCCGCGCTTCGCAATCGAAGCGCCCCCCGATTCCGCAGGAATGGCCCTCCTGGGCGAAGACGAAACGCATCATATGCGCGACGTGATGCGCCTTGCGCCCGGCGATCGCGTCGTCCTGGTCGACGAGCGCGGCACGCGATACGAAGGCGCGGTTCACGAGTTCACGCGGTCGGGGGCGATAGTGCGGATCCTCGCCACCGATCCGGCGCCCTCGCGTCCCTCCTTGGTCGTCGCCGCTGCGGTTATCAAGGGCCCGCGGATGGACTTTATCGTCGAAAAGGCCGCCGAACTGGGCGCCACTGAATTGAGGCCGATCGTTTGCGAGCGATGCATCGGAAGGGCGCCGGGAGCGGAGAAAGTCGCGCGATGGCGCCGGCTGGCCGTGGCCGCTTCCAAGCAAAGCCTCGTGGCGCCGCCGATGCGCGTTGGCGAAGTCGAAACCTTCGCGGACTCGATTCGATCCATCCCGAGCAATGCGGCGGCGCTGATCTGCGTTCAGGGCGGCGAGCCGATCGGCAATCTGATCGCCCGGACCAAGCCGGAGGCAGTGACAATCGCGACCGGACCGGAGGGTGATTTCACCGACCGCGAGATCGAATCCGCCCTCGAGGCCGGATTCATCGCGGCCGACCTCGGTCCGAATCGGCTGCGAAGCGAGACCGCAGCGATCGCGGCGATCGCAATCGCGGCGCAATGGATGGCGCCGCGGTAGATTGACCGGCGATCTCCAACCTGTTTGTTAAGTAATGAGCAAGGAGAGGCACGGTGGCCTACAAATTCGCCTTCATCATGGATCCCCTCGAGAACGTGCTCGTGGACAAGGACACCACGTTCGTCTTCATGCTCGAGGCGCAGAAACGGGGCCATGAAATCTATCACCTCGGGCTGCGCCAGCTTTATGCCGACGGGCCGCGCGCGCGGATGTTCGCGCGGCGGGTCGAGGTGATGCGCGGGAATCCGCATTTCCGGCTGCTCGACGCGGGCGCGGACTATCCGATCGAAGCTTTTGATGCCGTGTTCATGCGCAAGGATCCGCCGGCAGACGCGCAATATCTGTATGCCACGATGCTGCTGTCGCTGGCCGATCCGCGCCGCACTTTTGTCTTGAACGATCCCGCCGGCCTGCGCGAGGCCAACGAGAAGCTCTACGCGCTGAACTTCCCCTCGGTCATCCCCCCAACCCTCGTTACCTATCAGATCGCCCGCCTCAGGCAGTTCATGCTCGACCAGGGCGGACAGATGATCGTCAAGCCGCTCGGCGGACACGGCGGCGAAGGCGTGTTCTTCGTGCACAGCGGCGACCGCAACCTCGGCGCCATTCTCGAATCCGCCACGCGCTTCGAAACCGAACCCATCATGGCGCAGCGCTACATCCCGGAAGTGCGAAACGGCGACAAGCGCCTTATCGTGCTGAACGGAGAGCCGCTGGGATGCACGCTTCGGGTGCCGCGCGAAGACGAGCACCGCGGCAACATCCACGTCGGCGGCACCTGCGTCAAGGCTCCCATCACGGACCGCGACCGGGAAATCTGCGAAACGCTTCGCGAACGCCTCGAGCGCGACGGACTCTACTTCGTCGGCCTCGACATCATCGGCGACTACCTGACCGAGGTGAACGTCACGAGCCCAACCGGCGTACAGGAAATCGATCAGCTCGACGGCGTCAACCTCGAAGCCAGGGTGATCGATTTCGTCGAATCGCGATGCCGCAATCTGTTCAGGTAGGCGGCCGGCCGCGGGCGCGATCCTTTCGCGTCTTTATCCGCTCGATTCCACGCCCTACTGCCCCGCGCCCACAACGGCCCGGCCGTTCCCTGCGCGCCCGCCTGCACCAGTATCCAATTGGGCACGTCTCCCACCGACATTGTCGGGACGTTGTTGATGAATGTCAGGTTGATGGAAAGGGAGGATAGGCGGGTGCGCGTAGTCAAGCCCCTGCGCACCGTTGGTATAAATCGCCCCTCCGTCCCATAGCTGCTCCAGGAAAAGCTCGAATCGGTTTCTCGTGATCGATCGTCGCTGGTGATCGTCGGAGTGCTGTAGTCTCCCCACATCCCGGGCGTCGCCGTCGGCAGCCCCGGAGAGCTGCCCCCTTTGAACAGTTCCCAGCCCCAGCCAATCGCGACGGCGCTCCACGGCGTGTGGCTGATCGTGTTGTGGGTGATGATCGTGCCGGTGGTGAACCCGACGAAGATTCCCGCCGAATCGTGGTAGTCCCGCCCCGTGTACGAAATGTCGTTGTTGCTGATCACGTTGTCGGCAATTTCGTTCGAACGATTCGGACGCACCCCGCGGGCTGAAGCCGCTTTTCAGCCAGCTCATAAGCTGCGGCGCCTTCTGGCTGCCATATCCGGAGGCCCCGCTCCCACCCGTAGAGACCCAGTAGCTGGTCCGATTCCTTGCCCTCTTTCGCTTTGCCGCTAATTGCGGGCAAGTTTGCGCCACCGAAGGCGCTATGCCTTCCGTTCCGCTCTCAACCGCAACCAAGAGCAAAACCTTCAACCCCACGAGATTCAAAAGAGATAGGCGGCGGATGATTGTAAGCTTGGAAGGCCCTCCCTCTTCGCCAACGCCCCGCAGCGTCCCGGCTGGTTCGCTCAGGAGACCATCAGGCGGCTGTCCACGCGTCTGCTGACCCGCTATAACGCTACCGGCCCGCGTGAAGCTGTCCCTTGTCATTCGTCCGGTTCCGAATGCCTTAGGAGCAAACCTCGGGATCCTTTCGGACCGAATCAGGCCGAAAAGGCAGGCCCCGAAACGAACTACGCGCGAAGGAGTTGCACGGCGAGCATCGGAAAGATACGAATTAATGTCCGCACGGAGCGCAGTCTCGCGGCCCCGACGCCCGTCACGGTGGGCAGGTAGCTCAGTCGGTAGAGCAAAGGACTGAAAATCCTTGTGTCGAGTGTTCGATTCACTCCCTGCCCACCAAAAAAGCTGAGCAATTTCAAGGGTTTTTTGGCAACCGGGGAGGGTCATCGGGGGGAGGCTGTGGCTGAATTGTGGCTATTTTGTGGCTGTTCTGGTCGGAGCGGGAGGATTTTTGGGGTGGTTGGTTGGGCGGCAAGGTGCTGTTCGAGTCTGGAGGCGGCGAGAGCAAGGTCGCGTTCGGTGACGATGTCGTAGCGGCGGAAGATGGAGGAAGTCTGGTGGCCGGTGAACTTCATCGCAATGTTTTCGGGGACTCCGGCGCGGATGAGATTTCGGGCGGCGGAGCGGCGTAGGTCGTGGACTCGAAGTCCGGGGAGCCCGGCGCGCCTGCAGGCGGTCATCCAAGTCTTGCGGAAGGAGCCGATGGGGCGACCGCGGCGATGAAAGACGAAGGGGCAGTGGGGGAGGCGCGAGGAACGGGCGCGGGCGATGATCTCGGCCAGCTCGCCGACAAGCGGCAGCTCGCGGGCGCGCTTGTTCTTGGAGTGGCGGGCGCTTAGGCGGATCGCGTCGGAGTAGACGGATGCCCATGTAAGCGAGCGCATCTCGCCGACGCGCCATCCCGTGAGCCACAGGAAGGCGATAGGGTCTTTCAGGTAGGCGGGAAGGGCTTCGCGCAGCCGCAGAAACTCGGCTTGTTCGATGAAGCCTTCGCGGACGTTGGCGGTTTCGTCGAGCATGGCGATCTCGGGGATGAGGGCGACCTTGCGGGCGCGAAGGGCGAGGCGGAAGGCGCGCTTGAGGGCGGCAAGCTCGCGATTGATGGTGGCGTTGGCGGCGGCTTCGGATTGGCGGTGCGCGATGTAGTCGGAGACGCGATCGCTTGTGATGCTCAGGGCGCGGTCGTCGCCGAAGAACGCGCGAAGGTGGCAGATGGCGTCTTCGACGCGGTCGATGGAGCGGAGGTTGTTGACGCGGTAGTCGGTCAGGAGCATGCCGGCAAGGTCGGAGAAGGTGGTTTTCTCAATGTCGGGCCCCATGGGCTTGCCGGTTGCGGCCTCGCCGAGGCGGCGCTTGAGCAGCTTGCGGGCGTCTGATTCGCGAGCGGACCGGGAGCTTTCGCGGACGCGGCGGCCGCGCACGAAGTACTGCACCCACCAGGTATTGCCGCGCCTGTAGATCGAGCCCATGCCGCGAGTGTTCTTGTTCATTCGCGTGTCTCCTTGAGCAGATTGGCGGTCGTCGTTTTGAGGGCGCTGGCGATGCGGCGCAGAACCGCGAGCGAGGGATTCGTGCGCTCGCCGTTCTCGAGTCTGGCGATGTAGCCCTGGTTCGTCGCGGTTCGGCGGGCAAGTTCCATCTGCGTCATCCCCGCGGCTTCTCTGAGTCTTTTGATGCGCCGTCCGAGCATCGTCGTGTTGGAACGATTATGCCTCGGAGGCAAAGTGCGTTTCAAGGGCGGCGGCTGTCGCGCCAGCGGCGAAGGCCCGCTTCGGAGAATCGGATGCGCTTGCGGGAGAAGTCGCGGCGGAACGGCTTGCCCCGGGTGGCGCGGAGAAGATAGCGGCGAGGCAGTCCGCAAAGCGCGGCGGCTTCGTCGGGCGTGAGCATGCGGTCGGCTTCCGGCGCGGCGGGGACGGCGGCGGCGGTTGACGGTTCGTTCTCTTCGGCGTTCATAAGCGCGGCAAGCAGCAGATTCTGCAACGTCGCGGTGCGCAGGATGAGCGAGCGCAGCGCATGCGCGGGCAGATTCGCCGCCCTCTGCGGGTCGCGCGCAAGCTCATCGAGCGATGGAACGGGAGTCAACACCTTTCGCTTATTCCCCGCGCCTACGCGATATGTTGAAAATCGTTTTCACTCAAGCTTCTCGCGCGCGCTTCTTCACTGCCTTCACTTATTCCCCGCGCAGACCCGATATGCTTCGAGATACGGTTATGCAAGCTTCTGTCATTCACTGCGGCAGCTTCGGGTAGCTCGCGTTCGCGAGCAGGCTCAGATCGATGAGTTTGTTCCAGAGGCTCGCGATGTCGCGCGCATCAAGGTTCTCGACGACATCGAGGACGGAAAAAGCGTCATCGTAGCGGCGGATGAGCGCGTTGCGAATCACGGCAGCGGCGACGATGTAGGGGATGGTGGGATCTTCCGCTTCGTGCGCGCGCTCCATGTACTCTCGGGCGGTTTGATATTCGTCGGGCGTAAGCAGCGGCACGACGCGCGTCTCGCGGCCGTTGCCGCCCCACGTTACTTCCACGCCTTCGAGCCCTTCGCGCAGAATCATCATCTCACCCCTGTTGTCTCGCGGTTATGCATTGCTCACATCGTGTTCCTTGGGGGACTGGGGCGGGCGCGCAAGCGCGGGAGAGGACGACCCGCGCCCTGATGCGGTAGGAGGCAACCGCCGCGCCCGCCCCTCTGGGGAGAAGAACGGCTCATTTCACACCCCGATTCGTCGCACGTGGCGATGCGAGAGAATCGATTTCGCAAGCGGCGACAGGCTCGGCTGGTGCGAGCGCTTCGCGATCGCGTGCGCGCTCGGCTTTATCGGATGCGAGAAGATCATCGTCCGCCGCGCATCGCGCCAGGATTTGGCAAACTGCGCGTGAGCGGCCTGGGCGATCGCGGTCGGACCGGCGTAGTCAACGAGCCGCGCCTCGACGATCGCGTCGTTGCTCGTGGTGATGAGAAGCTGCTTCAGCACCCCGGCGTCGATCTGGCCGCGAATCGAATCACTGACGACGATCGCGAACGCGCGCTCGGGATGAGACGGATCGCTCAGCGCGCGCAGCTTGCCCGCCTCCGCGCCGTCAGGGCCGACAACAACGCCGTCGCGGGCGGCGAAGGTTCGGAGCGCTGCGGTGAGAAAATCGACATCGACCGCTTCGCTGACGGGGACGCCCCGGGCGCTCTCGACGTTGAGAACGATCTCCGGCTCGGTCGCCGTCGCGTAGCCCGGGGTTAGCTGCAAGTTGATTGTATATCTCTGCATGTTACACCTCTTCCGTTGCCGCAGCCTGCTCGGCGCGGCGCTTTAAAAACTCGATCACTTCGTTTCTGCGCAGCTCGACGCGAAATCGATGAATCAGCGGGAAGCTCTTCGGCGCGAGCAGCTTGTCGCCGCGAACGGCGAGCGTGTAGCCCGCTCTTTCGATTTCGGTGACGATCTGCTCGGCGCTCATCGCGGCGGCTTCGGCGCGCCACTGCGCCTCGCGGCGCATCTGTTCTTCGAGTCGTTGCGCCCGGGCGGCGGCTTCGGCTGCCGCACGGCGGTTCGCCGCCGCATCGCGCACCCGCTCGACAAGCTCGGCGAGATGTTTTTTGCCGCTCGGCGACCCAACGAGCGCGAGTACCATGCGCACAAACTCGCGATGCTCATCCGCCCGGACAACCGGGTCTCGCTCGGCCTCGGGCGCGAGCGCTTCCGCCGTCGCGATGACCGCCCGGATGGCGCTGGTTGCGGCGCGCAGCTCTTCGTCGGTCAAGTCGGCATCGGCGCGCTTCGCCAGCTCGATCGCGAGCGAATGAATCGAGAAGAACGGCGGGCGGACCCACGTCACCGCGAGCAGATTTTGCAATTGCCTTTGATTTTCGGCGCTCATCGGACACCTCGAACATCCACTGGAATCATTGTCACTTCCCCTTTTTGCTCCTCGCGGTCTAGTTCGTTCTCAAGCGCCATTAAGACGCGGCAGGCGGCGTGCTCAAGATGCGGCTCGCTCCCGTCGCCCCGGGCGAGCAGTTCCAGATGCGCACGGGCATGGCGCAGATGCTCCTCGGGCGGAACCGCGCGCCACGTCTCGCCGCCGGGGTAGCGGCGAATCGCAAGCTGGTAGGCGATCACGTTCTCGACCACCCGCAGCGCCCTTGCGAACGGCTTCTTCTTCATGCGCCAACCCCCGCTAAGTGCTGAAGGACGTGAACCAAGACGCGCTTCGCTTCGTCGGGCGCGCAGTTCTTCGACGCGCCGAGGGTGAAGGGCGCGCAGTTCTGAAGCGTCGTCTCCCCATCCGCGACGATGACCAGGACACGGGTCGTGGGCGCGGCCTCGGCTTCAAGCGCGCGGACGGCGGAATTGGCGAGCGTGTCAAGGCTCTTCAGTTCCATCTGAGGGCTCCTTGTCGTGAACGGGGAAAAGGTCGGCGATGACCCGGGCGAGCGGGTCGCCGGGGCGGACGATCGCGCTTCCCAGCTCGAAGCGGTCGAAGTCGGCAACGATCAGCAGGGCGACCTCGATCGCGCCGTCGGGGCGGATGGTTGCTTGGTCGATGACCAAATCGATCTCGCCGCCGTCGGCGGTGCGGATGGTCAGCAGCGGCTGGTCGAGCCGGACCACCAGCGGCGGCGAGGCGGAAGGGTCGTGAGAGGGAGAGAAGTCAGTCATCGAACCCCTCCTTTCCGCTGACTCTTATATATACCCCCGGAGAATTGCACCCTATGAAGTAAGTACTTGAAAACAAAGGGTTTTTACTTAGAGTGCAATTGCACTCTTTGATTGCACCCTTTGCCCAAAGGGTGCAAAGAGTGCAACCCATAGAGTGCAACATTGCACTCTTTGATAAGTGGTTGATTTTATTGGGTTTTCGTTCATAGGGTGCAAGGGTGCAATGGGTGTATATATCGATGCGTCTCATCTCGCGTCCTCCCCCGTGTTCGGCAAAGCGAGATACCAGCCCCCTTCGCGACCATAGCCCCGGCGGAGGCTGGTCACTCCTAGCCGGGCGCGGGCGGTCTTGTACGTGCGCTCACTAACACCCGCCGCGAAAATCTGTTGTCTAACCGCGTCCTCGGGCTGCGCTCCCGTGCTCAAGATGTCGAGCAGCATCTGTCTCGCAGTCGCGAGCTTGCTCATCTCGCGTCGTTGCTCCACTTCTTGAGCAAGAATTTCATCCGCGTTCGCGTCGGCTAACCCGAGCCACTCGACGACCACGCCGCGCGCCGTCTCGATAATTCGGTACCTCAGTCCGCGCAGCCCCGGCCGCGACAAATTAATTTTGAACGGCAGAAACAAGCGGGCGTCCTCATCGTCGGGGTCGCGAGTGAACAGATGACCCGCCCGCGCGGCGGCTTCGAACGCGACACTTCCCGTGATCCGGCTTTTCGCGGGTCCGTTGCCCTTGTTGAGATGAGTGACCAACAGAATGCAGACGCGACGGTCGTGCGCGAGTCTCGAAAGCGGCGACAGCAGCCCGCGCACCTCGGCGTTTGTGTGACTATCAGTTCGACCCAGGTAGCTGCTGACCGGGTCGAGAATCACGAGACGAATACCAGGCGTTTGTTCGAGCGCGCGCGCGAGCATCGGGATGTCGGTAGCGAGACAGAACCCGCGCTCGCGAATCTCACCGTCGCGCGCGGGCTCGCGCACCATTTCGAATACCTCGATGCGCTCAAGATCGCCCCCGGCCGCCTCTACGCGCGGCCGGATGACGGTTTCGGGTCGATTTTCGTCAGTAATGATCAGCGTGCCGCCGCCGCCCGCGAACCCGGCCGCGCCGTCTGGCCACGCCGCGCCGCGCGACAGTCGCGCGGCAAGATCGAACGCAACAGTGCTCTTACCCAGATCGCTCTCGCCCGCGAACAGCACCAGCTCGCCGAGCGGTATGCGATTCGACCAAAGCCATTGGATTCGCTCGGGGGTCACAGACGCGAGACTCTTGCGCTTAACGCCAACCACGGGCAGGTCGATCGCGCGCGACATCTCGATCAGCGCTTGAAACTCGCTCTCGAACGCGCCGGGTTCGCTGATGAACTTCACATGCAGATCGTTGGGGTCCTTGACCCCGGCGCGCGACATCTCGATGACTCGAACCTCGTTCGGGTACTGGAGTTCTGCGAGACGACCCGTAAGCCCGCGCTCGAACACCTCGCCGCCCTGGTCGTTCTCGCGAACGATGTAGATGCGCCGCGCCCAGCTCACGTGCGCTGATTGCAGCAACGAGCAGTTATCCGCCCCGGGCAGCCCGATCGCGGCGAAGTTGTGCAACCACAGCGTGAGTGTGTCGCTTTCACCCTCGATGAGGTACAGGTCAGTGACTGAGTGTTTGCGCCACTCCGCGATCCGCCACACCCCGTACGCGATCGGGCGTCCGTCGCTTTTCGACCAGATGAAACGCCGATCCCCCGCTAACGCTAATCTGATGCGTTGCCGCGCAGCCCGTTGGCCGTCCAGCGTGAGATAGTGAAACACCAGGCGCTGCTTCTCTTCGCTCACCCCATGCTCGCGCAGAAACTCGCACGTGAAGCCCTTCGCGCGCGCGAATTGTTCCAGCGTCAGACGCTCTTCGCTGCTCGATCTCGTCGTCATTTCTCGAGTACCGTTGCGCGATTCGTAGAACAGATCAGCGAGCGTCAGACCCAGTGCCTCGAGAATCTTCTCGATCGAGCACCCCGCGTGACATTTAACGAGTATTCGATCCCGACCCCGGGTGACTGAGAGTGAATTGTGACGATCATCATGCGCGGGGCAGCGGGCGGTGACGCCGCCGCCGCACGGGCGACGATGGTCGAGACGCTCGATGAACTGCTCGTAGGTCATCGTCGCCCCCGCCGCCTTGCCGTCGCGCGCGGCATCGGCTGATCAGCGACCACCCGATGCTGCTCAACCCACGCGACCACGTCGCTACGTAGATAGCGCACCCGCGCCGTGGGGCCGGACCCCAGTTTCGCCCAGCGCGGCCCGAAGCCGCGCATTCTCCAGTGACGCAGAGTGTCGATTGAGACACGCAGGTAGTCCGCGACATCACGGTCAGTCATCGTCGCGTCATGATCGTGTATCTTCATGACGATAAATGTACTTGCGCGCGCGGGTCGTGTCACCAGACAGCTTGTATTTTATTCGTGACAGCAGTAATATTGTGAAAACGGACGGTTGAGTGCTGACACAACGGGAGGGTCGCATGCGGATTTTCGTGAGCGTTGAAAGAATGAGGAACCCGGAAGACGCCGCGCGATGGCTGCTTGAGTTTGCCCGCGCCGACCTCGGCGGCGGGGAAACAGCCGATGCCGAGCGATCCTTGCGCGCCTTTCTCGCCTCGGGGTACGCCGACCCGTTCGCGCACGCGATCGCGAGTCAGGTCGCCGGATTGCCGAGCGCGTCTTTCGACGCGCGCGACGTGTCCCGCCTTCAGCGCCGCCTCCGCCGGGGGCTCAACAAATTAAGAGCCGGTAAGCCCTGGGAGATGCCCGCGCGCCTTCGCTACCGCCTTGCGCCCGCATCCGCATCGACCTTCAGAGCTACCGAGCCCCTCGGTCCGATCGTCGATCGCTTTCATGAGCGCTGCGCCGCCGTCCTCGGCGCGGTCGGTCCGAAGATCAAAGCGTGCGAAGTGTGCAGAGACTTCTATCTGCCCCGCAAGCGCCAACGATACTGTTCCGATGAATGTTTCCGCGTCGCCCGCCGCGATTACAACCGCGAAGCGCAGCGCCGATCGCGCGAGCGGGCCCGGGGAAAAGCGCGGGAGCGCGCCCGCAAAGCATACCTGCACTCTGTCCGCCGCAAGCTCAAATTACGATCGCAAGCCGCCATCCGAATCGGCCGCGCCCTGACCCGCGCCCGCCGCGATCCTTTTCGTGTCAGAGAAATCCCTACCTGAGCGTGGAGCTTAGCCCGCCGCGCGCGCCATGGGCGCCCTGCCTGATGCGGATTTCGACGTCACAGCCCATCAGCCGGAGAAACTCGCAGAGCTTTTCCATCGAGAACTTCTCAAGACGGCCTCGAACCAGGTCCGATACGCGGGGCTGGTCGATGCCCAGGATCGCCGCCGCCTGGCTTTGGGTCAGCCCGCGCCGCCTAAGCAGACGGCTGATGGCGATCGCCAGATGGGCCTTGATGTTCAATTCCTCGGCATCGGGAAGGCCTAAATCCTCGAAGATGTTATCTCTGGTGATTTCGTAGTCGCGGATCATGGGACAACCCTCTGCCTATGAAGTTCTTCGGCGCGCTTCAACCGTTCCCTGACCAGATCCAGCTCGCGCCGGTCCGTCGCGATCCCATGGTGCGATTTTTTCTGAAAGCAGTGCAGCACGTATATCGCCTCTGAGAACTGAACGGTATAAACCGCGCGGTATGTGTTCCGATCGTGGTCCTCGACAATCTCCACAACAGCGGCGCTTCCGAAGCCCTTTAAGGGTTTCGCATCGGGGTGTTTTTCGCCCTCTTGCGCCATCTTCAGCGCATAACCGATATGCCTTCGGGCGGGCTCCGGGAAGCGCTTAAGGTCTTCCTTGCTGCTTCGCAGCCATACGATTGGCTTCACCCAAGTCCCACCCTCTCAGCCGCCTTTTGCGCCGTGCAGGATAAAGGATGGCAGGTTTATTATATATGTCAAGACTTCTATAAAACCGCCATAATTCCCAGCCGGTTCTCAGGGATTTGTCGGATCCCCCCTCCCCCCTACCCCCCAATCACCGCCACCTCCGCCACACGTCATCGAGCGCCCTCACGACGATCCCCTCGCCGCTCCTGCCCGCCAAAGGCCCGACGCCGTCAGACTCAGCAGCCACTTCGCGATACGCCTGAATCAGCTCGTTCTTCTCAACATCGTACGTGAACGGATCCTCTCCCCGCTCCAACTTCTCACTCATCTCGCGATAATAAATTAAGAGCCCCGGTTCGCCCTGCTGAGCGCGCGCCGCTCCCAGGCACGCGAACGCCAGCGCCACAACCACGTCGATCTTGTGACTCTGCTTCTCCTTCCCGATACGCCAGCCGCGCGCCGTCTCGATCGCAACGCAACGCGACACCGCCAGCCTCATCTCCGCATCGGCGTACAGCCGCAGATTCCTTCCCTTCACTATCTCATAGAGATTCGTCCCGGCCTCCGTGAGATTCGCCACCGTCTGCGCAAATTCAATCATCGGCAGTCCCGCCCGCTGGAGCCGCTGAGCGACCGCGACTAGCTGGTAGGGATCGAACCGAATCTCGCGCACGTTGAAGCGCTCGCGCAGCTCCAGCAGCGTCCGCTCGATCGTCGCCTCGAAGTCCAGCGGGTCATCCGCCCGAGGCTGAAAAACCCGATGCCAGACCAGCCGCACCCGCTTTGCCGCCGCGTCCCACGTGACCGCCACTATCGCCGTCGAGTCGCGCTTGACGCTCGCGTCCAACCCCACCCAGACCGGAAGCGACCGATCCGCCACGCACGGCCGCAACTCCGGGTCAACGCAAGCATCCCACCAATCGAGATCGATAAACGCCGATTCGCTCGTTACCCATCGATTCTCGATCATTCGCAAGTACTGATTGCCTCGCAGACTCCGCCGCATCTCCTCCAGCCACGCCCCCGTCTGCCACGGCGCTTTCGCCGCATGCGTCCAGTACATCAAGATTCCATCCCCCGCCCGCATGTCCTCCGCGATCTCCCGCTGCGCCATCCCCCGCTTATACAGCCCCTCAAGCAGCACCGATTCGCCCTCGAACCCCGCATACGTGACCGTGAGTCGCCCTGAGACTCGCCGCGCCGGCGAAGGCACCGCCTCATCCCACAACCGATGAGCCGCCTCGCTCATGAAGCCCCATAGCTCATCACAGATAACCAAGGTCGGATTCGCCCCCGCGAAGCCCGCATAATCGCTCGCGACCGCCTGGATGAACGTCCCCGTCGAGCGAAATTCGATCCGATTCGCCGTAATCTTCACGCTTCCGCGCAGCAACGGTGATGCCTCCACCATTCTCGCCGCCGCCTGGAAGACCCGCGAAGCCGCCTGCTCGAAGTCATTCGCCAAGCAGTAGACCTCGCCGTGCTGCCCCGCCAGAACGACCGCAACGTACACCGCCACCATCGCCGCCAGCGCCGTTTTCCCTGACTTCTTCGGCGCGGAGAAGACCATCTCCGAATACCGAAGCCTCCCGTCAGGCGTCAGGACGAACGCCTCCCTCAGAAACCGCCGCTGCGCATCGTAGAGAACGAACGCCCGCGCCGTCTCGGGGTTGACCAGCACTTCCTCGATAAACGCCACCGGGTCAGCCCGCCATCGCCGCATCGCCTCCCGCCGCTTATCGCTCGCTCCGCGAGACATCCGAACCTCCCCTATCCTCACCCTATCCCGCCGTCGTCCAGCTTCTGCGCACGTGTAGTCCCAGCCGAAGATGGGGGCAAATCCGGGCATTCCTGGAGCAGATCCTCCGCAAGCCGCAGCGTCGCTTCCGCCAGCGTCCGCCCGAAGTACACGCCCCGCCGTCGCGCCGTGACCCAGAACCCGACCCCCTTCCGCGACCGCCAGTCAATCCGCAAGCGCCTCCCATCCGCGAGTACCAGGGCGCGATAGCCCTTAAAGACCGGTCCGCCGTGGTTCATGCTTACAACCCTGACCGCCTCGGGCCACCTTGCGTAACGTCGTCGCTTCTCCTGCCTCGCCCGCGCGAGCGCCTCAGCCCCAGAACCCTTCATTCCCGCGATTCTTTTGCAGACAGATGGGGTCGAAATCCCCGAGTGCGTGTCTTCCACTACCCTTCTCCCTTCTCCTCATTCGCGACCGCATCGACCGCCCTCTCCGCCGCCTCCGCATCGACCGCCATCGCCGCCGCCAAATCAAAGTCAGCCCTCCGCCCCGTCGCCTTGATCAACGCCCTCGAAGCCGGGGTCAAACCCAGTTCCCGCGAAAGCACAATCTGTGTGCCTCGAAGCCGCCGATAGTCGTCGAGCAGCCGCCGCCCCTCGCCGTGCTCGTTGACCACCCCGCCCTTCTTCAGCTCCGCGTAGACCTTCGCCGCCAGAAGCTCCATCTCCGCCCACGCCCGCATTGCCGGCACATCCGCATCCTCCAACCAACTCATCGCCGCGCGCATCCGACGAACCAATCGCTGCACCGCGCGATCCCGCAGCCTGATGCCGTTTCGCGACCGTACATACAACCCGTGCTTCAGCCCCGACAGTTCGCGTCCCATCCGCCTCAAACTCCCCGCCGCGTCTCAGCCACAGATCCCGAATTCCTCAACGAAATCGCGCCCTTTCTCCCACCCCCGTTCAGCCACAAAACAGCCACACCGTCGTGATTCTCAAGCAAAATCAAGCATTTCGACAGGCGCGTTGGATTGGACATCCTTTGCTCCCAATTCCACACTTCCCGCCGCCATGTGGCTGTTTTGTGGCTGTTCTATCAGTCGCAATCAGCATAAACGGTCGCAATCCGAGGTTGGGAGTAATCGAAAAAGCCTTGATGTGAGCGGATTGTGACCGGTAGTGACCGATGCGACATGGGGTCTGGCGGGACTGAAAATCCTTGTGTCGAGTGTTCGATTCACTCCCTGCCCACCAAAAAAAGAGCCGGCGCTGCATACCCATCTGCCCTGAAACTTTGCCCGGCTGAAGGTTCCGAGGCAGGACCCGCAAGCACCGGTCAGACACGCGCGACGGCGTATTTCGCCGGCCTTCCGGCTCCCGGGTCGTCTTTTCCCTGAACGTCTTCGTGCCCTTCTGCCTCCGCCTCGCACCCGAACAGACCTGACCGCCGCCACGAAGACTTCGGGCAGATGTCTGAACTGCCGTTCCGTTTACCGGAGCGCTTCCTCAGTGGCCTCAGCCCTCAATCTTTCCGAGACCCAGAGTTGATTGACACTTTCACAAAGTCATGCACCTTCGTTCCTCAAGCTGTACTGGGAAGGGAAGCGCGGCGCGTCTGAGCGGAGTGTGGCTTGTGCATAGCACCGCATGAAACACGGAATTGTTCCGACAGAGCCGGCCTGCTTGACACTTGAAGACAATTTGAGTAGGAATCAGCGCGCGTCTTGTGAAGTGCTCAAATTAGAGCGGGCGCGACAGCACTGCCGATTGGCTTTTCAAATCAACCAGTGCAGACGATGCCGCGCCGGGAGGCACACCCTATGCCCCGTCAAGGCCGTCGAGCGATACTGTGCGGCGCCGCAGCCCTGGTCTCTCTCCTATGGCCCATCGTCCCTCTCCAAGCCGAGGTGAAACCGGGCGATGTGATCACTCCGGACAATGCGCAAGAAGTCGCGGCGCTCGTTTCTCCCGGCGTCCTTGAGTCGATCAGGCGCGGCATGACCTTGAAGGTCATCCCCACCGGCCGGGTCGACTGGCCACCGCCCTATAAGGACGCCACCGAGAAGTATTCCGCCCAGGTGCGCTTGTCCTCCGATCACCGCAGCCTGGTCGGCTATGTCGCCGGACAGCCGTTCCCGCTTCTCGATTCGAACGATCCCGAAATAGCGGAGAAGATCGTCTGGAATAACAATTTCCGGCCGATCGCGACCGATGATTTCGATCTCCGATTCTACGATTGTCGAAGCGTCTACCAGGGAAGAGACAAGGCAGTCTTCCCGATCGCCAAATTTCAGGTCGGTCATTACAGCAACTATGCACTGGTAGGCCGAACCGAAGTGCCCCCATTGCCCGTCGATCCCGACTTCAAGGTTACGGGAAGATATTTTCTTACCGCGCTCTACCCTATCCTCGCGCCGCCCACTCTGCGCGGCTTCGGATACCTTCACTACAGGTATGCAGACCCCGAGCGCCCGGACGACATGTGGGAATGGCTTCCCGGCGCCCGCAGACTTCGCCGCTTCAACGAAGCCTCTCTACAGATGTCCGGTCTTGCCTCCACCTGGGACGCCAATAATGGATACGGCTTCAACCCCAAGCCTGAGAACTACAATTTCAAGTTCCTGGGCGAACGCGAGATGCTTGCGTCCGTTCACGCCGTTCATTCGCCGGAAATCGATTGTCCAACCGACGGCGGTGCTTCCGCCTGCCCGGAGGAATGGGAGATCCGACATGTCTACGTGGTTGAAGCCACGCCGCGGCTCGAACGTCTGAAGGAAAACATGGAAACCAAGCTTGTCCTGTACATGGATTCCGAAACCTGGTTCCCTCCTTACCAGGACAGCTATTCTCCGGACGGCCAGTTGTATCGTACCCACATCTACTGGCTTACCTATCGGGATCGCCCGGTTCAGGACGCGCGAATAGCCATATATCCCTACAAAAGGGAATTCGTCGTGGGCGCCACTTCCGGCGACAACCAGACGCTTCTGGCGACGATGTGCTGGTTTCCGGGCCGCGAGACCCAGGAGCGCGAATGCTGGTACATCAACATGGGCGCGGTCGACCGCGAGTTCTTCACCCAGCAGGCGATCGCCAAGGCCGCTCCTTAAGCCCATTTCAAACCAGCGCTCTTTGGACTGCATCATCATGAGGGCATGACTCGCCATGAAAAGTCTCGATCACACCCGCCGAATCGCACGCATCTGCAAATGGTCGCTCCCCTTGGTATTGCTGGCATGTGCCGCGACCCGCTCCGCTCATGCCACCATCACCCAGGGCGATTTTTCGCTTTTCGGGTTTTTCGAAACTCGCGAGGAAGGAAGATGGGGCGAAGGCGGCAGCGCGAACAACGGAACCCCGACCACGCTATTCCACCCTACGCCCACCACTACACTGGCGAACGTCGGGCTTGCTTCATCAACGACCGGGGGCAGCTTTGACTTCAACCACTGGGACCTCGACGAAATGCGTCAACTGCTGCGGCTCCATCCTGACTATCACATCGTAAGGAATTACAAGCTCGCAGGCAGGATCGATACCCTGTTCTTGAAGGACGCGGATCTCTTCGCCATGTATCGTCCCTGGTACGACGCCTTTGGAAGCATCAAGAATCGCGGCCGCGCTGATCCCGACTACAACTGGTATCCTTATGCACAGCGCACTCTCCAGCAGACCTATTTTCGCAACGACCTGCACGAATACTATGCCCAACTGAACTTCACCGACTCCTTTTCGGCACGAGTCGGCAAGCAGCAGGTAATCTGGTCGGAGGCCGATGCTCTCTCGGGGACGGAAGTGACGAATTCCGTGGATACTACGTATCACGGCCTTATTCCCTTCGAATCCCCCGATGACCTGCGCAAGAACGTTCGCATGGTCAAGTTCAACTGGATTCTTCCCGACTATCTGAAAACCGCAAACAACGAATTTGAAGCCTTCTGGATCCCCGGGGACTTTCAAGGAATCGGAGGTGTAGCCAACGTTGCCGATTCCCGGTCCCCCTGGGCGCTGGCCTCGGCCACTTCGGGGCCCAACGGCCAGAACAATCTCTTCAACCAGGCCGGTCAGCCCATTCAGGTCCGAAGTTTCCTTCAAGTACCCGCCTTCCCGATGGTCAACCTCGGGACTGCGGGCGCCGGTTTCTTCGCATATCAGAACGTGATCAACACCAGTCGCGACCCCTCCAATGCCCTGCAGAACAGCGAGTTCGGCCTGCGACTGTCGAGTCTGCTCCCGATCGGCAACGGCCTTCAGGCGAGCTTCATCTATCTTTACGAATGGCGCGACGTCGGCACCGCCGCACTGACGGGAATCATGGCGGCGCAGCTTTTGCCCGGCGTATATCGATACGGCGTGCCCGGCTCGTGGCAAAAGAACCTGGCACCCCAGCCCGGCGTGCCGGTCGTCGGGACTCTCGACGTATTCCTAAGCAGGCGGTTTCGCCGCAATCAGTTCTTCGGTCTGACCGGAACCTACTATGACAAGGACTTCACCGACATGGTTTTCCGGTACGATCTCCTCTACACGCCGAACGCAAGCGTGGTCACCCCTGGCAACCACGTGCAATGGATGGAGTTCACACGTTTCATCGTTGCGGCGGATCGACCCACTTACATTTCATGGCTTTCAAAACAACACACTTTTCTCACCGCGCAGTATGTCAACACCTGGCTTCCCAACCGGCCGAGCAACGCCTACAACAGCATCTCCAATCAGACCGGGCGTCCGAGAGAAAACAACAACTTCTTCTTTCTGGCCGCCACCAACTGGATAGCAAATGCCCAGTTGACCACGACCAACGCCTACACCATGGACATAGACGACATGACCATGCAGCTCCAGTCGACCAACGTGTACCGATACTCCGCGAATATACTTTTAGGAGTGAATGCCGTCTGGTACCTCGGCCGCAGCGGGCGATATACTGATCCATTCCTGCAGAGCGTGTCGCAGCGCACCAACGAGCTCGAGTTTACTTTCACCTACGAAATCTGACGCGGACGGCGAAACCGACGTCCATGACAGCGCGACTACTTCAATTTAACCGGCGAGACACTCCCAGCCCGGATCCCTCCGTTCGCCGAACCGGCGTTACGCTGCCGGGCCTGCCCGCGGCGGCTGCGGCATGACACACCGCAGCCGCCTTGTTTTTACACGAAGTTGCTCCGGCAAGGCAGCGTCCGTCCCTGACGCCCAGCATTCACGCGCATCGCGCGAACCGCCCAGATCGATCCTCCGTTCCGCCTTTCGCCAACCAGCACCCGCGAGGCGACCCGATGCCTGAAGCATCTTCGGCGCCATCTTCTCCGAGGCAGCCACGCATCCGCTGGATGCCCTCCGGTTCGTTGGCGGCAATCCCCGCCCGAGCCGGAATTGAGAGCTTATCAATTGGCTTGCCATAGCGACAGGTAGCGGCAAGAGTCGTTGATTCTAAATCGAGCGATCGGTAGTGTCTTCGAACGATCTCGCTAGGCAATGTCTCTGAATTATGTTCAAAAGATCAAAGAAATCTCCGGCTCCACGAAAGTCCTCCCCCGCCGCCAGAGGAAGCGTTGCTGATCGCCGAGCCGCGATCGTCGCCGCGCTTCGCCACTGCATGCAAACCAAGGGGTACGCGGAAACGAGTCTGACCGATCTGGCCAAGGCAGCCGGCATGTCGGTCAGCCATCTGCTCTATTACTTCCCGAGCAAGGAAGCTGTTTTGGAACAACTTTGCAGTGGGATCTTGGAGCGAATCGTCACGGAGATTACCGCTTACAAGGACGAACCGCCGGAGGAGCGCATTCACGTCCTTGTCGATCACGTCTTCATTCGAGGCGCCCTGCCGCGGGAAGAACTGGGTGTGGTGTTTGAACTCATAGCCTTGTCGCTGCATCGTCCGAAGATCCGCAGAATGTTGATGGACTATGATCGCGAAATGACCGGCTATGTGCGCGACCTCTTCACAAAGGTTCCCAGGCAGCCGGGGCTGACACCCGATGATGCGGCACTGATGGCGTGCGCGTTGTGGATGGGTCTGTTCACGAATTCCCACTATGACCCGGCGCTTGACGACGGGCGTGCGCGGCGGCTGTTTCGCCGTTCCCTGTTCGCCATGGCCAACCTCGAGCACTCGCGCACACAGACCTCCGGCGCAACCGCGGGGCGCGCATAGGCAATCTGTCTTTGCAAACCCGTTCGCTTGTCCTCGCGGCGCAGGAGCGCGCTTGTCGTACCGGACTGGAGCGCGTCAGCCCTCGTGGAAGACGCACACTGCCACAACCCCGCTCTTTCTTCCCGGCGCCCTCCCCCGTTGATCGAAACGGCGGCGGCCGGTCTTGAATAATAGTCAAACCGGGGCGGCGCGATGCGTCTCGTTTCGGCCGTTTCTCACGTGCCAGGATATCGGTAATGCGTGCTGACTTGACTTCTACCGGCCGGATGCGCTAGAGTTGAGAATTACTCAAACCTGGGCGGCAAGGAGGATGCTCCCCATGGACTTCGATCTCGTCATACGCGATGGCACGGTGGTAGACGGTACGCGGTTGCCGCGGTTTCGAGCTGACGTTGGGATCAAGGACGGCAGAATTCGAAAGATCGGCCGGATCAGCGCGGGCAACTCGTCCCGCACCCTCGATGCGCACGGATGCATCGTCGCTCCGGGCTTCGTCGACCTGCACACACACTATGACGCGCAGATCCACTGGGATCCCTACTGCACAATCTCGGGATGGCACGGCGTAACCTCGGTGGTGCTGGGCAACTGCGGCTTCGGATTTGCCCCGGTCAAACCCGCCGATCGCGACCGCGCCCTTCAAATGATGACGCGCACGGAGCAGATCCCTTACGCATCAATGAAGATCGGAATGAAGTGGCAATGGGAGACCTTCCCCGAATGGCTTGATCATCTTGGCGAGCAACCCAAGGGGGTCAATGTCATCAGCTACGTGCCGGTCTCTCCATTGTTGGTGTATGTAATGGGACTCGAGGCTGCGAAGAGCCGCCCTGCCACTCCCTCCGAGCAAAGCGAAATGAAGAAACTGCTCGCGCAGGCCATGGACGCGGGCGCCTGCGGATTCTCCATTCAGCGTCTTGGCCTGCACTCTCTTCAGGCTGACGTTGACGGTACGCCGATGCCTACGGATTGCATGGCGGATGAAGACGTACTTGCGCTCGCGGACGTCCTGTCAGAGCGCGACGAAGGAGTCATTCAGATAACGCAGGCCCAGGGCGGAGACCCCATCCACTGTGAGAACGAAGTAAAGAGTCGCGATCGGGTGTTCCTGGAGAAGCTGGCCGAGCGCGCCCGACGGCCAATCCTGCACAATGCCGTCGCGGTCCTGGACGATGTTCCCGACTTTCACACGAGCGAGATGGCCTGGGTGCGCGACTGCAATCGACGGGGGCTTCGCATCTATGCCCAGGGCGCAAACGTTCGCACCTGGTTCAACTTCACCCTCGAACACTGGAATCTCTACGACTCCAGCCCCGCATGGAACCGCGCAACCCAGGGCTCCGTCGAAGAAAAGCTCCAGCACCTCTCCGACCCGCTGACCCGCGCGCAGATGCGCGAGGAATATTCCATGCTCAGATCTATCGGCGGAGGTTCGATTCCGGAGAACCTGACGGTGGTTGCAACTCCCGGTTATCCAGACCTCGAAAAGTACGTCGGCCGCAGGATCGGGGATATCGCAAGGGAAACCGGACGTCATCCGAATGACACGATGTTGGATATCGCGGTGGCGGGTGGTCTCAAAGTTGAATTCAGAACCGGACCCGCGACCAGCTGCAATGCCGATCTGGTGGCTCCTCTTATGAGCGACCCGTATGTGATCGCCGGAGTATCGGACGGCGGCGCACACACCAAGTTCTTCAGCGGCGGCTCTTTTACAACCGATTTTCTCACTTGGCTGGTACGGGACACCGGGAAGATCTCACTCGAAGAGGCCCACTATCACCTGAGCTACCTGCCTGCTCAGGCAGCCGGCTTTGTCGACCGGGGCTTCCTCCGCGAAGGCGCCCCCGCGGACATTGTTGTCTACGACCTGGAGGCTCTTCGGCGGGTGCCCGAGTGGGAATTCGAGGTCGCCCACGATTTCCCTGCTGGAGAGTGGCGCAGAATTCAACGCGCGGCCGGCTATCGATGGATCATTGTGAACGGCCAGATAACCTTCGAGGAAGGCAATTGCACCGGAGCCACTCCCGGCCATCTGCTGCGGAATCGCCGGATCGGCGTTGACTCATTTTCGGCCGCCGCGGGCCGATAGGTCTCTTGGTTCAGCCTTGAACGTCGGAGGCCTCAGCCTGCCGCGCAGCCTCTGAGATCGCGGGCCGGACGCCGCTTACCGAGAGCACTGAAGCAGCCGGGGCGGTCAGCTATTCGCTCTTTCGCCCTCGCCCGCCGCGCGACAGGACTCGGGGCGCGCCACCTTACCAAAGACATTTCAGCGAACCTTCGACCGCTCTTGTTGTGTCAACGCACCTGGCGTATCGCGGGTACTCGATGCGCCCGACGGATCCGCGCCATAGCTGTGGTCCGAGACGATCAAACCGTCCTTGTTGAACGTTAGGAACACGCAGACGCTCGACTTCTTTCCGTGCCAGAACGCATCGGCCTCGAGGGCCACGACAGCGCCGCTTGCGATCACTCTCCTCACCTGCATCTTGCGTTTCGCGTCGAACGCGAGCATCGCATGTTCGATTTTCCGCAGTTCCTCGCGTCCGCGCATCGTATGGCCCGTCAGCATGTTCACGACTTCGCAGTTCGCGTCGTAACACTCATCAACCATACGGTCGACTTCGGTGTTCCAGGCCCATTCCCAGTATTTGACGCGTTCGATGTTGCGTTTTTCGGCGTCCGTCATCCGCTGGTTTCTCCTTCGGCTTTTTTCCGATTGCGCTTTGAGCTATACTCAACAGCCCCGAATACGTCAACCTCTCCGGCCCTGTCTTGGCCCATTTTATAAGGGTTTGTGGTGCACGCCACGTTTTTGAGCAAAAATCAGCACTCAGAGTCCCGCCGGCTGGTCGAAGCGAGACGACGAACGCGAATGAGCATGGATCCCGCGCGGGGATCGGCCAGCCTGTGAATACCGATCGGCAATCGCCTCAGGTTGTTGTGGTGGGTGCGGGAATCGCCGGCTTGAGCGCCGCTATGGCGATGCGCGCCGTCGGTTGTCGAGTTGCCATTGTTGAGCGCGACCCTGAGCCTGCCCCGGACGTCGACCACTGGCGCCGCAGCGGAGTGCCCCATGCCGTTCAGCCCCATTTTCTCATGGGTCGTCTGCGCTCGCTCTTTCTCGACCGCTATCCCGGTCTTTTTGCCATGCTGCGTGAGGAAGGCGTTGATGAAATCGCGTTTGCGGATTACCTGCATCCCCTCGCGCGGACGCGGTACGTTCCGAAGCGGGAGGACGCCCTGCTCACTGTAATTGCTTCGCGCCGAACCACGCTCGAGCGGACGATGCGCAGGTTTGTCCACCGCAATTCCATGGCGACGATAATCCCCCATACAACGGTCAACAAGCTGCTTTTGGCCGAGAGGGACGGGACGCCGTATGTATGCGGTGTTGAAACCCGGACCGAAGGTTCCTCCCGCATTATTCCGTCGGAGATCGTCATTGACGCTACGGGAAGGACGGACGCGCTTGCCCGGCTGCTGGCAAGCGCAGGAGTAGAGTCAAACACGGAGCACTTCCCATGCAACATTCTTTATTTCACACAATGGTTTCGGCTTCGGCCGGGCAAGACCTTTCCGTCCACATCCGGGTTGCCGGGCCAGATCTTCGACGATTTCGTGATTGGCGCTCTTCCCGCCGACAATGGCAGGTTCTCTGTTACTCTCCAGGTTCACAGGGATGACACCGAATTGACAACCCTGGCGAAGCATCCGGAAACCTTTCGGGAGTTTTGCCGAAGACTGCCGGCCATCGCGCCATGGATCGATCCCGATCGTGCGGAAGCTACGGGACCGATATATGGGTTTGGGATGATGGACTACCTGTGGCGCTCATGGGTTGTGAAAGGCGAACCTCGAATCCTTGGATTTTTCGCGGTAGGCGATTCCGTGATTAGGAGCAATCCAAGATTCGGACGTGGCTGCACGTGGGCGGCGCTCGGTGCCCATTTGCTCGCCGATGTCGTTGCTGCGACCCGGGATCCGCGCCTGCGATTGGTCCGCTACGAAAAGAAGCTGAGAAATACCTTTCGCAAGGATTGGATGACCATGCTCGCCATCGAGCGGACAACGCAGCGGCGTTTTCAGATCGCCGTCGGGCACACGCCTGCCACGCTTCGCGACAGATTTGCGAGCCTGCTGGATCGTTGTCTTCTCGAATCGCTTATAGCGGATCCTGCCGTGTTCCGCGCGGTTTGGTCCGGCTACAATGGCTTTGCGCGGATGTCCTCGTGGACAACAAGGTTCGACATCTGGGCCAGAATCATTAAACGGTCCATGGTGGGACCAGGAGAGCTATCCAACCTCATCAATCAACTGCGTACAAGGCCCAGCCGTTCCGAGATCGGGGAAATCCTCGACCGCTTTGCGATTTTCTCCTCGTGAGCTCTGCCTTTGTATTCTTGAATCCGTGCTGAAGGACACTACGCCGATAATGAGGTGAACTTGCGGGTGTCCGCCGCCAAAAGCAAAGCGGCCCGCCGTGCGCAGCGACGGGCCGCTGAGAGAGCGGTGCGCGCGGTTGGCTATGGCGCCGCGTTGCGCATCGCTTCGGGCGTGAAGAATGCACGATCGACGGCGCCCATATTGATGTACCAGCATTCACGCTCGGGGGTGAAGGCGCTCGGCAGATAGCATCCGGTGCCGAACCCCGCCTGCACATCGACGTTGGTCGCCGACACGACAAACACACGCGGGAACGGATAGATGGCTATTCGCGCCTCCGGAACCAGCCGATCCCGATAGGTCATGAAGTAGATGCCGTTCTTCCAAAGCTGCCCCGTGCGATCGTAGGAATCCACGTAGGGGGTGAACATGATCTCCGAGTCCATGTACATCACGGTCCTCCCATGAAGGGAGCCGGTGGCCTCGCCCGTGGCGCGGCGCGGCGTTGCTTCGACGATGTAGATATGGCGATTCTCCCAGTTCTCGCGGCTGGGACCAACGCCGCCAGTGTCACTCGAAGGATTCTCGGGAACGTGCGAGGAGTTGATCGGCGCGAGCATCGCCTTTTCGCCCAAGAACTTGTAGTCGTATTGCTCTATCTTCGGATCGAACCCCGCATAGTGATCGGGATCGAACGTCTGCGCGCCGGTTGAGGTGCTGAGGATCGCTTCGTCGAGGCGCCGCAGGCGGCGGGTCCCCGGACTCCACGTCCAGGAATCGTCTCCTCTGGTCGGATTGCCGTAGCGGTATCGGATGAGGCCCTCGCCGCGCGCCGACTGGGGCGCAAGCACGGGATACAGCGCGAACAGAAAGATTCGGTTGGTCTGCAGGTAATCGGGATCGGTCGGCAGCGGCTGCACCTCGGTGCGGCCAGTGGTCTTGTAGCCCGCGTAGTGCCCTACCTCGATATGATCCACGACGAACGGGTCGCTGCCGGGCCGGATGTACGCGCTTTCGCATCCGAAGAACCTCAGGTCGTAGTCGTCGGTTTCGATCGGTATGTAGTGTTTGTTCCAGGCGAGCTTGATCGCGATATAGGGATCATTGGGATCGAGAAGCGGAAACGGACGCCCTGCGACGTAGCCCTCGAGGCTGCGATGGTCGGGGCTCAGCCGAACCTGTCCGGAGTATTTCTCGGTGGCCTCCATGTACGGCGGAGGAAGCTGGATGATCGTCGGCGCCACGATCTTCATCCGCATCCCGTGCTGGACCATGTAGAAGACGCCGGGCGAAACCAGATTCCTGACCGCCTCGGCGTTGGAAGCATCAATTACATCGCCGGGTTTGGGGCCCGCCGCGCGGGCGGTTGCCGCGCTCAGACACAGTGTGATTGCCGCTGCGATGGCAGCCGTGATGCGCATGTCCGCTCCCTCCATAGTGAGTCTAGTCATTTACGAGCAGACTCACTCTTGCGCGGCAGACTGCCGAATGTCAAGAGACGCTTATGCGAGGAGCCTGTCTCGCTGATGGCATCCGGGGCGCTCGTGTCGCGCAACGGGCCCCTCTTTGGATGCCTTTTGGAGATGCTGTGATGGTGGCAAAATCCGCTGCGTGAGGACGATCGCGAGAGATCACCGCAAGTCCGCGGCCGAGGCCGAAACGCCCGAGGCTCCCTCCGAGGGACGGCGCGAACGAAAGAAGCGCCGCACCCTCGAACGCATCATCCGCGCCGCGCGAAGCCTCTTCGAGCGCAAGGGCTTTGAGGCCACGACCACGCAGGAAATCGCCGAACGCGCCGACATCGGCACCGGCACGCTCTTCAACTACGCCAAGACCAAGGAGGAGCTGCTGCTGATGGTGTTCCGCGATGACATGATGCCGCTGGTGGAAGATGCGTTCGCGACCGCTCCGAAGCGCGCGCCGCTGCTCGACCAGATCGTGCACTATTTCGACTGCTTCATCGCCTACCATCGGCGCGACATCAAGATTGCCAAGGTTCTGATCCGCGAACTCTCCTCAGTGCATTCGCCGGAACAGCGCGAGAAGAACCGGGAATTCGTGAGATTCCTGGTCGGGCGAATCGCCGATTTGGTTCGGGCGGCGCAGGCCCGCGGGGAACTTCGGCCCGACGTGCCCCCGCTAACGCTCGCCCACAATCTGTTCGCAGTTTACTACCGGCTGCTTCAGAACTGGCTCGGCGAGTACATCACGCTCGACCGGTACGAAAGGAGAATTCGCCAGGCGCTGGAACTCCAACTGCGCGGGTTCCTGATCGAGGGAACCGAAGCCGCGCTGCCGCGCAAGACCTCGGCGCGCCGCAATCGCTGACGATCTTTTCTCACGTCCGGCAAGCTACCCGCGCAAAGCAATACTCCCCTGGCCTGATCCGAGTCAGGCTGATTTCACTATCGGCGCCCGAGAGATTCTCCCGGGCGACTTGTGTTGCCGCTCGCGGGACGACACTCAGGCGACTGCGGCAACTTCGCCTCTGGCCGCGTGCCCGGAGGCTTTGGGCTCACGCGGCGGCGAAGGAGGTCGAACAAGGCCGCCTTCTGCGCCGGCTTGGCGATGTGCTCATCGCAGCCGGCCTCTCGCGCCATGGCCATTGCGCGGTCGAGCGCGGAGGCCGTGAGGGCAAAGATTGGTGTGCGCCTAAGGTTGTGCTCCGCTTCCCTGGCGCGAATCGCCCGCGTAGCCTCGTACCCGTCCTTCACAGGCATCGGGATGTCCATCAAAACGAGGTCGCAATATCCGGAGGCAAACTTCTTGACTCCGCCGACTGACCTTCGCCTCCCCCCTATCTCGCCGCACCGCGTTCGCGGCCATCATCCGATCGCTTGACAGAAAACGCGCCGCGACGTATTTAACCATTTAGTTATTTAACTGTACCGTTCACCGAGCAAAGGAGCGACTCCCATGCATCGAATCGTGTCGCGCGAGGAATGGACCGAGGCGCGTGTCGCGCTCCTCGAGGCCGAGAAGGAGCTGACCCGGATGCTGGATCGGGTGAATGCACGCAGGCGTGAACTGCCCTGGGTGAGAATCGAGAAGCAATACCGGTTCGACACGCCGGCGGGCGTGAGGACCCTTGCGGAACTGTTCGGCCCGAACAACCAGCTTATCGTCTATCACTTCATGATGGCGCCCGGCGCTGCGGCGGGATGCGTGGGATGTTCCTTTTTCGCGGATCACGTCGACGGTGCGAACCTTCATCTCGCCAATCATGGAGTGACGTTTGTCGCGGTATCGCGCGCGCCGCTCTCTCAAATCGAGGCGTACAAGCGCAGGATGGGATGGCGATTCGATTGGGTCTCATCGAACGGAAGCGACTTCAACTACGACTTTCATGTATCCTTCAGGAAGGAGGACCTGGCTCGCGGCAAGGTCTACTACAACTACGAACTGATCGACGCGGGCATCGAGGACCTGCACGGCACCAGCGTTTTCTTCAAGGACGAAACCGGCTCCGTGTTTCATACCTACTCGTCCTACGCGCGCGGCGACGAGCGCGGACTCGGCGCTTACATGCTGCTCGACATCACGCCGCTCGGCCGCAACGAGAACGGACCGAATTTCGATTTGACCGATTGGGTTAAGCGCCACGACGAATACGGCGTGGCGAAGTCCGCGACGGCATCCACCTGAGTCGCCGGATCGGATCCCGGTTCCTCGGACAAACGGTGCGCGGCGGCTCCCAATTGAACGGCGCCGGCAATGCCCGCGGCGTCGGCGGCGGTTCGCATTGCGGCGAGGATTGCTGGGAGCGATGCCTCGACAATCTTGAGGCTTACCTTGACGAAGTCTTACGAACGGAGACGAAGATGGCACCCCAAACGAATTCAGCCGCCGGACTTGGCGAGCGCTCGCTCGTGATCGCCCGAGCCTTCGACCTTCCGCGGGATGTCGTTTTCCGCGCCTGGCTCGATCCCGACGCCGTTCGGCGATGGTGGGGACCGCGAGGTTTCACGTGCCCGGTATGCGAAATCGACGCCAGGCCGGGTGGCGAGATGAAAATCGTGATGCGCGGTCCGGATGGAGCGGACTACCCGATGCGCGGAGTGTTTCGTGAAATCCAGGCTCCCGCGCGAATCACATTCAGCAATTCAGCGATCGACAGCGACGGCATTACGCTTATCGAGGGAGTCACGACCGCAACCTTCGAGGAACGGGGCGGCGCCACCGTGATGACGCTTCAAACCGGCGCGCGCGCCGTCGCGGCCGGAACTTCGGCGATGCTTGACGGAATGGAGAGCGGCTGGACCGAGACCATCGATCGCCTCGTCGACTTTCTTGCGAACCGCTGACTTCATGCCGAGGAGCACCCGTTTGGTCACACGAATTCAGGATCTTGAAATCTCGCCCGATCGCGCGATCGTCGCGTCGCGGGTCTTCGATGCTCCCCGCGACCTGGTGTTCAGGATGTGGACGGAACCGGCGCACCTTGAACGATGGTGGGGGCCGCGCGGCTTCACCATCACGATTCACCAGATCGATGTCCGGCCGGGCGGCGAATGGAGCTTCACGATGCATAGTCCTGACGGAACCGATTTCGCAAACGAGGTCGCTTACGAGGGAATTCACCC
>Ga0070741_10005199_pt1 | contig 29203 bp, 26 predicted proteins | sample Coa_R1_4_FD_66440 | JGI IMG/M metagenome (GOLD analysis project Ga0070741, IMG submission 66440) | Surface soil microbial communities from Centralia Pennsylvania, which are recovering from an underground coalmine fire - Coalmine... | ecosystem: Environmental > Terrestrial > Soil > Unclassified ... | reverse complement strand
CCAACGTAGATGTTCAAGGCTTAGAGGTCCTTTCGAAGATCTCGGCTTGCAAATTCATCAGGAGCCGGTAAAACACCAAACCCAGGCGGGAGCGCTCTCGAAGCAGGTTTTCTGTCGGCAGGCAACGGCATAGAGCTTGGACGCTCTAACTTTACTCCTATGTCAATTTTCGTGCTACCTGCAACCATCTCGGAATCGCCGGCCATAGGTTGGGGTCCCCATCTTGAGCCGCATTGCGGAGGTTCGGAGTAATTGGTTGGCCGCAAATGGCCGAGCCAGCTCCGCCGCCGTGCGCAATTTGCAGAAACGCAGCCGCAAAGACCGGGCTGCCCACCCGGCCACCGCCGGCGGTTCTGTCTATCCCTTCCATCGGTAATCTTGCCCAATGCCGGCTCCCGGGCTACGCTGCGCCGAGTGAGCGATTCGACTCTAACTCGCGAGACCATCTACGACGGTCCGGAAATCACGCGCCCAGCAACGGTGGTGATTGACCCCGCGTCCGATGATCTCCTGCAGGTCGAACGCGACATCGATGGTTTCGTCGTTCACGTCTTCGCACGCATTGCAGCGGCATTTCTGATTTCCGCATTTTTCGCCAGCTATTCGGATCGGCTCACGGATAATGTAGCGATCACGGTAAGCAGCCAGGCTTTGGTCATCCTGATTGGAGGCATGCTGGCGCTTGCTCTGGTCGCCTCACGTAAAGTGGGTAATCTTCCCATTAGCGTTGCGACGGCGACTCTGATCGGATACGCAGCCCTGCAAGGCATCCTGTTTGGACTGGCATTTCGAACTGCCTACGGATGCTCGTTTGCGCCGGGATACCTCAGTATCGCCGCAATCTTTGCGCTGCTGTGTTTTTTTGGGACGTGGTCCGGTTGCGACCTAACCGGTTTCGCGCCATTGTTTGCCGGATCCATCGCGGCTTTTGCGATCGCGCTCTGCTCGATCTTCTTGTGGGAGCAAAAAGCAGTCGCCGCTTTAGCAGCCTGCGTACAGTGCTGGCTGACGCTCGCCCTGGTTGGTTATCACCGCGACTTTATCCGCGACCTGCCGTCGAGCTTCGACAATGATCCGAAGTGGCAGAAGGCAGCCGTGATCGGGGCCCTGCAGATTTACCTCGATGTCGTGATTATCCTCATCATCATCATGCAGGCCCGCTGGCTATCGCAGCTCGCCGAAGACCAGAAGCGCGAGCGCAGACGCTCCTTGCTGTAGGCCTCCAGTCTCAGGAACTTTTCTTCCCGATTCAATCCCAAACTGCGGTATAACTGTCCCGCTACAGCCGAACAATCAGGCTTTTCGCCTCTGGCCTTCCCATGCCAGAGCTGTCCAAGGAGGACCATGAGTTCCGCTTCGCTTTCCCCAGTCGCCCCGGTAACGCCACAGGAGCCTGCGCTCTCAGAACCACAGCGGTTGATCAATGTATTTGTTTCGCCACAAAGCACATTTGCAGATCTTCGCCGCAAAGCGAGCTGGTGGGTGCCCTTTGTACTGAGCTGCATCTTCGCCTATGGCCTGATCTTCACCGTCGATAAGCAAGTCGGCTTTGAGCGGGTTGCAGAAAACCAGATAAAGCTCAACCCGAAAGCTTCGGAGCGCATGGACCAACTTCCACCTGACCAGCGCGCGCGCCAGATGGACATTTCGGTGAAGGTCACCAAAGGCATCTCATATGCGTTTCCTGTACTGGTGCTGATTGTGAACATCATTATTGCCGCAGTGCTGATGGCGACGTTCAATTTCGGCCTCGGCACCGAGATCAAGTTCGGTCAGTCGCTGGCCATCGTGATGTATGCGGGACTGATAGGCATCGTCAAATCAGTGCTCGCGATGATCACGCTGTTTGCGGGAAGCAATCTCGACAGCTTCAATTTCAGCAACCCGGTAGGCACGAATGCGGCCTACTACATGTCGATCACCGATACGCCCGCATGGCTCTATCGCGCCGCGAGCTGGTTCGACGTGATCACCATCTGGCTGTTTGTGCTGATGGGCATCGGCTTCGCAGTTGTCGGACGCAAAAAGGTCTCCTCCGGCATCGGCGTCATGGCAGGATGGTTTGCCGTCATGGTGCTGCTGAGCGCTGGCTGGGCCGCCCTGTTCGCCTGATAAGTAACTGACAAACTTGGAGCCGGGCACCCTCGCCGGGTTTTGGGTCTTCGAGGATTGCCGATTTGGTAATTACGTGACTAGAATCGCGAAATCACCAAATCGCGAAATCACGAAATTCTCGAAAACCCCGGCGAGGGCGCCCGGCTTCACGTTGGCGGCTCTGTCGCCGCACCACTAGTACATGCCCGCTTGCAACTGCGGTTATACTGATTTTGTACTCAGCCGATCATCTTTGATGGGCTGTATTCACGAGGCCGGGAGCATCCGCCTCTAACGGATGTCGCCGGAGACCTGGAGGGTCGTCTTCAGCAGTACGGGTGACCTGGTTCGGACCGCGACTGAGGTTCGACTCGACAATCCGCGAAGCCCAGTTTCAATGAGAGCGACCCGCGCCTTGCTGCGCGCTATGCGTTCCGCTCTCGATAGCCTCGCTGTCGTCCTTCTTCCTTCGAATTGCCGCATTTGCGAGCAGCCTCTCGTTCGACTTGCGCGAATCCCGGTTTGCGATTCCTGTATAGGCTCGGTTGAGCGCGCTCACATAAATGGTTGTTCAGTTTGCGGAGAGGCCCTCGATCTCGCTTCGCCTGAAGCCGAACCGATTTGCACACTGTGCCGGCGCGCGCATCCTGAGTTTGATTTCGCGGTTTCGTTCGGCGCGTATGACGGCGCGTTGCGCAAGCTCATTCATCTGCTCAAGTATGAGCAGCTCAGGCCGGCAGCAAACATACTCGGCGCGACCGTGGCGCAGGCTATCGCACAACGGTCGTTTGCGGACGCCGAAGCGGTGCTCCTGATTCCGGTGCCGCTGCATCGAATCAAGCAGCGGTTTCGCGGGTTTAATCAGTCGGAGCTGATTGCGGACAGTGCCGCGCGTCATCTGGATCGCGCGCGCTTTAGCGTTCACGGCGGGATTTTACGCAGGGTTCGCCCAACAGTTTCCCAGACTGGACTGACGCGCCATCAGCGTCGCGAGAACGTGCGTGGAGCTTTCGCGGTCGCAAAGCCTGATCAGCTTCGGGATCGTACGATCGTGCTGATCGACGACGTCTACACCACAGGCACGACGCTGAACGAATGCGCTCGCGTGTTGCGCAAAGCAGGAGCGCGCGAAGTCGTGGTCGCGACAGTTGCCAGAGTTTATCGATCGCGGGTCGAGATGAAGATTGTCAGCGGGACAGGCTACGCTGCATCTTCGCAAGCACAGGAAGAGCAGGGCGCCGTGAAGGCGCTTGCGGGATAACAAGGGTCATGTCGAGACACAATCCATTGTCGCATCGTCACGCAGGCCATCATGCGCAGCCGGCGCACGCCGGCTCCCCTGCTACGCTCGCGACCCACATTGTGCCTAGCGACAATGGGCGCATGCCGATGCAGTCGCCGGTGCTCGTCCTCAATGCGTCTTATGAGCCGATCAATATCTGCGCTGCTCGCAGAGCCCTGGTTCTTGTACTCAAGGGAGTGGCCATAACCGAGGAAGAGAACGGACATTTTCTTCACTCGGCGAGACTTGCCATGCGGCTGCCATCAGTCATTCGTCTGCTCGAGTATCGCCGCATTCCGCACCAGACTCGCGCGCTCTCACGCAAGAACATTCTTCTGCGCGATCGCAATACCTGCCAGTACTGCGGCGTGGTGCTCTCGTCCGCCGAGCTCACGCTCGACCACGTGATTCCACGCTCGCGTGGCGGCGTCTCGACCTGGGAAAATCTTGTGGCCTGCTGCCATCCCTGCAATCACCGCAAAGGCAACCACTTGCTGAGCGAGATCAACATGCGGCTGATGCGCGAGCCGCGCGCCTTCAGCCTGCACACCAGCCGTCACATCATGCGCATGATCGGACGTTCCGATCAGAAGTGGCGCAAGTATCTCTTCTACTAACCAAGAGCAGGCTCTCCGTTCCACGGATCTCATGCGTAAGCTGGCGTATGCTGAGCGCATGAGTTCATCTCGTCCAGCGCGCGATCTCGAATTAGTACAGATCGTCGATGCTGCGCTTGCCGATGCTGCGCGAAAGGCTGGGGAGTGGCTCGCTTGCCGTCCCGGATGCACGCAGTGCTGCGTGGGCGCATTCGCGATCAGCGCGCTGGATGCAGCTCGACTGCGAGAGGGATTAGAAGCGCTGCAGCAAAGAGATTCTGTGCGGGCAGAACGCCTCCAGGCTCGCGCTCGGGCGTACGTGAAGCGGACATCTGCGGATTTTCCTGGCGATCCTGAAACGGGAATTCTGGCGGACGACGAAGATTCGCAAGAAGCCTTTGAGAACTTCGGCAATGAGGAACCATGTCCTGTGCTCGATCCGAAGACAGGAATGTGCGATTTGTATGAATACCGTCCGATGACATGCCGCGTCTTCGGCCCGCCGGTTCGGAATGAAGGAGGCGGTTTGGGCATCTGCGAGTTATGCTTCCATGGAGCTACTCGTCAACAGATCGCGGCCTGCGAGATGAATCCCGATCCCGAAAACCTCGAAGAATCCATTCTCGACGAGATGCCCTCTAAATCCGAGAACACCATCGTCGCCTTTGTCCTGGCGAGATAACGCTGAATGCAACTCAAGCTGCTGCAGGTAGGCGAACCCGTGCTGCGCGAGACAGCGCGCGTGCTGTCTCGTGAAGAAATCCTTTCCGACCGGATCCAGGAATTAATCGCCCATATGCACGAGACGCTCCGCGATGCGCCAGGCGTAGGTCTCGCCGCTCCGCAGATCGGCGAAGGCATTCAACTCGCGATTATGGAAGATCTCGCCGAATATTCCCGTGATCTTCCGCCGGAGGAAGTCGCTGCACGGGAACGGACGCCCGTGCCGTTCCACGTCATCGTGAATCCGAGAATCGTCTCGTACGGCGAGCAGAAAGTTGAGTTTTTTGAGGGATGTCTCAGTCTCGCTGGATTTATGGGGCTGGTCTCGCGTTCACGCGAGGTGGTAGTCGAATGTCTCGACGAGCAGGCGAGGCCGCGCACCATCCGCGCCTCTGGCTGGTACGCGCGAATTCTTCAGCACGAGATCGATCACCTGAACGGCACCATCTACATTGACCGCATGAATACGCGGACGTTCGCTTCGGTTGAGAACTACAAGCGATACGCTGGCGTGGCGGGTCACTCTCCTTCCGATTGAGCTGAACACGGCGGCGAAATTCAATTGGAAGAATCAATGGTCAGCGGATCGCCCGTCTGATGATCCTGGATCTGGAACTTCAGGAAATCGTGGATGGCTGCAATTGCCTGCGGATTTCGGCTCGAAATCTTTACCTGCGCGCCATTCGGCGTGTCTTTCACGTCGTACCGGATGTCTTTGCGAAGCTTTTTCATTGTCGGCACGCCAGGTGGCGTCTGAGCGTGGATCAGCATAGGCGCGTTGAAGTTCCCGTGGTGGAACATCTGTGCGATGTGCTCGAGATGCGCCCGGATCTGCTCGCGGCTGGCTGCATCTGACGGATTGGTCGCAACCGCCTCAATTGTTCCACCATCCTGAGTGAGCCGGAAATGATGAACCGTCTCTTCGTGCGAGAAGCCCATTACATGATCGCCGCGCTGTACCACTCCTGCGTGGTGCTGGTCAGGGGTTTGCTGAGCCTGGGCACACACGCTCAGCATGGTGGCAAAAGCTATGCAGAAAATGCTTTTCATGGTGCTTTGGACGTGCTCAACCAGCTTGCGTAAGCGCCCCCGGGACTAATGTCCGAGGGTTTCAAGAATGTCATGCATGGAAACCAATCCCACGAGCTGTCTCGGATCGGCCCGATGCATGACGGCGAGGAACGGCCAGTGATGCGCATGGCGTAGCGCGACTTCCAGGCGATTGTCGGGATAAACGGGCGGCATTCTTGTTTCAGGAAGACTGTGTGCCAGCGTTCGCGTACCTTCCCCTTTTCGGACAAGCTCCTGCAGAGCTGAAGCGTCAACGCTCGACCAGCCAAACGGAGGATCGTGAACCAAGATATGTTTGGCCCCGCTTTTCCTTGCGGCTGCCAACGCGTCTTCTATGATGTTCTGTGATTCCAAAATGGGAACGTCCACAGGATGCATGGCATCTTCGATGCGCAGCACGCGCTCTTCCCGCTCCTCTTCCATTGACGGCAAATCGAGGCCGTCCTGGCGGCTGAGCAGATCGAAGATTCCCACCGGCTGCAGACTGCGCGAAATGAGATATGCGATGGTGTTGGCGAGAATCACCGGCACGATGATCGAATAGTTCCCGCTTACTTCCAGCACCATGAACACCGAGGTCATGGGCACGCGCAGGAATCCGGCGAAGAGCACGCCCATGCCTACCAGCGCGTATGTCCCAATTGATCCAGTGATCAGATGCGGAAACAGCAAGCGCTCGACTCCGCCGACAGCCCCGCCGAGCATGGCTCCGATGAAAAGCGTTGGCGCAAACATTCCGCCGGGCGTGCCGCTGGTGAACGAAAGAACAGTCGTAAGAATCTTCAGGCCGGCAAGGATTCCGAGCACCTGCCATGTGAACTGATTGTGCATGGCGCGGTCGATGAACTCATAGCCTGCGCCCATCACCTCCGGACGTCCAGCCCAACCGATGGCCCCGATGATCAAACCTGCGATTGCGGGCTGGAGAAATTGCGTCCAGCGTGGGAGCGCTTTCATCCGCGGACGCAGAAGCTCAATCGCCTTGCTGAACACAATGGACGCGAGTGCACCGACAATGCCCAAGGCCGCGTACGCGAGCAGTTCCGATGGGGCAGTGAATTGGACGGCAGGAATGCGGAAGAGCGGCTGCGAACCGAGAAAATACCGCGTCACCACTACACTGGAGATCGCCGAGAGCACTACGGCGCCGAAAATTCCGGCGCTCCACCGCCCGATGACCTCTTCGATCACGAAAAGAATCGCAGAGATCGGCGAGTTGAAAGCTGCGGAAAGTCCCGCGGCGGCTCCGATTGGTGCGATCAGCCGCAGACGTTCGCGCGTAAGCCGAAGCCTTCTGCCCAGCGCCGAGGCAATCGACGCGCCGATCTGCAGCGAGGGATCTTCCGGCCCCAATGATTGTCCCGATCCAATGGCGATTCCGGAGCAAATGAATTTCCCGATCGCGGTGCGAAATGGGATGTATCCATCGAAGATGTACAGCGCCGATTTGGTCTGATTGACTCCACTGCCGCGAACCTTCGGGAAGAGGAAAATCACGAGCACCGCGACCAGCAGTCCGGTCACCGCCGGGGCTAGCAGAATGCGCGGATACGGCGGGGAAAGCGACGGCCCCAGCAGGGTAATCCGCACGTATTCAATGGCAATACGGAAGCAGACCACCGCCAGTCCGGAGAATATGCCGATGAAAATCGCCAGGAGCAGAAAGAAGCGTTCCCCGTGCACTCGCTCCCTTTTCGGGAACAGTTCTCCCGAATCTGGCGTGGTAACGGCAGGTGCGGGGACGGTCATTGCTGCAGGTCCTCCGCATTCTGGTAAATACGCAGCAGGGCCTGATCCTCTGCGCTAGGCAGTCCGCAAGGATCCTGCTGCTCGACGGTGGTGACAAGGCTGGCGACAGGAGGCAGAAGCTGTACAAGATCGGCTCCGGTGCGCGCGCGTCGAATCTGGCTGTCAAGATAAACCCAACGAGCGCGGGCTACCTGGAGCGGATTCATCCCGATCGTATTCAGATCGATATTCTGAGCTTCTGCGCATTGCCGCAGCCGATGGTCCGCAATATCCATGGCGAGCAGCAGCCGGTGGCGGCGCTCCTGCGTATCAATACGGCTCTCAAATGGATTCGAGTCGATAACAAGCGTCACTAACTGAATGAGCTGCTGAGTCGCGGGGTCGTCATGGATCTCGTCAGCGCCTTTGAAATATTCGAGAGCATCGCGGAATCTACCCATGTGAAACGCCGCGCGTCCTGCTCCCAGCAGTGCAGTTATGTCGCGTCGATTTGCGCGAACTGCAATGCGATAGAAATCCAGCGCGCTGCGATCGTCGCCAATACGGCTGAAAGCCTGCGCTACCCAAAGCTGAGCATTGCCGTTTTTCGGCATCTCCGCGGTGTATGTCAAAAGCTCGCCGCGCGCTTGTGTCTTCAGGTCTTTCGAGATCAGGAAATTAATGAACTCCTGGCGGACCTGTTGCCGTTTCGTAACCGGATCGTCTTCCCATGCGCCATAGATGGCGCCATTGAAGTACCGGATGGCGTCCTCCGGCTCATTTTGTTTTTCCGCCAAGCGCGCCAGTTGAAGATTCACCGGCCCGCTTCCCGGCTGATCGTCAAGCAGGTTCAGAAAATACGATCTTGCCTCCGCCAGACGATTTGATGCTTCCAGCGCCTCTGCCAGCGTGAACAGGTATTGAGAGTTGTCGTGCGAATAAACCAGTGCGGTTCGCAATTCGCCGATCGCTTCGGCAGGGCGGTCAGCCTTGAGGGACTCTTGACCTTTTTCGAACCAGGCCGAGCTCAGTTGCTGGCGCCGCTGAACATATAGGCGGTTCAGGCTGAAGGTAAGGGCGAAGAAGACGACGGCCATTACCGACAGCCACACGACATAGATCGGCCGCCGATAGGCACGGATTCGCGCGCGTCCTGCGCGAACGCGCGCAGTCCACCAGGACTGTCGGGGAGTGCTCATTTAATGCTGTTTACAAAATAGCACCTGAGCGAGATTAGGCTCTCGCAGTTCTGCGAAACCGGCGCTATCGAAAGTGCAACATCTGAGGTCCTAATCGAGTGATGAGGGATATCTTAGCTTCGCAAGGCATTTTGGCGCTGCATATTTATTGCACGCCTGGCGTAGCGAACGAGAGGCTGTTTTTTCATCTGGACTGTCTAAAGATTGTCATCCTGGAGCGCTTCTTTGCGCGAAGGATCTCCCGCGATGTATCGGACTTAATTGCCGCCCGTACGGCTCCTCGCCCGGAATCGTCGATCGACAATTTCATTCGACGTGCAATCGTTTCTCGGCCTCCTTCATCGAGTGTTTCCGAACCAGACGTTTGTGTTCCCAACTCTCGCTGAGATCTTGCCATCGCCGGTTCATCGACTCAATCAGCGGAACCTTGCTTCTTGCGAGAGAATCCCTTCAGCTGCTTTTCACGTCCGATGGCGACCGTGTTGTCATAACGCTCGTAGTAAACCAAACGATGGCATCGGTATTTCTTAGAGAAGCCTTCGAATGTACCAGCTTTGTGCTGGCAAACGCGCGTTTGTAGGTCGCTGGTTACTCCGATATAGAGCACGCCGGACAGGCTCGCCATGATGCAGACGGCATAGAGATGTTCGCGCATTTTGGCGCAAGATTTTAGAGCATGGGCCGAATAGCCCTACTGGTAGCGACTAAGTTTGAAACATCGCGAGAGATCCTTCGCGCAAAAGAAGCGCTTCAGGATGACAGGTCTTAAGGGCACTTGGGTGACTCGAGGTTCGACATGATTGAGTACGGAATATCGGCCGTTACCCGAAATTCCAGCCCCACACAGTAGAATTCTCCCAGCCTCGCGACGTAATAAAAACCGCAGCCGGGTGCTGCGGAGGAGAATCTACTGCTGTTCAGGAACCGATGATCCGCAAACCAGTCGTCTTCCGCAAATTCTTTCTCAGCCTCATTCTCATCAGCGTCGTCGCTGCTTCTTCGCGACTGGGAGCAGAAAAGCCCGTCCTCGCGCAGGATCAGGGCTTCGTCGCTCTGCAACAGGAATTGCAGCGTCTGCGCACAACGGCGCGGTTGATGCACACCACCGCACATCCCGACGACGAAGATGGTGGCATGCTTACGCTCGAATCGCGCGGCAAGGGTGCAACCGCGTTACTCTGCACGCTGACGCGCGGCCAAGGCGGACAGAACAAATCTGGCGACGCTTTCTCCGACGAGTTGGGAGTGCTGCGCACGCTGGAACTCCTGGCTGCCGATGAGTACTACGGAGTCGAGCAGCGGTTTACGCGCGTGGCCGACTTCGGATTTTCGAAAACTCCTGAAGAGACATTCGAGAAGTGGGGCGGACATGACATCGCGCTCGGCGATATGGTTCGCGTGATTCGCACATTCCGTCCCGACGTACTTGTGGCGCGCTTCAGCGGAACTCCTCGCGATGGACACGCCCATCACCAAGCGTCATCGATTGTGACTCAGGAGGCATTCAAAGCTGCAGGCGACCCGAACCGCTTTCCTGAACAGATCAAGGAAGGCTTGCTTCCCTGGCAGCCGAAGAAGCTCTACATCGGCCACTTCGGTGCGACGGAAGATTCAAACGTAAAGTTCGACATTGGCACCTACTCGCCTCTGCTCGGAATGTCGTACACGCAATTCGCAGTGGAGGGACTGGCGCACCAGACCTCACAAGGCACAGGCGGGTTCCGCGTGTCTCCCGGACATCGCTACACGTATTACACACGCGTTGATTCCGCTCTCCCAAAACAGGAATTGAAGAGCGAAGAATCGGATTTCTTCGATGGCATCGACACGTCGCTTCCCGGGCTGGCGTCCAGGCTTGGTGCCCACGAAGGCAAAGCCCCATTTCTAAGGCCTGCTCTCGAGCAGATGGCGAAAGACGTGGATCAGGCCACTCAGGCCGCTAAGCCGACCAACCCCTCGGATGCTGGAGCGCCGCTGATTGACGGTCTCAAAGTCACGCGTGATTTGAGCAAGCAAGTCGATGAGTCGCCGCTTACGGCTGCCGAAAAGCTGGAGTTGCTCACAAACCTGCGCACGAAGGAGCAACAGTTTGAACGCGCAGCCGATCTCGCCATGGGCGTTCTGCTTGACGTTTCGGTCGATCCTCCGGAAGGAGGGCAGGGCGGTTTCTTCCGCCTCGAGCAAACGTTTCAGACCGCCGTTCCTGGACAGACATTCACGCTTACCGCACGCTTCTACGATCGTGGAACGCAAGAGGTTGATCCGGAGCAGATCGCGCTCGATATGCCTCAGGGCTTCAAATCAGAGATCGTGAAGAGCGACCTCAAGCCGCTGCACTCCGGCGATATGGCATCGGTGCAGTTTCGCGTGACTGTGCCCGAGAACGCGCAATACACGAAGCCATACTGGGGCCGCAAAAATCCTTACAAAGAGAGCGTGGATACCATCAGCGTGCCTGCCTATGAGACTTTGCCTTTGCCGCCCTGGCCTTTTCAGGCGCACGCGAATTACAAGATCGCGCAGGGTGAAGGCGTCGCTCATGCGGTTGTAATGGCGAAGTTCATCGATCCGCTTACCGGCCAAGGGCAGCACGAGCTTCCGGTTGCACCGGCGCTTTCCGTTGAATTCGACAATCCCTCCGAGCTGGTCCGTATCGATTCGGGAAAGCCCTTTTTGGTTGGCGTGCGCGTGCGCAGTCAGGTCACCTCGGCTGCAAACGCCACACTGCGATTCAGTCCGCCGCAGGGCTGGACTGTTTCGCCTTCCAGCCGTCCGGTGCATCTGGAGCATGAGGGCGACATCGCTGAATTGCAGTTCTCGGTACAGCCCAAACTCGATCGCGAGCAGCACTACGATCTCAACGCAAATGTCGACTATCAAGGTAAGCAGCTCAATGAAGGCTTTGATGTAGTCACGCGCAGCGATCTCGATCGCTTCTACTACTACCACCCCGCAACGCTCGACGTGAGCGCTGTTCGCGTGAACCTGCCACCCGGATTGCGCGTTGGCTACGTAATGGGAGCGGGCGACGAAATTCCTGCGGCGCTCAAGCAGCTGGGCGTTGACGTGCAAGTAATCTATCCGGCGAATCTGGCGAGCATTGATCTGTCCCGTTTCCACACGATCATCATGGGCATTCGTGCTTACGACGTCAGCACCGAAGTGCGGGTAAACAATCCCAGGCTGCTCGATTTCGTTCAGCAGGGCGGAACCCTCATCGTTCAGTACAACTCAAGCACAGGGGCGTTCAACGCCGGACACTATACGCCGTATCCGGTAACCGCCAGCAATGCGCGCGTAAGCGTGGAGGAAGCGCCGGTAGAAATCCTCGATCCGCAAAGTCCCATTTTGAATTATCCCAACAAGATCACAGCGCGTGACTTCGACGCCTGGGTGCAGGAGCGCGGGCTTTACTTCATGAGTAACTGGGACGATCGCTTCCATCCGCTGCTCGCGTGCAACGATCCGGGCGAGCAGCCGCAAAAAGGCGGCCTTCTGGTTGCCCAATATGGGAAAGGGACATACATCTACAGCGGCTACGCCTTCTTCCGGCAGCTTCCCGCGGGTGTACCTGGCGCGATCCGCCTATTCGTGAATTTATTAAGTGCAGGAACCCGAGGTTAACACGAAGGCCACGAGGGTTAAACGAAGTAACACGATGACGAGAAACTCACAAACTCCGGCGCACTTCGTGACCTTCGTCACACCTTGGTGCCCTTCGTGTTAACCCCCGGCACCGAAATGCGTGGACAAGGGCTACTGCGCGGGATTGGGCTGCGCGAGGGCATCTCGCTCAACGTGATCGAGATGATCGGCGTGGGGCCGTTCATCACTATCCCCCTCATCATTCACGCGAGCGGCGGCCCACAGGCCATGCTCGGCTGGATTCTCGGCGCGCTGCTGGCCATGTGCGACGGCATGGTGTGGGCTGAGCTTGGAGCGGCGCTTCCACGCGCCGGCGGATCATACGAGTACCTGAAAGAGATTTATGGGCCGCGCCGGCTGGGCAGATTGCTCTCTTTCTTGTATGTCTGGCAGCTGATGATGAGCGCGCCGCTTTCAGCCGCGTCGGGCTGCGTCGGTATTGCGCAGTATGGTGCGTACATCTTTCCTTCGCTGCAGACGGTGATCGCTTCGCACAGGTTCCAATTCGGCTCCGGACGGCTGGAATCGCTGAGCGCCGAGGTTTCGCTTACTCACGGCACCTTGCTTGCGATCGCCGCGTGTGTGGTGGCCATTATTTTGGCGTTTCGCCGCGTGGACATTGCGGGAAAGATTTCGAACTGGCTGCTGGTTGGAGTGCTCGGCACTATCGCCTGGGTGATCTGGACCGGCATTGCCCACTTCAACTCCGCGCGTGCCTTCGACTTTCCGCCGGGCGCCTTCAATCTGAATCACGGCTTTTTTCTCGGACTCGGCTCCGCGATGCTGATCGCAACTTACGACTACTGGGGCTACTACAACATCTGCTATCTCGGTGCGGAGGTGCGCAATCCCGGCAAAACCATTCCTCGCGCTATCTTGTTCGCCATCGTGATTGTCGCTGCTATTTACGTGGTGATGAACATCAGCATTCTCGGCGTCGTTCCCTGGCGAGACCTCGACCAGTCGGCGGTCACCGAGTCGCGCTTTTACGTGATCTCCACGATGATGCAGCAGGTCTATGGAACGCGCGCTGGGCAGATCGCCGCTGGGCTGATCATCTGGACCGCCTTTGCCTCGGTATTCTCGGTTTTGCTGGGCGTCTCGCGAATCCCTTATGCGGCTGCGATGGATGGAAATTTCTTCTCCGCGTTCGGGACGCTCAACCTGCGCGGGCGCTTTCCCTCGACCGCTCTGCTTTCGATGGGCGCGCTCACTTGCGTGCTGTCGATGTTCCGCTTGGCCGATCTTGTGGCGGCGCTGGTGGTTATTCGAATCATGATGCAATTCGTGCTGCAGGCAATTGGAGTGATCATCTTCCGCCGGACGCAGCCGGAGCACGAACGCCCCTTCCGAATGTGGCTCTATCCCATTCCGGCACTCCTAGCTCTTGCCGGGTTTCTCTACATCTTAATTTCCCGCAAGAACTTCGAGCGCGAAGTGATATTCGCTACTGTTCTGGTTGTGATCGGTACAGCCGCGTATTTGCTGCGCGCGCGCGGCCGTCGTGAGTGGCCGTTCGCGGCTATGGTGCCCGCCCGCTAGTCCCACGGTGGTATGCTTTCCGGTTCTAATTTCATCCCAGGAGATGCACCCGTGAGACTCAAAAACATCGCAGTTGTTGCGACTATCGTTTGTTTGTCATGCGCGCTGAGCGTCGCGCAGTCCAGCGGATCAAGTTCCAGCTCGACGCAGGCATCGACGGCGGCTCCGACTATCGCTTCTATCCTCAACGGTCAGCTCAGAGGTATCGAACGCGAAATTATGGGCGCCGCCGAAGCGGTGCCGGAAGATAAATTTGATTTTTCACCCGGCACGGCGAATATCCCTGGAGATTTCAAAACGCCTAATCCGGTCCGCACCATGAGCGAGCAGTTCAAGCACATCGGCGATGCGTTAGAGGCATACAGTGCAGGAATCATGGGTCAGAAGCCGCCATCGAGCTCCGGCGAGAATGGACCAAAGAACATCAAGACCAAGCAAGAGGTAATCGACTATCTGAAAGGCGCCTTCGCCAAAGCGCACAGCGCCATCGATACCATTACTGCTCAGAATGCGACCGAAGAGATGCCGAGTCCATTCGGCGGCAACAGGAAAGTGACGCGTCTGAATCTCGCGGTGCAGATGGTCGGCCACAGCAACAATCATTACGGGCAGATCATTGAATATCTCCGCATGAACGGAATCGTGCCTCCCGAGAGCCAGCCGCGGAAGTAAACAGCTCATGGCTTGATTTGTAGCACTGCAAGTCGAAGCGGATCTAAGATCCGCTTCGATGGTTGACTATTAAGGAAGAACTTGCGGCGGTGACAGCTCACATGCACCTGCCGCTCGATTTACAGCTAACTCTGGTCTTCCGCGCCCGTCTGAATTAGGGAACATTTGTGGACGCCTCTGCGTAAAATCGCAGTAGCATTGCTCAGGTCTATTCCTTCCAGCTCGACACACTGAATCTGAGGTCAAGATGTTGGAATTGAGCCGAAAAGCGGCAGGAATCGCGCCATCGGAAATCCGCATCATGTCGGTCGAGTGCGAACGGGCTCGCGGCATCAATCTGGCGCAGGGGATCTGCGATACGGAAGTTCCCGAGCCGGTACAGCGGGCTGCCATAAATGCCATCCGCTCGCGTCAGAATTCGTACACGCGCCTCGACGGCGTGCCCGATCTTCGGCGCGCGATTGCTCGCAAAATGCGCGATTACAACGGTGTTAACGCCGATCCGGAGCGGGAAATTGTGGTAACGGCAGGTTCCACTGGGGCCTTCTACTCTGCATGCCTGGCGCTGCTCAATCCCGGTGACGAGGTCGTAGTCTTCGAACCCTACTATGGCTATCACGTAAATACGCTGCGCGCGCTCGATTGCGTGCCGGTCTCTGTGACCATGCATCCACCGCGCTGGATCTTCAGCCGCGAACAATGCGAGCAGGCGATTACGGCGAAGACGCGCGCCATCATTCTCAATAGCCCGGGCAATCCCTCAGGCAAGGTATTCACGCGCGACGAGCTGGAGTTTATAGCCGATCTGGCGATTCGCCACGATCTATTCGTCATCACCGACGAGATCTACGAATATTTTCTCTACGACGATAACGAGCACCTGAGTCCGGCTTCTCTGCCCGGAATGGCCGATCGCACAATTACCATTTCGGGATTCTCGAAGACCTACAGCATCACTGGCTGGCGTATCGGATACGCCGTCTGTGATGCGCGCTGGGCGCACTCGATCGGGTATTTCCACGATCTCGCTTACATCTGCGCCCCGTCGCCCTTTCAGCATGGAGTTGCTGCAGGTTTGGAAGAGTTAGCGTCAGATTTCTACTCCGGCCTGGCCGACGAATACCGCGCGAAACGTGATTTGCTCTGCACCACTCTGGAACAGGTGGGACTTTCGCCATCCTGGCCGCAAGGCTCCTACTACGTGCTGGCAGATGTTTCAGCATTGCCCGGCAGTAACAGCAAAGAAAAAGCCATGCATCTTCTCGCCAGCACCGGCGTGGCCGCCGTTCCGGGCGAAGCCTTCTTCAGTGAGGGTGGCAAGAACCTGCTGCGATTCTGTTTCGCCAAGACGGATGCTGATCTGGAAGAAGCTTGCCGCAGGCTCAGTCGAATGTCTGTCGCTGCGGCGTCGCACTGAGCGCGTCATGGCGATGCGAAGGCACTTGCCTGCGTTTTGATTGGGTCACAGAGAGACTGAAGCACATAGCGTTACGAGGAAGGCAATAGGCTGTGTTGCCTTAGGCTGCTGAGAACGGCTGATGGCCAATCATGGTCGATGGCGCCGTCCCACCCTTCAGCAGCGCGGGCGGATTAGCATATTGCTCGTATGCGTCGCGCTCCGCAGCCCAGGCGCGAAACGTGGGAAGCATTTTGAGGCCTGCTTCGTAGCCGATTTGCACGATCCCGAGCGCCTTCTGGAAGTCGTCAAATGCATACGCACTTACGTCTGGTTCGATCAGCAGGTCCGCGTAACCTTGCCACAAGCAATTCATGTTGGCCTGCGCGATTGAGAAGCACTGGCCGACGACTTCCAGCACATGGCGTGGGCTCTTCTGTACCCAATGTGCGCTGAAGAAGATTGCCGCCACGCGATCGGCGCCCATATCCTTTAGCGGCTTGGCTGGCACAGCGTGGCCGAGCAAGCCATCCACCATGAGTCGGCCGCGCACACTTACCGGAAGAAAAACGCCGGGATAGGCGCAGCTTGCGCGTACAGGATCGATCAGGTCTCCTTGCGTAAAGACGACAGGCTCGCCGGTCAGGAAGTCGGTTGCCGTGACGGCGAGCGGAATGCGTAGTTCTTCGAAGCTCTTAACTTTCAGGATGCGGTGCAGAAAGCCGGTCATGCGGTCGTTGGTACAGAGCCCAAAGCGGGAAATGGTGTAGCGGGCGAAGTCCTTGAAGCGAACGATGGCAGCAATCTCCTCGAGTTCTTTCGCCGAAACCCCGCTGCAATAAGCCGCGCCAATGACTGCGCCGACGCTGGTTCCAGCGATGAAGTCGGGAAGAATCCCGTTTTCTTCCAATGCTTTGAGGATGCCCACATGGGCGAGTCCGCGGGCGAATCCGCCGCCGAGGGCGAGTCCGATGCGACAGGGTTTAGGAGCGTCAATACGGGGTTGATGCGCGCTCTTTACTTCACGTGCCAGAGCTCGCACGGACTTGTGCAGGCCGTCTAAGAGTCTCACTGGGCACCTCGCCCAAAAGCCAGCCATGCCGCCTCGGGCTGCGGTTTAAGGCCAGCACTATTCGCTAGATACGATGCTCAGGTGTCACAAACAAGATGCAGCTCTGATGCAGTTTTCGGTGTTATTCGGAAGGCAACCCAGGGTCCACAGGCCGCTCCCACACCTGCCGGGGTGGCACCTGCTCGTCTACAATTTCGGTATGAAGTATGTTTTCCGTGTGGCTTTGGTCGCCGTAGTGGCTCTCCGAGCCCCATCTATGTTGGCCCAGCAACCTACAAGCCCATCACAAGGTCAGCAGCAGACCCACGCCTCTGATCCCTTGCCACGGTCTGATTCCGATCAGTCCACCGAGGCGCCGCCTCTATCCCCAAATGAGAGTTCGAGCAAGCAGACGCAGATCGATCTTTCTCCGCCGGCTGACGATGCCGCAAAGCATCCGAACAGCGACATTCCCGATGTCAGCGAGATGCACACATGGAATCCGCATAAGGCGCAGAAAGACATCGAGGTGGGTGAGTTTTATCTGAAGCGGAAGAACTATCGGGCGGCCGAGGATCGCTTCCGCGAGGCGCTGGAATATAAACCAGGAGACGCGATCGCGACCTATCGCCTGGCCGAGGCTCTGGATGGGCTAGGCCAATATCCCGAGGCGATCAAGAATTATCAGGAGTATCTGAAGATTCCGTCGAACGAAAAGTTTGCTCCAGATGCGAAGAAAGCATTGGCACGCCTGGAGAAGAAGGAATCAGCTGAGAAGAGGTAGGGGCATTTCGTGGTTTGGTGATTTCGCGATTTTCGTGATTGAGAATTCGCGAAATCACCAATCGGGAAAATCGCTCAGTTATTTCTCCACTCGCACAAAGTCGTTAGTGGTCGCATTTACTACGATGCTCAGATCCGGCTCGTTCGAGTTCTTGCCGTAGTTCACGTGCCAGATCAGCATCTGGCGGCGCGGCTCCCAATTCAAGCTGAAGTTCACCGGCATATCCGGATCTTTCTTTAACAGGGCTGCGCCGCCATGTTTCTGCGCAGTTTCAAGTGCTTTGTCGGAATCGATCTTCAGGTACACGAGATCAAATGGAGCCGTGGAACTGTTATTGGGGCTGAAGCTGTCTTCGCTGCCGGGACTGATGCCGGGGCTGGGCGCGTCTGGGCCGGTCAATCCCGACCACATATATGTCTTCATTGTCTGACGCGAGCGTGAGCCGAAGATTCCGCGCCATACGGCAGACCTCCCATCATGGCCGAGCGGAGCATCGGGGTTCCCGCCGGCGTTCTTGTAATTCTGCGACTGGATGCTGATGGGCTGCGTGTCAGGAGCCCAGCCGCGCGAGGTCGTATAAAGACGCTGCAGAGCCACGCGCCCGGTTTCGGCTTCGGTGGGCTTCGGTGCGGGCTTCTCCACCGGTGCGCTGCTGCCCGATGGAGACGACGAGCAGGCACACAGCATGGCTGTCAGGCCGATGGTCAAGAGAATCTTGCCAGTCATGGACGGTACTATACCTGCTCCTCCCAATTCGCCAAGGCACTCAAGTAACGGTTGGTATCAAGATTGCAAATCCGCCGTATCAGTCTTGCACGGTGCTGAAGTTTCTATTTGCGCTCACTATAGATGTTGATGCCGATTCCGGTCTATAAAACAGGCGACGTTTGTAGCTGTATTTTTCTAAATGAACTGCGGCCAGCTGCGCAGAGAGGATTGACTGCGATGCCGTATAGTTGATATATGGCCCGAGGGTTCGAGAGTAAGTCAGTGGAGGAGCAGCAGGCAGAAGCAAAACGCGAGTCAAGTTCAGGACAAAAGCTCAATCCAGAGCAGGCAGAACGCCGTAGAAAGCGCGATGGATTGGTACTCTCGCGCAAGAACGTGCAACAACGACTCGAATCGGTCTCCAATGCCGCACATCGCCAGATGCTGGAAGGCGCTCTAGCCGAAATCGATCGACAAATTGCGGAGCTGGGGCCTTGATTTTGTTCAACCCTCAAACAGCCGAAATTTCCGTTGAAACCAACTTAAAACTAGAGGCATTCCGGAAGAAAGGCGTGAACCACACTCACGCCTCACATTTGTGCATCCTTGCTCGTCGGGGCAGTGGCTGGAAAGCTAGCCGCTAGTAGCTAGCGGCCAGCAGCTTGTTTATCGATGCTTAATGAACGCGCCGGTGTGCAGCTCCGCAATTGCCTGCCGCAGCTGCTCTTGCGTGTTCATCACAATCGGGCCGTACCAGGCCACCGGTTCTTCGATTGGCTTACCGGAAACCAATAGGAACCGGATTCCCTCCGGTCCGGCCTGAACGCTGATCTCGTCGCCACGGTCGAAAAGCACAAGCGAGTGATTGCTCACATCGTACTTCGCCGGAGCATTTGGATCATGCGCCTGCTCGGTCAACACCGCGCGTGGATCGGAGGCATCGCGGAACGTGCCTGAGCCCGCGAAGACGTAGGCAAAGGCATTGCGCGTGGTCTCCACTTTCAGACGCCTGCGCTGATTCGGGGGCACGGAGATATCGATGTAGTTCGGGTCGGCAGCCACTCCTTCGACCGGGCCTTTCTTGCCCCAGAACTCGCCGCAGATTACACGAACCTTGGTGCCGTCATCTTCGGTGACCTCGGGAATCGCGCTCGAAGGAATGTCCTGGTAGCGCGGATCGGTCATCTTCAGCGATGAAGGCAGGTTCGCCCAGAGCTGGAAGCCGTGCATGCGTCCGCGGTCGTCGCCCTTGGGCATCTCCTGATGGAGGATGCCGCTGCCTGCAGTCATCCATTGCACGTCGCCGGCGGTCATCTTGCCCTTGTTGCCGAGGCTATCGCCGTGCTCCACCGAGCCAGCCAGAACGTACGTGATGGTCTCGATCCCGCGATGCGGATGCCACGGGAACCCTGCCAGATAGTCTTCTGGATTCTCGTTGCGGAAGTCGTCGAGCAGCAGGAAGGGATCGAACTTGCTGGTTTGCCCGAAACCAAAGGCGCGTTGGAGCTTAACCCCGGCACCCTCGATGGTGGCCTTGGTTTGAATGATGTCTTTGACTGGACGGAGCGACATGGCTTGCCTCCTTCTCTGACGCTGGACAGGTTAGCGAATCAGGTATTTGATGCTTGAGACAGATATTCGTTGCAACGAGTATTTTCGCGACTAGTCACAGTAACCCGTAGAGCCTGTTGATACTGTCATCCCTTCGACCGCCGCGACCAGGCTTCGAGCCTACATAGGTTGGTGTTGCGGTCGAGGGGATCTGCTGTTCGTCGTACCGAATGAGAAGCAGGTCCCCCGCTCCGCAAAGCAAATCCTTGATTCGGAAACACTGTCGCGGCGGAGCGAGGGATGACAGTGTCTGGAGTGAAAGATGCATGTGAATCCTCGCCAGCCGTTGATTCATATCCTGAAACACTCATTTCGAGATATGCAAGATTCGTTCTCTGCAGCTATCGTATTGGGGCGCATCGTATGAGCCCGCAACTGACTAATTCGCCAGGAAGCAAAGTTCGATGAACCAGCACGCTGCTCTAACCGAACGACGCTTCCTCGTTCCTTTCGTTCTGATTACGACGCTCTTCTTTCTATGGGCATTTGGCGTCAATCTGAACGACATCCTGATCCCCCGCTTCCGAACCGCTTTCGCGCTCAATGATTTTCAGTCTTCCTTTATTCAGGTAGCTTTCTTCGGCGGATATTTCCTGGCCGCATTTCCTGCTGGGAAGCTGATGGAACGCATTGGATACAAGCGCGGAATTCTTGTAGGTCTTTTCCTGTGCGCGTCCGGAGCGCTGCTGTTTCTTCCCGCTTCTTCAGTACGAGTCTATGGCTTCTTTCTTTTCGCGCTCTTCGTGATGGCGTGCGGCCAGAGCTTCCTGGAAGTGGCTTCGAATCCCTACGTCACCATTTTGGGACCGGCGCAAAGCTCGGAGCGGCGGCTAAATTTTGCGCAATCGTTCAATGCCGTTGGCGCAGTGCTGTCGCCGCTGATCGGTCGATCGTGGATCCTTACTGGCATCGAATACACGCCGACGCAGCTTGCTGTGATGAGCGCGGCGCAAGTACAGGCGTACCGCGCCGAGCAGGCCGGCAGCGTGAAAGTTCCTTATCTGGTGATCGCAGGAATTTTTGTCGTTGTCGCGGCGGCCATTTACTTCACGCACCTGCCGGATGTGGTCGACGAAAATGCTGCGAGCAATTCGAGCGCGGAACCAGCGAGTGGATCGGTATTCGCACATCCGCATTTGATTAAAGGCGTACTGGCGCAGTTCTTCTACGTTGGCGCGCAGGTCGGGGTCGCGAGCTTCGTGATTCGCTTTGCGCAGCACACCGTTCCAGGAATGACGCAGCGCGTCGCCGCCTATTACCTACTCGGACACCAGATTGGATTTATGATCGGGCGCTTCGCGGGTTCGGCGTTGATGAAGATTGTCGCTCCTGCTCGACTGCTGTCGATCTTCGCAATTGGATGCCTTGTTTCTGTGACTGTGGCGCTGATGGCCGCCGGCATCGTCCCAGTTTGGGCCGTGGTGCTCATTGGATTTTTCCACTCGATCATGTTTCCAACGATCTTCGCGCTCGGCATCAAGAACCTCGGTCCACTTACGAAGCGGGGTTCGTCGATGATGGTGATGGCGATCATCGGCGGCGCGATTTTCCCGCCGATCATGGGGCGCATCTCCGATGCGAGCAACATCCAGACCGCGTTTCTCGTGCCGCTGATCTGTTACGTATACGTCCTGTACTTCGCTCTTTCTGGCTACAAGATTTCCGGCGAGCCAGTTGAAGCAGCTGAAGTGGCAACAGTGAGGGCTTAAGACACATGATGCGCCGCTATTGCCTTGCTCTCGATCTGAAAGACGATCCGCAGCTCATCGCTGAGTACAAGCGCTACCACAAGAAAATCTGGCCGGAGATCACGAAGAGCATCAAGGACTCGGGAATCGACGACCTTGAAATCTACCTCCTCGGCACTCGGCTGTTCATGATCATGGAAGTGAACGCGAAGTTCTCGTTTGCAGCCAAAGCGGACGCAGATCGCAGCAATCCCAAGGTGCAGGAATGGGAAGAGCTGATGTGGAAGTTCCAGAAACCGCTGCCGCAGGCAAAGCCCGGCGAGAAGTGGATTTTGATGGAGCGGATTTTCAAGCTGGAGAGTTGATAACACCTTCATACACGAAAGGACCCACTCATGATCGACACACGAATCTCACGCCGTACTTGGTTGAAAGGAGCAGGCGCGTCGCTAGTTACGGCGGCGGCGATGCGCGGCCAGACTGCGCCAATACCGCAGACTACGCCGGCAACTCAGACCGGAGAAGAGCAACAGCAGACTCCGGTAGGCGAGCCCCCGGCGATTGCCGCCAACCGCGAGCAGCGCATGCAGTGGTGGCATGCAGCCAAGTTCGGCATGTTCATTCATTGGGGGCTGTACAGCGTGCATGGCCGACACGAGTGGGCGATGGAGGACGAGGCGATTCCTATCGAGGAGTACATGCAGTTCGCCAAGCAGTTCAAGCCAAAGCCCAATGCGCCGCGGGATTTTGCGCGGCTCGCGAAGGCTGCCGGACAGAAATACATGGTGATGACCACCAAGCATCACGAAGGATTCTGCAATTTCGATACGAAGCTGACGAATTACTGCGCGACCAAGCAAGGCCCAGGGCGCGACCTGGTACGCGAGTACGTGGAAGCCGCTCGGGCAGAAGGATTGCGCGTCGGCTTCTACTACTCGCTAATGGACTGGCATCATCCTGACGGCGCTCGCTGCGCCACGGACGAAGCCGCACGGCGTCGCTTCGTCGATTACACGCATGGTCTGATCCGCGACTTGATGACCAACTACGGAAAGATCGACGTGCTCTGGTATGACGTCGCATGGCCCCTGGATCGCGAAGGCTGGGAATCGGAAAAGATGAACGAGATGGTCTTCCAGCTTCAGCCGGAGATCATTGTGAATAATCGCAACAAGCTACAAGGCGACTTTTCGACTCCGGAGCAGCACATCACCGCCGAGAAAGGCGGACGCGCGTGGGAGTCATGCATGACGCTGAACGACAGTTGGGGATATCAGCGCGCGGATAACAACTGGAAGAGCGCCAAGACCGTCGTGCGCAACCTGATCCAATGCGCGCGAGATGGCGGCAATTACTTGTTGAATATTGGTCCACGCGGTGACGGTTCGATTCCGGAAGAGTCGGTGCGCATCCTCGAGGAAGTCGGGCAGTGGATGAGTAAGAATGGCGAGACGATTTACAAATCCGATCTCTGCCAGCCGCGCCGCTCCAATTACGCCAGCTTTACCCGAATCGGGAATACATTGTTCATGCATGTTCACTACTGGCCGGGCGGCGATGTGGAAATGGGTGGCCTGATGACGAAAGCCAAATCAGCCCGGATGTATGCGACCAAGCAGAAGCTGGACTTCAAGCAGGATCCCTACCAGCTCAAAATCTACAATCTGCCGCAGCAAGCGCCCGATCAGCCGGTCACAACTATTGCCATCGAATGTGAAGCCGAGCCGACGCAGGACAACATCTTCGTGCGGAAGGAGAAGCCGCGGGACGGCGTGTAGCGCTGGCTTCCTTTTCGCAATCCAAACCTCTAACAATTGTCATCCCTCGCGCCGCGGCGATGTCCCATCTGCATGAAACAATTTCGTCTTGCGGCGCGGGGGATCTGTTGTTTGGAAGCTCGCAAAAACCAGGTCCCCCGCTCCGCAAACCCAATTTGCCGAACTGGGAAATGCGTTGCCGCGGAGCGAGGGATGACAACTGCTGGCACAGGGAAGATGTTGGTTATCTCTCAGGGGCGCTCTTCTCGATCACCCATCTTCATCAGAACCACTTCTCCCCTATGATTCACGAAAACATCCGCCGAGAGCGGGGTTCGACGCGGATTCTGTTCCCCGAAGTTGATCGGCGAGTAGTCGAAGCGCAGGTCGCGGAAGTGAACGTCGTAATCCTGGTCCGGCGCTGAGGGCGGCTCGGTATCGACCAACGGAAATCTCGACCAATCCAGATATACGCGACCTAGACGCGATTTTTTTGCTGACAGAGTGATGGCAGTCTCGGCTGGCTTGTAAAGCACCATCATGGGACGATTTTGCAGATCGAGGCTGCTCGCGCGCAAATCGACCGGAATCTTGGCATAAAAGCTTTGCGTCTGGACGATTCCTTCCCAAACAAATGGATTAAGGGGATACGGCATGGCTGCAGCCTTGATCACGACTTCTCCGCGATAGTCTGTGGAATTGAGCAGAGTGACAACTTTGCGGTGCTCGTAATCGCGAATCCACCACATCGCCAACACGGCTACGAGCGCGCACACCGCGCACCAGCGTCCGCGAAACTTCTCTTTGCGGGCTCCGATCTCGCCACCAACGAGACTGAATATTGAAGGCAGCACCAGGCCAAGGAAGAGCGCGAGCAGGAGGATGGGCTCGATGATGAAGATGATGTCCCACGAGTACCATCGCCAGCTAAAGGGCAAAAAGGGGCGCACGCCGTAGTTGTTGGTGAAGTCGAGCAGAATGTGGCTGAGTGTCGCCAGAATCCCAAAAAGGAACAGCAAACCCCAACGAGGTGCAAGCGGCGGAGCCTTGCCGCGACGCTTTCGCCAAACATGAACGCCATAGACGATGGCGAGCACGATGGCCGAATCAAGCGGCGCGCCGATGAAGCTGTGTGTAAGTCCGCGGTGATGAGCAAGTTCCTCGACTGGACCTTTGATGCCCCACAGCATGTCTATGTCGGGAAATTCGGCAGCCAGCGTCATCATCAACGTGGCGTAGCCGGTGGTGCGGTTGAATCCTGCGCGTCCGATACATGCGCCGGTGAGGAAGTGGGTGACGGGTTCCATTCGGCGTCGTGCTGCGGCTCTCTCCAGATGCGCGCTGGCTTGCCTTGCCTGCGGCGATGAAAGTCTGAGTGTAACGGAGACGTGCCGGGAACGGGAACGGTGGCTACTCGTGGTAAACGGTCACCACTGCAATCGCGATTGCGACCACCACGATGGCTATGACAGGCACCGCGATTGCGATGGGATCAAGATGCGCATGCAGCGGCTGATTCCAGATTAGATGCCGCTCACTGCGGAGGATCAAACTCGCATCGCTTGGATGTTCGATCTGCCAGGGGGGAAACAGTAGAAAGAAGGCCGCACCGAGGACGGTTAGAACAACCGTCGATAGTAATTGCCAGCTGCGACGCCTCATGCCAAAAGTATGGAGCGTTGGGGAGAATCGCTCGATACGACTTTGGTGGGAAGCCTCCTGTGCTTGACGGAAAGGCGTACACTGTTCGGTTTCAAATCATCACCACTGAGGTTGGGATGAAATTTCGTTTACTCATTTTCATTACATGTCTGTGCGCTGGAGCTCATCTGACAGCGCAAACTAATAACAGCTCGAAAACCTCGTCGGAGGAGATTCCTGAGATTCACGGCTTCGATATGTCGGCAATGGATCGCAGCGTGAATCCGTGCGACGACTTCTACCAGTTCGTCTGCGGAAATTGGATCAAGAACAACGCCATTCCTCCCGACCAGGGGCGCTGGGGACGCTTCAACCAACTCGCCGAGCGCAATCGTCTGATCGCCAAACGCATTCTGGAAAAGGCGTCCGTCGATGATCCCAAACGCGATGCAGTACACCAGAAGATCGGCGACTACTACGCTTCCTGCATGGACGAGAAAGCGATCAATGACAAAGGCATCAAGCCGCTCCAGACGGAGATCGACCGGATCGAGGCAATGAGTGACAAAGACAGCGCTCTCGCCGAACTGGCCCACCTGCATGAACTTGGTGTGCGCGGCGCAGCTTTCTTCTTTACATCGAACCCTGACATGCACGATGCCAACAGCGTCATCGCGTACGTCGATCAAGGGGGGCTGGGCCTTCCCGATCGCGACGATTACCTCAAAGATGACGCGAGCTCGAAAGAGAAGCGCGATAAGTACGAGAAGCACGTTGCGAACATGTTCAAGCTCGCCGGCGACAGCGATCCCGAGGGCGATGCGCGCCAGGTGATGGACCTTGAGACCAAGCTGGCGCAGGCTTCGATGGATCGTATCGAACGCCGCAAACCGGAGAACCGCGATCACAAAATGACGGTGGCGCAGTTCGCGGCGCTTGCTCCTGACATCGGATTCGAGCAATTTGTGAAGGGGACAACAGCACCGGCGTTCGATTCGCTCAATGTTGCTAATCCGGAGTTTTTCAAGCAACTGAATGAGCTTGCGAACACGGTCCCAATAGAGGAATGGAAGGCATATTTCAAGTGGCATTTGCTGCACGAGTTTGCCGGAGTTCTTTCCGATCCGTTCGTCGAAGAGAACTTCGATTTCTACGGCAAATATCTGGGCGGCGCCCGAGAACTTGAAGCGCGTTGGAAGCGCTGCGAACGTCTTACCGACCAGCAACTCGGCGAGGCGCTGGGCCAACCCTATGTCGCTGAGGAATTCACGCCTGCTGATAAGGCCCGCATGCTGAAAATGGTCGATGAGATCGAAACTGCGTTGAAGCAGGACATCGAGAGTCTCGACTGGATGACTCCGGAAACCAAGAAGGCAGCCCTGGCGAAGCTGGCCGATATCCGCAACAAGATCGGATATCCGAGCAAGTGGCGCGATTACTCCAAAGTCAACATTGTCCGCGGAGATTTTCTCGGCAACGTCGAACGCGCCAATACGTTCGAAGTGAATCGTCAGCTTGCGAAGATCGGCAAGCCGCTCGACCGCACTGAATTTGGAATGACTCCGCCTACCGTTAACGCTTACTATAGCCCGCCGTTCAACGACATTAACTTCCCCGCGGGAATTTTGCAGCCTCCATTCTTTGATAAGACGGCGGACGACGCTGTGAACCTTGGTGGCATCGGCGCGGTGATCGGCCACGAGCTGACCCACGGCTTCGATGATCAGGGACGCAAGTACGACGGCGAAGGCAATCTGCGCGATTGGTGGACGCCCGTCGATGCGCGTGCGTTCGAAGAGCGCGTCTCATGTATTGCAGACGAGTATTCGGGCTTCGAACCGCTGCCCGGTCTGCATATTCGCGGCAGGCTTACGCTGGGCGAAAACACTGCCGACAACGGCGGCGTCCGCGTGGCCATGCGCGCGCTGCACAACGTGGAAGCCGAACAGGCCAAGTCGGCAAAAGGTGGCGCGCAGCGGGTCAACACGAAGGCGATTAACGGCTTCACTCCGGAGCAGCGCCTGTTCATCGGTTACGGCCAGATCTGGTGCGAGAACCAGACCGAAGCCGCGCTTCGCCAGCAAGTCCAAACTAATCCGCACTCGCCCGGACGCTTCCGCGTGATCGGCGTAGTGCAGAACAGCGACGACTTTGCGAAAGCGTTCAGTTGCAAGCCAGGTCAGAAGATGGTCAGTGAGAAGGCTTGCCGCGTCTGGTGAGTCACTACATTTCCAATCAACCTGCCCGGCCTTGCGCCGGGCTTTTGTTTTCGGCCCTTTTTACTGGCGGCATTGTTCGTGTGCGATACTTCTGCGCACCAATGAACTCCAAATCACGCAGCATTGTCGTGCTTCTGGTCACCTTGCTATGCAGCGCTTTTTGCACCGGCAAGGACGGACGCACTTCGAAATACCTTCTTTATGTCGGCGCCTACACTGACAAAGGCGCGAAAGGCATTTACGTGTATCGCTATGATCCCGCATCTGGGAAGCTGAGCGATTCTCAAGTTGCCGCTGACACCGTTAATCCGTCATTCGTCACCATCGATGACAAGAAGCGATTGCTTTATGCTGTCAACGAAATCCAGAAGTACCAAAATGAATCCAGCGGCGGCGTGAGCGCATTTTCCATCCAGCCAGACGGACAGCTGCATTTTCTGAACGAGGTCGCTTCCGGCGGTGCTGACCCCTGTTACGTATCGCTCGACGCGACGGGTAAGTATGTGCTGGTGGCGAACTATACGGGAGGCAGCATTTCTGTGTTTCCGATCCAGCAGGATGGGAGCCTCGCAGCCGCGACTGCATTCATTCAGCACAAAGGCTCAGGCCCAAATCGGGAGCGCCAGGAAGCAGCGCATGCACACTGGATTGAGACCTCTCCCGACAACCGTTTCGCCATTTCTGCCGATTTGGGAATGGACGAACTGCTCGTTTATCGCTTCGATGCATCTACAGGCAAGCTCAGCGCCAATGATCCGCCATTTGCGAAAGCTGAACCAGGCGCTGGTCCGCGACATCTGGCGTTTGCCCCGAGCGGCAAGTTCGCCTACGTGGTTAACGAGCTGCAGTCCACCGTTTCCGTGTTCTCTTACGATGCTGAGAACGGCATCTTGCATCCGCTGCAGACAATTTCCGCTCTGCCCAAAGAATTCTCCGGCGAGAATACTGCGGCGGAAATCGCTGTGCATCCAAACGGACGCTTTCTGTTTGCCTCAAATCGCGGTCATGACAGCATCGCAGTTTTCTCGATCGACAAAGCCAAAGGCACGCTGCGACTGATTGACAACTTCTCTGTCAAAGGAAGAACGCCGCGTAGCTTCGTGATCGATCCTAGCGGCTCGCGTTTGCTCGTCGCGAACCAGGACACCGGCAACATCGTTGTCTTTCGGATCAATCGCAGTACGGGTCGGCTCACCGCAACCGGGCAAGAGATGAAGGTACCCGCGCCGGTCTGCCTGAAGTTCCTCGCAGTACAGAACCGCCGCCAATAGGCGGTGCGACCGGCGCGTGTTGCGGCGGCGCTTCCAGCGCTACTCGAAACTCATCGCACCGGGGCGGGCCCTTTGGCGCCCAGCCCCGCCAACCGGCTACCGTCGGCGGTTCTGAGCGCGGAGCGCCACCCCTGCAGCGTTGTACCCGCACATGCCATGCACCCCGCCCATGGGCGGCGTGGAGGCCGAGCAAATGTAGATGCCCTTTGCCGGAGTCGTGTAGTACCGCCAAGTAGGACGGAGAATGAGTTGCCGCCAATCGGCAAGACCACCGTTGATATCCCCTCCGACGAGGTTCGCGTTCATGCTCTCGAGATCGGCCGGTTTGAAGACTCGGCGCGCCAGCACGCAATCGCGAAAGCCGGGAGCGAAGCGTTCGATCTGAGCCTCGAGGCGCGGCAGCATGTCAAAGGTTGAGCCGTTCGGCACATGACAATAAGCCCACGCAATGTGCTTGCCCTCCGGTGCGCGGGTTGAATCGAAGAGCGTGGGCTGAGCCAGCAAGACGAAGGGACGCTCTGCGTG
>Ga0070741_10005198_pt1 | contig 29209 bp, 26 predicted proteins | sample Coa_R1_4_FD_66440 | JGI IMG/M metagenome (GOLD analysis project Ga0070741, IMG submission 66440) | Surface soil microbial communities from Centralia Pennsylvania, which are recovering from an underground coalmine fire - Coalmine... | ecosystem: Environmental > Terrestrial > Soil > Unclassified ... | reverse complement strand
CGCTGCACGAAGGCACGGAAGTCGTCGGGATCACCGAAGCGCGACGTCGGCGCGAAATACCCGGTGACCTGGTATCCCCACGATCCGGAGAACGGGTGCTCCATCACCGGCAGCAGCTCGACGTGCGTGAAGCCGAGGTCGGATACGTAGTCGGCGAGCTCGTCCGCAAGCTCACGGTACGTCAGCGGACGATTGTCCTCGAGCGTGTTCCGGCGCCACGAGCCGAGGTGCACTTCGTAGATCGACATCGGCTCGCGCAGCGGCTGGGATGCACTGCGCCGCTCGATCCACGCGCCGTCGCGCCACTCGTGCCGCGAACGGAAGACCCGCGATGCGTTTCCCGGCGGGACCTCGGCCCAGAACGCCACGGGGTCGGCCTTCAGCCGAAGCCGTCCCTCCTGCGTCCGGATCTCGAACTTGTAGTTCGCCCCCGGCTCGACGTCGGGGATGAAGAGCTCCCAGATGCCCGACGAGCCGAGCGAGCGCATGCGGTGCAGGCGTCCGTCCCAGGAGTTGAAGTCCCCGACGACGGAGACCGAGCGGGCGTTGGGCGCCCAGACGGCGAAAGCGGTGCCCGCCACGCCGTCGATGTCGCGGACGTGCGCACCGAGCTTCTCGTAGAGCTGCTCGTGCCGGCCCTCGAGCGCGAGATGGAGGTCGACCTCGCCCAGCGTCGGCAAGAAGGAATAGGGGTCGCGCAGCGTATACGTATCGCCGTTCGGATACTCCACCTCGAGCTCGTACGCGAGCGGCAGCCGCGCCTTCGGAAGCATCGCCTCCCACAGCCCTGCCGGATCCTTCAGCGCGGCCTCGACACCGGCGGGCTGTACCCGCACCGCCTGCGCCTCCGGCCGGTAGGCGCGGACGACGACGCCGCCGTCGGCCTCGTGCGCACCTAGGATCGCGTGCGGGTCGGCTCCGAGCTCGATCACGCGCGTCCCTCGACGGCGTCGCGTCGCGGCCGTTGCGAGCTCGGTCTCATGCCGGGGTGGTCGTCTCCTCGAGGAGGCGCTGGATGCCGCGGACCGGGATGCCGACCCAGTCGGGCCGGTTGTTGAGCTCGTACTGGAGCTCGTAGACGGCCTTCTCCAGCTCGAACACCGCGAGCAGCCGATCCATCGAGGCTTGGCCCGACGGCAGCAGCGCCGGGTCGACGGTCTCGAGGTAGCCCTCGAGGAAGCGCGAGCGCGCATGCTCCTCCCAGTCCTCCGGCGGCTCCGTGTCGCGTAGGAGCGAGACCGCGCTCGCCGCATACGCGAACGAGCGCAGCATCCCGGCGACGTCGCGGAGCACGGAGCGCTTGCGCCGCCGCTCGGTGAGCGACCGCGCCGGCTCGCCCTCGAAGTCGAGGATGACCCAGTCGCCGTCCGCCCACATGGTCTGGCCGAGGTGGTAGTCGCCGTGCGTCCGAATGAAATGCCCGGCGGCGCCTGCGTACGTCATCTGCCGGAGCAGGTCGCGCACCTCCTCGCCGCGGCCTGCGATCGGCGCGACCAACTCGTCGTCGGAGAGATCGAGGAACACCCTCGCGATCTCCTCGTCCACGGTCGCGGTGAGCAGGCCGAGCGCTTCGACGCTCGGCGTCTCGGGGCAGAACGCGGGATCGTTCGCGTCGGATGCGAGCACGCGGTGCATCTCGCCGGTGACCTCGCCGAGGCGGTGGAGGCGGCCGAGGAAGCGCTCCGGTTCCTCGGCCAGCTCGTCGAGAGCGAGCTCCCAGCCGTCGAGGCCGCTGCGCACGTACTCCTGCAGGATCCCGAGAGTCGCCGACAGCGGGCCGCCCGAATACTGATACCAGCCCCCGAGGGCGGCGATGTTCGCGAAGCCGTGCTCGGTGAGGAAGCGCAGCATCTCGAGCTCGGGATTGACTCCGGGCTCGAGTCGCCGGAAGACCTTGAGGATGAGCTCGTCGTCGAAGACGATCGACGTGTTCGACTGCTCCGTGCCGACGTCGCGCGCGTCGATCAGCTCGCGGCCGAGACCGGCGAAGCCGGCAAGGGGGCGCAGCTCGACGATGCCGTCCTCGCCTTGGAGCGTCAGGCCGGAGCGCATCGCGCTGACGAGCTCGCGCGCGACACCGAAGATCTCCTCCTCCGGACAGAGCAGCTGGTAGACGTCGTGCGCACCCGTGTCGTAGCGGAGCTCGGCGAGCGCGATCGAGTACTGCGGCTCCGCCGTGCGCAGCCCGACCGCGTCGAGCACGTCCGCATGCCCGACCTGCCGCGATTTCGCCCCGTACCACCGTTGTCGCGTGACGTGCTCGATGAGCTGAGACTCGTCCCAGCTCATGCCTGCGGCCTCAAGCGGAACCAGAAGAACCCCCTAGGTGCGAGCGTCAGTAGGTACGGCAGCTCTCCGATCGGCGGGAAGCTGGTCCGGCCGAACATCTCCTCCGGGACCATACCGCCATACCGGGAGAGGTCGAGCTGGACGGGCTGGGCGGAGCGCGCGAGATTGTGCACGCACACCACAATGTCCTCCTCCCACCGCCGGATGTGGGCGAAAATGCGCGGATTGTCTGAGCGAAGCGGCTCGTAGCTCCCCAACCCGAAGACGGGGTGCTCCTTACGGAGCGCGATGAAGCGGTGCAGCCACCGCAGGAACGACGTCGGCGAACGGAGTTGGGCTTCCACGTTGACGGCCTGGTACCCGTAGACGGGATCCATCAACGGCTGGAGGTAGAGCTGGGCCCAATCGGCCCGCGAGAAGCCCGCGTTGCGGTCGCCCGTCCACTGCATGGGCGTCCGCACGCCGTCCCGGTCGCCGAGGTAGACGTTGTCGCCCATCCCGATCTCATCCCCGTAGTAGAGGACGGGTGAACCCGGCAGCGAGAAGAGGATGGCGTGCATGAGCTCGATGTCGTCGCGGCCGCCGTCCAGCAGCGGGGCGAGGCGCCTGCGGATGCCGAGGTTGAGCTTCATCCGCGGGTCCTTGGCGTACTCGGTGTACATGTAGTCCCGCTCGTCGTCCGTGACCATCTCGAGCGTCAGCTCGTCGTGGTTGCGGAGGAACAACCCCCACTGGCAGTTCGTCGGGATCCCGGGCGTCCGCTCGAGGATCTCGTAGATCGGAGCAGCGTCCTCACGCCGGACCGACATGAACATGCGCGGCATGACCGGGAAGTGGAACGCCATATGGCATTCGTCCCCGTCGCCGAAGTACTGGACGACGTCCTCCGGCCACTGGTTCGCCTCGGCGAGGAGCACACGGTCCGGGTAGCGCGCGTCCACTTCCGCGCGCACACGCTTCAGGTACGCGTGCGTCTCGGGGAGGTTCTCGCCGTTCGTCCCTTCGCGCTCGTAGAGGTACGGCACGGCGTCGAGCCGGAATCCGTCGATGCCGAGGTCGAGCCAGAAGCGCAGGACGTTGAGCATCGCCTCCTGCACCTCCGGGTTGTCGTAGTTCAGGTCCGGCTGGTGGCTGAAGAAGCGATGCCAGAAGTACTGTCCCCGGATCGGGTCGAGCGTCCAGTTCGACGGCTCGGTGTCGACGAAGATGACGCGCGCGTCCTTGTAGGCCTCGTCCGAGTCGGCCCAGACATACCAGTCTCCGCGCGGGCCGGAGGGGTCGGTGCGGGACTCCTGGAACCACGGGTGGTCCGCCGAGGTGTGATTCATGACGAGGTCCGCGATCACGCGGATCCCGCGCTGGTGCGCCTGCTCGACGAACTCCTTGAAGTCGTCGACGGACCCGTAGTCGGGATGGATCCCGAAGAAGTCGGCGATGTCGTAGCCGCCGTCGCGTAGGGGCGACGGGTACATCGGCAGCAGCCAGATGCAGTCGACGCCGAGCCACTGCAGGTAGTCGAGCTTCTCGATCAGCCCGCGGAAGTCCCCGGAGCCGTCGTCGTTCCCGTCGAAGAAGCCGCGGATGTGGACCTCGTAGAACACCGCGGTCTTGAACCACAGCGGATCCCTTTCGAACCATTGCTCACTCATGCCAAGGCCTCGGCGGCGACCATCTCACAGAACCCTCAGCACGTGACTCTTTCCCGGGCCGAGCTCCACGAAGTTGCGGCCGATGTGCCACGTCCACTCCGTGTCGGTGAGCAGGTCGCGCACCGGATAGGCCGGGGGCAGCCCGGTCGACGCGGGAAGGATGCACACGCCGCGCTGGGTCGCGGTCGGGTCGAGGTTGACGACGACGACGAGGTCGTTCTCGGCGAGCTGCTTGCGATATGCGAACAGCTGCTCGTTCTCGGTCTCGAGGAACGTGACGTCGTCGAGGCGCTGCAGCGCCGGGTTCTCGCGGCGGATGCGGTTCAGCCTGGCGACGAGCGGCAGCAACGGGCCGTCGAGCCTGCGCTTCTTCGCCTCGTACTTCTCCGAGTCGAGGTATTCCTCGCTTCCCTCCCGTACGGGTGCGTTCTCGAAGCTCTCGAAGCCCGAGTAGATGCCGTACGACGGCGACAGCGTGCACGCGAGCACGAGCCGCGCCTCGAACGCGGGCCGCCCGCCGTGCTGGAGGTACTCGTGCAGGATGTCCGGCGTGTTCGCGAACACGTTCGGGCGGTAGATCTCCCTCCACTCGAGGAGCTGGCCCATGAACTCGAGCAGCTCCCAGCGCGTGTTCTTCCACGTGAAGTACGTGTAGCTCTGAGCGAAGCCGGCCTTCGCGAGCGTCGTCATCATCGCGGGTCGTGTGAACGCCTCCGCGAGGAAGATCACGTCGGGATGGTCACGCCGCACCTCGTCGATCAGCCACTGCCAGAACGGCACCGGCTTCGTGTGCGGATTGTCGACGCGGAAGACGGTGACCCCGCGCGCGACCCAGGTGAGGACGACGGTGCGCAGCGCCGACCAGAGGCCCTTCCAGTCTTCGCTCTCGAAGTTGACGTTGTAAATGTCCTGGTAGCGCTTCGGAGGGTTCTCGGCGTACTTCAGCGTCCCGTCGGGCCGGCGGTTGAACCACTCGGGATGCTCCTTCAGCCACGGGTGATCGGGTGAGCACTGGATCGCGAAGTCGAGCGCGATCTCGATGCCGTGCTCCTTCGCCTCCGACACGAGCCGCTCGAACTCTGCGAGCGTGCCGAGCCCGGGATCGATCGCGTCGTGGCCTCCCTCCTTGCTGCCGATCGCCCACGGGCTGCCGGGATCGCCCGGACGCGCGACCAGCGTGTTGTTGCGCCCCTTGCGGTTCGTCACTCCGATCGGATGGATCGGCGGCAGGTAGAGGACGTCGAAACCGAGCTCGGCGAAGTCCGGGAGCAGCTTGCGCACACCCTCGAAGCCGCCCCATGAGCGCGGGAAGAGCTCGTACCACGAGCCGAAGCGGGCGAGCTCGCGGTCGACGTCGACGTCGTACACCTCCGAGGACGCAGTCCCCGACCGGTCGCTGCCCGGCGCGACGAGCGCATCCTCCACCGTCAGCGACGCGCGCCCGAGGAGCGCCGCGCCCTCCGCGAGCTCGCTCGTCAGGTCCTCCTGGCCGCCCTCGACCTTGCGGCGGATCTCGTCCCGGTACGACGCGATCCGGTCGGTCCAGGCCTCGATGCGGAACGACCAGGTGCCGGGCCGGTCGACGGTGAAGGAGCCCGACCAATGATCGTTGCCGAGCGGCTCGAGCGCCGACTCCTGCCAGCGGGTCGCGCCGGCGGGCCGGTAGCGGACGGCGGCGGCGAGCACGTCGTGCCCGTCCCGGAAGATGCGCGCGCCGACCTCGATGCGGTCGCCGACGGTCCGCTTCACCGGGAAGCGACCGCAATCGACGAGTGGTTTCACCTCCAGGATCTGGATGCGTGGCGGGGGTGTGGCGCTCTTGGGCAAGGGCACGTCGGCGGAAGTCTCGCGAATCCGCGAGGATGGAACATGGATCTCGTTCGCTCTGCGGGAATCCTGCTGCATCCGACCTCGCTTCCGGGCGGCAAGCTCGGCAACGAGGCGTATCGATTCGTCGACTGGCTCGCGGCGGCCGGGCAGTCGTGGTGGCAGATGCTGCCGCTCGGCCCTCCGGACGAGTTCGGGTCCCCGTATCGCGCGACGTCGGCGTTCGCCGCCTCCCCCGCGCTCCTCGCCGAGCCGAAGGCGCCGGTGTCGGCAAAGGAGGTGGAAGCGTTCGTCGCGCGACAGCCGTACTGGTCGGCCGAGTGGGCCGCCTTCGCCGGTGCAGGAGCACTCGCCGATCAGGTGCGCTTCGAGCGCGAGTGGAGCGCGCTGCGCTCGTACGCACGTGACCGCGGCGTCCGGCTCATCGGCGACGTGCCCATCTACGTCTCCGACGCAGGCGCCGACGTGGCGGCATGGCCTGAGCTGTTCGAGCACGGCGAGGTCGCCGGCGCACCTCCCGATCCGCTGAACGCGAGCGGCCAGCATTGGGGCAACCCGCTGTACGCCTGGCGGATGCACCGTGCGACCGGCTTCCGCTGGTGGATCGAGCGGTTCGCACGGACGTTCGAGCTCGTCGACGTCGCGCGCATCGACCATTTCCGCGGCTTTGTCGCGTACTGGGCGATCCCGGCGGGACACAAGACCGCGCAGCGCGGACACTGGCGGCATGCGCCCGGCCACGAGCTGTTCACCGCGGTCGAGCAGGCGCTCGGCGAGGTGCCGCTCATCGCAGAGGATCTCGGCGTCATCACGGAGCGCGTGTACATGCTGCGCGACGCATTCGGGCTGCCGGGAATGGTGGTCCTCCAATGGGCGTGGGACGGGCCGCGCTCGAACGTGCACGCGCTGCGCAACCATCCGGAGAACGCGGTCGTATACACCAGCACGCACGACACCGACACCGCGGCCGGCTGGTTCGACAGCCTGTCGCGCAAGAAGCAGCAGGCGACCGGCCTCGATCCGCGCGATCCCGCCTGGGGGCTGATCAGGGTGGCGATGGCGTCGCGCGCCCGACTCGCGATCGTGCCTGCGCAGGACGTGCTCTCCCTCGGCAGCGACGCGCGAATGAACCGGCCGGGGCGCGTGCACGGGAACTGGCGGTGGCGCCTGCAGCGAGGCGCGCTCACGGACGACCTCGCCGCGCGGCTGCGCGAGGCGACCGCGGACGGTCGCCGACTGGTGACGAGGCGGTAGCAGTTCCGGAGCGAGGGCTGGAAACCCGGCCTGCGCGGGGAACGCCGAGACAGATGGCATTGCTCGTGCTCGCGGGCGCGTGCTTCGCGGCGGCGCTGGCCCTCAGCGCCGGCGGCTGGTGCGCGCTCCTTCCGCGGGGGCCGCGGGCCACCGACGCGTGTGCGCGATTCGGCTGCGGATCGCTCGCGAACACCTTCCTGCCCGCCCAGGCGGGAAACGTCATCCGCCTCAATCTCTTCGGACGCGTCGTCCCCGGAGGGGTGCTCGCGGCCGCGGCCGCGGCGGCGGTCTTCAGCGCCGCACGCTGGCTGACACTGCTCCCGCTTGCTGGATCGGCCCTGCCGCCGGAGGCCCTCGTCGTGCCCGTTATCGGCATCGCGCTCGCCGTCGCCCTTTCGCGTCGCCGCGGCGCGACCCCGTGGATGTACGCCAAGGCGCTCGGGTTCGCGTCGGCGTCGCTCGCCGCGCGCATCGGCGGAGTCTCCCTCGTGACCGGATCGCTCTCGGCCGCCCTCCTCGTCGTCCCGGCGCTCGAGCTGGCGGGCGCGGTCTCGGTCCTGCCGGCGAATCTCGGCGTGGCCGAGGGCGCGGCCGCGCTCGCGCTCCACGCGCACGGGCTGCCGTTGGGGCGGGCGATGACGACGGCGCTCGTGCTGCACGGGGTCGAGACCGCGGCGAGCGTCGCCTTCGGCGGCGCGGGCCTCGCGCTCCTCATGCGCAGGACACCGTTCCTGCACCACATCGTCACCATTCGTCCGACCACGTTGTGGACAAACACGCGCACACTGGTCCAGACGATGCGCCGGAAGATCGAGCCGCTGCTGTGCGAGCTCCACGCGCACACCCGCTGGAGCGACGGCGCATTGACCCTCCCCGAGCTGGTCGACCTGTACGGACGCAACGGCTTCGACGTCCTCTGCGTGACCGACCACGTCAATCGCAGCGACGACCCGTGGCTTCCTGCGGACGCGCCCGCACGCGGCGTCACCGCCGGGAATCATGCGGAGTATCTCGCCGAGCTCGACGCGCAGGCAGAGCGCGCGAAGCGCGAGTACGACCTCCTGCTGCTGCCCGGCATCGAGCTGACGTACAACGACCTCGATCCCTATCTCGCCGCGCATGCCGTCGCCGTCGGCTGCCGCGGGTTCGTCGGCGTCGACGACGGAATCGAAGTCGCGCTCGCGAACGCGCGTGGCGAGGGGGCGGCGCTCGTCGCCGCCCACCCGTATCGCGCCCGCCGCGGCGGCCCGTTTCCGTCGCGGCTGACGCTTCGCTGGTCGCGCGACTGGAGGCAGTTGCAGGGCCTCGTCGACCGCTGGGAGCTCTTCAACCGGCACGACCTGTACGGCTGGACGGCGGAACGCGGCCTCCCGGCCGTTGCGAACGGCGACTTCCATCGGCCCGAGCACATGCACGGCTGGAAGACCCTCCTCCCGTGCACGAAGGAGCCCGGCGCCGTCGTCTCCTACCTTCGCTCGCCGCGGCCGACGTTCCTCGCGCGCATCGACGCACCGGCCGAGATCAGCGAAGCCGCCTAGACCTGGGAGAAACGGACAGCGCCCGGTCGGGCCCGGGCGCTGTCGTCACGCGTGCTACGGAGGGTTCGGTGCGACCCTACGGCCGGGGCGCGGAGACGGTGGGCGGCGGTTTGGTGACGGTCTGGTGAACGAGTCTTCCGGCTACGGTTCCGGCATGGAGGCGGCCGCCGAGCACGAGCGGAAGCTCGAAGCCCCCGATGGGTTCGAGCTCCCCGACCTCGGGGGGGAGCCGCTCGAGCCGCGCGTCTTCACCTCCGTCTACTACGACACCGCCGGCCGCTCGCTCGCGCGCGCGGGCATCACACTGCGGCGGCGGATGGAGCGCGGCCGCAGCGTCTGGCAGCTGAAGCTCCCCGCGGACGACGCACGCCTCGAGCTCGAGGAGCCCGGCGGGCCGGCCGGGCCGCCCGAGACCATGGCGAAGCTCCTGAGCGCCCATCTTCGCAACGGGCCGGTCGAGCCCGTCGCCGAGCTCCGCACCCGTCGCCACGGCGCGCTCGTGTCGCGCAACGGAACGAAGGCGGAAGTGACGATCGACGACGTCTCGGTCATGGATGCACGCCGCGTCGTGGAGGAGTTCGTCGAGGTCGAAGTGGAGCTGAAGGAGGGAACGCCCAAGGGGCTCGACCTCATCGCCGGCGAACTCGCCGACGCCGGCGCGGAGCCCTCGGACGGGACGCCGAAGCTGTTCCGCGTGCTGCGGCTCTCCGCCGAGGCGCCCGCTCCGGACACGCCGCTCGAATCGTTGCGCACCAGGCTGCGCGAGCAGCTGCGCGCTCTGCTTGCAAACGACCCCGGCACGCGCCTCGGCAGAAACCCGGAAAGCCTGCACGACATGCGCGTCGCCGTCCGCCGGACGCGCGCGCTCCTCCGCACGAGCAAGCCCTTGTTCACGAACGACGTCTCGACGTTCGCCGAAGAGCTGCGGTGGCTGGGCGAGAAGCTCGGCGCAGTCCGTGATCTCGACGTGATGATCGACCGCATCGACGCGGAGGCGAAGTCGCTCGAGGCGGGCGACGACGCGGACGCACGTGGGCTCCTGCGCACGCTCGAGCGACGGCGCAGTCACACACGCGCCGCCTTGTTGAAGGCGCTGAACAGCGCACGGTACTTCGACCTGCTCGAGCGCTTCCCGCTCGAGATCGGCGGGCTCGCGCCGAGCGGGGACGACGTCACGCTCGCAGGCGTCGCGCGCGGTGAGCTGAAGAAGCTCCGCAAGCGCGTCCGGAACACCGCAGCGGACGCGTCCGACACGGAGCTCCACTCGCTGCGCAAGCGCGGCAAGCGCGTGCGCTACGCCTATGAGCTCGCCGGCGGCGGATCGGTCGTGAAGCGCGCGAAGAAGTTCCAGGACGTCCTCGGCGAGCACCAGGACTCCGTCGTCGCCGAGGCGACGCTCCGCGAGCTCGCGGCCGCGAGCCCCGAGCAGGCGATCGTCGCCGGCCGGCTGATCGAGCGCGAGCACCGCGCGCGCGCCGCCGCCCGCAAGAGCTGGCGCAAGGCCTGGAAGCGGCTCGTGCGCACCGCCGGGTGACGGAGGAGGTCCGCGCAGCCGGCGGCGTCGTCGCACGCGACGGCGCGGTGCTGCTCGTCCATCGGCCGCGGTACGACGACTGGACGTTCCCGAAGGGGAAGGCCGAGGAGGGCGAGTCGGACGAGGACTGCGCGCTGCGGGAAGTGCGCGAGGAGACCGGGCTGCGCTGCTCGCTCGAGGGCGAGCTCCCGAGCACGCACTACGTCGACTCCCACGGCAGGCCGAAGCGCGTGCGGTGGTGGCGCATGCGCGTCGTCGGTGACGACGGCTTCACGCCGAACCAGGAAGTCAACGAGCTGCGGTGGGTCGAGGACGGCGCGGCGGCGGAGCTGCTGACGTACGAGCGCGACCGCGCGCTGATTCAGTAGCGCTTATGCAGCGAGCTCGGCGACGGTCGCGAGCACCGCACCCTCGCGGATCCCGCCGTCGCAGACGTGCAGCGGGACGCCGAGGCGCTCCTGCACCTCGGCGAGGAGCACGAGCCCCGCAGGCAGGATCTTCGCCCGCGTGCGATGCACGCCATAGCGGCGCGAGATCGTCTCCTCCCGCTTCGCGGAGACGATGCGCATCGCCTCGGCCAGCTCCGGTCCGCCGAGCCACGGCCCCACGAGCCGCCGTGCGGCCCGCGCGCTGCCTCCGACGGCGAGCCCGATATCGACGGCCGGCGGTTTGACGGCAGCGAACACATTCGCAGCCTCCGCGCGCCGTTCGTCGACGTCCGCCGCGCGCTCCGTGAGCCGCACGGAGCCGAGGTCGACCGACTCGACCCAGTGCGGATCCGAGCCGGGACGGCCGACGGCGATCTCGGTGGATGCACCGCCGACGTCGCACACGGCGATCTGCTTCGGCAACGCGACGTCGGCCGTGGCGACCGCGCCGGCGTAGGCGAGGCGCCCCTCCTCCTCGGTCGAGAGGATGCGCACCGAATGATCCGCGGCACGCGAGATCGCGTCGGCGAGCGCAATCGAGTTGGCGCTCTGCCGCCCAGGCGCCGTGAGGAAGACGTCCAGCGTCTCCGCCCCTCCCCGGCGGGCGAGGCCGCAGAGCTTGCCGACCGCCTTCGCGGCGGCCGCGATGCTCACGTCCGAGACGACGCCCGTCCGCTCGATCTCCGCGCCGAGAGCGAGCCGAACCCGCTCCTTCTCGAGCGGCACCACCTCGTGCCCCTCCACCTGCGCCAGAAGGAGCCGGATGGTGTTCGAGCCGACGTCGACGACCCCGATGCGCACGCCCATGCATGGTAGGTCCCCCGCCGGAGGACGATTGAACATCCCGGTGAACAGGCGGTGACGAAATCGTGTAAAAGCGGTGCGCGTGACCCTCAGCGCGAGCGCGCGAGCGACACCCGCCGCCGCGCCCGCCGCATCATCGTCGCCTGCGCGGAGCGGAGACGGTCGTCCTTCTTCGCGCGTACGCGCTCCCATCGCCCGTCCGGCTGGAGCTCCCACGAGGTCGTGTTGTCGGCGGCGAGCGTGTCGAGCGTCGCCGCCAGCTCGGCCTGAATGGCGATGTCCTCGACAGGCGTCACCACCTCGACGCGATGGTCGAGGTTGCGCGGCATGAGGTCGGAGCTGCCGAGGTAGTACGTCGTCCGGTCGCCGGCCTCGAAGAAGTAGAGGCGGCTGTGCTCGAGAAATCGCCCGAGAATGCTGCGCACGCGGATGTTCTCGCTCAGCCCCGGGACTCCCGGTCGCAGCGAGCACACGCCGCGCACGAACAGATCGATGCGCGCGCCGGCCTCGGAAGCGGCGTACAGCTCGTCGATCACCTCGGTGTGCGTGAGGCCGTTCACCTTGATGCGGATGCGGGCCTTCCGCCCCTCGCGCGCAGCCACGCCCACCTCCCGGATCTCCTCGATGAGCCGCTGCCGCAGCGTGAACGGCGCGACGAGCAGCTTGCGGAAGTGGCCGGGACGGCCGAAACCGGTGACGTAGTTGAAGAGGTCGGCGACGTCGGCCGCGATGTCCTCGTCGGCGGTGAATAGCCCGAAGTCCTCGTAGCCGCGCGCGGTGAGGCTGTTGTAGTTGCCCGTGCCGAGATGGACGTACCGGCGGAGCACGCCGCCTTCACGGCGCACGACAAGGGTCATCTTCGCGTGGATCTTCAACGACGGGAACCCGTACGCGACGTGAACGCCCGCCTGCTCCATCGCGCGGGACCATTCGATGTTGCGCCGCTCGTCGCCGCGCGCCTTGATCTCGACGAGGCACACGGTCTGCTTCCCGTTCTCCGACGCCTCGATGAGCGCCGGCACGAGCGGCGACTCGTCGCTCGTCCGATACACCGTCGACTTCAGTGCGATCACGTCGGGATCCTTCGCGCACTCGTCTGCGAACGACTCGAAGCTCGCGGCGAATGAGTCGTACGGATGGTGGACGAGCACGTCGCCCGCACGGATGACGGCGAACTGCTCGTCCGCCTCGACGTTCGCGAGGGGGGGTCGCGCGACCGGCGTCCACGGCTCGAGCTTGAGATCGGGGCGATCGAGCTTCGTCAGCTCGCTCGCGTCCTCGAGGTCGATCATGCCGACGACCGGGTACACGAGCTCGTCGGCGACACGCAGCCCCTGCTGCAGCCGCTCGCGCAGCGCAGGCGACATCGTGCTCGACACCTCGAGGCGCGTCACCTCGCCGAAGCGCACGCGGCGCAGCTCGAGCTCGACCGCCTCGAGCAGATCGTCCGCCTCGTCGGAGACTTCGAGGTCGGCGTCGCGCGTGACACGGAAGATCGAACGCTCGACGATCTCCATGCCGGGGAAGAGCGACGGCAGGAAGGACATGAGCACCTGCTCCAGCGGCACGAATCGTCCGGAGCTCCCGATGGGCAGGAAGCGCGGCAGGCCCTCCGGGACCTTCACGCGCGCGAAGCGCTCCTCGCCCGACTCGGGGTCGCGCGCGAAGACGGCGAGGCTCACCGAGAGCGCCGAGATGTACGGAAACGGCTGCCCCGGTCCGACGGCGAGCGGCGTCAGGACCGGGTAGATCTCGTCGTCGTACGTCCGCTCGAGCTCGGCGAGCTCGGAGTTGTCGAGATCCTCGACGCCGGAGATGACGATCCCTTCCGCGGCGAGGGCCGGGCAGAGCTCCTGCGCCCACATGCGCGCCTGCTCGTCGTACAGCTCGAGCACGCGGGTGCGCGCCTCAGCGAGCGTCTGCTGCGCCGTCCGGCCGTCGGGCGACCGGACGCCTACGCCGGCGGCGGCCTGACCCATCAGGCCGGCGACGCGGACCATGAAGAACTCGTCCAGCATCGTCGAGAAGATCGCGCAGAAGCGGACGCGCTCGAGCAGCGGCAGCGTCGTGTCGTCCGCAACCGCAAGCACGCGCGCGTCGTAGTCCAGGAACGACAGCTCACGGTTGATGAGCCTGTCGACGCCGGGCGCAAGCCGTTTCTTCGCTCGTACGGCGGCCATGGGGGAAGGCTCACCATACTCCCGGTACGGGGTCATGTGGTTACGAAACCGCGAAGTAGACGGCCGCAGCGGTTCCGGCCGCGGCGCAGTAGAACGCGAACGGCAGCAGCGTGTTCGTCTCGAAGTAGCGCATGAGGAATCGGACCGCGAGGTACGCCGTCACGGCCGCACAGAGCGCGCCGACGAGGGCGGGCCCGCGGACGCCGTTGCCCTTCGAGCCGGCGAGGTCCGGGAGCTTGAGCGCCGCGGCGGCGCCGATGATCGGCGTTGCGAGCAGGAACGCGAACCGGGCCGCGTCCTTGTGCGAGAGGCCGACGAGGAGGCCGCCGCCCATGGACGCGCCGGAACGGGAGAAGCCCGGGACGAGCGCGATCGACTGCGCCGCCCCGACGAGCGCCGCGTCGCGCCAGCCGACCGTCCGCGCGATGCGCGCGTCGTCGTCCGCGTCCGCGACCGGAGCGCGGCGGCGGAGGATCTCGGCACCGAGCAGGACGAGGCCGTTGCACGCGAGGAAGATGGATGCGTACTGCGGCGAGCCGAAGAGCGAGCGGAGCTTGTCCTGCAGCGTGATTCCGAGGATGCCCGCCGGAATCGTGCCGACGACGAGCAGCCAACCGAGCTTCGCGTCGGTGTCACCGGGCGCGATCTCCCGGTCGCGCAGCGAGCGCCCGAGGCCCTCGAGGATGCGGACCCAGTCGCGCCAGAAGAAGCCCAGGAGGACGAGCGCCGTCGCCAGATGGGTGGCGACGAGGAACGTCAGGAAGTAGTCCGCGTTCTGCTTGATGTGCCAGCCGACGAGCTTCGGGAGGATGACGCTGTGACCGAGGCTGGAGACGGGGAACAGCTCCGACACGCCCTGAAGCAGGCCGAGCATGGCCCCTTGGAAGTAGGAGATCGGCATCGGTCGCTACGCCGCGCGCGTGCGCTTCGGTCCGGTGTTGAACCACGCGAACGCGAAGCAGGCAAGGCCGACGAGGAACGACGCGATGCCGTGCTTCGTGTGGTGGTGGCTCGAGCCCGCCTTGTGGCCCGGGAAGAACGACGGCAGCGACTTCGCCGGCTCGACCCAGTAGACGATCGCGATGACGATGAGCGCGATGCCGAGGACGACGGCAAGTGACGCAAGCAGCCGACGGTTGTGCACCTGGCGATCTTAGTCGCCGCCGTCGACGGCGAACGCAAGGGCGACGCCGGGAACGGCAACGAGGACAGCCCACCAGCTGAGCGTCATCACGGCCGCGCCGGCTGCGCCGATGGCGACCGCGGACGCGAAGCGCCGTAGGTTCGTCACAGGCCGAGCGTCGCCTGCCGGCCCGACCTCATGGGTTACGGGCTGGTGACGGTGGTGTTACGAACGGGCTACGCGCGTCTCCAGATCGGGCGGAGCAGCGGATCGGTCACGCGCTCGACCAACCGCACGGCGAACCCAACCACGGGCCTGCCCGCGCGAACGACGAGGATTGCGGACGCTGCCCCGACGAGAAATCCCGCCGCGACGTCGCCCGGATAGTGCGCGCCGATGAACAGCCGGCCGACGGCGATCACGAGCGCGAAGACGATGAACACCCCACCTGCGACGGGCTGGAATGCGAGGACTGCGAATGCGATCGCGAACGAAGCGCTCGCGTGATCGCTCGGGAAGGACGCGTCTCTCGAGCTGATCCAGGGGTGCGCGATGTGGTGGGCGAGAAACGGCCGCTGCCGAAACCAGATCGCGGCCAGAATCCGATTGACGGCGAGCGCGACTCCCGCCGAGATCAGCGCGCTCCCGGCAGCGAGCTTCCACTTGCGGCTGCCGCCCGGCGGTGCCAAGAGCCACAGGGCACACGTGACGACGACCATGAAGGGGATGCTGGCCGCCTCGATGCCGTGGAAGAGGCTCCCGACCCAGTGGTGGTGCAGCGAGACGTCGTAGATCGCCTTGTAGAGGCGCCAGTCCACCGGAGAAGATTAGACCGAGGGGTTGGAGCTTAGACCGAGGGGTGTGAAGCGTCCGTGAACTCGCGGAACTCGGCCGTGAGCAGATAGGCGGTCTGCTCGCCGACGTCCACGGCGCGGTCGCCGATCCGCTCGATCGTTCGAGCGACGACGACCATCCGCAGACCCCATTCCCGCAGCGAGGGCTCGGCCATCACGTCGACGAGACGCTCGACGAAGCGGCGGTTGGCGCGGTCGATCAGCTCGTCGAGGTCGACGAGGCTCTCCGCGCCGGACAGATCGCGCTTCGCGAACGAGTCGAGAGCGACGCGCAGCATCTCCTCGGCCCGATCGCCCATCTCGATGAGAACGGCAGCGAGCGCCGGGTCGGGGTCGGCGTCGGCAACGAGCTTCGACAGCTTCGCCACGGTGACGCACCCGTCGCCCGTGCGCTCCAGCAGGAGGTTGATGTGGAGGATCGCGAGGAGCAGGCGGAGGTCGCGGGCGACCGGCGTCTGCAGGGCGAGGAGGGCCTGGATGGATCCCTCGATGCCGAGGAAGAGCTCGTCGATCTCGTCGTCGAAGGCGATGACCTCGTCGGCGAGCTCGACGTCGCACTCCTCCAGGGCCCGGATGGCGCCGCGGACGGCCGAGAGGACCCGCTGCCCCTCCTCCTGCAGCTGCGCTTCGATCCTGTCGAGAGCCTCGTCGATCGCCATCGCGACACCGTACACCCGCTCGGGGTGCGGCTTTCAGCCTATGTCACCACTCCGTAACCACGCCGCAACAGGGCGTCTTCCCATTCGGCTCGGCCCCCACCGTACGTTGGCCCGGAACCCACGGAGGAGGAAATTCACATGCCGAGACTCGGCACATCGATTCGGTTCACCGGCGCTTGTGCCGTCGCTCTGGCGACGGCCGCGACCATGGTGAGCGCCGCCGGAGCGAAGCGAACGACGACCCTCAACGGCGCCGGCTCGTCGCTGATCGCGCCTGCCGTCGCCGTCTGGGCTCCCGCCTACGCCAAGGCCAGCGGCACGGAGATCAACTACTCGGCCGTCGGCAGCGGCGCCGGAATCGCGGCCATCACCGCCAAGACCGTCGACTTCGGCGCGAGCGACGCGCCCCTCACCGACAGCCAGGCCTCGGCCTGCGCGGATTGCGTTCAGATCCCGTGGGCATTGTCGGCCACGGTCCCGACCTACAACGTTCCGGGCCTGCACAGCGGACAGCTGAAGCTCGACGGCCCGACGCTCGCCAAGATCTTCCTCGGTCAGATCAAGACCTGGGACGACCCGGCGATCAAGAAGCTCAACCCGGGCACATCGCTCCCGAACCTCGCCATCACGACCGTCCACCGCAGCGACGGCTCAGGTGACACCTATGCGTTCACCGACTATCTCTCGCACGTGAGCGCGCAGTGGGCGTCGCAGGTCGGCAACTCGACCTCGGTGAGCTGGCCCGGCGGCGTCGGCGGCGCGAAGAACGCCGGCGTTGCAGCGGTGATCGCCTCGACCCCGGGCTCGATCGGCTACATCTCGGTCGCGTACGTCGTCCAGAACCATCTCGACTGGGCGCGGATGAAGAACGCCGCCGGCAACTACGTGCTCGCGAGCGCTCCCGACATCGAGGCGGCAGCCCAGGTCGTCAAGTCCGTCCCGGCCGACAACAAGCTGTCGATCGTCGATCCCCCGGCCAGCCCGAAGTACAAGAACGCGTGGCCGCTCTCGACGTTCACCTACGTCATCGTCCACACGTCGAGCGCTCAGGCGCCGGCGCTCCGGAAGTTCATCTTCTGGGCGCTCACGCCGAAGGCGCAGCACATGATCTCGAACTCGTTCCTCGTCTTCGCGCCGATTCCGAAGGTCGTGCTCGTCGCGGCCGAGAAGACGCTGACCAAGGTCCATTAGCCGAGGACGGCCGGCTCTCCGGGCTCACGTGGCCTCCCTCGACGTAACCGAACCCGCCCGCCGCCCCTTCTCGGGGCGGCGGGTTCATCTCGGCGACCTCCTCCTGCAGGGCCTCGCGGGGGCCGCGGCGGCCGGCGCGACGGCGCTCGTCCTGCTCATCGCCTGGAAGGTGGTCGACGGCGCACATCCGTCGATCTCGAAGTTCGGGCTCGGCTTCATCGTGCACGACGTCTGGAACCCGGTCAGCGGCCGCGAGGCATACGGCGCAGCGAGCTTCCTCTTCGGCACGGTCATCACCTCCTTCTTCGCGCTGCTGCTCGCGACGCCGCTCGCGATCGGGATCGCGCTCTTCCTCACCGAGCTGGCTCCGCGCGTCGTGCGCGGCCCAGTGACCGCGCTCGTCGAGACGCTCGCAGCGGTGCCGAGCGTCGTCATCGGCCTCTGGGGCATCCTCGTGCTCGGCCCGGCGCTCCGCGGGAACATCGAGAGCTGGCTGCACTCGGGGCTCGGATGGATCCCGCTCTTCGGCGCGCCCTCTGCGGCCGGCGCGAGCATCTTCACCGCGATCGTCGTGCTCGCGATCATGATCCTGCCGATCGTGTCGAGCATCAGCCGTGAGCTCTTCCTCGGCGTGCCGCACGAGCTGAAGGAAGGCGCGCTCGCGCTCGGCACGACGCGGTGGGAGATGGTGCGCGGCGTCATGTTTCCGTACGCGCGCGGCGGCATCGCTGCGGCACTGATCCTCGGCCTCGGCCGCGCGATGGGCGAGGCGATCGCCGTCACGCAGGTAATCGGCGGCGGCACCGTCATATCCTGGAACCTCTTCAACCAGGGCGACACGCTGGCGAGCAAGATCGCTGCCGAGTACCAGGGCGCAACCTCCAATCTCGAGGTCGCATCGCTCATCTACCTCGGCCTGATCCTGCTCGTGCTCTCGCTGATCGCGAACTCCGTCGCACAGCTCATCGTCCGGCGCGTCGCGCGCACGCACGGCGTCACCCGCGGAGGACGCGGGTGAGCGTGCACGGGATGACGGAGCGCACGCTCAACGTACCGGACCTGCAGCGGCGGCAGCTTTTCAACCGCGGCATGGAGGTCATCGCCTGGCTCGCGGCCCTGATCGCGATCGCAATCCTCGTGGTCGTCGTCTACTCGGTCGGCCGCCGCGGCTGGACGGAGCTGAACTTCAACCTCCTGACGAAGGCGCCGATCCCGTTCAGCTTCACGAACGCCCCCCAAGGCCTGTCGAACGCCTTCGCCGGGACGCTCGTCATCGTCGCGATCGCGACGGCGATGGCGCTGCCGGTCGGGATTCTCGTGGCGATCTACCTGAACGAGTTCGCGCCGCCGGCGATCCGCAACGGCGTCGGGATGGCCCTCGACGTCCTCGCCGGCGTGCCGGCGATCGTCATCGGCATCTTCGTCTACGGCCTGCTCGTCGCCGGCGGTGGCGGCCAGAGCGGGCTCAAGGGCTCGTTCGCTCTCGGGATCCTCATGCTCCCGTTCGTCGCGCGGACGACGATCGAGGTGCTCGCGCTCGTGCCCAACTCGCTGCGCGAGGCGAGCCTCGGCCTCGGCGTCCCCCAGTGGCGAACGACGCTGAGCATCGTCCTGCCGCGCGCGATAGGCGGCATCCTCACCGGCACGGTGCTCGCGGTCGCCCGCGTCGCCGGCGAGACGGCCCCGCTGCTCTTCACCTCGTCCCTCGTCGGCGCCAAGACGAGCTGGAACCCGCTGCACGCCCTGCAGACGGTTCCAGTCGCGATCTTCGAGCTGTCCGAGTCCCCGGACCCGAAGGACCACGCCCGGGCCTGGGCCGCCGCCTTCGTCCTCCTGCTGTTCATCCTCTTTGCCAGCCTGACGGCGCGCTGGCTCGCCACGCGTAGCGCCAGGAAGATCGCCGGCCGCTAATGGAAGGAGCCCCCCAGATGTCGTCTACGATCGAAGCCGCTGTGAAGGTCGAGACGCGCCGCCAGCCGATTCCGCCACGCGAGCGCCTCGAGACGGTCTTCCACGTCGACGACCTCGACGCGATCTACGGGAGCAAGTCGGCGATCCGCGGCGTGACGATGGACGTCTACAAGAACCTCGTCACAGCCATCATCGGCCCGTCCGGCTGCGGCAAGAGCACCTACATCCGCTGCTTCAACCGGATGAACGATCTCATCCCGCACTTCCACATGCAAGGCACGATCGAGTACCACGGCCAGGACATCTGCAGCTCGAACATCGACCCGGTGGCCGTCCGCCGCCACATCGGCATGGTCTTCCAGCGGCCGAATCCGTTCCCGAAGTCGATCTACGACAACGTCGCGTGGGGCTGCCGCATGCTCGGAATGAAGGATCGCCTCGACGAGCGCGTCGAGCGTGCGCTCACCCAGGCGGCGCTGTGGGACGAAGTGAAGGATCGACTGAAAGCAAGCGGCCTCTCGCTCTCCGGCGGCCAGCAGCAGCGCCTCTGCATCGCGCGCGCGATCGCCGTGGAGCCGGACGTCGTCCTGATGGACGAGCCCGCGTCGGCGCTCGACCCGATCGCGACGCAGGCGATCGAGCAGCTGATGCACGAGCTGAAGAGCCAGTACACGTTCGTCATCGTCACCCACAACATGCAGCAGGCCGCACGCGTCGCCGACATGACGGCGTTCTTCTCGATCTCGAAGGGCGCAGAGGGCGAGCGCTGGGGCGAGCTCATCGAGTACGACGCGACCGAGAAGATCTTCACCGCGCCTTCCGACAAGCGCACCGAGGATTACGTCACAGGCCGCTTCGGCTGAGCCCGCAGGAGCTGGTAGGTCAGCCCGGCGACCACGGCGCCGAGCGGCGGCGGCGACCGCCATGATCGCGACGTTCCGGCGCCGCAGCCCACTTCCGGGTGCGTAGCTACGCCGGGAACCTGCAGACGATCTGCAGGCCGTTCCCGGGCGAGCTGAAGGCGTCGACTGTGCCGCCGGCGGCGTTCACGACGTGCTTCACGATCGCCAGGCCGAGGCCGGTCCCGCGCGACGTGCGCGCGTGGTCGGCCCGGTAGAAGCGCTCGAACAGCCGGGGCAGCTCCCTCTCCCGAACCCCCACGCCGTCGTCACGGACCGCAAGCACGAGCGAGCCGTCTTCCTCGCCGAGCGACACGCTGCACGTCGACCCCGGTCCTGAGTAGCGGATCGCGTTCTGCACGAGGTTCTCGGCGACCACGCGGAGCATGCGCGGCCGCAGCGGCAGCTCGATCGTCGGGTCGCCGCCGACGTCGAGCGAGACCTCCGCGTGGAGCGCACGCTCCTCGTTCGCGCGACCGACCTCTTGAAGGATCGGGAGCGCGACCGTCCTGCCGAGCGAGACGACCTCGCGGCCCGTCTCGAGCTCGCCGAGGAAGAGGACGTCGTCGATCAGCTCGCGCGCCAGCTGGATCTCCTGCCTCGCCTGCTCGACGAGGTCCTCGACGTCGGCGCCGGGCAGCGTCGTGCTCTCGAGCAGCACGAGGAGCCGCGCGAGCGGCGTGCGGAGCTCGTGCGAGACGGCGGCGGTGAACCCTGCGCGGAGCTCCTCGTACGCCGAGAGCACCGGCAGGGCGCCGACGAAGAGGACGAGGGCGTCGTCGGCGACGTCGCCCACCCGGCGTCCGGGGAGGAGACCCACGTTGGAAGCGACGACGCGGCGCTCGTCGTCGAGGACGACGATCGGACCGGCGGCGGCGTCGACGAGCGCCCGGACCCGCTCCGCCTCCTCGTTCACCACCCCTTCACCACTCCTTCACCCGCCGTCGACCCGTGGATTACGGGCGTATCTCGATAATGATGCCGATGCCGAAGGTGCTGATCGTCGAGGACGACGAGGTCATCGCCCAGGGAATGGCGCGCCATCTGGGCGCCGCGGGATTCGACGCCGTCTGGGTCGGCAACGGTGAGCAGGGCCTCGCCCGGCTGCGCTACGAGCAGCCCGACGCGTGCGTCCTGGACCTGATGCTGCCGGGCCTCGACGGCTGGAAGCTCATCGAGACGGTCCGCGCCGAGGGGATCGCGACGCCCGTCGTCGTCGTCTCCGCCCGCGGCACTGAGCACGACCGGGTGCACGCGCTCGAGATCGGCGCGGACGACTATCTCGTGAAACCGTTCTCGATGAAGGAGCTCGTCGCCCGGGTCCGGGCCGCCTCGCGGCGGGGCATCCGCCGCGAGGAGACGCCGCGCGGCGAGCCGATCGACATCGAGGAGCTCCGAGTCGACCCACGCGAGGTGCAGGCCTACATCGACGGCAAGAGCGCCGAGCTGACACCGACCGAGTTCCGCCTCCTCTACCAGCTCGCCCTCGACCAGGGGCGGGTCGCGACGCGAGACGAGCTCCTGCAGAAGCTCTGGGGCCGCCGCGAGTCGCATCGCGACCGCACCGTCGACGTCTTCGTCCGCCGGCTACGCGAGAAGATCGACCAGCGCGCCCCGCGTCACACCTTCATCCAGACGCGCTACGGCGTCGGTTACAAGCTGGAAGCCGTACCCAAGTAGACACAGGTACGTCACCAGAGCGACCCCCACGCTGGGCCCGATCCGCCGCACCATCGGCGCGATGCGGTTCGTCGTCATCGCCCAGCGGTGCACCGAGACGAACGAGGCGCTCGCCGCCGCCGCCGAGGCCGTGGGCGTTACGGCAGCAGTGCTGCGCCCGCGCGACGCGCTTCGTATCCTCGAGCCGGGAGACGTCGCGCTCGGGCGGCTCGACGTCCGCGATGGGCTGGACGGAATCGAGAGCGGATCGATCGAGCTCGAGCGGCTGTCGGCGTCCGGTGTCGAGGTGCTCAACCGGCCGTGCGCGCTCGTCGCCGCCCACGACAAGCTCTTGACCGCCCGGGCGCTTCGGCTCTCGGGACTGCCGCACCCGCACACGTGGCTCATCGCGGAGGGCATGCCGGCACCGGCGCCCGAGCTGCCCGTCGTGATCAAGCCCCGCTTCGGCAGCTGGGGCCGCGACATCGTCCTCTGCCGTACCGCCGGCGAGCTCGACGCCGCCCTCGAGCGCGCCGCGTTCAAGGGCTGGTTCCGCGAGCACGGTGCGCTCGCGCAGGAGCTCGTGCCGCCCCAGGGCTGGGATCTGCGCGTGCTCGTCGCAGGCGGCCGGGTGGTGGGCGCGGCGCGCCGCGTCGCTGCACCGGGTGAATGGCGGACGAACGTCGCGCTCGGCGGCACGAGCGAGCCGGCTGAGCCGCCGCCGCTCGCGCGCACTCTCGCACTCGCCGCCGCGGCGGCAATCCGGGGAGACCTCGTCGGCGTCGACCTGCTCCCGACCCGGAAGGGATACGTCGTGTCGGAGCTCAACGGCGCCGTCGACTTCCATCCGCACTACGCACTCGACGAGAACGTCTTCGTCGAGTCCGTGCTCGAGCTCCTGCGCGTGGCACGCGACCGCCGCGCAACCGCGCTCGTCCCTGCCTAGCGGAGGCGCCGCATGAATCGGCGCCTCTCCCACGGTCGGTGTCGCAAGCGACGCCTCAGTCGAGGGCTCTCGGCGTCAGGCCGGTGACGACGCCGCGGCGGCCGTCCGACTCGTAGACGACGTCGACGCTCTCGTGCGCCCGGTACGTGCCGGCGATGCCGAGCCACATCGAGAGCCACCGCCAGAAGCCGAGCCGCCCTTCCTGGGCGACCGTGCGCGGGAAGACGAGCGAGCGCCCCACAACCTCGTAATCGACGCCACGATCTTGCCGGACGCCGTTCACGAAAACGTCGAAGGCATCGGGCACCTCGGGCGGCAGATCGACACGCGTGCGCTGCGGCACCTCCATAGAATGCACGCGGGTTGCGCCGGAAGCTGACGTCCTTGGCAATCGTCGCCGTCGCGGCGCTCGCGGCGGCCGGCGCTGGCACCGCCGCGGACGGCGGCCTGACACCGGTCGCCCCCCATTCGTCGAACGCGCGCCACACGCTCACGGCGTACTGGGTGATCTTCGCGTTCACCGCGGTGATCTTCGTGATCGTCGAGGGGCTGCTGATCGCGTTCGTGATCAAGTACCGCGGCAAACGGAGCGAACGGGCGCTCGAAGGCGCACAGGTGCACGGGCACACGCGGCTCGAGCTCATCTGGACGGTGGTTCCGGTCCTCATCCTCTGCGCCATCGGGATCGTCGTCTTCGTCCAGCTGCCGAAGATCGCGGATGCGCCGGCGGCGACCGATCCGCTGCGCGTCACCGTCCAGGGGCACCAGTTCTACTGGGAGTTCGACTACCCGAACGGCGCTCGGACGATCAACGACCTCTACGTGCCCGTCGGCCGGGTCGTCGACCTCAAGGTCGAATCCGCCGACGTCATCCACAGCTGGTGGATCCCGGCGCTCGGCGGCAAGATCCAGGCGCTCCCCGGCATCACGAACCACACGTGGTTCCGCGCCGACAAGGCGGGGACGTACGAGGGGAACTGCGCCGAGCTGTGCGGGCTCTATCACGCCGACATGGTCGGCCGCGTGATCGCGACGAGCGCCTCGGCGTTCGCGCACGACCTGAGTGCGGTCTCGTCCCCGACGGCCCTCGGCCGCGCCGAGTTCACCGGTGTGTGCGCGACCTGCCACGGGATGAGCGGCCAGGGCGGTTACGGGCCGAACCTCTCGAACAACCCGCTGCTGACGCAGACGGGCGGCCTGCTCTCGATCGTGCAGAACGGCCGCGGCAAGATGCCCGCGGTCGGAAACACGTGGACGAAGGCGCAGCTGCAGGCGCTTGCCGCGTACGTCAAGAAGAGCGTCTACAAGGGCGCGTCGAGTGGCGGCTAACGTCCAGACCGTCTATCCGGTGACGTGGAAGGACGGCCGCGTGGCGAGCTGGCTCGTCACGCTCGACCACAAGCGCATCGGCATCTTGTACATCCTCACGTCGCTCGGTTTCTTCGTTCTCGGCGGCGTGCTCGCCATCTTCATGCGCGCGCAGCTGGCGACGCCGAACGAGACCTTCATGACGAAGAACTCGTACAACGAGGCGCTGACGATGCACGGCACGACGATGATCTTCCTCGTCGTCGTCCCCATCATGGCCGGCTTCGGCAACTACCTCGTGCCGCTGATGATCGGTGCGCGCGACATGGCGTTCCCGCGCCTGAACGCGCTCTCATACTGGCTCTTCCTGCTCGGCGGCATCGTGCTGTGGTCGAGCTGGTTCGCGACCGGCGGCACCGCGAAGGCCGGCTGGTGGTCGTATCCGACCCTGTCCGAGGCGCAGTTCAGCCCCGGCCACGGCCAGGACTACTGGATCCTCTCCATCCACATCCTCACGCTGTCGTCGCTCGCAGGCGCGATCAACTTCATCGTGACGATCGTGAACATGCGCGCCCGCGGAATGACGTGGATGCGCATGCCGCTGTTCGTGTGGTCGATCCTGACCTACGGCATCCTGCTCGTCACCGCACTGCCGCCGATCTCCGCGGCCGTGACGATGCTCCTGCTCGACCGCCGTGGCTACACGCACTTCTTCATCCCGTCGAAGGGCGGAAACGTCGTCCTGTACCAGCACTTGTTCTGGTTCTTCGGGCACCCCGAGGTCTACATCATGGTGCTGCCCGCCTTCGGGATGATCTCGGAGATCCTCCCCGTCTTCTCGCGCAAGCCGATATTCGGCTACAAGGCGGTCGCGTTCTCCACCATCGCCATCGCGTTCTTCTCGATGCTCGTGTGGGCGCACCACATGTTCACGACCGGGCTCGGCACCGGCCTCGACAGCTTCTTCATGATCTCGTCGATGGTGATCGCGGTGCCGACCGGCATCAAGATCTTCAACTGGCTCGCGACCACGTGGCGCGGGAACCTCATCCTCGACACGCCGATGCTCTTCGCGCTCGGATTCCTCGCGCTGTTCACCATGGGCGGCCTGTCGGGCATCTTCCTCGCCGCGTTCCCGGTCGACTGGCAGGTGAACGACTCGTACTACGTCGTCGCGCACTTCCACTACGTCGCGTTCGGCGGCATCGTGTTCGCGCTCTTCGGCGGCCTCTACTACTGGTGGCCGAAGATGTTCGGGCGCATGCTCGACGAACGGCTCGGGAAGCTCAACTTCTGGACCCTGTTCGTCGGCTTCAACCTCACGTTCCTGCCGCAGCACATGCTCGGGCTGCTGGGAATGCCGCGCCGCGTCTACACGTATCACCACGGCGGCCTGTGGGAGGTCTACAACATGCTCTCCACGATCGGCTCCGGCATCACCGCGCTCGGGGTCGCGCTCTTCGTGGTCAACGTCTGGCGCGCGCACGTCCTTCGGCTGGGTGTGCGGGCCGGGAACGACCCCTGGCTCGCGGACACGCTCGAGTGGTACACGACGTCCCCTCCGCCTGTGCACAACTTCGACAGCGTCCCGTACGTGACGAGCGCCCGCCCGCTGCGCGACCTGCGCCTGCGGCTCGCGGCGGAGGAGCCGTGACCGGCGTCGCCCCCGGCCCGTGGCTGCGGGTGTGCGCGCTCCTCGCCGCTGCCGGCGGCGTCCTCGCCGTCGTCACGGGCGAGGCGCACCTCGGCGCGGCGCATCGGGCCGTCGCGGCGCTCGCCGCGCCTCCGCTCGCAGCGATGCTCGCCGCCGCCTGGCTCTTGCACCGGCGCCTCGTGCCCGCCGTGCTCGGATCGGCCGCCCTCTTCGCGGCGGCGGCCGCGTTCCCGGGCCGGTGGGAGCACGCCGCGTTCGCCGGGCTCGCGCTCGCCGCGCTCCTCGTGCTCGTCGTGCAGAGCCTCGTCGGCGAGCGGCCGCCGCGCGGCGCGTGGCGCGACTACGTGACGCTGACGAAGCCCCGGATCATGAGCCTGCTGCTCGTCACCGGCGTCTGCGGGATGATCGCCGGCGCGCGCGGGTGGCCGGGAACGACGACGTTCGCCGCGCTCACCGTCGGCCTCGCGCTCGCCTGCGGCGGCGCCAGCGCGCTCAACCACGTGCTCGACCGCGACATCGACCCGCTCATGGGCGCGCGCACGAAGCAGCGGCCGGTCGCGTCCGGCCGAGTACCCGCGAGCCGCGCGCTCGAGTTCGGGCTCGCCCTCACGGCGCTCTCGTTCGTCCTGCTCGCGAGCACGGTGAACCTCCTCACCGCCGCGCTCGCGCTCGCCGGCAACCTCTTCTACGTCCTCGTGTACACGCGCTGGCTGAAGCGGACGACGCCGCAGAACATCGTCATCGGAGGCGCCGCCGGCGCCGTTCCTCCGCTCGTCGGCTGGGCGGCCGCGACCGGCCACGTCGGCCTGACCGCGTGGATCCTGTTCGCGATCGTCTTCGTCTGGACGCCGCCGCACTTCTGGGCGCTCGCGCTGCTGATCAAGGACAACTACGCGAACGCGAAGGTGCCGATGCTGCCGGTCGTCCGCGGCGAGCGGGAGACGGCACGCCAGATCGTCCTCTACTCGTTCGCGCTCCTCGCCGTCACGCTCTTGCCCTGGGCTGTCGGCGGCGCCGGCCCCGCCTATGTCGCGGCCGCGCTCGGGCTCGGCGGAGCCTTCGTCTCGCTGGCCGAGCGCCTCCGCCGCGACCTCACCCCGCGCAGGGCCGCTCTCCTCTTCCACTACTCGCTCCTGTACCTCGCGCTGCTCTTCGCAGCGCTGGCCCTCGACCTGGCGCTCTGATGGATCCCGAGCTCAATCGGAGGAACCTGCGCCTCGCCTGGCTCCTCTTCGGAGTCTTCTGGCTCCTCTTCGCCGGAAGCTTCGGCGTCGCCTTCCTCTACCTGCACTTCTCCTAAAGTCAAAGCCCGCCCGAGCCGATTGGCTCCTCGTGGCCCCTATTCGCGCCTTCGGGGCGGCGCTCGGCGCCGCCGTCGCTGCCGGCCTGCTCGCCTCGGCCGCGCCTGCCGCCGTCGTGCGGCCGCCGAGCGACCACACGCTGACGACGACCCATTTCGCCGTCCACTACTTCACGTGCGTCGAGCCGACGACCGACGCTCCGTGCGGACCGCCGACGGACTACGCGACCGAGACGGAGGCCGGTGACGTCGCCGCCTACGCCGAGGACGCGTACGCGCGTTTCGTCTCGTGGGGCCTGACGCCGCCGGTCGACGACGGCGACGGCCACATCGACATCTACCTCGAGGACCTCCCCGGCCGGACTGGCTTCCCGAGCCTCGAGGCGTACTCCGTCCCCGACAACGCCGGCCCGGCCCCTTCCTCGGGGATGTTCTACATGACCTCGCCGGAGATGATGACGGTGGACTTCGCGAAGCTCGCGAACCTGTCTCTCGCTCAGGAGGAGCAGAAGGCGATCGCCAACGAGCTCTTCACCCTCTTCGAGTTCGCGACCTGGGTGCCGACCGACTCGAGCGACTACTGGTTGATCGACGGTGCAGCCCAGTGGGCGGCCTTCCAGGAGATGGGCTACGCCGGCGGCGGAACGATGACGACCCTCGCATCACCCGACATCTCCATCGACTGCCGGGACTCGCTCGCCACGGAGCCCGATCTCGGGTTCCGCATGTGCGACCCCGACCGGTGGACGGAGCTCGGCTACACGCGCTGGGCGTTCTTCCAGCTGCTCGCCAACAAGTACGGCAACTCGTTCATCACGAGCGCGCTCGCAAACGGGGAGGCCGGCCAGACCGCGACGACGGCCCTCTCGAACGCAATCGCCGCAAAGGGCTCCTCGCTCTCGAGCGTCTACAACGAGTACGCCACCGACCTGATGAGCGGAAACTTCGGCGTGCCCGCGCTCGCGACCGTCCGCCCCACCCCGTACGCGAGCGTCACCACTGGGACGCTGTCGTCGCCGACGTCGCTGCCGATCGAGGTTCCGGTGAACCATCTCTCGTCGCGCTACGTGACGTTTCAGCGCGGTGACGGCGACGGCTCGCACGCATGCTACGCGGCGAAGCTCACGATCAACGTGACGATCCCGAGTGGGACATCGTCGCAGCCGTATTTCTTCTGGGACGCGACGGGTAGCACACCGCAGGCGCTGAACGTCAACGGTAGCTCTGCTTCGATCACGGTCCCCTGGGACACCTGCGACTGGGGCACCAGCCGAGGATGGCTGTCACTCCCGAACGCGAGCACGACGACCGACGCGGCTGCGTTCTCCGTGACGTCGTCGCTCTCGGTCGACACCTCGACCCCGGCCAGCCCGACGTCCGCACCGACACCGGTCCCGATCTGGGGCACGACGGTGCCCGTGCCCGCGACCGACGTCGCGCCGTCCATCGACGTGTTCGGCCCGGAGCTGCTGAAGCTCGACGCAACGTCGCCCACGATCCGGCTGATCGTCGAGTCGAGTGGACCGGGGACGGTCAACGCCGCACTCGGCACGGTCGCGCTCGGCTCCGGGAGCCTCCGCGCGGGAAACAACGATCTCCGCTTCTCTGTGCCGAAGGCCATGCTCGCGTCGCTGCGCCGCTCCGCGAGCGCGGCGAACGTCCTGACGCTCACCCCGCTCTCCCCGAGCGGAGCCGCGGCCGGCACGGCAGTGACGCGCCAGGTCGTCATCGCCCCGGCGAAGGTGAAGGCCACGACCAAGGCGAAGGCCAAGGTCAAGGCCAAGGCGAAGGCGCACTCGAAGAAGAAGTAGAGTCGCCCCCCGTGGAGGGGATCTGGCTCGCGCGGCCGGAGCCGCGGCCGCGCACGCGCGCAGTCGCGATCAAGGACCTGATCGACACCGCCGGACTCGTCACGACGTACGGCTCGGCGCTCTTCGCCGAGCACGTGCCCACCCGGAGCGCAGCCTCCGTCGTCCTGCTCGAGGAAGCCGGCTTCGCGGTCGCCGGCAAGGTGAACCTGCACGAGTTCGCGTACGGGATCTCGTCGCAGAACCCGCACTACGGCACCGTCCCGAACCCGCGTCATCCGGGCCGCCTCGCAGGCGGATCGAGCGGCGGCTCGGCCGCGGCGGTCGCCGCGGGCGACGTCGACCTCGCGCTCGGAAGCGACTCGGGCGGCTCGATCCGGATCCCGGCGGCCTG
>Ga0070741_10005197_pt1 | contig 29211 bp, 24 predicted proteins | sample Coa_R1_4_FD_66440 | JGI IMG/M metagenome (GOLD analysis project Ga0070741, IMG submission 66440) | Surface soil microbial communities from Centralia Pennsylvania, which are recovering from an underground coalmine fire - Coalmine... | ecosystem: Environmental > Terrestrial > Soil > Unclassified ... | reverse complement strand
CTTTAGAGCGCTGACGTTTCTTTGGCTGATAAGTTCTCTTAGGCATGCCATAGATTATACACTCTAAAGTAACTTACATCTGCCTATGGTATAGTAAGCAGGAGTAACTAGCTCTGAGTTTGCCGCATGTTTACCACTATTATTGTTCAACCGATTTTCAATTTACTGGCCCTGATATACGCTTTGCTGCCGGGCCATAACTTTGGTTTGGCAATTATATTGTTCACCATATTAATCCGCTTGTTAATGTGGCCCCTAGTTAAAAAGCAGATACACCACGCTAGAGCATTACGAGAACTCCAACCAGAGATAAAAAAAATTAAAGCCGAAGCCGCAGGCGATAAACGCAAAGAGCAGATGCTGACTATGGAGCTTTATAAAGAAAAAGAAATTAATCCTCTATCTTCTCTGGTCATTGTCGTCATCCAGGCGATAATCTTGATTGGGCTATATAGCGGATTGAATCGGATTATCAAAAACCCGCAGCAAATTATTAGTTTTTCATATCCAGCGCTTCATCATCTAGCTTGGATGCAGACACTGGCTCACGATATCCACCAGTTTGATGATTCGTTATTTGGATTTATTGATCTTCATAAAAGTGCTGTTTCCTCTAGCGGTGTTTATTGGCCGGCGATGGTCTTAGTTTTAGGTAGTGCCGCCGCCCAGTTCTACCAGGGTAGACAGTTGATGCCAAAGACAGCCGATTCCCGCTCACTACGCCAAATTTTACGTGAAGCCGGAAAGGGTAAAAGCGCCGATCAGCAAGAGGTCAATGCGGCTGTTGGGCGCTCAACCATGTTTATTCTACCGGTATTCGTATTTATAATATCGATCAATTTTGCAGCCGCATTGCCTCTTTACTGGTTGACAGGTAGCTTGGTTGCTATCTGGCAGCAGGATAGGATTCTGAAAGAAGATGTAGCCGAGGCCGAATTTGTTGCCGACAAACCAAAAGTTACAATCAGAACCATAACCGACAAACCAAAAAGTCAAAAAGCCTCTTCAAAGAAAAAAGCTAGAAGAAAGAGGAAGCCGTGAACGATAACATTGAAGAGGCAATCTTATTTGCCAAGAAATATCTTGAAGACCTACTGAGTTTTTTCGGTCTTAATACAGATGTTTATGCCACTACAGAGGATCACGAGGTTATCGAACTGAATGTCCCCAGCACGCATCTAAATGGCTTCTTGATCGGGCAGCATGGTGACACTGTACGTGCTGTACAGTACTTAATAAGCTCGGCATTAAAGAATCAGAACTTTGCCCATACGCGGGTTAATGTAGACGTAGCTGACTACAAAAAGAATCGCGCGCAAAGGCTGGTAAGCCGAGCAGAAGACTGGTTTAAAGAGGTGCGTGATAGCGGTAAACCAAAAGAACTATCGCCGATGAATGCTGCAGAGCGGCGCGTGATCCATCAGGCAGCTTCAGATTACGGGCTGGAAACTGAATCAGTAGGGCAGGGGAGAGATAGGCACATTATCGTTAAGCCAGCTTCCGGCAGTAAGGCTCCTGTCAACGAAGAAAGTGCTGAAGTAGAAGAAGCAAAATAAACTTAGCCCAACGAAGTAAATACTTAACCTGTTAAGTATTTTAGTGAGACTCAATATATTCTCTTCTCAGATATGCATTGTAAATCTGATTTGTGGTGCAAAGCTCTACCGAACTACAGACAGCACCGTCAAATTTTCCGTATGTGGCAAAAGCCTCCATTTTGGATACTAAATCACCGTCAAAAATATTTTCTGGCCGTTCACGGCCTGGATAACTGAGATAAAAACTGATCGGTATAGAAGTCTTGTTCTCATATTGTTCGGTCTCATATTGCTGATAAGCCTGGTTTACATAGCGGCCAACTGCCCTGTGGTCACTATGGTCTGTAAAAACTGCGCCTTGGCTGTTAGCTTGAGTCCGGATTTCAGACGGTTGGTATAAATGCATAAAGCTCTTTAAGGCTGATATTAATTCTTCCGAGCTATAAAATGATTGGCTATCCACTGATTTGATTGTTGATATTTGATGAGCGTCAAGTTTAGCAAGGCTTTCATAGTTTTGTGCACTGAATCCCTGTCCTTTTAAATTACCGTCTGGTAAGTGCATAAAGATCAAAGAAATTTTTGAATTACCTTTAGGGTTAGATATGGTTATAAATTGGTGGTTGTCTAGTTTTACTATCCTATCAACCCAAGTTGTGTTTTTTAGCCCTATCATTTCTGCGTAAGCTGCCTGTGACCCTCGCTGGCGAGATAGCCAGTAAAATTGATCGTTTCCGCCATCGCCGGCGGTAAGGTAGATAGTTCTAATACAGTGTTCAGCCTGGATGTCATGGATTAAGTCGGGACTTAGGAACAACAGATCATCGTCCTCGTGGGCAACTATATTCATAATTGTGGGCACAGAACAAGATTTATATGGTAGATCAGCTAAATCGATAGGCAAGACAGTGCTTAAGGGCTTGTTAGTTGATTGGGGGCTACTTAAATGTGTTCCGTGATCATAAAACAGTAGTAGTTCTTTAGGGGAATCTAAAGTTCCGGCAATTAAGACACTAGAATTGGGCCGGCCATACTTACCTGTAACTTGGTCAAGGCTACACTGCGGGTAATTAGTTAAGCTACGGTCGAGTGAAAGTAAATAGGCAAAACTAGCTTTACTCAAGTCCCTGTTCCAGGCTTTACTATCAAGCATGTCTCTTGGCTGGAAGCAATCAGCAAGCGGTATAAAATTAATCGATTGCTTGCCCATCAACTGCGATGTTGGTATAACGCGCCAATAATCTCCCACTAATGAATTAACATGGTGGTGCATTAAGGCTCCAATAACTAATGAATTGCGAGCTGATATGGGGTCCAGGGCCTTCTTGTCGTAGTGGTAGGTATTGAGCGCCTGAGCTGAACCTAAACCTATTGAAACTAAAAGAACAATGTTAATTATGGCTAAAGTTCCGACATTCCACTTCCTCTTACGGCTGTAAGTGGCTAGGGAGACAAATAAAGTAAATAGAACAATCCCTAGGTAGCGTGCATCAACAGCATAGTAGTGATTAGTTAGAATAAATATTAAGATTGCTGCTAAGCTTGTCCAGATTAGAGTAAGAGAAAGCCTAGATGCCGGGTCCAGCTTAACTGTCTTTTTTCTGTTGTGAGCTAGACTTCTGCGGATAATCTGGCTGGCCGCAAAGATGCCGAAGAGCAAAACAACCAAATTAATTAAGAAAGATATGCCACCTACCCCGCTTAAGCGCGCCCATGCCAGATGAGGGGCATCCCGGACTACATTGGCGTCAAATGCCGGGTTAGCCCCAAGATTGGTGAGTAAACCCATTAAACTGTAAAAAACTCCAAGTACAAGATCATGGACATTAAGCACTAAACCATACGGACTGGCACCGGGCGTGTTGACAATGTGAGTGATGCGAGCAAGATTCAGTATCGACAATAGCCCAATAGAACTAATAGCAGCGGCTACACTGGCAACCAGCCAATTTACTGATACGGTAACTAAATTCCATCCCTTGGCCAAGGCATAAACAGTTAAAGCCATAAGTGCACCTACCAAGCTAAGACTAAAAAATAGTCTGTCGCTGGCAAATAAAATTGCTAACAGAGCAACAGGTGGCCAGAACCTCCATTGTTTAGGCGATGGCGCACGAAGCAGCAGCACAAGGCTTACAAGATATAAAATATATTCAATGTTGCGGGTTGTTAACATAGCTGTATTTAGCGGTAAAATAGCTCCGGCGTATGGAGCTGGCGGTACGAGTAATAGAACTGAGGAGAGTGCTAAACAGGTAGTCCCAAAGACGAGTGGGCGACGATCAACCCAATACAGGATTGCTGCTAACGCGCCTACTGTTATCAAGACCAAAATAATTGTCAAAAAAATAAAAGCAAAACCGGTAAGGCCAAGGAGTTTAACTAGAAAAAATAGCGGCCACTTGACAAGGAAAGTGTGAGCGCCGGGCCACAGAGCTTCGTGGAATGTATGTGAGTTTGCCAGAAGATATGAATCAACTAGTTGATCGGCGTTTTGCGAATGCAGATGTGCGCTAAGAATAGCCCAAAAAAGCGAAGTAATAAGTAAAACTGATATAGCAAAAAACGCATACCATTTAGCGAAACCAGGAGTTTTGGCAGTTTTTATTAGTTTTTTATTTCTAAACAGCTTCTTGAGCCGAACTTTAAAACTACGCCAATGCCGATTTTTTTTCATTAAAACAATACGCCCTGAAGAATTAACATCAGTATACAGTGTTGTTATCGATGTTAAAAATGTGAGTTTTATATAAGTAATAGTTCCAAATAGTTGTGATTGCTATTGCTAAAGTTCGTATAAATACTACTGGCATAGTGCTGCTAAGCATTTTGGTTAGGACTAACGTAAACCCAAAGTTAAATAGGACTAACAGGCTGTACAGGATAATCTGCGATAGTAAAACTCGATGATGTACGCGTTTATCGCCAAATGTTATAAATTTCTGTAAAAGGAAAGAGCTAAAAATTCCTATCCAGAAGCTTAAGGTTACAGCAATAACTGAGCTGGCTCCAAAGCTCTGGGCTGTAATAATAATCAACAGCTCAAGCATATACACACTTACACCAATGACTAAATACCTTTTTATCTGAGGTTTAAGATGTCTGAATTTATCTATCAAAGTAAAACCACCTCTAGCCAACCTGTTAATCCATCTAAAATATATCAGACATTCGTTAAGAAACCTGCCTATAAACCGCCAACGTTTGCTCTGCCATCTTCCGCCAGGAGTACTTTTTAGCCTGCAGGCTTCCGAGTTCTACTAGCTTTTGGGTTCTAGCTGGATTCTCGATGACATGGGATATTGCCTCAACCATATTGAGAATATTCTCTGGGTTAAAATATTCGGCGGCTTCACCATAGATCTCAGGTAAACAGCTGGCATTGCTGGACACAACAGGTGCTCGATGAGCCATAGCCTCTAAGCCTGGGAGACCAAAGCCTTCAGAAAGTGATGGAAATACGTAGGCAGCTGTATTTTGGTAAAGCCATTTGAGTCGGCCTTCACTGACAAATCCTGTAAAAACTACACCTTTAATATGTTCTTTAGAAGCCCAGTGGTAATGCTCCTCATATAATTTATCGCGCTTGCCCACCAGAACCAGCTTAATATTATTACGAGTATTCCGAATAATGGAATAGGCCTCCATTAAGCGCTTAAGGTTTTTATGAGGCAGAGGCCGACCAACATACATAATGTATGATCGCGGCGCGAGTCCTTTAATAGGCTGGGCTAAATCGCTTATATAGTCTGCCGCTTCATAAGTAACCGTAATTTTATGGGGGTTGATTTTGGCGTATTGTGCGACATCTTTTTTTACAAATTTACTTGGCACAATAATGTGTGCTGATTTGCGGGCAACACGCTTAACTAACCACTTGTATACTAGCTGTTTAAACGAAAACACTAAGCTGTTTTTCGTAGGATTGCGAAAACGAGTTGTAGTTAGATCGTGAATAGTAGTTATGGTCTTGCCTCGGTATAAAACGGGTTGTTGCGCCGCAGTAAAATGTACCAGGTCAGCCCTTAGAGCACGTAGTTGCTTTGAAAATCCAATCTGTTCGGCATAAGTAAATTCTTTAAAGTCGGATTCAACAACCTCGAACTTTGGCGCAATAGTTTTCATATATTCAATTCGTGATGGCCTAGTTAAAACTACAAAATCGAATTCAGGATTGAGGATATGTAAGTTCTCAATCAGCTTATCGACATATCTACCGGTGGTGCTGCCTGATTCTCTGGCGTCAATCACTATCTTCATTAACTCTTTAATTATAGGCGCTATAGGCCAGTTTGGTAGAATAGTTAGAGTAATATGAGGAGCAAATGTGTCTAAAAAGGCAGTCATTATCGGTGTCTCATCACAAGATGGTTCATACTTGGCAGATTTATTATTAGAAAAAGGCTATGAAGTAACAGGCACAATAAGGCGCAGTACTAACTACCTGCATCCGAACCTGGCTCATCTGTATGGCAAGATCAGAATTGAGGCTGCAGATTTGGTCGACGGCATTAGTATTGAAAACGTTATAAAGGATGTAGAACCAGACGAAATATATAATATTGCTGCCCAGTCTGTCCCTGCAGACAGTTGGTCGCACCCTCTTTACACAGGAGAAGCAACGGCCTTAGGGCCAGTGCGTGTATTTGAAGCGGCACGCAAGTTTGCACCTAAAGCGCATATTTATCAGGCTACCAGCCGTGAAATTTTGGGGAATATTGAAGCTGAATCAGCTAATGAGTCAACTCCGATCGATGCTAATAATCCTTACGGTATCGCGAAGGCCTACGCCCACATGATGGTAAGATGTTACCGCGAATCTTACGGGATGTTTATTTGTGGCGGCATTCTATTTAACCACGAAAGCCCTCGCCGTAGCCTGCACTTTGTAACCCGAAAAATTACGGTTGGGGTTGCTTGTATTAAGAACAAGGTAAAGAACCCGCCCTTAAATGAGGCTGGAGAGCCCCTGGTAGGTACAGATAATAAATTACATATGGGCGATATAAACAATAAGCGTGATTGGGGCTATGCCAAAGAATACGTAGAAGCTATGTGGTTAATGCTGCAGAGAAAAGAGCCGAAGGACTATGTTATAGGCACCAATACGGCTCACAGTGTTAAAGACGCCCTGAAGATTGCGTTTGAGCATGTAGGCTTAGGCTGGCAAGAACACACAGAGGTAGATAAGAAGTTTTTCAGACCAACAGAAATTAAGGAGCTGAAAGGCGATTTCAGCCTAGCGAAAAAAGAGCTTGGCTGGGAGCCAAAAACATCATTTGAAGATTTAATAAAATTAATGGTCGATGCTGATCTTAAGAACTTTCCGAGGTAGTTGGACTTACAAAATCCTCGATTGTTGTCTGCAGCGGAATCTTTGGTTGCCAGCCAGTTTCTTCGGATAGACGCTGGTAACTTCCATATAATTCAGGGATATCATTTGGGCGCAATAAAGACCTGTCAATTTCGACCTTGATCGAATCACCGCCCTTTGTTTTATTTAGTAATATGTCCAATAATTCTTGACCAGATCGACTGACACCACTGCAAACGTTATAGATATCATATTTAGGCTGATTTACTAGTGTAAGATCAGCGTAGGCTCTTGCCACATCGCGAACGTCAGTATAATCTCTTTTAGTTTTTAAGTTGCCGACCTTCATGGGCTTGCCGCTTGATTTAGCCGCCTCTATTTTGGCAAAAAGATCGGGCAACAAGAAGCCTTGCCCCTGCCCAGGCCCAATATGATTAAACGGGCGGACAATTATACAATCCAGACCATCTTCCCTAAACTTACTAGCGGCTTTTTCCATCATAATTTTGCTGCGTGCGTAAGGTGAGCCAGTAGCACTAACTTTTGATCCCTCAGTAAGAGGTAGCGGCTGGCCAGAGTCATACACAGCTCCTGAGCTTACAGCAATTACTCTGGCTTTCGACCCGTCCTCTAACAATCGGCGGCACAAGACTGCTAAGGTTTCGACGTTGACATGAAAATATTTTTCTGGGTCTTCAAAAGAATCGCCTACTTTCGCCAAGCCAGCAAGTGAAACGACAGAGTCGACATCGTTAAGAGCTAATTTCTTGACCTCTTCAGGATCGGTCAAATCGCAGCTGTTATATCCGTCAATTAACCGGCCTAGGTATTTATTTGGTTGTTCATCGTGGCCGATACCTACAACATGACATCCTCGAGCTTTAAGCTCTTTAGCTAAATGATAACCAACAAATCCATTAATACCAGTAACGACTATTTTCATATTGTTGCGTCCAGAACAAGCTCCATTACTTTTTTTAATTGCTGTGCGCTTGTCTGCCAGTTATACTTTTGAGCTTGTTTAATACCGGCAACAACCATAGCTTGTCTCTTCTTTTTATCCTCTAAGACTACCCCTACCGCACTAGCCAATCCTTGAGTATCATCAGCCTGTATAAGGATTGCTGCTTTGCCTACAACTTCCGGAAGAGAAGAATTATCAGCAGTAATAACTGGTACCCCACAGGCCAGTGCTTCTAGAGGCGGCATACCAAAACCCTCATAAAAAGAGGGATATATAAATACTCCAGCGCCACTGTATAATGCCGGGAGATCGTCGTCAGGTACATACCCCAGCTTGTGAACTTCACCTGCCGTCTTCTGATAGGAAGCAATCCTGGCTTGAATCTTGTCGTCAAGCCAGCCCTTGCCTCCGGCAAGCACCAAGCCATAATTTCTTCGTAGATTTTCGCCCAAAGCTTCATATGCATCCAAGATGCCATCTATGTTCTTTCTCGGTTCAATCGTGCCAACATATAAAATGTAGTTTTTGGGCAGCTTATATTTATGTTTAATAGATTCGATCTCCGCGACGTTCCTTGGATAGAAAACCTCGTGATCTACAGCTGGATAGACTATAGAAATTTTTGCCGGATCAACTTTGTACTGATTTATAATTTCTGACTTTGAGTTTTTAGATATTGTAATTATGTGGGAGGCTTTATCAATTGATTCTGGTACAAACCTCAGCATATATCGTCGATTGGCCGGTGAACTGTACTGACCGAATTTTATAAAGGATAGATCATAAAGAGTAATAATAGTTTTAACTTTTTTACCCCACACAGGCCAGCGAACAAAATTTGGGAACCATATGATATCGGGCTTTGAACGGAGAAGGAGGTTTATAGGTATTGTCAGGCCTAGCTTAAAAGCAAAGGTATATATCTTGCCAGGAAAGAGCCGAATGTATCTATACTTTATCTTTGTATTGCCGGTGAAAATTGGTTCCGGGGCACTTCGTGTCAAAAAGTTAAAAGCAAACACTGTCAGGTTAGTTTCTGATAAAATTTGCGATAAAGCCTCTACTAGCCTTTTTGTGTATTGGCCTACCCCTGTAGGTTGCCCAAACATCGACTTGCCCTCAACCCAAATTTTGGCCTTAGGTTTCTGCATAGATCATATTGTAATGTAAAACAACCTATCCTGCCGCTTGGTTTATAGACCGCCCCTCTCGGGTATAATGTTATAAAGATGAACAATTTGTTCCAAAGAATGCAAAGGCGTTTTAGCTACCCTGTGATTTTAATACGCCAACTGGTTATTACTGATTTTAAACTGCGCTACCAGGGATCTGTTCTTGGCTATGCCTGGTCATTGCTCAGGCCCCTTCTGCTTTTTCTGATTTTATATATAGTTTTCGTTAAGTTCCTGAAGATAGGTACTAGCGTTCCTCACTTCCCAATCTATTTGCTGCTCGGGATTGTTATTTGGAACTTCTTTTATGAAATGACTGTTCAGAATCTTGGTTCAATTATGGCGCGGGGTGATCTCATACGTAAGGTCCGGATCCCTCGCTGGACAATAATAATAGCCACCAGCATATCCGCCCTGATTAATCTTTGCCTTAACCTTTTAGTCGTGGCTTTATTTATGCTAACTAACCATGTAATTCTCTTGAACACTATTGTTTATTTGCCACTCGTGATACTGGAAGTCTATATTCTGGCTTTGGGCTTATCTTTTTTCTTAAGCGCAGCTTTTGTTAAGTACCGTGATGTTAGCTATATATGGGAAGTAATAATGCAGGCCGGTTTTTATCTGACACCTATACTCTACCCATTAAGCCGTATAACTGATCTAACATTCCAGAAAATATTAATGCTAAATCCGATGGCTCAAGCTATACAGGATGCTCGCTATGCCACTATTACTCACCAGTCTGCGACCACAGCTACGGTATTCGGTGGTGGCTGGTATAAATTAATTCCATTTATTACTGTTATAGTCGTGCTTTTTGCCGGTATATGGTTTTTCAAGAGCCAATCAAAATTTTTTGCGGAGAATATCTAGATGCCAGATGAGGTTGTGATTAGTGTTGCGAATATCGGTAAAGTCTTTAAGCTACCACACGAAAAGACATCTTCGGTTAAGTCATTGGTTGTTAATTTTTATCGTCGCAAGCGTACTTATGAAATACAGCAGGCCCTTCAGGATGTGTCGTTTGAAATAAAAAAGGGTGAGTTTTTTGGAATAGTGGGCCGTAACGGGAGCGGTAAAAGCACCCTTCTTAAAATATTAGCGGGGATATATCGCCCAACAGAAGGAAATGTTCAGACTAAGGGCAAGATCGTGCCTTTTATTGAGCTTGGAGTCGGTTTTAATCCAGAGCTAACAGGCCGAGACAATGTTTTCCTTAACGGGGCACTTTTGGGTTTTAGCAATAAAGAAATGAAAACAATGTATCACGATATTGTAGAGTTTGCAGAGCTGGAAAAATTCATGGATCAAAGATTAAAAAACTATTCATCAGGGATGGAGGTTAGACTAGCCTTCTCGTTGGCTATAAGAGCCAAAGCAGATATCCTACTAATTGATGAAGTGTTGGCAGTAGGCGATGCTGACTTCCAGCGAAAATGTTTTAACTATTTTAATCAATTGCGTGGCAGTGACACGACAGTGGTGTTTGTTAGTCACGACATGGGGGCGATCAGGGAATATTGCGATAGAGCGCTACTAATTGAGGACAGTAAAATATTAGCTATTGGGTCGACTGATGAGGTCACTGAGAAATATCTTCGACTATTTATGAAGGATGAGAAAATCAAACCAACAAAGGCCAACGGCGAACAAAATCGCTGGGGTGACTATTCCCTTAAGATTAAATCAGTAGACATTAAGGTGGAGCCTAATAACATATCAATAAAGCAGGTAGTCGAAGCTCATAAATCTATGCCAAGTCCAGTGATAGGTTTTAGGATTCGTGAAGCATCCGGAAAAGATCTTATGGGCACAAATACTAAAATCGAGAATAAGAAACTACCTGACCTTAAGAGAGGCCAAGAAGCTACGGTTATTTGGAAGATGCCTAATCTGCTAGCTGATGGGGACTATACTCTGGACCCCTCGGTCTTGCATGCAGATGAATTGACGGTGGCTGACTGGTGGAATGAAGCAGCCACCTTTACCGTAAAGAAAAATAGACACTTACCTTACCGGATTGATCCGGGGTTTGATATTGACGTGGTAATTAAGGGCTCTTAATATGCCAGAAAAAACCAAGAGCAAATTAAGTAAAACGGACAATACTTTAAAGGATAGAGATTTACCAGAAGGCTTGGCAAAAGAACTAGCCCGACAACAACTCAAAATCTATGAGCTTCAGGCCAAACTCAACAATGCGTATGGTGAGTTGGAAAGAGCGCAAGGGCTCAAAGGCCAGTTAAAAGGCGTATATAGGAGTATTGATAATAAAATTATGGGGGCTATCAATACTCGGGGTTACCGAAAAAAACAACAGATAAGCAAGGTCAATATGCCACCGATTAGCTCTAACTTGAGTAAGCTTGAGCTTTTAGGGATAGCTCGAGATTATGACGCCAGAAGTTACTTTCGGTACCGTTCACAAAAGACCAATATGAAAATTCACTATCGTATAGCGGGGAAGGTATATCGGGTCTCCAGAGAGACAGCTAAAAAAACAGCCAGGAAAAGCTATAAATTATTAATAGGCTCTAAGAAATAATTATGCCCAAGAAGAAATTGATAATCGATGGACAAATTTTTCAAACTGCAGCTCGGCATCGCGGAATGGGCCGGTATTCGTCATACCTAATTGATGCTTTACTGGACCAAAACCATGGCTACGATGTAGTCGAAGTTATTACTACCAAAGACGCCTACATGTCTACTAAAGACAAAGAAATCCTTAAGGGTTTATTTCATGGTGCTAATTTAATTAGGCTAAACCTAAAAATGGTTGATGGAGTTAGAATCGAATCAACATTTGACCAGAACGAAGCTGTGCTTAACGAATATGTATCGGCCCAAATTGCCAAGGGCTTTAAGATCGACTACCTTATCCCCTCCCTCTTCCAAGAACCTGCCTCGGTGGTATTTCCAAAAAACGCCAAGAAACTGCTAATTTTTTATGATCTTATACCCTATCTTTACCACGACCGATATCAACCAATCATGGGTCCTGGTTTTGAAAATTATTTAAAGAGGTTCAGGTATCTATTTTCGGCCGATAGGATCTTTACGATCTCACAGACTGTATTGGATGACCTCCATACCTACCTTGGGATACCCCTTAGTAAGATGGCTTGTATCGACGGGGCGGCTATTAAAGCTAAGCGTTCACCAGACAAACCCCGTGTAAAAATTCCGGATAAGTATATATTAATGCCGACAAGCGACGACCCAAGAAAAAACAACTTAATGGCAGTTCTTGGATTTGAAGAATACGTAGTTACCAGTGGCGACCAGGATTGTAAATTATTAATCACATCCAAGATCAATAAGCATGAACAAGAACATCTAAGATTATTTTCAAACAATCTGGTTTTTACGGGCAATCTGCCGGACGAACAACTTGATTGGTTATATGCAAATTGCCAATCCGTGTTGTTCGTTCCGGAATACGAGGGACTAGGCTTACCTATCTTGGAAGCCGTGGAGTTCGGTAAGCAAGTAGCGTGCTCTGCTATTGGCGCCTTCAAAGAAATATCAGAAGACGCATTTTGTTATTGTGATTACGAGAGCCCGAGCTCGATCGCTGAAGCAATTGAATGTTCGCTAAGAAAAAAACCCGACCTAAAAAAGTACAGAACTATTTTAAGTAAGTACACCTGGTCCAATACAGCCAGAAGACTGGTCGACGAAATCCAGAGACCAGTTTTAGCTCCAGGCGACAAGCCCAAGATAGCTTTATTTGCGCCAACCCCTAGCGGCTACTCTTCGGTAGGCAAAGATATTATTGAATCACACGCTGTTATGTCAGAATACTTCGAGATCGATTATTATCTTGAAGACGGAATACAGAAAGCTAACACTAGGCCTAACATCTTAAAATATATTACCCAAGTTTATCCGGCAGAATCTTTTTCTGTCCAGGCGTTTTCTAACTATGATGCCACGGTCTACCACATAGGTAATGGTGACTACCACATGGAATCTATAAAGAACGCACTTTATCTACCCGGTTACGTCATAATCCATGACACAAATTTGAGTGAGGCCTTTAGGGTGATGGAAGAAACCAGAATGATCTCAAAGCAACGACTGGAATTAGAAACAATGCTCGATCAAAAGGTAGACCAGCCCAGCTGCAAGGGATTATCATCCATCACTAGTGCTCAGCTAGGTATTCTAACGCACTCACAATTTACTAAAGAGCTAGTTGCTAAAGTCACTGCCTGGCCGATACCAACTGTGCAGGCCAACCTGCCAGTTTCAAGCCCTAAACTTTCTGCTGCAAAGATTGACAGTAGCTTCACGATTGGTATGGCAGGTATCATCGCCGGGATAAAAGGCACGGAAGTTATAGAGGCTATAGCGGAGAGTCCTGACTTTAACAGTTGTAAGATCAAGCTTTTTGGCCATAACTTTAGTTCGAAGAAGACTACGGATAGACTTAATAGTTACGAAAATGTAACTGTTTCAATCAGTGTGTCTGATTTGGAATTTCAAAATAATTTAAAAAGCCTTGACGTTTTTGTTAATTACCGCATGAGCTACCAGGGCGAAACTTCAAAGTCTACCATTGAGGCGATGAGAGCTGGTGTGGTTGTAATTGTCAGGAATATTGGTTGGTACAGTGAACTGCCAGACGACGTGGTCGTTAAAGTCGACAATATTGACGAGGTGTTTAGTAGACTGCATGAGTTAATGAATAACCGAGCTGAACTCCGGCAAATAAGTAAGCGCGCCAGAGACTATATTGCCAACGAATTTGGTCACGAGCAGTATGCCTTAGCTCTGAAAGGGCTTATCTCGCAGAACCAAAAAGATAACCCAAACCACTTGATTGCAAGCGACTTAAGGCAAGGCAAGATTCGCAACGCTAAGCAGTACATAAAAAAACTACGAGCAATAACATAGTATGAGTAGTGATGTTTGGGTAGACGTCTCCCATATTATCGGCTGGCAGGGGAATCTGACTGGAATAGAGAGGGTAGAGTACCATTTGATTAAACACTATTTCTATAAAACCAATGCCCGGTTTTTTTATTTTGACCTTCAAAAAAATTATTTTATTGAAGCAGACAGAAGATTTGTAGAAAAGAAAATAATTAGGCGAACAAGTGAAGAAGAATATTCAGTAAAGAGATCTGATAAAACTTTAGCCCAAATACTCAGAAGAAAAATTGCTAGACATAGTAAGGCAAGACTTAATGGGACGGTCATTATTTTGGCCGGCTTATGGGATGAAACGGCTTACATTAGCGCCTTGGAACAATTAAGTACTAATAATTTATTGGTACATGTTGTTTATGACATGATCCCGATCATTAGACCCCAGTATGTAGTTGATTTTCTACCGCCCGTTTTTGCGAATTACGTATACAAAGTGCTGCCTCATTGTGCCAAAATATTAACTATTTCGAAATCCACGGCGGATGATACCAAAACCGTGCTTCAGAAAAATAACTTGAGCACCCCCCCGATTAGGCCTTTCAGATTGGGGGATGAGATTAGTCGAAGCAGTAAGCCCATTAAACCAAGCAGTGTTGAGCGGGACTTTATATTGTCCGTTGGGACTATAGAGGTCCGTAAGAACCACCAATTACTACTGAGTGCACAGAGCGTCATTAATAAGGAGATTAAGCAAACCACTCCCATAATCATTGCCGGTAAGAGAGGCTGGCTAACAGAAGACTTTCAAAAGTTAGCTGACAAAGATGGGAGCGGAATAATAATCTTAGATACAGTTACTGATTCTGAGATGAGATGGCTCTATGAGAACTGCTTATTCACTATTTTCCCTTCGCTCTATGAAGGTTGGGGGTTACCTGTCGCTGAATCACTTAATTATGGAAAAGTTACTCTCTCATCCAACAGTAGTTCGTTGCCTGAAGCAGGCGGTAAATTTGCCGATTATTTTTCGCCCAATTCGGTGCAGCAAGCTAGTCAGTTAATTTTAAAATACCTAAATCCAACTGTTCGCAAGAAACGTGAAGAATTTATAAAGAAAAATCACAAACCGATTAAGTGGGAATATGCGGCTGAAGAGTTCGCTCGCCTCGTAGCCTCAAACTAATCGTGAACATTGAAACCTACGACTGCGACCCCGCTTGAAAAGAGGCTGCGCCCATCGATAATCAGACTATAAGCTTCATTGTAGTTTCCGTTGGCTGATGGGGCATCGACTCTGAATTGAAAGGTAGCATTTTGTCCCGGTGGCACATTGGCTTCGTCAAAGACCGCCGGGCGAGTGCAGATAGGATTAGTCGAAATCCAGTTGGACTTCCCGTTGCAGAATGTACTCTGGTGTCCCCAAGAGTTAAAGGTTACTAGCCTTACATCGCTGCCACCGCCATTCTTGGTCCAGGTAAAGTTACTAGTGTTTTTCATAACTATAACCACCCAAGCATTACCATTAGGTGCATGCTGGAGCGACCCATTCCAGCCAATCAAACTGGACCGGGAACTATCAGTATAAACCGCTTGCCATACTGCCTGAGCAGTGTAGCTATAGCCTACATCAAACCTAATACCCGCTACTCCGCTGGAGAAAAGCGTCTTACCATCAACGATCAAACTGTATGCTTCATTATAGGTTCCCTGAGTCGGAGGCGGATCAACCCTAAACTCAAACGTTCCATTAGAGCCAGGCGGCACGCTAGCTTCATCAAAAACTGCCGGTCTGGTACAGATCGGATTGGTGGCTATCCAGCTGGAATTACCATTACAGAATGTACTCTGGTGACCCCAGGAATTATAAGTGACTAACCTTACGTCGTTGCCACCGCCGTTTTTAGTCCAGGTTAAGTTACTGGTATTCTTCATGACTACCACTACCCAGGCGCTCTGAAGAGGAGTTAAGGAAGCATTCCAGCCTAGCGATTGGGTCTTACTACTGTCAGTAAATACTGACTGCCACACCGGTTGTGCCGAGTAGGTATTGTATAAATCGCCAAACCAGGACTGGAATAAGCTATCAAAACTTTGATTACCAGAAAAGTGTGGGGTATACCAGTATAGAGCGGCCGTGATTCCTGTATCCATATGAGTACTTTGACTATCTATCACAGTGTAGCCATCATAAAATGTAGTTGAAGAATCGCTTGAGCACCGCTTGAAGTTACCTTGTGTCATGGGGCCGCCATAGCAAGTCTGAGGATCGTCTGAATTATCCCAATTACCTTTTATAATCGCCCAACCAGTATTACCTTCTGATCGATGCCTCCCAAAAGCCAGTAACCATGCTGCCCTTATTACTTGCTGGGTAAATCCAACTCTAGACGCATCATTGACGCACGTACCGGATATAGAGTCCACCGCGCTCCCATTAATGTAGTATAAGGGTGGGTTCAGACCAGAGTAATTGTAAGATGCTCCTCCATCAGGACAGCCGTAGCCTACCGCGCTAGCATACCGCCAGGACGGGCAACCGGCTGAGCCAGTAACTAAGTTCTCTTCCTTTTCTAGCGTCGCTAATAATACTTGAGGATTAACCTCGTAAGCTTGGGCGGCGTCGTAAATAACTTGACCAGCTGAAACTGCTCCACCATAAAGAAAGCCTTGTGACGGGTTGTACCCTATTGGGTCTACGGCTGAAAATCCATGGGCCGGAGATATGCAGCTGGAACTGCCAAAATAATGGTTTAGCCAAAAATCGATATCGGCAGCAGACATTGTAGAGGTCCGGTCAAACACCCCATCGTCCATTAAGTTGCTAGCATTAAAAGCTTTAGCTGACTGATGTAGTAAAAAAGTGCCTGCTAGGATTGATAGAACGACCAGTAGGCATGCATAAGAAATAACTTTTTTAATCATGGCTGTATCTCCAAGGGAAGAGGATCAGAAGTCGTCTTGCTTTGATTATTCAGGCTGGCCACTGCTGTGACCACCCATGAACCCGAACTTAGGTCGGTATCCTTAATGTCCCAATTCCAAATGACGGCCCCGTTGCTATCAGCAGTTTGGGTTGCTAGGGTCCTAGTTAAGCTACCTTGAGTTAATTTTATATAGCATGTGGCGCCTGGGGTAGTATTGCATGTCGATTGTTCAGTAGTCGGCGAACCATTTTGACCTGGCTTATGGTTACTGATAAAGGTACCGTAAGGCGCGGTCAAAGGTAAATTATTATCAGCAGCTGAGGCATTATTAGTGGACTTATTGGGAGCTGAGGGGGTCGATGAGTCTGATGTTGGGCTAGTCTGGGGATTGCTCTGGTCTGACTTATTGACTTTAAGCGGGTTGGTACTAGGTATAGTAGCTACACTTGGTTTAGGCCGGTGAGTTATTAACAGTATGGCAACAACTAATATAACAGCTACTACCACTGCGGATAGTACTAATGGCCGGCGTTTAAATTTTTTCTGCAGTTTGACCATATGTATTTATTTTATAGCGCTCATTTGCCGCTGCTGTAAGTTATTTCATTATAACTTCTCTAACTTCTTATAGCAAGATGTCAGTAAATCCAAACCCCTCTACCCTGTATAATCTTTTAACAGATACTTTATGGTTATTTTTGTTTATGGAACTACTGGTGAGCTCATCAAGCTACTGCCTCTAATCAAGAGTATTCCTGAAGAGGAGCAATTCAGGATATCTACAGAACAGCAGCCCAAGCAGCTAAAACTGCTATCAAAAGGAGCTTCTGTCCCGGAACCGGCAATCAAAATTGCAAATGGCCGTCAGGGAAATGATCTGGAAAAAAAGGTAGATATGTTGTTCTGGCTACTAAAAATAGTAAGGAACTACCATACAGTTAGCCGCCATTTGAAAAGTCTGAAGAAACAAAGCAACGATAAATTATTGGTAGTGGTTCACGGGGATACAATCACGACTGTGCTGGGTGCACTATTTGGACGATTGCATCGTCTTCCCGTTGCTCATATAGAAGCCGGACTGCGCAGTGGCAATTGGCGGCATCCGTTTCCAGAAGAACTAGATAGGCGGATAGTCTCTAAGATAGCAACCAGACATTTTGCGCCCGGTGATATTCCTGTCAGTAACCTGCACCAAGCCAAGGCTAAGGGTAAAATTGTAAATACTAGATATAACACAGTTTTGGATAGCTTACGTCTAGCTAGAAGCGATCCTGTATCGATCGAGGGAATAAATGCGTTACCGAGCAGTTATTTTGTAGTAAGCATCCATCGTAACGAATTAATGGCGCAGCCAGATGAACTAAAAAGAACTCTGCAAAACATTGCCGATCAATCTAAGAAGATAACATGTATCTTCTTAGATCATCCTGTTACTAAAGAGCGAATAAAAAACCTCAAACTAGACTATCTATTAGATAAGAAAAATCTAGTTCGCTTGCCTAAGCTACAATATTTCCAATTTATTAGTTTGATAGCTAGATGCAGCTTTATAGTGACCGATAGCGGCGGTCTACAGGAAGAAGCTGCCTACTTGGGAATCCCATGTCTTGTACACCGCTTGACTACCGAGCGCAACGAGGGGCTAGGCAAGAATGTTGTCCTATCTCTTTATAAAGAAGATAAAGTAAAAGCCTTTCTAAACAACCCGACAAAATACCATATTAAAGGCCTGGCTGATAAGACTAGCCCTACCACCATAATAGTAGATAGGCTTATTGCTGAAGGCTATATCAGCTCCTCTAATTAACAATGGGAATGAACCGCAAAAAAAGCGTAAACACCATATACAATGATAGTTATATGAGCAGAGCCAGGTCCTTATTTTGTGTTTTGCAAACATGGTTTTCTAAGGTTTGGGCGCAATGGCTGGTAGCAGTTGCAATTTTCTTTTTATTTTCTTTCTTCTATATGGGACCAGCTATTACTGGCTGTAATAATTATTCACCGGCTCTTTTTAGCGATAGCTCTGGAGGTATAGGTTGGTCGCAGTGGGCAAGTGGTAATCAACCAACTTGGGGCTATACGAAAGCCAGTAACTTCCCTGAAGGCGAGAATATTAACCGACCCCAGGAAATCACGTCGCAGGCATTACTTGTGCCTTACCGCATTTTTGCATGGCTAACCAGTCCTACCTGCGGCCTAAACTTACTGATACTACTTGGTTATATGTCTACTGGACTTATGATGTTCGGTTTGGTCCGCTGGCTATTTAGGCGCCCTGCGATCGCCATCTTTGCTGGTTATGCAGCAGCTTTTGTGCCATATCATCAACTTAAATCCCAGTCCCATATTACATATATTAGTTCAGCAGCGTTCATCGGGATCGTCTGGGTATATTTATGGTTTATCCAAAAGCCCTCATACAAAAAAATTAGTTTGCTAGCCGTTATATCAGCCATATCCATGTACGAGGATGGCTATTTAACATTATTAACCTTTACTTTATTGACTATTCTTTTTGGGGCTTTAGTATTTTCAAAGTCGGATGGTAAAAAAAGCCGGGGCAGACTGGGGTTTATAGCTTATCTTCTTCAAACTGCAGCTAGGAATATTCGTATTTATTATAAACATGTCGCATTGTTTGTAGTCCTATTACTGTTATTAATTTTGCCAGTAGTATCGTACCAACTCCGCCATGGTTCTGAAGTTCAACAAGCCCTAGCTAGCGGAAGAGGCGAGATATTATTCGAGGCTAAAGCCTATAGTGCCCGCCCGGCGGAATATTTAATACCCCCGTACAATAATTTCCTGGTTCCAGAGACATACACCCATTGGCGGTTGGTCCACCAGCACGGCTCAAATCCTAGCGAAGACACTCTTTTTCTTGGCTATACTGTCCTAATCCTTGCAGGCTTTGCCCTGGTTTTTTCCTTAAGGCCTAAGTTTGCGGGGCTTAACTTGAAGAATAATATTAGCTTCAGATATTTGGTCTGGCTGATCCTAATAATTGCTCTTATCTGCTTTACTCTGTCTTTGCCGCCTATAGTCACTGTCCTTGGCCACAGACTGCGCTTGCCGACGGATATAATCATTAAAATTACAAGTTACTGGCGAGTTTTTGCTCGCTACTTTTTAATTATCGCACCAATGACAGTTATCCTTTCAGCAGCTGCACTATATGCTATAACCCGCAAGTGGTCCTGGCTAAGGGCCACAGCTTTGGTCGGGTTTTGTTTGGTGATATTATTTTTTGAGTTTTTACCTTCGCCACATAGAGCCATCGCCGATTTATACGCCAACACACCAACCGTCTATAAAGATTTAGCTAAAGACCGATCCACAAAAGTTGTAGCGGAATACCCAATGCTTAATTTTGCTTTGGAGCCGCTAACCTTTACTTTTCAGCAGGTTCATCAAAAAAACCTGATTAACGCTAATGACGCAACTTTTATTAAAGGACCATTTATCCAGTCTATTTGCGGTCTTAATGATGCTCAAACACTAGGAGTCCTTAAGGCCGAAGGTGCGACGGTTGTGACTACCTTGGGTATAGATATGGGGAGTAATGGCAATTTAATAACTTACCAACCTCCAGATACATCCAGCGCCGGCTTTGGCGTCCCGGCTATATATTCGTATAAAATTAGTGAGCGAGTGACTCCTAAAAAAGTATTACTAGCACCCCTAAAAAACTTTGATACAGCTACCGTGGACGATAATCAGCTTAGCCATCATGTAATCCACGGAGCCGCAGATGCCGAACTCTTATCTCTTAGTCATGCTACTGCACCAGCCGGTCATTATGTAGCTTCATTTAACGCAGTCTCATTAAGTGGCCACGATATAAAATTCGTAGTTAAAGAGTCCAATAAGGTGTTATGGGAGGGGGTGATATCCACTAATCCAACTTCAGTGTCCTTTTTGGCAGATGGGGAAAATGCCATAACTCTAGTACCTAACGGACATGCGGATATTACTGATATGCAAGCTGAAATCGCATCTGAGTGATAACACTTCCGTATCTGTTAATATTGAAATTCTTACTGTATGCTATAGCAGAGAGTCCCAAGTAAATAATGAAGCAGCAAATCGACTTTTTGAGCATAGTTGTGCCAGTCTACAATGAAGAGGACGTCATTGGCCCTTTTCACGAACTACTCGAAAAAGAGCTTAAAAAACTTAAATTGCCTCGATATGAAATCATGTATGTTAACGATGGCAGTAAGGATAGTACATACGACAAGTTAGCTGAAATAGCTACTACCGATAAAAATGTTCGAGTCTTAGAGCTTACCCGCAATTTTGGGAAAGAGCCCGCCCTTAGTGCCGGCCTGCATAATGCTAGAGGTGATTGTATAGTCACGCTTGACGCAGACGGCCAGCATCCACCCGAAAAAATAGTTGAATTTCTAGAAGCCTATAAGTCAGGCTATGAAATGGTTGCCGGAGTGAGAATGAGTAATCCTGATGAAAAAGCCTTTAAGAAATTCGGCAACAGAGTTTATTACAAATTGCTGCGAATGACCGGCTCTACTTTTATCCAGCCCCGTGTTACCGACTTTAGAGCTATGAGTCGTGATGCGGTTAATACCTTCTGTCATTTGACTGAAAGACGTCGCATAACTAGAGGACTGCTAGACTGGATGGGCTATCCAACAAAATACATAGAATTTGAAGCTTCAAAGAGGATGGCTGGTGAAGTAACCTATAGTACTAAGAAACTCTTCTTCTTAGCGGTTGATAGTATATTGTCAAGCAGTCGACGCCCTTTATCTATCTCTATCTTGATTGGCGGTTTAATCACATCACTAAGCTTGCTGGCTTTAGTAGTAGTATTTTTTGAAGTTTATATATTCAATGATCCATATAGCTGGCATATTAGCGGTAGTGCTATGGTGGGCTTATTTATCCTATTTATGGTTGGGCTGGTATTTATAAGTCAAGGAATACTGGCACTTTATTTAGCTCGCATTTACGAAGAAGCTCAACAACGCCCCCTGTACATTATTCGCCGTTCAAAATCAGACATTGGGCCGAAAGAAGAAGTTACTGACTGATGCGGTTTCTGTCGAGAGATCGTTTTTTGCGCAATAATCTAATTGTCTTTTTTGGTGCCCTAGTAATTTCGGGACTAAGCTACCTTTACTATCCAGTATTAGCACGTTTGCTGACATTTAATGATTTTGGCGAAGCGCAAACTCTGGTATCTATACTTACACAAGCTGGCTTGATTTTCGGCGCCATCAATATTGTCACTGTCGTGCTTGTATCAAGCGATAATGAAGATAAGCGCAACGAGCAATTTTTACTGGAGCTCCAAAAGTTGTCGGTCTATTTGGTAATGGCAATTGGGCTAATTGCCATAGTCGCTTCGCCATTATTGCAGGACTTTTTTAATTTTCAGAGTGTTTGGCCCTTTTTGGCGATGGTTTTGGCGTTAATAGTTAATTTGCCATTTATTTTCTGGACTTCATATTTACAAGGCAGACAGAACTTTAACGGTATGAACCTACTGGGGATTTTGGGCGCAGCTGGCAAGCTATTATTCCCAACGATATTTGTTTTAAGCGGTCTTGGCTCTTTTGGCGCAGTCTTTGGCCTTTTTATTGGCCAGGTTGTTGCGTTGGTATATATAAGTCATAAATATAAACTGCCACCGCTTAGGTCATTTTTTAAAACGCGCTTACCTGACTGGAAGATACTTCAGCTCGAATTGCGCTACACAGTATTAGTATTTATCGTCACTCTCATGACAGCGCTGCTATACTCCGGCGATATATTAATCGTAAAGCACTATGCCTCTCCTGAACTCGCAGGAGCTTACTCTGGGGTGGCTTCAATAGCCAGGCTTGTGTTCTTCCTGACCTTGCCCTTCGCTACAGTTCTTCTACCGGCGATCCATAGCGACTGGGAGAATAGACTAGCTACGCTCAAAAGGTCTATGACATTTGTTGTTGCCCTTGGAGGCGCAGCCTGTTTAGTTTTTTGGGCTTTTGCTAAACCAATAATGGGCATAATGATCGGAAGGCGTTATGAAAACTACGCCCATCTACTCCCCGAATTATCTTTTGCCATTTTTCTTATATCAATAGCTAACTTATTGATCTACTATCTTTTAGCTATCCGTAGCTTACTTAGTCTGCTGGCTGCCGGAGCTGGTGTGGTATTACTTATTGTATTGTCTGTTGTCGACCATTCAACTTTAAATGTTATAGTCAAAAACCTACTATTATCCGGTATTTTGACCCTAGGAATATTATTGATTACAGTTAGTGCCTGGCCTCGTATAAGAGGCTTTAGAATCCTAAAATCAATCAAAGAGATGGAATGATTACCATGTACAAAATAAGCAAATCCAGCTTTACGATTGTCGGCAATGGTTATGCTGATGGCCCATCGCAGGCTTTAAGAGACTATTTAATAAAGAACAAAGCCAAAAGAGTAATTACTATAACTCACCCTCTAGTGCCAGAAGGCGATAATAAGCATATCGTTAGCAGATATGAAAACGGCAAAGTTGCCATTAAAGAAATTAGCTTGCCGCATAAACCACCTTATACATATATTTTTGATCCTTTTGTCCCGCTAAATATTCCGGAATGTACAGCCTGGTTTGGCTTTAACAATTTAGCGGCATATCGCGGTTTGTGGCGCCGACGACGAGGTAAAACAGACAAGGTTTATTACTGGGCTGTCGATTTTGTAGCTAATAGGTTTGGCAAAGGCTTCGCTACTAAGGTTTATGACCATGTTGATAAAACTGTCTGTCAGAAGGCAGATGGCCGAGCTGAACTATCGTCGGTTGGCGTAACGAGTCGTAATCGCTATCATCATTTGAAAGCCAGCCAAATTGCTCCTACGCAGGTGATACCCATGGGTGCTTGGTTAGATAGAACACCAAAAGTATCAGCTGGTACTTGGGATAAAAAGAAGCTTGTGTATCTTGGTCATTTAGTAGAGAGACAGGGCGTTCAAAATCTTATAAAGGCAGCTAAGATTCTGCAAGACCAAGGTCAAAAATTTAGCCTTGAAATTGTAGGCGCTGGCCCGTTGAGCGAAGAGCTAATGAAAATGTCCAAGGATTTGGGCCTTGATAAGCTAGTCAAGTTTCATGGCTTCGTGAAAGATCATAAAGATGTGGAGGCTATTTTAGCATCAGGTATGCTGGCTGTAGCTCCATATAAAAAAGAAAAAAACTTCGTGCAGTTTACAGATGCAGGCAAACTAAAAGCTTATCTGGGCGCCGGCCTGCCAATTGTTTTAACCGATGTTCCCAATAACGCTCAAGAACTTAAGTCTAAAGGTGTCGCATATATTGCCGAAGACGATCCCAAAGACCTTGCCAATGTTATTGCCAGCTTATTAAACGACAAACAAAAATGGCAATCAGCCCACAAAGCTGTCCAGCAAGTAGCTAAAGAGTTTGATTGGAATATTATTCTAGAGCGGGCTCTTAAAAACTTTGGTTTTGAGTAGACACTACTTGGTTTGAGCCGTGTACCAGCTGTAGGTATCCTTAAGGCCTTTTTCAAATGGAATTTTGTGATGCCAGCCAAGTTTGTGAATTCGGCTAACATCTAACAGCTTTCTTGGGAACCCGTCTGGCTTAGTACTGTCAAATACTAAATTTCCTTTGTAGCCAACTACCTCTTTTATCAAGTGAGCGAGCTCTTTTATTGAGATGTCTTCTCCGGTGCCGACGTTAATAAACTGTTTATTCTTGTAATTTTGTAACAGGAATAAAACAGCATCAGCTAAATCATCGCAGTGCAAAAACTCACGACGGGTATTTCCTGTCCCCCAGACTACGACCTCTGGGGTTTTGTTAAGTTTAGCTTCATGCATGCGGCGCATCAGAGCAGGGATGACGTGCGATGACTCAAAGTCAAAATTATCACCCGGGCCGTAAATATTAGTTGGCATGCAGGAAACAAACTGCTTGCTAAATTCTTCATAAATGTATTCACAGAATTTAAGTCCGGCAATTTTAGCAATCGCATAAGCCTCGTTGGTCGGCTCGGGTCTACCTTCCAGAAAATATTCTTCTTTCATCGGCTGGGCGCTATTACGCGGGAAAATGCAGGAACTGCCTAGGAACAGCAGTTTCTTGACCCCATTTTGGTGAGCTGACCATATCACGTTGTCCTGGATCTGCAGGTTTTCGTATAAAAACTCAGAGGGGTAAGTCATATTTGCCTTAATCCCGCCAACTTTAGCGGCAGCTAGGACTACTAATTCTGGCTTCTCTTTCTTGAAAAAGTTTTCAACCACTGTTTTGTCCGTGAGATCCAGCTCTTGTCTGGTTTTTAGTAAAAGTTTTTTATAGCCGTCAGTCTGTAATTTGCGAACAATGGCTGAACCCACTAGACCCCTGTGACCGGCAATAAATATTTTCGAGTTCTTATTCATTAGCCTTCCTTTAGCAAACCAACTAGCTTATCAATGTCTCGTCTATCCATCTCGGCATTGTTTCCAAAATAAAATCCGTTGGCGTGGATAAGATCAGAAGTCGGGCACTTATGTTTGAGCTTTGAATATTTTTGGTAGAAAGGTTGGCGCGTAATATTGCCGGCTATAACAGGGCGAATCTCAACATCTGCTTCCATGAATTTCTTCTTATAACGATCGGCTGTTTTTTTATCTTTGCATATTACAGGCATGGCAAAATTTGATACGACACTCATATGCGAGAAATCATAATGTACAAAATCGTCATTTTGATTTATAGCGTTCTGAAATGCGTCAAAGTTCTTTTGGCGCTTACTTACTATCTCATCAAAATATTTAATTTGTTTATTGCCTAAAAATCCTGTAATTTCATTTGGTCGAGCATTATAAGCAAGGTCATAGAAAGTGTAACGAGCATAAAAATCATCTATTTTAAACTTGCGTCTCAGCTTTTCCGCTTCCTTTGGGTCGAGATTCCTGTCCCAACCGTGGGCACGGGCCATTACTAAAGCTCGACTCAGCTCCTTGTCATCAGTACATATCATGCCCCCCTCGATGGTTGACATATGATGCCCGACAAAAAATGAAAATGTTGAAGCTACACCAAAATTGCCAAGTAAAGTGCTGCCGACTTTCGATCCCAATGACTCGCAGTTATCTTCCAAGAAAATAATTTTGTGCTTTTTACATAAAGCTTGGATTTTCTTAATGTCATCACAAAAACCCAGTACGTTGGTCAGGAAGAGCCCCTTTAGCCCTTTAATGTTTTTTTCCAAAATCTCGGGAGAGACATTTAAAGTATTCGGATCGCAGTCTAAGGGTACAGGTGTCAGCCCTAGTTGAATAAGCGGCATTACATTTGTGGGCCATGTTAGTGCAGAAAATCCGACTTTGTCTCCAGGCCGCAATCTCCCCAGATTTAATAACGCTTGAACTAATAGTAAGTTAGCCATGCTGCCACTACTAACAAAGACTGCATAATTTCTCTCTTGTTTTCTGGCGAAGCTGTCTTCAAATTGCAGGCATTGCTCGCCCATGCTCAGCCGATCAGTGTTTAATAAAAATTTAGCCAGAGCTTTTTTAGTTAACGACTCCCTATAAAAGCTTGATTTAATTAACCTGATAGATTGCTTAGCGCTGTATTTTTCAACTCTTCCAAGCCAAAAGTTCCTAATCATAACTTAACCCACCCATCCCAGGAGCGGCTTATTTTTGCCATATAGCTTCATATTGCCAAACAATGATTGCACTTAATTATATCATTGAGATAATGTCGTTTAGCGTGAACTTTTATTACGCTCTTAAAATTATCAGATTAATGAGATGCCATTTTGATTATAAGATAAAATAACTATTGAAGGATGGCTAAGAAAACATACCCCAAGCCTGTAGAAGCAACTCTCAGCGTAATCATACCAGCCTATAATGCCAAAGATTGGATGGAACCGACTTTAAGCCGGCTTTGGCGGTCTCTGTCAAAATCAAAATGGAAATCTGTTGAAATTATCGTTGTTGACGATGGTTCAACCGACCAAACGGCTGAAGCTGCTCGCAAAGTCAAAATCGGCACTAAAGTCAAAGCTGTTAAACAGAAAAATGCCGGACGCTTTATTGCGAGAAAAACAGGCTTAGATGCGGCTAAAGGCGATTATATATTTTTTATAGATAGTCGAGTTTTTGCAAAGCCGGGAAGCTTTTCTTACCTGGTTAAGCAAATGAGCAAGCGTCCTGAAGCTGTAGTCTGGAATGGTCACGTAGAAATCGACCGCACTAGGAATCCGGCCGCCCGTTTTTGGTACGCTGTAACTTTTATTGCCTGGCACAAATATATGGCTAATCCAAGACTTGTTCATTATGGTCTAAAGGAGCTTGAATATTATCCAAAAGGTACAACTTGTTTTTTTGCTCCTCGCGACCTGCTGCTTAAAGCCTACGAAAATTTTTCCACCAGCTTTAAAGACCTGCACTTCGCCAATGATGATACAGCCTTAATACGGATTGTCGCTAAAGAGCAAGACTTATATATGTCCCCGGATTTTGCTTTTATCTACCACTATTCTAGGAGCTCGCTTAAAGGCTTTATGAAGCATACATTGCACAGGGGTATTGTTTTTATAGATGGCTTTATGCATCGTGGTAGTCGCTACTTTTACCCCTTAATTTTTGCCTTACTGGCTATGCCTGTGGCTATAATCCTCATATTCTTTTATCCCTTAATATTGCTGTTAGCAATTCCGATTTTAGTAGCTGTTTTTCTGATAGCTTTGGCTTTACGAGTTCCATATAGAGATGCGCTAGCATTAGCAGGAGTACTGCCATTATTCACCATTTTTTATGCTGCAGGTCTTTATAAAGGGCTATTTCTTAAGTTTCAAAACCTTAGACCTAGTTAGCACGGCCGTAGTCGTCTTGTAGCCGAACTATGTCGTCCTCGTTGGACGGATTGTTAGGGTCAGTATGTTGCCAAATCTCAGCTACTAAGGCCCATTTGTCAGTGCCGCCACCCCTATGTCTAATACCCTGTCGAAAATTTATAATATCGCCCTTTTTAATAATTATTGATTCCGGTTCATTATCATCCGGCCCCATAACTACCATGCAGTCGTCGCTTAGGCAGCGCCAAATCTCAGCTCGGCGGAAGTGGTACTGCCAGGAGTTTTTTTGCCCCGGTTCAAAAGCTAGAATTTTAGGTTGTAACGGTAGGGAAGAATCAATTCCTTCTAGATTAACGCCATTGTAAAATTTCTTAATGAATCTGTCTGTTTGAGCTTCGTCAATATAGAAGAAAAAGCCCCAAGGGCGTTTAATATCCTCTTGGACTAGCTTAAACCCTTGACCGGTTAAGTACTTTCTAACTTCTTCAAATACATCTTTTTTTGCTGTTTTTGTTATTTTAAATTCATCCATGTAGCTTTTATCATAACAAATAGTAAAACCCATCAATGCTATTATTTAGGGCATGATTATAGTCATAATTGCCGGTGGCTCTGGTACACGTCTATGGCCACTTTCTACTCACGATTATCCAAAACACCTTTTAAACCTAACCAATGATCGCAGCTTACTTCAAAACACTTATGATCGAATAAAAGATCTGACCGATGATAAGAACATTTTTGTTGTCCCAGAAAAATCGCATGCTAGACATGTCTACAATCAATTACCGGACCTTCCAGGAAAGAATATCTTAGTTGAACCAGCGCGGCGTGGTACTGCATCTTGTTTTGTTCTTGCACTTAGTGAAGTAAAAAGGCGTAGATTTAGCGATCAAGCAGTATTCTTTTTATGGGCTGATCACTTGATAAGCGACAAAAAGGCATTTCAGAAAACTGTTAAACTGGCTACCAAGCTAGCTGAAGATGAAAAAAAGCTGGTTTTTACCGGAGTTAAGCCTACGTATCCTTCTTCAGGCCTCGGCTACATCCAGAAGGGCAAAAAACTTAAAAACCTTAAAAACGTCTACGAGTTAAAACAGTTTGTGGAGAAGCCTGATAAAAAGACAGCTGTGCGGTATCTAAAAACTGGTAATTATTTTTGGAACACAGGTTATCTTACTGGTACTATTTCAACCTTCGAGCGTGAACTCAGGGATCATGCCCCCAGACTTTGGAACGACTACCATAACCTCCTTGGCACATTATTGCCCATGAACCGCCGTAAGATATATATGAATTTTGTATCCGAGCCAATTGATACGGCGTTAAGCGAGCATGTTCCTGATGGCCTTATGGTCCCAGGAACTTTTGACTGGGCAGATGTTGGCTCGTTTCATGATTTGCACGGCGTTAGCAAGCAGGATGAAACAGGGAATCATATCAGCGGCGAACACGTTGAATTAGAAAATGTTTCTGATAGTTATGTACGGAACGAAACCGATACGCCAGTTGCTGTGATTGGTCTGGATAATGTGGCGGTAATTGCGACGGAAAACGGGATCCTGGTTACTAACAAAGCCCATGCCCAAAAAGTT
>Ga0070741_10005196_pt1 | contig 29218 bp, 24 predicted proteins | sample Coa_R1_4_FD_66440 | JGI IMG/M metagenome (GOLD analysis project Ga0070741, IMG submission 66440) | Surface soil microbial communities from Centralia Pennsylvania, which are recovering from an underground coalmine fire - Coalmine... | ecosystem: Environmental > Terrestrial > Soil > Unclassified ... | reverse complement strand
CGACTACCTCCACACGCCGGGCGCACTCACCCAGTTCGTGTCCGACGGCCTGCGGGCAGCCATGGCCGCGCCCGTCCATCGCAACGGCGAGGTGGTGGGCAGCCTGGTGGTCGCCTCCTACGACGCCGATCGCCGGTACAGCGAAACCGAGCAGGACGTGCTGCTCGCGTTCGCCGAGCACGCCAGCCTGGCCCTCAACGACGCCAGCGCCGTCGACGCCATGCGTCGGGCCTTCGGCGAGGCCATGCACCAGGCCACCCACGATTCCCTCACCGGCCTGCCCAACCGCTCCCTGGTGCTCGACCGCCTGGCCCAGGCCCTGGCCCGGGCCGAGCGACGGCAGCACGACGTCGCCGTGATCTTCGTGGACCTGGACCGGTTCAAGGCCGTGAACGACACCCTGGGCCACCGCACCGGCGACCGGGTGCTGGAGACCGTGGCCCAGCGGCTGGAGGAGGTCGTGCGCCCGTCCGACACGGTGGGGCGCCTGGCCGGCGACGAGTTCGTGATCGTGTGCGACGACATCACCGACGACATCGACGTCATGCACCTGGCCCAGCGGATCGGCGCCGTGCTGGCCGAGCCCATGGACCTGGACGGGCGCGAAGTCGTCATCACCGCCAGCCTGGGCATCGCCCACGCCGCCGGGTGCCGCGGGGTCGTTCACCATGCGGCCCAGGCGGGCGGGGCCCATGCCGAGGAGCGGGCGGCCGAGGACCTGCTGCGGGACGCGGACGTGGCCATGTACCGGGCCAAGGAGCTGGGGCGGTCCCGGCTCGAGGTGTTCGACGAGGCCCTGCGGGTGCGGCTCACCGAGCGGCTCGATACGGAACACTCGCTGCGGCGGGCCATCCAGCGGTGGGAGTTCGTCCTGCACTACCAGCCCACGATCGACGTGGTGACCGGGCGCATCGTGTCGGTGGAGGCGCTCATCCGCTGGCACCACCCGGAGCGGGGCCTGGTGTCGCCGGCCGAGTTCGTGCACCTGGCCGAGGAGACAGGCCTGATCGTGCCCATCGGCGGGTGGGCCCTGGGCGAGGCGTGCCACCAGATGGCGTACTGGCGCCGGGAGCACCCGGAGCTGTGCGACCTGCGGGTCAACGTCAACCTGTCAGCCCGGCAGTTCGGCGATCCCGAGCTGGTCCCGTCGGTGTTGGCCGTGCTCCGGGCGTCGCAACTGCCGCCGGAAGCGCTGTGGCTGGAGATCACCGAAAGCGTGCTCATGGACGAAGCCGAGGCCACGGTAGAGACGCTGCGGGACCTGCGAGCCCTGGGCGTGCACCTGGCCATCGACGACTTCGGCACCGGCTACTCGTCGCTCAGCTACCTGAAGCGGTTCCCGGTGGACATCCTCAAGATCGACCGGTCCTTCGTGGACGGCCTGGGTGAGGACAGCGAAGACCAGGCCATCGTCACCGCGGTGATCGGCATGGCCCACGCCTTGGGCCTGCGGGTGGTGGCCGAGGGCGTGGAGCGCGACATGCAGCTCACCGAGCTGCGCCGCCTGCGCTGCGACGGTGCCCAGGGCTTCCTCCTGGGCCGGCCGCAGCCGGCGGCGGACACGCTCGAGGTCCTGCGCAAGGAAGCGGCCGACTTCCGGGACGGGGGCGAGGTGTCCGCCTCCCCACCCGTCGCCACCCACGCCTGACCCCGCGGCACCCGCCGCGGGCACCCCGCCCGCCCCCGGGCTTTGTGTGCAAACGGTGTTCCACCACCCGAACCGCGCCGCAGCGAGGCCTCCGGACCCGGCGGGTAGGCTGGGCCCATGGATCTGCAGAAGCTGCTGGGCGAGGACGCCGAGGATCTGCTCGCCTACGAGTCCAAGGGCATCCCCAAGGACGACCTCATCCTCCCGGGGCCCGACTTCGTCGACCGGGTCGTGACCGCCACCGACCGCCCCATCCCGGTGCTACGCAACCTCCAGCACGTGTACGACACCGGGCGCCTGGGCGGCACTGGGTACCTGTCCATCCTCCCGGTGGACCAGGGCATCGAGCACTCGGCGGCGGCCAGCTTCGCCAAGAACCCCGCTTATTTCGATCCCAAGAACATCGTGGAGCTGGCCATCGACGCCGGCTGCAACGCGGTGGCCACCACCTTCGGTGCGCTGGGCATGGTCGCCCGCAAGTACGCCCACCGCATCCCGTTCATCGCCAAGCTCAACCACAACGAGCTGCTCACGTACCCCAACAAGTTCGACCAGGTGATGTTCGGGTCGCCCACCGAGGCGTACAACCTGGGGGCCGTGGGCGTGGGCGCAACGATCTACTTCGGCTCCGAAGAAGCCACCCGCCAGCTGCAAGAGGTGAGCGAGGCCTTCCAGGAGGCCCACGAGCTGGGCATGTTCACCGTGTTGTGGTGCTACCTGCGCAACAACGAGTTCAAGAAGGATGGCGTCGACTACAGCCTGTCGGCCGACCTCACCGGGCAGGCCAACCACCTCGGCGTCACCATCGAGGCCGACATCATCAAGCAGAAGCAGCCCGAGAACAACGGCGGTTTCAACGCCTTGAAGTTCGGCAAGACGGACCGGCTGGTCTACGAGGAGCTCACGACCGACCACCCCATCGACCTCACCCGGTGGCAGGTCGTGAACTGCTACATGGGGCGGGTGCCGCTCATCAACTCGGGAGGCGAGTCCAAGGGCGAGGGCGACCTCGGCCAGGCCGTCCGCACGGCGGTGATCAACAAGCGAGCCGGCGGGGCCGGGCTGATCGTGGGTCGCAAGGCGTTCCAGCGGTCTCGCAAGGACGGGGTGGAGCTGCTGCACGCGGTGCAGGACGTCTTCCTCGACCCCAGCATCACCGTGGCGTAAGCATCGTCTCAGAAACCGGCAGCACGCCAGTAAACTGAACCTCCGATAGAGCCAATCGGGGGCATAGGTGACAGATACCGCAGAACATCCGCTCCAGGCCTTGGACCGGGTCGTCATCCGCTTCGCGGGCGATTCCGGCGACGGCATGCAGCTCACCGGCGACCGCTTCACGAGCGTCAGCGCGATCTTCGGCAACGACCTGTCGACGCTGCCGGACTACCCGGCCGAGATCCGGGCGCCCGCCGGCACCCTGGCCGGTGTGTCGGCGTTCCAGGTCAGCATCGCCGACCACGACATCCTCACGCCCGGCGACGCACCCAACGTGCTGGTGGCCATGAACCCGGCCGCCCTCAAGGCCAACCTGCGCGACCTCATGCAGGGCGGCACACTGCTGGTGAACAGCGACGCCTTCGACGAGCGCAACCTGGCCAAGGCCGGCTATGCCCAGAACCCCCTCACCGACGGGACGCTGAGCGGGTACACGGTCTACGAGATCCCGATGACCAACCTCACCCTGGAGGCGGCCAAGCCCACGGGTGCCAAGCCCCGGGACGCCGAGCGGTCGAAGAACTTCTTTGCCCTCGGCGTGGTGTCGTGGATGTACACGCGGCCGGTCGAGCCCACCATCGAGTGGATCGCCAAGCGGTTCGGCAAGAACCCCACGGTGGCCGAGTCCAACGTCTTGGCCTTCAAGGCCGGGTTCAACTTCGGCGAGACGGCCGAGTTGTTCGACCACGCCTACGAGGTCAAGCCCACCCATTTCGAGCCGGGCACGTACACCAACATCAGCGGCAACACGGCCATGGCGTGGGGCGTGATCGCCGCTGGGCAACTGGCCAAGCTGCCGGTGTTCCTCGGGTCGTACCCCATCACCCCGGCGTCGGACATCCTCCACGAGCTGTCCAAGCACAAGAACTTCGGCGTGCGCACCATGCAGGCCGAGGACGAGATCGCGGGCGTGGGCTCGGCCCTGGGCGCGGCCTTTGGCGGCAACCTGGCAGTCACCACCACCAGCGGTCCGGGCGTGGTGCTGAAGGGCGAGACCATCGGCCTGGCCATCAGCCTGGAGCTGCCCCTCCTGATCATCGACATCCAACGGGGCGGCCCCTCCACCGGGCTGCCCACCAAGACCGAGCAGGCCGACCTGCTGCTGGCCGTGTACGGCCGCCACGGCGAGTCGCCCCTGCCCGTGTTGGCGGCCAAGACCCCGTCCGACTGCTTCTGGATGGCCATCGAGGCCGTGCGCATCGCCATCAAGTACCGCACGCCGGTGCTGCTGCTGTCCGACGGGTACCTGGCCAACGGCACCGAGCCCTGGCGCCTGCCCGATGTGTCGACGCTGCCCGACATCAGCGTGCCCTTCGCCGTCGAGACCAACGGCGTCGACGCCGACGGCAAGCCCGTGTTCCTGCCCTACCTCCGTGACCCCGAGACGCTGGCCCGCCCGTGGGCGGTGCCGGGCACGGCCGGGTTGGAGCACCGCATCGGCGGGCTGGAGAAGTCCGAGCCCACCGGCAACATCTCCTACGACCCGGCCAACCACGAGCACATGGTCCTGCGTCGGGCGGCCAAGATCGCCGGCATCGCCAAGGACATCGCGCCGGTCGAGGTCGACGACCCCGACGGCGACGCCGACCTGCTGGTGCTCGGGTGGGGGTCCACCTACGGGAGCATCAGCGCCGCCGTACACACCGTGCGCTCGCAGGGCAAGCGGGTGGCCCACGCCCACGTGACCCACCTGTTCCCCTTCCCGTCCAACCTGGGCGACGTGTTGCGCCGCTACCCGAAGGTGATCGTTCCGGAGATGAACCTGGGCCAGCTCTCCAAGCTGGTGCGGGCCGAGTTCCTGGTCGACGCCAAGTCGGTGAGCAAGGTGCAGGGCCAACCCTTCAAGGCCGCCGAGATCGAAGTGGCCATCCTCGAGGCACTGGAGGACCGTCGATGACCGACGTCGCAATCCCCATGACGAGCAAGAAGGACTGGTCGAGCGACCAGGAAGTGCGGTGGTGCCCGGGGTGCGGTGACTACTCCATCCTCACCGCCGTGCAGATGCTCATGCCCGAGTTGGGTGTGGCCCGGGAGAACACCGTGTTCGTGTCCGGCATCGGCTGCTCCAGCCGGTTCCCGTACTACATGAACACGTACGGGATGCACTCCATCCACGGGCGGGCGCCGGCCATCGCCACCGGGCTGGCCGTGTCCCGGCCCGACCTGGACGTGTGGGTGATCACGGGCGACGGCGACGGGCTGTCCATCGGCGGCAACCACCTCATCCACGCCCTGCGCCGCAACGTGAACCTCACCATCCTGCTGTTCAACAACCAGATCTACGGGCTGACCAAGGGGCAGTACTCGCCCACCAGCGAGTTGGGCAAGGTCACCAAGTCCACGCCGTTCGGCTCGGTGGACCACCCGTTCAACCCTGTGGGCCTGGCCCTGGGCGCCGAGGCCACCTTCGTGGCCCGCACCCACGACATGGACCGCAAGCACATGATGGAGGTCTTCCGCCGGGCGCACGACCACAAGGGCGCGGCGTTCGTGGAGATCTACCAGAACTGCAACGTGTTCAACGACGGCGCCTTCGAGAAGATCACCTCGAAGGAAGCCCGCACCAACATGCTCATCCCCCTGGAGCATGGCCGGCCCATCCGCTTCGGCGCCGAGGGCGAGTTCGGCGTCATCGTCGACGCTCAGGGCCGCCCCCAGATCGTCGATGTGGCCGACGTGGGGGAGGAGAACCTCCTCATCCACGACGAGGAGCGCGACGCCCCGGGCCTGGCCTTCATGCTCTCCCGCCTGTCGCGCGGCCCCTTCGAGCCCACGCCCATCGGCGTGTTCCGGGCCGTGGAGCGCCCCACCTACGGCGATCTCATCCAAGGCCAGCTGCTCGACGCCCAGTCCCGCCAGGGCCCGGGCGACCTGGCCGACCTCCTGGCCTCGGGGAGCACCTGGGAGGTGTGAACAGCCGCTGACGGGTGACTGTCGCTCGCAAGCTACTCACGGGTAAGATCCCGCCATCATGCGGGGGAGATCGTACGGATTGGTCCGAGTGTGGCGCGGTGCCGGAGCGCTGGCTCTGGCGGCGTCGGCCTTGCTCGTCGGCTTCGGCGGCTCGCCCGCCCAGGCGGCCAGCACGCTCCCGATCACGGGTACGTCCTGGTACTGGAGCGAGCAGGTGAAGCCCATCGGAGTCGTCTGCCCGCCCCCGCCCCTACCCCAGGACCCCTCGCAGTGCGTGGCGCCGCCCGGGCAGGTCACCGCCCTGCCCGCGCCCGATGTCCCCGACGGCGACCTCGCCGTGGCCGCCAAGAACGACGGCATCGACAAGGTCACCGCGCTGCACATCGATCTCGGCGCCGTCCCCCTGGGGTCAACGGTCAAGGACGCCACGCTCCGGTTGGTGGAGGACGCCAAGGCGGGGAACATCAACAACACGACCAACCCGAAGATCATTGCCACCCCCACCGACTACTTTGCCGATGGCGCCAACGCCAACCCCTTGGATCAGGCGCCCAACATGGAGCAGCAGCCACAGACGCAGGGTGCCAGGACCTTGGTCGGCACCGACGGCGTGTGGACGTTCGACATCACCGGCCAGCTCAATGCCTGCCTGGCCACGGGCGACCCCGCCTGTGGGGTAGGGCTGCGGCCCCCCTTCACGCAGGGCGGAAGCTTCGAGGTGGTGTGGTTCGGGCTCACCTCGAAGGACCCCACCTTCACCGAGGCCAACAAGCCGACCGTGACCGCCACGGTGGTCGCCGGGACGGAGGTCACGACGACGACCGTGACCGTGCCCCTCGACACCACGCCGACCCAGCCGTCGGTCACCACGTCGCCCCCGTCCGACCAGCAGTTCACGCCCGGATTCGTCTCAGTGGGCTCACCCCTGCCTGCCACCTCCGCCACGTCGACGAGCACGACCACCACGCCGCCGAAGACGGGCACCGCCGCCCCCCGCATCCGGAGGGCCGCCCACGTGGGGAAGGCTCCCCCTCTCGCCTTCTTTCTGGCCGCCTTGGGCCTGGCCGCTCTGGTCGGCTCGAGCATGGTGGCGCTCGGAGACGCCGGCGAACCCGTACCCGCGCGCCGGGGGAGTGTGGTGCAGGCCCTCGAACGGCGTGGCCGCGCCAGTCCAGTCGAATAAGGAGTGAACGTGCCTCGCAACCGTCGCACCATCGTTGTCTGTGTGCTCCTGACGATCTGCGCCCTCATCACCGCCGCATGCGGGCAGAAGGCAGGCGTCCACCTGACCTCGGCGGGGAGTAGTGCCGGCGGCGGCACGTCCGACGCACTCACCGGCGCCGGTGGCGATACCGGTGGCGATACCGGCGCGGGGGCGGCGAGCGGTGCGAGCGGCGGCAGCACCACGGGCGGCTCCAGCACCGGGTCGGCCGGCAGTGCCGCGGCCACGGGGTCGGGGACGAGCGGCGGCTCGACCGGTCGGTCCGGCGGCACCAGCGGCGGCGGCACCAGCGGCGGCGGTGGTGGGACGGCATCCACGCCGGGGAACGATCGCACCGGTATCACCGACGACACCATCGTGATCGGCGTGCACGGTCCGGCCAGCGGCGCCGGCGCCCCGGCGACGAGTTTCTACAAGTACAAGCAGCTCTACTTCGACCGGATCGGCAAGGCCATCAACGGGCGGCGAGTGGTGGTCGAGTTCGCCGACGACGGGTACAACCCCAGCCAGGCCGTGCAGGCGTGCAAGACCCTCGTGCAGGACAAGCACGTGTTCCTGCTCGTGGGCGCGGCGGGCACCGACCAGATCGTCGAGTGCGCCAAATACGCCCGCAGCGCCGGCGTCCCGTACCTGGCCGAGGGTGTGACCGAGGCGGCGTTGGCGGGCGTGAACAACTACTTCGCCGAGACCATGACGTACAAGGCCCAGGGCCCGCTCCTCGTGCAGTACATGAAGAACGTGGCCAAGAAGACCAAGTGGGCCATGATCCGGGGCAACACCGCCAACTTCGAGGACGCCCACACCGGCTTCGTGAATGCGGCCAATGCCGCGGGCATGACCAAGATCTTCGACGACGCTGTCCCCAAGGACGGCACCAATCAGGACATGCAGTCCGAGGCCCAGAAGTTCTGCAAGACGACGCCCAATCCCGGAGGCCCCCTCGACAAGTCGGACGTGGCCCTGTACCCGTTGATGTCGCCCAAGCTGTTCATCGCCTTCGCTGGCTTCGTGGCCCAGGCAGGGTGCTTCCCCCGGTATGCGGGCATCGGCATCACCCTGGCCCTCAACGTGGTGGCCAGCGCAGTGTGTCCGTCGGGGGCGTTCCAGAACGGGGCCACGTTCTTCTCGCCCTACGTGGGCCTCGACCAGGCCGACCCGGAGTTCAAGGCGGCAACGCAGGGGCAGTCCGACGCCGACGACATCGCCTACGGCATCTGGGCCGCGGAGAAGCTGTTCGCCGCCGAACTCCAGGCGGCCGGGCGGGACCTGAGCCGCCAGAGCTTCATGCAGACGCTCCTGACGAAGAAGGTCTTCGAGGTGAACACCTATCCAAAGGTCGACTTCTCGAACAGCCATTTCGGAGGGACCGCCGTGAGCGTGCAGCGGGCCGATTGCACCAAGAACCCCGGCGCGTACGTCACCGAGGCTGTCAACAAGTCGAGCTTCTGACGGATGCTCGCACTGGTCATCGCCCCAGCCATCGTGCTGGGGATCATCCAGGGTGCGGTCTACGGCCTCGTGGCGGTGGGCTTGGTGCTCATCTACAAGAGCACGCGCATCTTCAACTTTGCTGCCGGTGAGTTCGCCACCATCGCCGCCTTCGGCACGTACCTCACCAAGGACTCGGTCGGCTACTACCCGGCCCTGCTCGTGGGCATCCTTGCCGCCGTCGCCACCGCGTTGCTCGTGGAGCGACTCATCATCTGGCCCCTCTCGGACCGGCCCCGGGTCACCCTCCTGGTCGCCACCGCCGCCACCGCCATCAGTCTCATCGCCCTCCAGTTCGTGTTCGGGGCGGGTGGCAAGATCTTCAGCGCTCGCGACACCGTGGTGGGCGGCAAGTTCGCTGAGATCTTTGGCGTCAACGTCTCCTACCAGCAGCTCGTGGTGCTGCTCATGCTCCTCGTGGTGGGTGTGGGCCTCGCCCTGTTCTTCGCCTTCACTGACACTGGCTTGGCCACCTTGGCCACCAGCCAGGAGCCCACGGCCAGCCGCTTGGTGGGCATCCGCCTGAGCCGCGTGTCGATGCTCGTGTGGGGCATGGCCGGGCTGCTGGGCGGCTTGGCCGGCGTCTTGTTGCCCCCGCTCACCGGCAACTTCACCGGTGCGTTCGGGACCATCGACTTGCTCATCCCCGCCTTCACCGCCGCCGTGCTGGGCGGGATGACCTCGATCCCCGGCGCCTTCGTGGGTGGACTCAGCCTGGGTGTCATCCAGAACCTGGCCTCGTTCAACATCAGCAGCGACCGCCTGCCGGGTGCCACGTCGGTGGCAGTGTTGATCGTGCTCGTCGGCATCCTGCTCGCCCGGCCGAGCGGCCTGCTCGGGAAGGAGGCGTAATGGCGGCCACGCTGGAGCGCCCGGACGCAGAAGTGCCGGTTGGCCCTGAGCCAGGCGTCGACCGTCAGCGCACCCGGCCCGGCATGGCCGGCTGGGCCGGCCGAGCCGCCTTCCCGTTGGTGTTGCTCGCCGTGGGCACCTGGTACGTCCTGTCCAGCACACCGGTCCACTCCGACGTCCTCGCCAGTGGCGTGATCATCGCCGTGGGTGCGCTCTCGCTGAACGTCCTCGTCGGGTACGTGGGCCAGATCTCCCTCGGGCACCAGGCCTTCATCGGTATCGGCGCCTTCACCGCCGCATACGTCATGACCAAGAGCACCGACAACTTCTTCGCCGCCCTGGTCGTCGCCGCCGTGGTCGGGGCACTCCAGGCCGTATTCCTCGGCCTCATCGCCCTGCGCGTCCGGGGTCTCTACTTCGCCCTCGTGACGCTGTCGTGGGGCGCCGTGGCCGAGCAGTGCGTGTTCCGTCTCAAGGGCTTCACCGGTGGCGGCGCAGGGGCGTCGGCCCCCCGTCCCGGCCTGTTCGACAGCGACCGGGGGTATCTGGTCCTGGCGTCGATCGTGTTGGGCATGGTGTTGTTGATCGACTGGCGGCTGATGGCCACCAAAGCGGGCCGGGCCATGCAGGCCATCAGGGAGAGCCCGGCGGTGGCGGCCAACTACGGCATCAGCGTGCCCAGGTACACGCTGTTCGCCTTCGGCGTGTCCGGCTTGTATGCGGGGATCGCTGGTGCTCTGTACGCGTCCCGCAGGCTCACCGTCCAGGCAGGCGACTTCACGTTCGCCGGCGTCGCCCTCACGTACCTGATCGTCACCGTGGTCGGGGGCCTGCGCCGGCGAGGTGGCATCGCCACCTTCTCGATCTTCTACGTCCTCGGCGGGTTCTACCTTCCCCAGTTGGCCAAGCACATCAACGAGTCGGTGGCGGCCAACGCCGGGTACTACGTGCAGGTGATCTCCGGCGTGCTGGCAATCCTCACCCTGATCTTCCAGCCCGAGGGCCTGGGCACGTTCACGGCGCCCATCGGCCGGTGGTTGAAGGGCGAGCGGTTCCAGCTCGGGCACGGCGGTGGCGGCGCGGAGGGCATCAATGTCCGTCCTTGAGGCCACCGACGTCAGCATCCGCTTCGGCGGCGTCCAGGCGCTCACGGACGTGAGCATCCGGGTGAACGAGTACGAGATCGTCGGCCTCATCGGGCCCAACGGGGCGGGAAAGACCACGATCTTCAACTGCATCACCGGCTTCTACAAGCCCCAGCAGGGCCGCGTCGTGTTCGAGGGCCAGGACATCTCCGACCTGCCCGCCCACGAGCGCAGCGCCCTGGGCATCGGGCGCACGTTCCAGAACGTCGGGCTGGTGAAGACGGAGACGGTGCTGGCCAACATGCTCACGGCCCAACACGCGGCCATCGAGTACAGCCCGGTGGCGGGCATGGTGGGCCTGCCCAACACCATCGCCGAGGAGCGCCGGCTGCGGGCGCGGGCCGACGCCTTGCTGGAGATCCTCAACCTGGGCGACCTGCGGGACCGGCCCGTGGCCGGGCTCCCGTACGGCGTGCTCAAGCGGGTGGAGATCGCCACCGCCCTGGCCACCGACCCCGACCTGCTCATGCTGGACGAGCCCGGGTCGGGCATGGGCCCTGAGGAGGCGGACCATCTGGGCGACGAGCTCCTGACCCTGCGCAAGGAGTTCGACCTCACCATCTTGATGATCGAGCACCACGTGCCGTTGGTGGTGCGCATCTGCGACTACGTGTACTGCCTCAACTTCGGCAAGCTGCTCACCGAGGGCCTGCCCCTCGAGGTGCGCAACCATCCCGAAGTGGTGGCTGCCTACCTGGGCGAGGAAGCCCCCGAGGCCGAGGCCGAGGCCGAGCGCCGGGAGGCCGGCATCGTGGCGGCCGAACTGGGCGAGACGAGCGGGGTGAGCGAGTAGTGGCGTTCCTCGAAGTGCGCGACCTGCGCGTCGGCTATGGCGCCATCCCCGTGCTCCAGGGGATCGACTTCGACATCGAGGAGGGCAAGACCACCGTCCTGCTCGGCCTCAACGGGGCGGGCAAGACGACCACCGTCGCCACCGTGGCCGGCCTGTTGAAGCCGTGGGGCGGCACCATCACGTTCGACGGCAAGCGCATCGACGGCATCGACGCCGCCCGCCTGGTGGAGCTGGGCCTCACCCTCGTGCCCGAGGGCCGCCGGGTGTTCCCGGCCCTGAGCGTGGCCCAGAACCTGCGCCTGGGGACGTGGACGAAGCGGCGCCGCCGGGCCGAGCTGCGGGAGATGCAGGACCGGGTGTACGACTACTTCCCGATCCTCGCCGAGCGCCGGGACCAGCTGGCCGGCACCCTGTCGGGCGGGCAGCAGCAGATGCTCGCCATCGGCCGGGGGCTGATGAGCCTGCCCCGGCTCATGCTGATCGACGAGGCGTCGCTCGGCCTCTCGCCCGCCCTGGCCAAGACCGTGTTCCAGATCGTCGACCGCATCAGCGAGGACGGCACCACGGTGATCATCGTGGAGCAGAACGTGGGCGTGCTCCGGCACGCCAACGCCGCCCTCGTCATGGAGAAGGGCGAGATCGTGTACCAGGGGTCGGGCGAGGAGCTGCGCCAGGGCGACGAGCTGCGCAAGACCTACCTGGGCGGCGCCGCCTAACCACCCGCCCAACCCACCCGCCTGACGCTTCTCGTAACGCGTGCGCCGGCATAGTCCTCGCCCGCGTTACGAGAACGCTGAGGGGTGTGGGGGTTACCCGCGGACGCGGCGTCGGACCCGCCGGCGGCCGGCCTCGGCGTCGCCGGCACCAGCGCCCTCCAACTCGGCCACGTCGGCCAGCGGGTCGCAGATGCGGCAGGGCGTGAGGCCCTCGGCCTGGGCGGCGGCGACGGGCATGGCCGCGAGGGGCTTGCCCTCGGCCAGCCGGCAGTCGGGCCGGTGGAAGGACGTGGCGCCCACCAGCACCATGTCGGGGCCCAGCGAAGCGGCCGAGAGGGCGGAACCGTTGGCCCCACCCCCGGCCACGACACCACTCCCCAGGGCGGTGGCCAAGCGGGCGACGGCGCTGCTCAGGCTCCGCAGCTCGGCTTCGAGGATGGCCCGGTCCTTGCGGCCGTTCTGCACGACCACGAGCGTGACCCCGATGACGACCAGCGAGAGGCCGAGCGCCCCGCCGGACAGGAGGTAGGGGACCTGGCCGGACACGAAGTCCAGGCTGGCGGCCCCGTTCCACGCCAAGCCGATGAGCAGCAGGCCGATGGCCGCGAACCCCAGACCGAGCTGGCCCCCGAGCTTCCCCCACGTGCGCTTCATACGGGAATCGTAGTCGCCAGCACCCGGGTGCCGTCCTGTCGGGCGGTGCGAAGGCGCAGGCCAGCGGCATCGAGGACCCGGCACAGGGCCCCGATGTCGAGGGACCGGATGGACACCACGTCCTCGTAGACGTCGCCGCCTTCCGTGAACCGGCGGTGGTAGTGGAGGACCCCGTCACCCCCGACTTCCAGCGACCCCACCAGCGTCACGCCGTCGACCGACGCCAGCAGCTCGGGCGCCACCGCGGCAGGGGCGGCGAAGGGGGTGGCCTCCAGCGCAACCACGCCGCCGGGCGCCAGATGGTCTCGGGCACACCGCAGGCAGTCGACCATGCCGTCGGTGTCCAGCAGCTGGAGGCTGTTGTAGGGGATGGCGATCAGGCCGAACCGGGCGGGGCCGAACGAGAACCGCCGCATGTCGGCGCACACCACCGAGCGGACGCCCCGGGCCCGGGCCACGGCCAGCATGGCCGGGTCGAGGTCGAGACCCACCACAGGCTGGGGGAGGCGGGCCGCCACCCGGCCTGTCCCGCACGCCAACTCCAGCACGGCCCCGGCACCGGCCGGCACCGACCCGGCCAGCCCGGCGTAGAAGGCCACGTCCTCGTCCACCCGGTGGTGAACGTGGCGCAGCTCCCAGTCGTAGAGCTCAGCCGTCGACCGCACGGAACACCATCCCCGTGCGGGGCTTGGGGAAGAAGAACGTGGTCTTGGGGGGCATGCGCTCGCCGCCCCGGCCCGTCTCGGCGATCTGGGCGACGGTGGCCGGGCGCAGCAGCACGGCGGCATCGGCCTCGCCCTTGGCCACGGCGGCCGACACCCGGTCGACCCCGTGCTGGTACCGGACCTGCACGCCGGGAAGGGCGGCGAGGGCGACGTCCAGCCGGGACGAGTCGAGGTCGGCCTCGGCGGCGTCGACCGTCGAGGGCTTGGGCGTGAGCTGCCACGTGCCGCTCGCGGTCAGCAGCGCCATGGACCCGGCGGGCACGTCGTCGACGGCCTCGATGTCGAAGAACGGCGCCAGCGGATCGGGCCCCGTCAGCCCGTCGAGCAGGCGGTGGATGGGGCCGACGGCCAGCTGCTCGTCGGTGAGCTCGACCACGTACGCCAGCACGGAGGCCGCGCCTGGAGGCCCGCCCGCGCCCACCTCGTCCCGGTAGGCGAGGGCGGTCTCGTACCTGTGGTGGCCGTCGGCGATGACCACCGGCGTGCGAGCCACGGCGTCGGAGACGGCGGCGATCACCGACGGGTCGGACAGCACCCACAGCTCGTGGCGGTTGCCGTCCTCGTCGGTGGCGGTGGCATCGGGCGCGGCGTCGACAGGAAGCAGGTCCGTCAACCCCGACGCCAGCGACAGCCCCCAGATGGGCGAGAGGTTGGCCCGGCACGACCGCAGCAGGTTGAGGCGGTCGGCCTTGTCCTTGGCCGTGGTGCGCTCGTGGGGGAGGATGCCGCCCTCGCCCGGCCGGGACAGTTCGAGGGCGCCCAGCACGCCGAGTGTGTGGCGGGTGGTGCCGTCCTCGGCGCGGAAGGTCATGCGGTAGGCGTAGAAGGCGGGGGCGTCTTCGTCGACCAACACCCCTGAAGCCCGCCACGACGACCACAGCGACGCCGCCACCCCGTAGCGGTCACGGCCGTCCTCCTCGGCGGGCAGTTCGATGCGCACGGCGTTGTGGTCGCTGCGGGCCACGAGGCGCTGGCGGTCGTCCGGGGAGATGACGTCGTAGGGCGGCGCGACCAGGTCGTCCAGGTTGCCGTCGGGGGTGGCGTAGCGGACTCCTGCGAAGGGTGTGAACCGGGGCACGCCCCTTGCGTAGCACGATGGGGGCATGGCGTGGGCATTGGACCTGGACGGTGTGGTGTGGCGAGGGGATGAACCCATCCCGGGCGCGCCCGAGGCGATCGCCGCCCTGCGGGCTCGTGGCGTGCGGGTGGTGTTCCTCACCAACAACTCGGCCCTCACCGTCGAGAACTACCTCGACAAGCTGGAGCGCATGGGCATCCCCACCACGCCCGACGACCTGCTGACGTCGGCCCAGGCCGCCGCCCGCCTGGTCGCCGCGCGGGAGCGGGCCCTGGTGGTGGGCGGTCCGGGGATCGTCGAGGCCCTCACCGGCGCGGGTGCCACCGCGGTCACGAAGCCGCCGTACGACGCCGTGGTGGTGGGGTGGGACCGCACGTTCGACTACGCCAAGCTCACCAGCGCCATGAGGGCGGTGCGGGCCGGCGCCCGCCTCATCGGCACCAACGACGACAGCACGTACCCGATGGCCGACGGCCTGCTGCCGGGCGGGGGCGCCATCCTCGCCGCCGTGGCCTACGCCAGCGACACCACCCCGGTGGTGGCGGGCAAGCCCTACCAGCCCATGGCGGAGCTGGTGGCCGCCCGCGTGGGTCCCATCGAAGTGATGGTGGGCGACCGGCCGTCGACCGACGGGCGCATGGCGCGGCGGTTGGATGCGCGATTCGCATTGGTGCTGTCCGGAGTGACGACGAAGGACGACCTGCCCGTCGACCCCGCGCCCGATGTGGTGGCCGAAGACCTGGCTGCTCTGGTGGCAAGCAGCGTCGTTCAGTACGAGGGGTAGCCCACCGGTTGCAAGGTCCGGCGCCCGCCGCCGGAAAATCGCCACAGCAGTCCCACCACCATGCCGAACACGAAACCGCCCACGTGGGCCATGGAGGCCACGCCGGAATTGGCGCCCACGAAGAACTGCGACACGAACCAGAACGCCAGCAGCCACTTGGCCGGGATGTCTCGCAGGAACACGAAGAAGAACAGAAAGAACAACGTGCGTATGGGGACGTCAGGGAAGATCACCAAGTACGCACCCATCACGCCGGCAATGGCCCCCGACGCGCCGATCATGGGCACGGTGCTGTTGGGCGATACCGCCACCTGGGCGGCGGTGGCCACCAGGCCCGCGGCCAGGTAGAAGAGGATGTACTTCCACTTGCCCCAGCGGTCTTCGATGTTGTTGCCGAAGACCCAGAGGAACAGCATGTTGCCACCCAGGTGCAGCAGGCTCCCGTGGAGGAACATCGAGTAGAGGACGGCGAGGTACACGTTCTTCTGGGGCCAGCACTCGCTCTGCAATGACTGGCACAGCAGCCGGGGCGAACCGAGGGTGGCCCCCACCTCGTCGTCGGTGAGTGGGTGCCCGGTGGTCAACTCACGAGGGATGGCGGCGTGGTCGAGGTTGAAGCGGGCCTCGGCCACGGCCTTGTCCTGCGCATTCGTTCCCACCACCCGGCTCTGCCCGGTGGGCTGCACGAAGAAGTAGACCCAGGTGCAGGCGATGATCAGGGCGATCGTCACGATCGGCTTCGAGCGCGTGGGGTTGCGGTCGTACAGGGGGATCATGGTGTGGCGAAGCTACCCACTTCGATCCGGCACGTACCGCGGGCTGGCCGGGTGTTGCGGGTTTTCACTAGCCTCCTCCTATGCCCCAGAACGACACGCTGAAGCGGTACCTGGACGCCGGTGCAGCTTTCACCCAGATGACGCGCAGCCGTGCCGAGGCGATCGTCAAGGACCTGGTGAAGGCAGGCGAACTGCAGCGGGAGCAGACCCAGAGCCAGGTTGAGGAGCTGGTCGAGCGCAGCCGCCGCAACACCGAACAGCTTCTCGCACTCGTGCGCAAAGAGGTGGCCGCGCAGCTCAAGCAGTTGGGCGTCGTGACCAAGGTCGACCTGGCCCGCATCGAAGGCCGCGTGTCGTCGTTCATGCCCGGCCGGGCCGCGGCCAAAAAGGCCGCCGGCAGTGCCAAGAAGGCCCCGGCCAAGAAGGCGGGCTCGACCGCAAAGAGGGGGGCGGCCAAGAAGGCGTCCACCCCGAAGAAGGCGGCGCCCAAGAAGGCCGCGCCCGCGAAGAAGGCCCCGGCCAAGAAGGCCAGCGGGGTGAAGAAGGCCTGACCCGGCGCCGCCTCGACGCCGAACTCGTCCGGCGGGGGCTGGCACCCAGCCGGGAACTGGCCAAGGAGGCCATCGCCGCCGGCCAGGTGCTGGTGTCCGGGTCGGTGGCCGACAAGGCCAGCCGCCAGGTCGCACCGGGCGAACCGGTCGAGCTCACCGGCCCACCGCCCCGCTTCGTCGGGCGCGGCGGGGAGAAGCTCGACGCCGCCATCGAGCGTTTTGCCGTCGCCGTGGCCGGGCGCCGGGCCCTCGATGCAGGCGCGTCGACCGGCGGCTTCACCGACTGCCTGCTGCAGCGGGGCGCGGCCGCGGTGACCTCGGTCGACGTGGGCTACGGGCAGCTCCACGAGCGCTTGCGGGCCGACCCCCGCGTGACGCTGGTGGAACGCACCGACATCCGCCGGTTTGTCCCGCCCGATGGGCCTTTCGACCTGATCGTGGCCGACGTGTCCTTCATCTCCCTCGGCGCCGTGGCCCCCGATCTGGTGGGCCGGCTGGCCCGACCGGGTGCCGACGTCGTCACCCTGGTGAAGCCGCAGTACGAAGCGGGCAGGGCCGAGGCGGCCAAGGGGCGGGGCGTGATCAGGGACCCGGGGGTGTGGCGCCGGGTGCTCGACGAGGTGCGGTCTGCACTTGGAGCCTCCGGAGCGGCGATGATGGGTGCCATGGTGTCGCCCCTCACCGGGGCCGACGGCAACGTCGAGTTCCTCGCCCACTGGCAGGCGCACGCCGGACTGGCGGCCACGGCCACCACGGCGGCCGACCTCGACGCGCTCGTGGAGCAGGCCGCGGCGGGGGCCCCATGACCACCTTCGCCATGGTGCCCCACCGCCTGCGCAAGGAGGCGGCCGACCTGGCCAGCCAGGCGGCGCGCTGGCTGGAGGCGCGGGGGCACGAGGTGCGCGTTCCCGAAGAGGACGCCCGGGCAACCGGCCTCACCAAGTGGGCCTGGCCCGCCGAGGAGCTCACGATCGGGCTCGACCTCATGATGAGCATGGGCGGTGACGGCACCATGCTCCACGCCGTGCAGCTGGTGTGCGGGGCCGATGTCCCTGTGTTGGGCGTGCACGTGGGTCATCTCGGCTACCTCACCACCGTCGAACCGGCCGCGCTCACCGATGCCCTCGAGCGCTACCTGGCCGGCACGTACCAGATCGAGCGGCGCATGATGCTCGACGTCCTCCTCACCTGCGGTGGCGAGGAGGTCGCCAAGGTCACGGCCCTGAACGAAGCGGTGATCGAGAAGACGGCGTCGGGCCACACCGTGCACCTGGGCGTCGCCATCAACGACCGACCCTTCACCACGGCGGCGGCCGACGGCATGATCGTCGCCACCCCCACCGGGTCCACCGCCTACAACTTCTCGGCCCGCGGGCCCATCGTCTCGCCCCGGCACCGGGCCCTGGTGGTCACGCCCGTGTCGCCCCACATGCTGTTCGACCGCCCGCTCGTGCTCGACCCCGACGAGACCGTCGAGCTGGAGGTGCTCGAAGGCCGGCCCGCGGTGCTCGTCGTCGACGGGCGCGAGATCGCCGCGCTGGCGCCGGGAGACTGCGTGCGCTGCAAGTCGTCGTCGCACGACGCGTTGCTCGTGACCTTCGACGGTCGTGACTTCCACCAGATCCTCAAGGCCAAGTTCCACCTGGCTGACCGGTGACGGCCTGCTGATGTTGACCGAGCTCTCCATTCGCAATCTCGGCGTCATCGCCGAACTGGACCTGCTCCTCGGCCCGGGCATGACCGCCCTCACCGGCGAGACGGGCACGGGCAAGACCATGGTGGTGGAGGCGATCGACCTCCTGCTCGGCGGCCGGGCCGACAGCGTGCTCGTGCGCCCGGGCGCCGGCGAGGCGCGCGTCGACGGTCGCTTCGTACCGGCGGCGAGTGGCGAGGAGGAGATCGTGCTCGCCCGGGTGGTGCCCGCCGGGGGCCGGTCCCGCGCCTACGTGAACGGTGCCCCCGCACCGGTGTCGGCGCTGGCCGAAGCGGGCGATGGCCTGGTCGACCTGCACGGCCAGCACACCCACCAGTCGCTGTTCTCGGCCACGGCCCAGCGGGCCGCCCTCGACGCCTTCGCCGGCATCGGCCTCGCCCCGCTGCAGCAGGCGCGCGACCGCGTCCACCAGATCGACAGCGATCTTGCCGAACTGGGGGGCGACGCCCGCTCGCGAGCGCGGGAGATCGACCTGCTGCGTTTCCAGGTGGGTGAGCTGGAAGCGGCCGGTCTGCGGGATCCGGGCGAGGACGAGGCCCTGGAGGCGGAGGAGGACCGCCTGGCCGACGCCACCGCCCACCGGGAGGCGGCTTCGCGGGCGCACGAATTGCTCACCGGCGACGGGGGCGCGGGCGACGGTCTGCGCTCGGCCCTGGCCGCCCTGCAGGGGCGGGCGCCCGTGGCCGCCGTGGAGGAGCGCCTGCGGGTTCTGGCCGCCGAGACCGACGACTTGGCCCACGATCTGCGGACCGTGGCCGACACGCTGGAAGACGACCCCGAACGCCTGGCCGCGGTGCGAGAGCGACGCCAGCTCCTGCACGAGCTGCGCCGGAAGTACGGCGAAACGTTGGCCGGCGTGCTGGCCTACCGGACCGAAGCGGCCAATCGCCTGGCGGAGCTGGAGTCGCACGACGAGCGGGTGGCCGCGCTGGAGGCGGACAGGGAGAAGGCCGTGGCCGCCGTGGCCAAGGCGGAGGCGGCCGTGCTCAAGGCGCGCCGGGCGGCGGCGCCCAAGCTGGCCGGGGCCATCGAGGAGCGGCTGCGGGAACTGGCCATGCCCAAGGCCCACTTCGACGTCGCGGTCGACGACGGCGGGCAGGTGACGTTCCTCCTCGGGGCCAACCCGGGCGAGCCCGCCCTGCCCCTGGCCAAGGTCGCGTCCGGTGGCGAGCTGGCCCGCACGATGCTCGCTGTCCGCCTGGTGCTCACCTCCGGCGCGCCGCGTCCCTTGGGCGCAGCCTCCGGCGCGCCGGATCCCTCTGGCGCAGCCTCCGGCGCGCCGGACACCCTGGGCGCAGCCTCCGGCGCGCCGCGTCCCTCTGGCGCAGCCTCCGGCGCGCCGGACACCCTGGTGTTCGACGAGGTCGATGCCGGCATCGGTGGCGAAGCCGCCGTGGCCGTGGGTCGGGCGCTGGCCGCGCTGGCCACGCGGGGCAGCCAGGTCCTCGTCGTCACCCACCTGCCCCAAGTGGCGGCGTTCGCCGACCACCAGGTGGCGGTGTGGAAGGAGGAGGCGGGCGGGCGCACGGTGGCGAGGGCCGAGGTGCTCGACGGCCCCGGCCGGGTGACCGAGCTGTCGCGCATGCTCTCGGGCCAGCCCGAGAGCGCGGCGGCGCGCGGACACGCCGAGGAGCTGCTGGCCGTGGCGTCGAAGGAGCGGGCCCGATGATGCTGGGCCGGGGCAAGGGCACCGACGGCGGCACGGCCGTCGCCGTGGGTATGGCCCGCGTCGACCGTCGGACCAAGAACCTGTTGAAGCGCATCCAGCCCGGCGAGGTGGCAGTCATCGACCACGAGGACCTCGACCGGGTGGCGGCCGAGGGTCTCATCGAGGCGCACGTCGGTGCGGTGGTGAACGCCGCCCACTCGCTGTCGGGCCGCTACCCCAACGTGGGCCCGCTGCTCGTCGCTGCCGCCGGCATCCCCCTGGTCGACGACGTGGGGCCGCACGTGATCGAGCGCATCGCCGAGGGCAGCTTCGTGCGCCTGGACGGCGGGTCGGTGGAGGTCAACGGCGAGGTCGTGGGCAAGGGTGTGCGCCACACCCTGCAGTCGCTCGAAGCCGCCTACGAGAACGCCAAGCGCGCTGTCGGCGAGGAGCTCGAACGGTTCGCGTCCAACACGCTGGAGTACCTGCGGGCCGAGAGTCACCTCGTGCTCACCGATCTCCCGATGCCCGATCTCGTCACCAAGCTCAACGGCAGGCACGCGCTGATCGTCGTGCGGGGCGTCGACTACAAGGAGGACCTGGCCCACCTGCGCAGCTACGTCCGGGAGATGCGGCCGGTGTTGATCGCCGTCGACGGCGGGGCCGACGCGCTCCTCGAGTTCGGCCTGCAACCCGACCTGATCATCGGCGACTTCGACTCCGTGTCCGACCGGGCCGCCGCCTGCGGGGCCGAGCTGGTGGTGCACGCCTACCCGGGCGGGCGGGCGCCCGGCGCCCAGCGGTTGGACGACCTCGGCCTCGCCTACAAGCTCCTCGAAGCGCCCGGCACCAGCGAGGACATCGCCATGCTCATGGCCGACGACAAGGGGGCCGAGCTCCTGGTGGCGGTGGGCACGCACGCGTCGATGGTCGAGTTCCTCGACAAGGGCCGGGCGGGCATGGCGTCGACCTTCCTCGTGCGCCTGAAGGTGGGGGGGAAGCTGGTGGACGCCAAGGGCGTGAGCCGTCTCTACGAGAGCCGCATCCACAAGCGTGACATGACCTTCTTCCTGCTGGCGGCCATGCTCTGCTTCGTCGTCGTGATCGTCGCGCTGTTCCCGCGGGTGTTCCTGGAGGGCTTCTGGCTGCTGGTCCGGGAGGCGTGGCGGTCGATCGCCCACTGACCCCATGGACCTGCTCGCATGATCAGCTTCCGATTCCACCTGCTGTCGCTCACCGCCGTGTTCCTGGCCCTGGCGCTGGGCATCGCCATCGGCGCCACCGTCGTCGACCGGGCCACCGTCGACGCCCTCCAGGGGCGGCTCGACAACGTGGAGGCGCGCGTGCGCAGCACCGACGCCCGCAACACGCAGTTGCGCAACGACCTGGACGAGTGGGGCAAGTTCGCCGACCAGTCCGGCGACGACCTGGTGGCCGGCCGGCTCACGGGCACCCGGGTGATGGTGCTGGCCGTGCGGGGCTTGGACAAGGCCACCATCGACCGCATGCGCCAATCGATCGTGGCCGCCGGGGCCGAGCTGGAGGGCACGGTGTGGTTCACGTCCAAGCTCCAGCTGGACAAGCCCGCCGATGTCAACAACCTGTCGTCCATCCTCGGCGTGGCCAACGCCCTACCCGACCAGCTGCGGCGGGCGGTGGTGGCCCGCCTGGCGTCGAGCTGGGCCGGGAGCGGCGAGGACAACCCGCTGCCCGACCTGCTGACGTCGGCCTTCCTCGAGTTCGAGCCGCCTGCGTCGGTGCCCGTCGACCCCACCACGCTGCCCCGGCGGGAGACGCGGTTCCTGGTGGTCACCGGTCCGAAGCCCGACGTGCCCAATGACCAACTTGCCATTCCGCTGGCCACGCAGCTGGCCCACAGCTTCCCGGTGCGCGTGCTGGCGGCCGAGCCCGGGGGCAAGGACCAGCCCGCCACGCCCTTCGTGGCCGCCCTGCGCCAGAACGGCAGCGTGGCGTCGCTGCTCTCGACCGTGGACAACATGGCCGACTACCGCGGGCGGATCGCCACCGTGCTCGCCCTGGCCGACCTGTCGCGCGGGAAGGTGGGCCACTACGGGTCGGAGGCCCACGCGTCGCGGCTCATCCCCGAGTCGGCCCCGTGACAGTCGCGCCCGCGGCCACGCTGGGCCGGTCCACGCTGACCATCACCGCGTGGAACGTGGTGTCGCGGCTGACGGGCTTCGTGCGGGTGCTGGCCGTGGGTGCGGCCCTCGGGACCACGTTCCTCGGCAACACGTACCAGTCGTCCAACCTGGTCTCCAACCTGCTGTTCGAGATCCTGGCCTCGGGCCTGCTGTCGGCGCCGTTGATCCCCGCCTTCGTGGGTCTGCTCGACCGCGGTTCGCAGGAGGACGCCGAGGGGTTGGCGGGCACGCTGCTCGGGCTCACCCTGGCCGGGTTGGGCGTGGTGGCGGTCGCGGGTGCGGTCGGCGGGCACGCGATCATGCGGCTGCTCACCCTGAGCGTCTCCGACCCGGCCGTACGGGCCGCCGAGGTCCGCTTGGGCGCCTTCTTCCTCTGGTTCTTCCTGCCCCAACTCCTGCTGTACGCGGTGGGGGCGGTAGCCAGCGCGTTCCTCAACGCCGGTCGGCGGTTTGCGGCCGCGGCCGCCGCGCCGGTGGCCAACAACGTGGTGGTGATCGTCACCATGTTGGCGTTCATCGCCCTGCGGGGCAGCGGCGTGCGGCCCGGCCTCGACGTGCGCCTGTCCGAGAAGCTGCTGCTGGCGCTGGGCACCACCGGCGGTGTGCTCGCCATGAGCGTGGTGCCGCTGGTGGCGCTGTGGCGAGCCGGCTACCGGCTGCGGCCCCGGCTGGACGCCCGCAACCCCCACCTGCGGGCTGTGGCTCGGGTGGGGGCGTGGGGCGCGGCCATGCTGGCCGCCGCCCAGGTGCTGATCGGCGTCACCCTCGTGCTCGCCAACCGGGTGGAGGGCGGCGTGGTGGCGTACACCATCGCCTTCACCTTCTTCCTGCTGCCCCACGCCGTGATCGCCCACCCGCTCTACACGGCGCTGTACCCGAGGTTGGCGGCACACGTGCACGCGTCGGACGCCCGCGCGTTTTCGGCCGACGTGGCCGACGGCGTGCAACGGCTGGCCGCGCTGCTGCTGCCCGTGTCCGTGCTCCTCGCCGTGTTGGGCCGGCCCGCCCTGCGCGTCGTGCACCTGGGCGCCCTCGACCGGCCCGGCGCCGACCTGGTGGCGCGGGTGCTGGCCGCCTACGCCCTGGGCCTGTTCGGGTACGCGGTGTTCCAGCTCCTGGCCCGCGCCTCCACCGCCGCCGGCGACGCCCGCCTGCCCGCACTGGTGGCGTGGGGGATGACGGTCGCGGGCGCCGTGCTCATGCTCGCGGGCGCGGGCGCGGCCAGCGGGCGTGACCGGGTGGTGGCGCTGGGCGTGGCCCACTCGGTGGTGATGACGGTCGGGGCGGCCGTGCTGTTCGTGCTGCTGCGGCGCCAGGCGGGGCGGCCCATGCCCGCCCTCGGCGTGGTGGCCCGCAGCGTGGCCGGCGCGGTGGTGGGCGGTGCCGCCGCCGCGCTGGTGGCCCACTCGGTGGCGTCGTCCACTCGCACGGGCGCGGCCGTGGTGCTGGTGGTGGGCGGCGGGCTCGGGTTGGTCGCCGCCTACGCGGTCGTGGGGGCGCCGTGGAAGTGGTTGCGGGCATGACCCGGGTCGTGGCCATCGTGCCCGCCAAGAACGGGGCCCACTCGGTGGGCGCCACCGCGCTCGCCCTGCTCGACGTGGCCGAGGTCGACGAGGTGCTGGTGGTCGACGACGGGTCCACCGATGGCACCGCCGACGTCGCCCTGGCTGCCGGCGCCAGGGTGCTGCGCCTGCCCGCCAACGTGGGCAAGGGTGGGGCCGTGCGGGCCGGTGTGGAGGCCACGCCGCACGCGTCCGTCTACCTGCTGATCGACGCCGACGTGGGCGACACCGCCGCGGCGGGGGCGCGGGCCCTGCTCCCGCCCGTGCTCGACGGCGCCGCCGACATGACCGTGGGCGTCCTGCCGCCGGCGGGCGGCCGGGGTGGGTTGGGGAAGGTGCGCGATCTGGCTCGGGCGGGCATCCGCCGGGCATGCGGGTTCGAGGCCCGAGCGCCGCTGTCCGGGCAGCGGGCGGTGTCCGCGCCCGTGTTGCGCTCGGTCGAGCTGGCCCCCCGCTTCGGGCTGGAGACGGCCCTCACCATCGACGTGGTGCGGCGCGGGGGCTCGGTGGTCGAGATCGACGTGGCCATGGACCACCGCCACACGAGTCGCTCGGTGCGGGGCTTCTGGCACCGGGGCCGCCAGGGCGCAGACGTGGTGCGGGCGCTGTGGCCCCGGCTCACCACGTCGGCCCAGCGGGTGGGCGTCATCGTGGCCGTGGCCGTGCTGCTGGCCGCGGTGGCGTTGGCCGAGAGCGTCCACGTGCAGCCGTCCAGCGCCGCGGCCACGGCCAAGCCGGCCAAGGTCGTGATCTTCGGCATCCCCAAGCTGGGCTGGCCCGACGTGGGTACCGGCCGCATGCCCACCCTCGACGGGCTCATGCGGTCGGGTGCGGTGGCGGCCACCAGCGTGCGCACCCAGTCGACCAAGCCGCTCACGGCCGAGGCCTACGCCACCGTGGGCGCCGGCACGCGGGTCAAGGCCGACGAGCAGGCGGCCGCGGCCTACGACGCCGAGGATCGGGCGGGGGGCGAGCCGGGAACAGCGGCCGAGGCCTTGGCCCGCCGCACCGGCACCGACGTGCGCGGTGACGTCCTCGTGGTCGGCGCCCCGGCCACGGTCCGGCTCAACCAGGGCAAGCACCTGTCCAGCCATCCCGGGGCGCTGGGCGACGCCCTCCACGCCGCGGGGAAGCGCACGGCGGTGGTCGGCAACGCCGACCTCGGCCAGATCACCGCCCGCCCGGCCGCGGCGGCCTTGATGGATGGCCAAGGCGGGGTGGATGCGGGCACGGTGTCGTCGGCCCTGCTGGCGCCCGACGTCGACGCGCCCTTCGGCGTGCGGGCCGATCCCGCGGCCGTGGTGCGGGCCACGCAGCAGGCCCTGCGGGAGGCAGACGTGGTGGTCGTGGACCCGGGCGACATGGACCGGGCCGCCGCCTTCGCCCAAGTGGCCACGCCGGCGGCGGCCCGAGCCGAGCGGCTGCGGGCCTTGCACGACACCGATCTCCTCCTGGGGCGGGTCGTGGCCCTGGCCGGGCCCGAGGCCCTGGTGCTGGTCGTGTCCGTCGACCCGCCCGGCCAGACCTGGCGGACCACGCCCCTGGTCGCCACAGGCGCCGGGGTGCGCCAGGGTTACCTGCACTCGCCGTCCGTCAAACGGGTCGGCGTGGTGACCATCACCGACCTGGCGCCGACGGTGCTGGATGCTGTGGGCGTGCCCGCGCCCTCCGGGATGATCGGCCATCCGTTGCGCTACCACCCGGGAACAGTGCAGCTCGAACAGCTGCGCCGGTTGGACCGGGACGCCGCCTTCCGGGAACGGATCTACTTCCCGATCACCCTCGTCTACATCATCTTTCAGGCCATCGTGTACCTCCTGGCCATGGTGGCCTTCGGGCGCCTGGGCGGCGTGGGCGGAGCCGGGCGGCTGCTGAGGTGGATCGTGCTGGGGGTGGCCGCCTGGCCGCTGGCCACCTTCGTGTTCCGCGCCCTGCCCAACATGGCTGCCCTGGGCCCGTGGGCGGTGGCGGTCCTCCTGGGCGTGAACGCGCTGATCGTCGCCCTGGCCCTGCGGGCCCGGCGCCATCCCCTGGCACCGCTGTCGTGGATCCTCGGGTCCACGGTGGCGCTGATCGGGGTCGACCTGGCCACCGGGGCGCGGCTGCAGGTGTCGAGCATCCTCGGGTACTCGATCCACACTGCGGCCCGGTTCACGGGCATCGGCAACACCGCCTTCGCCGTGCTGGCCGCGTCGGCCATCCTCGTGGGGGTCATCCATCTGGAGCAGATGGGCTCGCCCGCCCGGCGGCGGGAGGCGTTGGTGGCGGTGGCCGCCCTGTTCGCGCTGGTGGTCCTGGTGGACGGCGCGCCCAGCCTGGGTGACGACGTGGGTGGCATCCTCACGCTCGTGCCCGTGCTGGGGATCAGCGTGCTGGTGCTGTCGGGGCGGCGGGTGCGGCTGCGCACGCTGGCGATCGCCGCGGCGGTGACGCTGGTGGTGCTGGGCGTCGCCGCGGGTGTCGACCTGCTGCGGCCGCCCGAAGCCCGCACCCACTTGGGGCAACTGGTGTCGTCGATCGGGAACCACGGGTCGGGCACGTTCTTCACGACGGTGGCGCGGAAGCTGGCCACCAACCTGCGCACGTACAAGTCGGTGTGGCTGTGGGTGATCGTGATCGTGGCCGCCTACATGCTGTTCTTCTTCGGGTGGGCCCGGGGGTGGTCGTCGCTGCTGCCCCAGCGGTCGGCCGCCCGGGTGGGCGTGATGGCGGTACTGGCCGCCGGCCTCTTGGGGAATCTCTTGAACGACTCGGGGGCGGTCGTGACGGCGCTGGTGTTCGTGTACATGGGCCCGTTCCTCACCCTGTTGGCGCTCGAGCGTGAGCGAGGTTCGCCCGTGCTGCTCGAGCCGCGGGGCGCCGAGGTCCGGGCCCGCGCATGAGCGTTTTCGTCACCTTCGCCATCGGCTTCCTGGGCGGGCGGCTGGTGTGGGTGCTGGTGCGGCCCACGCTGGCCCACACCATGTTCGAGCGGGCCAACTACCGGGGCGTGCCCGTGCCGGTGGCCGCCGGGATATCGGTGCCCCTCACGCTGTTCCTCGTGGAGGGGGGCCGGGCCGTGGCCGGCGCCGCCGGGGTGGGAGACGCCGGCCTCTCGCCCGCCCGGGCCGGCGTGCTGCTGGTGGCGGCCGGGTTCGGCATGGTCGGGCTGTTCGACGACCTGGCCGGGTCGGTGCCCGACGCGTCACGCGGGTTCCGGGGCCACGTGCTCGCCCTTCTGCGGGGCCGGCTGACGACGGGCGGGGCCAAGCTGGTGGGCGGCCTGGCGTTGGCGGCCGCGGCCGTCGCGACCGCGTCGCCCGACTCGTCGTCGTCCCTGGGCCGGCTGGCCGCCGACGCCGCCCTCGTGGCCCTGGCCGCCAACCTGGGCAACCTGCTCGACCGGGGCCCGGGCCGGGCCACCAAGTGCTCGCTGGTGGCGTTCGTGGCGCTGGCGGTGGCCACCCGGTCGGCCTACGCGGTGGCGCCCGTGGCTGCGGTGGTGGGCGCGGCGGCGGCACTGTTGCTCGACGATCTGCACGAGCGGCTCATGCTGGGCGATACCGGCGCCAACGTGCTGGGCGGGGCGCTGGGCCTGGGCGTGGTGCTGGCCTGCGCTCCCGGCATCCGGCTCGTCGTGCTGGTCGCCGTTGCCGTGCTGAACGTGCTGTCCGAGGTGGTGTCGTTCAGCCGCGTGATCGCCGCGGTGCCCCCGTTGCGAGCGCTCGACAACCTCGGCCGCCTCCACCCCTCCCCCTGACGGATTCTCGTAACGCTCACGCCGCCATAGTGGGCGCCAGCGTTACGAGAACGGCTGGGAGGGGGGCCGTCCGCGGGAAGGGGGCGGCAGTGGGGTACCGTGGGAGCCCGTGGCGAAACACATCTTCGTGACGGGCGGCGTCGCCAGTTCGCTGGGCAAGGGTCTCACCGCCTCCTCGCTGGGCCGGCTCCTGAAGGCACGGGGCCTGCGGGTCACCATGCAGAAGCTGGACCCGTACATCAACGTGGACCCCGGCACCATGAACCCCTTCGAGCACGGCGAGGTGTTCGTCACCGAGGACGGCGGCGAGACCGACCTCGACCTGGGGCACTACGAGCGCTTCATCGACGAGAACCTGCACCGCGACTCCAACGCCACCACCGGCTCGATCTACAGCAGCGTGATCGCCAAGGAGCGCAGGGGCGACTTCCTGGGCAAGACCGTGCAGGTCATCCCCCACGTCACCAACGAGATCAAAGAGCGCATCACCCGGCTGGCCACCGACGACGTCGACATCGTCATCACCGAGGTGGGTGGCACGGTGGGCGACATCGAGATCCTCCCGTTCCTCGAAGCCATCCGCCAGTTCCGCAAGGACGCCGGCCGGGACAACGTCTGCTACATCCACCTCACGCTGGTCCCGTACATCGGTCCCAGCGGTGAGCAGAAGACCAAGCCCACCCAGCACTCCGTCACCGAGCTGCGCAGCCGTGGCATCCAGCCCGACGTGATCGTGTGCCGCAGCGACAAGCCCATCAGCGAAGGCCTGAAGCGCAAGATCAGCCTCCTCTGCGACGTCCCCGTCGAGGCCGTGGTCAGCGCCGTCGATGCCGGCAACATCTACGAGATCCCGCTCGTCCTCCATGAGGAGGGCTTGGACGACTACGTCTGCGACGTGCTGCGCCTGCCGGCCACGCCGCCCGACCTCCGGGACTGGTCCCAGCTGGTCGAGCGGGTCGAGTCCGCCACCAAGCCCGTGCGCATCGGCCTCATCGGCAAGTACGTGAACCTGCCCGACGCCTACCTGTCGGTGGTCGAAGCTCTGCGCCACGCCGGGTTCCACCATGGTGCTCGGGTGGAGGTCGACTGGATCCAGGCCGAGGACGTGACCGGCCTGCTGGCCGAGGGCCGCCTGCGGGACCTGGATGGCATCGTCATCCCCGGCGGGTTCGGGGAGCGGGGGATCGAGGGCAAGATCGCCGCCGCCGGGTACGCCCGGGAGCACGAGATCCCCTGCCTCGGACTGTGCCTGGGCCTGCAGGTGATGGTGATCGAGTTCGCCCGCTCCGTGGCCGGCCTGGAGGCGGCCAACTCCCGGGAGTTCAACGCCCACGCGCCCCATCTCGTCATCGACCTGATGGACGAGCAGCGCGAGGTGGTCGACATGGGCGGCACCATGCGCCTGGGTGCCTATGTGGCCAAGCTCCTCCCGGGCACGCAGGTGGAGAAGGCGTACGGCGCCCCCGTGGTGTACGAGCGCCACCGCCACCGCTACGAGGTCAACCCCCGCTACAAGACCCGCCTGGAGGACGCCGGCCTGCTGTGCTCGGGCCTCTCGCCCGACGAGCGGCTGGTCGAGTTCATCGAGCTGCCCAGCCACCCGTGCTGGATCGCCACCCAGGCTCACCCCGAGTTCAAGAGCCGTCCCGACCGGCCCCACCCGCTGTTCGCGTCGTTCGTCGCGGCGGCGAAGCGGCGCAACGAGGGCCGGGTCCCGCGCCTGCCGATCGACGACGTCGCGCCGGTCGCGTAGCGCGCAGGAGATGGCACAGTTCCGGGTCACCGGCGAGTCCGAGGTCGCCCGGGCCGGGTTCTTGCGCATCGTCGACCGGC
>Ga0070741_10005195_pt1 | contig 29227 bp, 27 predicted proteins | sample Coa_R1_4_FD_66440 | JGI IMG/M metagenome (GOLD analysis project Ga0070741, IMG submission 66440) | Surface soil microbial communities from Centralia Pennsylvania, which are recovering from an underground coalmine fire - Coalmine... | ecosystem: Environmental > Terrestrial > Soil > Unclassified ... | reverse complement strand
GATGAGGAAACCTTCAACCTCACGGCCGCGCCGACCCCCGCCGCTCCACCAAGGCACCTTGGAGGATGCGCTCGAACGACTTGCGCTCAGAGACGTCACGAGCAAACGGATGTTTGGCGGCCTCTGTTACTACACGGACGAAAAGCCGTTCGCTATTCTGCTTGGTGAAGACTTAGCCCTAAAATTGCCCGCGGTGCAGTTGCGTGCCGGCTGTGCCCAAGGAGATGGGAGGGTTTTCAATCCTGGCGGTGGCGACTTCCTCATGCGTGAATACCTGAAGTTGAGTGCTCAGGCGCTGATGGATGAAGCGCAAATCGACGCTTACGTGTTAGCAAGTTATCGTTTCATTGCTGGGCAGAGGGGGGGCGAGGGCGGGGGGCTAGGATACGATGACCTGCGGCGGGGACGTGACGCACTGTACAGACGAAAAATGTAGTCAGAATGGCGGCTCCACGCCGCTTTCCCATGCCATAAAACGTTCCAGTTCATCTTTTACAGAGCGGTAGACAAAGCGGAGAATCATGACATCGTCCACATAGCCGATGCCAGGAAGAAAATCCGGGATTAAGTCCAACGGTGACGCGAAATAGGCGATAGCGACGATGATCAAGATCAAACTCTCCCAAGGAATACGCTTGTACTTCCCGCTACAAAAGGATCGCAGGAGACGCAGCATAGCCAACAAATACAGCCACAGGTCCTTAAACGCGTTTTTGTCGACTTGCTGGGCCTTCTCGGTCGCGCTGTCGAGCAAGGTCTTGAGTTTGCGTGGTTGCCGGGCGAAGGATTCGGCCTGTGCTCGTCCGTCCTTGACGACGGCCGCGACCTGCATCTTGGGGATCGATTGGCTTGCGATTGAAGGGGTGGATTCCTCACTGAGGGTCTGACGACGTCTCCTAGTAGTCAGCTTTTTCATTATCTCTCTCCGGCTACGAGCATTACAATACATTAGGCGACTCGTCCATATCACTGTACGTGAAGGGAAAGGGTGGCCGTAGGGCGGGTGGGGCGCCGAGCCCTTTTCCCCGCCGTTGGGTGAGTGCTGCCTAGGAATGTGCTAGCATGCCGGGTGGATTCAGTTTGAACGAAAGGGGTGCGCGATGGTGGAATCGGCCTATGCGACGGCACTACGGCAGTTCGACAATGCAATCCGGCATTTGGATTTACAACCGGGGATTGCCGATTACTTACGGGTGCCGAAGCGCGAGATTACTGTCAACTTTCCCGTGGAGATGGAGGACAAGTCGGTGCGCGTGTTTACCGGCTATCGGGTGCATCACAACACGGCGCTGGGACCGACCAAGGGCGGAATTCGCTATCATCCGGCCACGACGTTGGATGAAGTGCGTGCCTTAGCGATGTGGATGACGTGGAAATGCGCGGTCGTGAGCATTCCCTACGGCGGCGCGAAAGGTGGAGTGGTGTGTGATCCGAAGACGCTGTCAGTACGTGAACTAGAAAAACTCACGCGGAGGTATGCAACCGAAATTAGTGTATTGATGAGCCCGCAAGGTGATATCCCTGCACCGGACGTTGGCACTGGTGAACGCGAGATGGCGTGGATTATGGACACCTACTCCATGCATCACGGCTATTCGGTGCCGGCGGTAGTGACCGGCAAGCCGGTCGCTGTCGGCGGTTCCCTCGGGCGCGCAGACGCGACCGGGCGAGGTGTGGTTATAACTATGCTTGAGGCGTTGAAGCGTAAGAACATCGCGATCGATGAGACGCGGGTGGTGGTACAGGGATTCGGTAAAGTGGGGGCCCCGGCGGCGTACCTTGCGCAAGAGCGCGGGGCAAAGGTGATCGCCGTGAGTGATGTAAGTGGCGGAGTCTTTCACCCGCACGGACTTGATTTAACTGCGCTGCGGGCGCATGTGAAGGCGCAGGGGGCAGTGACTGGTTTTCCCCAAGGAGAACCGATCAACAATGCCGAGCTGCTCGAATTGGATTGCGATGTGCTCATGCCTTGTGCGATGGAGAATCAGATTACCGCAGCTAACGCGGATCGCGTCAAAGCGAAAATCATTGCCGAAGGTGCCAATGGCCCGCTGACTCCTGAAGCCGATGAAATTCTGCAGCAGAAGGGAGTGTTGGTTATTCCCGATATTCTTTGTAACGCTGGTGGCGTCACAGTTTCGTATTTTGAATGGGTGCAAGATCTACAGTCATTTTTCTGGGGCGAAGACGAAATCAACGAACGGCTGCGGCAAATTATGGTACGCAGCTTTAATCAAGTCTTACGCGTTTCCCACGAAAGGAACATCGACATGCGTACCGCTGCGCAGGTGTTGGCAATTCAACGCGTCGCTGAGGCTGTGCAGTTGCGGGGGATTTATCCCTAATCGATGAGGAATGAGTTGAGTAGCACCGAGGTTCGAGGAGGAACAGCAGCACCTTCTACTCGACACTCATAGCTCAGAGCTAACGGACTCCGTCCCGTTTCACTGTTTCGGCAGTCCCGCCTGCGCGAGGTCGGCAACGACCACTCGGAGCAAGTGATCGGTGTGTAAGTAGGTTTTTGCCGCGGCATGGACCTGCTCGCGAGTGACCTGGCCGATCAGCGTAGGGTAACGGTCAGGGTAGTCCAGCCCGAGGTTGTAAAATTCAAGCACCGGCAGCAGGGCGGCGACGTCACGATTAGAGACAAGGCGTAGTGGGAAGCTGTTCACTAAATACGCTTTGGCCTCGGTGAGCTCTTTTTCGGTCGGCCCTTCTTCGACAAAATGATTGATCACTTTGAGTGACTCTTCCACGGCTTGTGAGGCGCTCGCGTTCTTGGTCTGGAGGACCACGGTAAACGGCCCGGCATGTTTGCGGGCGCTGAAACTGCTACCGATGGAATAGACGAGGGCCAATTCTTCACGAATTTTATCCATCAGGCGAGAGCCGAAACCGCCACCACCGAGAATATAGTTCATGACTTGTACTGCGTAATAGTCGGGATTGGCCCGCGCGATACCAATATGGCCCATGATGACGTTGGCTTGGGTCACCTTTTTGTCGATAGTTATTTGTTTCGCGGCTGGTTGTTGTTCTTCCGGCCAAGAGATATCTGGGATGTCTTCGCGTTGCCATTCGGCCAAGTGGGTCTGAAGAAGCTTGACGAATTTTTCTTGTGTAATGTCCCCCGCGACCGCGATAATCGCGTTGTTCGGTCGGAAGTAGGTCTGATGGAAGGCTACGACGTCGTCGCGCTTCAGCGCCGCCAGGGTCGCCGCTTGTCCTTCGACTAAACGTCCATACGGATGCTGAGGGTAGAGCTGTTCCAGAAAGGCACGCTGCGCGACCCATCCGGGATCTTCTTCCCGGCTTTGTAAGCCGCCGAGGATTTCGACGCGTTTTTTGTCCAGCTCAGCGACCGGAAAAGTAGGGGAGGTTAAGACCTCGGCAAGCAACGTGAGGGAAGCCGGAAGGTTTTTGGTCAGGGTCGTCAGCGTTATTGAGGTGGTTTCGAGGTCGGCATCGACTCCCAACGACGCGCCCAGAAAATCTAATTCTTCTGCGAGTGCTTGGGCGGAATGTTGCTTGGTGCCGCGCGTCAGCAGTTCGGCGGTCAAATTGGCGACGCCTTCTTTCCCAGCCGGATCCGCCGCCGCCCCGCTTTTCAGCAAGATGTTGATGACCACCATGGGAATGCTGGGTCGTTCAGCCACCAGAAGTACGGCGCCATTGTCGAGTACGGTACGGGTGCCGAGCGGGGCGGCCTCGGCGAAGTTCGTACAGAGAGGGAGTAACAGTATGAGCGGTAGTAGTTGGAATTTCATCCTGGTTCTTTCACATTTCCGGGGCGGAAAGGATTCACCTTGTAAGCCGTCTCTAGTGTAAGGGGCCCCGTGCCGCGCCGGACGGTCGTTCGCGGATCGGCTTCCCTTCAGGGATTAGTATACCAACCGTTCGGTTATCTTCACGGAGATACGTTTTTGCAACGCGCTGCACGTCGGCAGCGGAGACCGCACGGATTCCCGGGACGAACTTGCGAATGAGTTCCCAGTCGCCCAAAGAAGCGTATTCGCCAAGTTGCATGGCGCGATAGAAAAGCGAATCCTGTCCGTAGACGAAAGAAGACTCGACCAAATTCTTGGCGCGCTCGAGTTCTTTGGGGCTCACTCGTTTATTCTGCAAGCGTTCGACTTCCCGGTACAGCGCGCGTTCGGCATCTTGCACACGTTTGCCCGGGGCGAGACGCATCGACAGGGTAAAGAGCGGCGGGTCTTGCGAGGCGCGATCATAATCTGCGTCTGCCCCAAGAGCGAGCGCTTTCTGTTCTACTAGCGCCGTCTGTAAGCGCGAACTACGACCGCCAGCGAGTACGACTGACAGCAACGCTAACGGAAAACTATCTTCACTCTTGAGGGTCGGAACGTGATACGCCGCGACATATAGCGGTAATGAAGCCGGACGTTTGAGTTTCACTCGCCGTTCGCCTCGTTGCGGAGGTTCCACGGATGTCACTTTTGGTGTTGGTACTCCGGCGCGGATGGCCCCAAAAGTCGCTTTGATTTTCGGCAGCAACGCCGCGGGGGAAACGTCCCCGGCGATGACGAGAATGGCGTTGTTCGGCACATAAAAAATCTGTCTGTATGCCTTCACCTCCGGAAGGGTCATGGTTTCGAGATCGCTCATCCAGCCGACGACCGGCCAGCCGTACGGGTGGGCGGTATAGGCCGCCGCACTGACTTGTTCATATAAATCTGCCGCAGGTTCGTCTGCGGTGCGCAGACGACGCTCTTCCATGACAATCTTCCGTTCGGCGGAGAAGCTGGTCTCATCGAGTGTGAGGTTTGCCATACGGTCAGATTCCAGCTCGAGCAAAAGTTCAAGATGTGGGGCCGCAATGTTCTCGAAATAGACGGTGTGATCGTCTGCAGTAAAGGCATTGTGTGATCCCCCTTCTTCTTGCACAAGGCGGGAGAATTCGCCCTGGCCGTACTTTGGGGTGCCGCGGAACATCAGGTGTTCGAGCAAATGCGAGATGCCGGTAATGCCGGTGTGCTCGTTGCGTGACCCGACTCTGTACCACACTTGCAGGGTCACGACCGGGGCGCGGTGGTCCTCGAGTAAGATGACTTCTAATCCGTTCGGGAGTGTTTCCTGGGTGACGGGCCAGTTTTTTTCTTCGGCGAGAAGGAAAGTAGGAGAGAGGAAGGGAAACGTGAGAAGGAAAAGCGCCAGGAAAAAACGTCGCTTATACATGCTGTATATCCTCGACATGCCGCAGCAAACATGGTGTGAAGGCGCGTGTGTTGCTTGGCAAGATTAGCGGGGAACCATTATGCGAATCAACAGGAAAGAGCGCTGTTTCACGAAAGGTCGCGCCTGGTGTGCTAATATTCCCATTTCCCTTTCGTGAAGCGGAAAATTTCGCGTACCGGTGAGGTCTCCACTTGCTCAAAAGGACCTTGCAGCGCTTGTTCTTTGGTTTTCCCCGTGCAACGTAGCGTGCGCTCATAATACGTGAGAGTGCCTATATACGGCGTGTCTACGTACTCGGTCTTTTTCACTTCGATGAAGCGTTGTGGCAAATAGCCGACATACTCGGCGGAGAAGCCGTCGGAATTTTCTGTTATTTTCATTCTTTGTGTACGGTGATATTCTTCAGCCTCAGCCAGCTTCGCCATCCACTCTTGTGTGAACGTCTCAAACGTTGTGCGAACAGTAGCTTCGTCGACCGCGGGGGCGGCTTTCTCTGCAGTTTTCGGGGCTGCCTTCTTTCGTGGGACCGCCGCTTTTACCTTTGTTTGCTTTGCGACAGCTTTTTTGTCTGTTTTCTTTTCAGCCGCATTGGTAAACAGGGGGGATATGAGAAGGCATGCAATGATAATAATGGAGGGATAGAACTTTTTGCAGAAAGAACTACGTCTTGTTTGCATGTTGCCTGTTCCTTACGCGTTCATAAGAAGCGAATCGCGTCTCCTGCTGCTGTCAAAAAAAACGCCAAGAAGGAATCCCGTCTCGGCGTTTATGTAGCTACGATTTCCATCACGACCCATCTTCGTGTCTTCCTTCCTTGCTACCTATCCCACTATGTAGCAGGGTTGGCGTTGTGTAGCAAAAAAGTACTGTGCGGAAAAGGGGGGCACTGGCTGTGAGCGAGACCTCTGTCCGTCTTTACGCACGCAATGCCGCAAGTCCGGGCAAATCTCCCGCTTCTAAGAACTCGAGGGAGGCACCACCCCCAGTCGAGAGATGACTGACTTTTGCGGCCAGCCCAGCCTGCGTAAGTGCAGCGACAGTATCGCCACCGCCGGCAACGCTGAAGCACGGTGTCGTTGCCACAGTCTCGGCGAGCGCGCGCGTGCCGCGGTCGAATGGCGGCATCTCGAACACCCCCATCGGTCCATTCCACAAAATCGTCTGCGCCGAACGTAGTGCCGCACGAAAGGCCGCAATACTTTGTGGCCCGATGTCCACACCAAGGCGATCGCTCTGGATGTCGGGGCCTGAGGTGATAGACGCGACGGCCCCGGGTTGCAATTCCGCGACGACCACATGGTCCTGCGGGACAATAATCGTCACCCCTTGTGCTTTTGCTTTTGCCAATATGCTTGTGACTTCGGGAATCCTGTCCGGCTCAACTAATGATTTGCCAACTTGCACCCCTTGCGCTTGCAGCAAAGTATAGGCCATTGCCCCGCCAATAAGGATGGTATCAGCGCGGGCGAGCAAACTGCCGATCAGAGCGATCTTGTCAAAGACTTGGGCACCACCAAGAATGGCGACGAAAGGGTGTTTTGGAGCTTGCAGTAAACGCGAGAGCGCAGCAACCTCTTTTTGCATCAAGAACCCCACGCCTTTGTGGGCACAATACGTAACCATTCCCACAACCGAGGCATGGGTACGGTGCGAAGAGCCAAAGGCGTCGTTCACATAAACATCGGCGAGCGCGGCAAGCGCGCGGGAAAAACTGTCGTCATTCTTTTCTTCTTCAGGATGAAAACGTAGGTTTTCCAGCACGAGAACGTCACCGTTTGAGAGTCCATCAATTATCTTTTGTACGCCGGGTCCGACACAATCGGGAGCAAGCGGAACCGTGGTTTCTAGTAACGCCGCTAGCCGTGCCGCAGCGGGTTTGAGGCTAAAAGCAGGATCAACTTTGCCCTTTGGCCGTCCCAGGTGTGAGGCAAGGAGTACTTTGGCGCCCTGTTGACGCGCGTAGCGAATAGTCGGCAATGCTTCGCGAATTCGTGTGTCATCGGTGACTTCGCCCGCCTTGTTCAGGGGGACATTGAAGTCAACACGAATGAATACACGTTTGCCCTGGAGTGGTAACTGTTCGATAGTGCGTAATTCCATAGCGACTCCGACGGTGATGTGGGGTCCAGGAATACCAGTACCTACTTGGCGATAGCAAGCGGCACAGTTGTGATGGCGGGAAGGAGGCGAAGGAGAAAACCGGTGATCAAAATAATCGCGTCACTCACTTTTCGTGTCATGCTTGCGTCCTGAAAAGGAAACGGGAGGTCCGGACACCTCCCGTTGATCATCACAGAGCGATACGGTCAATCGTCAAGACTTCTTTACGGTGTGGCTACGACGGTGCCACCGGGCGTTGGAAGCTCGGCGGTTTCGCGTCGATCGGAATGGCTGCGGGTTCCAACGCGAGGTCCAGGACGTCATCCATCGTTTCGACAAAGCGGAACTGCATTTCCTGCCGAACGTTGGCCGGAACGTCTTCCAGGTCTTTTTCGTTGCGTTTGGGCAGGATGACGGTGGTGATGCCGGCACGTCGTGCGGCGAGGACTTTCTCTTTAACACCGCCGATGGGCATCACTTTGCCGCGCAAGGTGATTTCCCCGGTCATCGCGATATGCGAGTGTACCGGGCGGCCGGTAAGTAGGGACGCCAGGGAGGTTGCAATCGTGATTCCAGCGGAGGGGCCGTCTTTGGGAATCGCTCCTGCCGGTACGTGAATGTGCAAATCACAATTCTCGAAAAAGTCGGCAGACATCCCTAAGCGGTCCGCACGAGAGCGGACATAGGAGAGTGCGGCTTGCGCCGACTCTTTCATCACGTCACCCAAGTGTCCGGTGATGGTCAGTCCTTTTTTTCCCGCCATTCGCGTCGACTCGATAAAGAGAATATCGCCACCGTTCGGTGTCCACGCGAGCCCCGTGGCAACCCCTGGCTCTTGCGTGCGCTCGGCCACTTCAGAGAAAAACTTCTCTGGGCCCAGCAGCTCACGCAGCTTGGCGGTGGTGACGAGTGTTTGCTCTGTCTTGCCTTCGGTGACCGTACGCGCGACTTTGCGACAGACGCTACCAAGCTCACGCTCGAGATTTCGTACCCCAGCTTCATGGGTATAACTGCGCGCGATACTAAGAATAGCGTCATCGGTGACGGCGATAAGGTCCTCCGTCAGCCCATTCTCTTTGATCTGTTTGGGAAGCAGATGGCGTTTGGCAATCTCGAGTTTGTCCTCTTCCGTGTAGCCTGCTAATTCGATGACTTCCATCCGATCCCGCAAGGCTGGCGGTACTGGCTCCAGATAGTTGGCTGTAGTGATGAACATCACCTTGGAGAGGTCGAAGGGGACATCGAGGTAGTGGTCAGAAAAAGTGAAGTTCTGTTCTGGGTCGAGCACCTCGAGCAACGCCGACGCCGGATCGCCGCGAAAGTCCATGCCGAGTTTGTCGATTTCATCAAGCATGAACAGCGGATTATGGGAGCCCACTGTGCGGAGTGACTGGATAATACGCCCCGGCAGTGAACCAATGTACGTGCGTCGATGGCCACGAATTTCGGCTTCGTCGCGCACACCGCCAAGCGAGATGCGAGCAAACTTCCGTCCCATGGCTCGTGCGATTGAACGCCCCAAAGACGTTTTTCCTACTCCCGGCGGGCCAACAAAACACAGGATAGGACCTTTTGAATCGTTTTTTAGTTTTCGCACAGCAAGATATTCCAGAATACGGTCTTTGATCTTTTCGAGATCATAATGATCTTCGTCTAAGACTTGCCGGGCATGATGGATGTCCAAATTATCTTCGGTCGAGATCGACCACGGCAAGTTGACGAGCCACTCGAGGTAAGTACGAACCATCGAATGTTCAGCCGACTCCGGGGGAATCATACGCAGCCGGTCGAGTTCGTTATTCGCGGCTTTCAGCGCCTCTTCCGGCATCTTGGCATCGTCGATCTTTTTGCGCAGGTCTTCGATCTCATTGGAGCGGGAATCATTTTCGCCTAGCTCTTTCTGAATCGCGCGCATCTGTTGCCGTAAATAGAATTCCTTCTGATTCTTGTTGAGTTCGCTTTGTACTTGCGACTGGATTTTATTGCCCAGCTCGACAAGTTCAATTTCGCGATTGAGGATCGACGACAATTTTTCCAGGCGGTTGCGCACTTCCAGAGTGTTGAGCAAGTCCTGCTTCTCGTCAACCGAGATGTTGAGATTTGAGGCGATTAAGTCTGAGACCCGCCCCGGGTCTTTGATGTTCATGACTACGCCTTGCAGTTCATCTGGTAAGTAGGGGACCATTGAGACGAACTTAGCAAACTGGCTCACCATATGTGCTTGCAGAGCATCGAGGTCTTTTGACGGGACAAAGGTGTCTTGCAGGTGCGCGACACGCGCACGGAAATAGGGCTCGTATTGCACGTAATCTCGTATCTCGATGCGTTTAACACCTTGCACCAGAATCCGGACGCTGCCGTCGGGATATTTCAACATTTTTAAGATACGTCCGGCACAGCCACGCGCGTACAACGCGTGTGCTGTGGGGTTCTCGTCGTCGGGATTCTTTTGCGTCGCTAAGCCAAGGAGATTGTCTCCTCGGCGGCAATCCTCGACAAGTTTGAGGGATGATCCTCGGGAAATTAGCAACGGAACAATTGCCGAAGGAAAAATGACCACCCCGCGCAGCGGTAAAATAGAAAGCTCGGAAGGAACCACGACACCGCTCAAATCTTCCTCAGAACCCACCGGTCGACTTTCCTGGGTCTGTTCTTCTTCACTACTTGTACTAAATCTTGAGTCTGCCATTGAGGCGTCCTCCATTATTTACGTTTACATTATGAATATGAATACGACGAAGTACTCTAAAAAAAGATAATACATGGTGTCTGCTTGCACAAGGGGTAAAGAGTAGCTACAACCGTGGCGCCCTTAGCCGCGAGTGCAACAGATATATGCCTAGTGATTCTCGTGCGCGTCTCTTTACCTTAGCGGAAGCCAATGCGTTGGTGCCACGATTGGAGCTGATGCTTGAGCGAATGCAGCGGACGAGCCTCATAATCCGTGCAGAAATAGGTACGCTGGCGGAAGAACTCGGAGAAGGGCGTCTTGCGCAGTTGTCCGTGCACCATCTGCTACAACTGAAGCCGGCACTTCACCCGTTGTTCGAGGGACTTTCACAAAGTGTGGAGGAAATTGAAGCGCACGGTTGCCTGTTCAAGGGACTTGAGTTAGGGCTGGTCGATTTCCCTGCACAGATCGACGGCGAGATCGTTGAACTGTGCTGGCAATACGGAGAAAAAGAGGTGGGCTACTACCACGATCGAAAAGAAGGATTTGCCGGCCGGCGTCCGTTGGACCCGCAGGGAAAGCGGCCGCTCTACCAATAGGGGGAAGAGGCAAGTCTCGTGAGACGATACCGGGCAGTGCTTTTTGATTTGTTTGGTACTGTGGCGTTGTTTCGTCAGGAGAAGCTCCCAGTCTTTGAGTGGGAGGGAAAGTCATCGCGCTCGACGATGGGCAAACTGCGAGCGGTAATTGAACAGAAACTGCCACAAATTCCCTTTCCACAGTTTTTTGCGGCGCATACTGATGTGTCTCGTGAATTGGGCGAGACGCGCACTCGCGAGATGCGCGAGTTCCCCTCGGCTCACCGTTTTGCCTTGGTTCTTGCGCGCGTAGGTTTAGATGACTCTGTACGCACCCGACAATTAGCCCAGGAACTTTCTCTGGCACACATGCAATTGCTGGCCGCCGCTACCGATATTCCTATTGCTCACCGAGAATTCCTCGCTGATACGCAGCAACGCTATCGCGTTGCACTTGTGTCGAACTTTGATCACGGGGCAACGGCGCGTCACATTCTTCAACGCGACGAGGCCGTGTATTACTTTGAGCATATCGTCATTTCTGATGAGCATGGATGGCGTAAGCCGCATGCGCGCATTTTTACCGATGCGCTCGCTGCACTCGGAGTCGAACCGCGAGACGCGTTGTTTGTCGGCGATTCGCCACATGACGACATTCGTGGAGCCGCTGGTGTCGGCATGGATGTGGCGTGGGTCAATGCCCAGGACGCTCCGCTGCCAGACGGCTTTCCTGCGCCACACTGTGTTATACGAGCTATTCCGGAATTGCGTCCCGTTCTCTCTCTATAAGCGTCCTATTGGAGGAGTCAGATATGCCGCGCAAGCTGCAAGTTGCCGTCGTTGGGGACAATAGCCCTTCACCTGACGTGACACAGTGGGCCGAAGAAGTGGGACAACTGTTAGCGAAACATAATGCTGTGGTTATCTGCGGTGGATTAGGTGGTGTGATGGCCGCAGTCGCCCGTGGTGCGGCGACGCAGGGTGGAATAACGGTCGGGATCTTACCTACCTATGAGGCGGCGAGTGGTAATTCGTCACTCTCCATTGTGATTCCCTCAGGGGTCGGACATGCGCGGAACGTAATGGTGGCGGCGGCTGGAGATGCGGTGATCGCGTTACCGGGGTCGTACGGCACCTTGTCGGAAGTCGCGCTTGCGCTCAAGTTAGGAAAAACGGTGATCGGCGTAAATGCGTGGGAAGACATCAAGGGCGTTCAGGCGGCAAAGACGCCAAGTGAAGCGGTGATACTGGCGCTTGCCGCAGCGCATCGGCTCAACAGCTAGGCGTATTCTTTTGCCGTCCGATTTAACCTTGCCGTGTCCCTGTTCCGCCCTGGCGTAAGCGTTTACGTAAGATGGGAATGGCGTTGATCTTTATTTCTCGTAGTAAGTCCCAATAAATGCCACGCGGCCGCGGGTAGACTGCGCGGGTGGCGATGACTTCTGTCGGCGTGATGACAAAGTCAACCGGAAGATCATGCGGAAACATGGGGATTTTATGGAGGATAAGTTGGAGTGGATGAATAGTCGTGACGATCGGGGTGAGTTCGCGGACTTTGCCCTCTTCGCGGAGTAACCCATATTCCAGATCGGAAAATCCGCCGCCTTTGCCGAGTCGTGCCCCATCTCGGCTGGCCGCGACTGAACCGCTGACGATCAAGTCGGCGTGACGCATCTCACGGGGAGTGACAAGACGGCCATACTTGAGGGCCCCGCGAATGCTTGCCGCTACCGCAATACGGGCGCCGAGTCGTTGCGGGTCGAGTTCGACAAAACATTTCTCTGCGCGAAGGCGTGGCACAGCGAGGTACAGAATCTTGCCGTCTGCCAATGCGGCACGCCGCACCGGGAGCTGGGGGGCGTCCGAACTTACCTTGATGACTTGCGCTTTGCGCCAAACGGTTAACTCGCGCAGGAGCATGGCGGCGCGTTCCGTGCCGGTAAAATTGGGGATTCTTCCCTGGGGGCCTGGAAAACGGGTGATCCCTTGCTGTGTGAGCAGACTCCAGATTGCCTTGCGAATTTCGGCCTTTAGCGTTGCGGCTTGGATATTGTTGGGGTAACGCTCACGTACGGGCATATGTGTGTCACGCTAGGCAATGTGTCATCGGCGTTTCCATACAGACCACAGAACGAATAAAAAAACAATATGATGCTACTATGAGAGCCCTCTGAGTTGAGAATTCCTGTCGGAAAATCTATACACAAGAACGATGCACGGACTGCGTGCGGGAGCAAAGGGAGCCGACTCCCGCTTTTGCTTCGCACGCGTTAAAGAGATTGTAGTAGAGAACAATAGCGTAGTGCAAATAACCTTGGTGTATAAAGGACTGAGCTGATCATAGCTACAGAAGGAGTATGTATGTCTGCCAAAGAAAACCATCCTGAACCGTCGGTCGCCGGGGTGGATATCGTTCCACACGTCAAGCAAATCGAACGCTTTCTGCGAGTGTTGACGTGGCAACTGTTCTTTCTGTTGGCTATTCTCTTGTACCTCGCTTTACGCCCACAGCCGGGACGGTATCAGTTTACGATTGCGGGAGAAGACGCCGGAGTCTTTGACACCGCCTACGGGAGCGCCCATTTAGTGAAACTCCAGAAACAGGTGTTGAAGCCCGGGGAAACGCCTCCTGTCGGTGCCTCCGCCCCTGGAACGGAGCCCACCACTCCCGAGAACGCCGGGACGAAGTAACAACTAGAGACGGTTTATTGAAAAACAAAAGGAGGGGCTATGGATCGTTTGGGTGTTGTGCTGTCGACGGCGACCGAAGCGCCGCCGAAAGAATTTGTCGAACTCGGCAAGCTTGCCGAAGATGCGGGCTATGCGGCGATTTTGGTGAACGAAGGTCGTGGGGACGCGCTTGCTTGCACAGAGGCAATCGCGATTGCGACTTCGCATATTAAGGTCGGGACGAACATTGCGAACATTTATTTCCGTCACCCATTTCTTGCTGCCATGACCGCTGCGACGATTGATGAGTTATCAGATGGACGTTTGCTGCTGGGGTTCGGAATCAGCCATCGACCATTGCTTGAGTCTCTGGGGATCACAATGGACCAGCCACGGAGATACATGCATCACTATGCGCAAACGGTGAAGAATATACTGACTGGCAAACAAATGGGTTCATTCTTTCGTCCGCGCCCGTCTCTCCACCCTGTGCCTGTCTATGTTGGGGCAGTGACGGTTGAATCCGCGGAGGTCGGTGGCGAAGTGGCGGATGGCATTATGCCGTTCTTGCCGGCGCGGTCGTATCTCCCGAGTTTGGTGCGTGCGGCGAAAGCGGCAGCGCAACGAGCGGGGAAAGATCCGAACGTTGTCGATTGTATTGTCAGCATTCCGACCTTTATTTCTGACGATCTAGAACAAGCGCGGTCTGCGGCTCGGTATAATCTCGCTTTCTTCGCGCAGTTACCGTTTTATCGCAAGCAATGGCGTCGCTGTGGGTTTGTCGACGAGGTCAACGCGATGCAAGAAGCCTGGAAGAAAAACGACCGACGGGCCGCGGCTGCGCTGGTGTCTGATCGCATGGTTGACGAGGTCTGTGTGTTTGGTCCAGCAAGTCTGTGTCGTGAGCAACTGGCTGCATTTCACGAAGCCGGAGCGGCGATGCCAGTCATCGCAGTCAGCCCTGTGAATGAAGAGCGGCTTGCCGCAACACGGAAAGCTTTGCGTTTGCTGGCGCCATAGCTAATGATCAGTTCGCTCCCTTGCTGAGCAAACGTCCATTTATTATAAATACTGGTAAGGGTGGTACTGAGACCGGCCGGTCACCCGGCGAAACTTCTCAGAGTGCACCAGCTCCATGAGGGAAACAAATCTTTCTACGCCGCACCGAGTGCCTTATCGAGTCACAATTGTCGTGCTCGTTTTGCTCTGGATTTCCGTAGCAAACGGGGGCGCTGCTGAGATTCCCTCTGCTGGTCGCACTTGGAAAACGGTCGACGAACTGTCCCCAGAGGAGTTGCAAAACATCGATCTGCGAACTGAGACTCCACGCGACTCGCAGGTTTCCTATCTTCCTGCGGAAGCGTACCCGTTCGCTGCTCCGTACACGGCAGAAGAGATGGGCTATCGCGTAATGGAATTTACCCAGCGCCCACGCTGGTCATGTGTCTTTGCTAACTTGTGGGGATCGATCACACCGCAAGGTGTTCTCTTGAATCCAGGCAAATCGATCACTTTTATGGATTATTATGGCCCGGACGGAGTCGGGGCAGAATTTTTACGTAAGCCCGGCGAGGAACTGTATCGTTATTTGAACCAGAATACTTTTCCGCCGGATGCGGAGGGGTCGCAGCGCATGACAGTCCGCTATCGCACTGACCGGACGTTTATCAAGAAAGAAGAGTCGTTTATGTATTCGCCGTCGATCCGACGTGTTCGTCACCAAGCGCCGAATCGTCGGCAAGATAGATTCCCCAACCAAGCCCAGACGACTGATGACGCGAACGGCCGTGATGCATGGGAGTTTTCTTGGCGGCTTGTCGGAACCGACATTCTTTCGCAGACAGTACGATTTCCGGTGACGCGGCCGACAATTGTGATTGGCAACACCGGCGACGGAAATCTGCACGAAGTCCCGACCGCTGATCTTAAAATCATGGGTAAAGCCTATCCTTATTACCATGAAGACCGCGGTGTCGAGTGTTACGTGGTTGAGGCCCAGGCGCGTGAAGATTGGTTGCCGAATTACTATGTGCCGCGCATCCTCTATTGGTTAGAGAAACATTCATTTTATCCTCTGCGCATCGAACAGTATGGACCGGACGGGAAGTTGGCATTTATCGAAGTGCGCATGACCGAGATGTTTAATCCCAGTATGGGTGAACGTGGATATGGACCGATGCTCATTACGTATTGGCACGTCGGTTCTGACGTTCTCACCTACAACGTGCGAGACAATCACCGGCTGAGACAGTGGAGCGCCGACGAGCGGGAAGTTTTTTTCAACCCTGACTTCATGCGTCGGCAATGGTATCTGGATTTGTCAGTGAAGAGTCAAATGGAAATCCCCGATCCTGACTTGTTCTACTTACGGCCTTCGCTCGAAGAAGGGAAATTCCCCCAGTTCCGCCCTCTACAACTACCAACGGAGGTCGCGGAAAGAATCTCGGCTCAGGATGCGGCCGGACAACTGGTATTTGAGATAAATAAGACAACTCTTCCTGCCGCAGCTCTGGCCAAACTTCCTGCGACTGAAGCCACGGTCCCACCGTGTGCGCCGTCTACCCCTGATGCGCAGCGGTCAGATGCGTATGCCCAAACCCCGGAACGACCGACATCAGTTGAGGTCCGATAGTGTACTTCTTTGTCTCCTAACGTCCACTTTGTGGACCGTCAGGCGAATGCTGTTAAGGCGTGTATGTTTCATTGCTACGGCATGATTCACGGGCGATTCCAACCGTTTCACAATGGCCATTGGCAGTATGCAAAAGCCGCGTTGGCACGCTGTGACGTTCTGATCATCGGTATTACCAACCCAGATCCGTCACTGATTGTGCATGAAGAGGCAGACGATGTGCGCCATCTGCCCGAGGCTAATATCTTTACGTTCTTCGAGCGGCAACAGATGATTCAGGCGACGTTGATTGACGCGGGAGTACCCCTCACTCGTGTCGCGATTGTTCCGTTTCCGGTTCACCATCCTGAACGATGGTTATATTACTGTCCTCGCGATACCGTCCAATTCGTCCGTATCTTCTCGCCTTGGGGGAAAGAAAAGCTCCGCCGCTTTCGTGACCGTGGTTGGCGAGTGGCAGTGCTTGATGAAGGCACAGCAAAAGAGGTCAGCGGCAGTGAGGTTCGTCGCCGCATGCGGGAGGGAGAGAGGTGGGAAGAGCTTGTGCCGTCTGGTGTTGCGCGGGTTCTAAAAGAGACCGATGGGATCGAGCGGCTACGGAAAGTGGGGAATGCTAGCGCGGGTAAAGGGCAAAGGCGGATAAAAGATAAAAGATAAAGGGATAAGAAGCGCCCAACAGATATCATTATTTTTCCTCCATTATCCCTTCCCCTTTATCCTTTATCCTGTCGTCTACTTATGAACATCCTCTTCGTCATCTTTGACGGCCTTGCCGATCGACCACAGAAAATCCTTGGCGGCAAGACTCCCCTTGAAGCGGCACGCACGCCGAACCTCGATAAACTCGCTGAACTAGGCATGACCGGGCTGCTGGTTCCGTGGGCGCCCGGGATTCCAGTGGAGAGCGAGTTCTCCCATTTCGTACTCTTCGGCTATCCGGCCGAAAAATTTCCCGGGCGTGCGGCGTTTGAAGCAATCGGTCGAGGTTTTGACGTTCCTTCAGAGGCTGTCGTCATGTTGGCGAGTTTTGCGGCCACATCAGTTTGTGAGGGTAATATGCGCCGCGAAAGGATTTTATGGGAAGGGCGATGTGCGCGAGATGAAAGCGACTGTGAGGTGTTGTGCGCCGCTCTTGCGATGCATGAAGCCAACAGGATTCGCTTCTCTCTCCAGTCTTGTAGCCGTTGTGAGGCGATACTAACGCTGACCGGCAACCCTAGCCGATATGTTTCTGATGTCGATCCGTTCTACAATGGAGCGCTCGTCGCCTCGGCAGTGCCATTAGAAGAAGACCCAGACCAAGAGAATGCCGCGCGAACCGCAATCGCACTGAACACCTATCTCCGCTGGGTGTATGCTCGATTGACGGAACACCCAGTGAATCGTGAGCGCCAAAAGTTGGGCCTACTGCCGATCAACTTCCTGCTGACCAAATGGGCGGCGGTGCGACCTGACGTCGCGCCATTTCAGGAACAAAACGGTTTACGGGCTGCGAGCATAGAAAACTATCCGCTCTATATTGGTATTGCGCGTGTTTGCGGCATGACGTCAGTGACGGTTCCACACCGTGAAGATATTGCCGACGATTTTAGGGAAAAGCTTTGTGCGGCTGAGACACTCTTCCGACAAGGTTACGAGTTTGTTCATCTCCACGCCAAAGGGCCGGACGTTGCGGCGCATCAAAAAGATCCGCTCAGGAAACTGCACGCAATCGAATTACTTGACGCCACTCTTGGTGACCTGGTGAAACACATTGAACGTGAGGATGGCCTGCTCGTTGTGATTAGCGGTGATCATGCAACACCAAGCAGCGGACGGTTGATTCATTCAGGAGAAGCGGTACCACTACTGATCGCAGGTGGGCCGAATGTGCTTAGCGACCACGTCAGAGAATTTCACGAACGGGCGGTCATCACTGGTGGTTTAGGGCATGTGTATGGAACCGATATGATGCCGATTCTACTCAACCTCACTGATCGTGTACGGCTTCACGGCATGCGGCATCAGCCTCAGGCTCGACCATATTGGCAACAGCAGCCACGTCCATTTAACGTGCTGACGGACAAATAACTTCGGTCCTCGAGTCTCCTTTCAGTTGTCCTTGTTTTGCGTTTTCGCAGTTCTTTTCGTTCACTCGTACGAAGTTTGGGGCGGCGAGTGAGACAAGAAGGCCCAGCACGAGAACCAACGCGTGCATGAGCAAGATAAATTTCACTTCTCTGCGAAACATAAAGCAAGACTATTTCGCAAAAGCGTAATCGTCAACTTTGCGATGGCTCTTTCACCGGCTTAATACATTCCAGGCCATCAACATAGGGACGCAACGCGGGTGGAATGATAACTGATCCGTCTTCCTGTTGATAGTTCTCTAAAATGGCGATCCACAAGCGACCAATGGCCAGGCCGGAACCGTTGAGCGTATGAACAAACTCAGGTTTGGCCTTTGGTGCGCGGCGGAAGCGAATCTGCGCACGTCGCGCTTGGAATGCCTCACAGTTTGAGCAGGAAGAAATTTCTCGGTAGGTGTTTTGGCTTGGCAACCAGACTTCGATGTCATAGGTCTTTGCCGCGCCAAAGCCCATATCGCCTGTGGACAGGACAACCGTTCGGTATGCCAGGCCGAGGGTTTCGAGCACCGTCTCGGCGTTGCGCGTGAGAGATTCGAGTTCTTGGTATGAGTCTTCTGGGCGAGTCAGCTTGACCAGTTCGACTTTATCAAACTGATGCTGACGAATGAGGCCGCGTACATCCTTGCCATAACTACCGGCTTCAGAACGGAAACACGGCGTGTATGCGGTCATCTTGATTGGTAACTGTACGTTATCAAGAATCTCGCCGGCATAAATGTTTGTGACCGGCACTTCCGCCGTTGGAATCAGGTAGAAATTGCGTTCGTCGGTTAGCTTGAACAGATCCGCCTCAAACTTAGGTAACTGACCGGTGCCGTACAACGTTTGACTGTTCACTATGAATGGTGGAAGTACTTCAGTGTACCCATGTTTTTTGGTGTGTAAGTCGAGACAAAAGTTGATCAATGCGCGTTCAAGACGGGCACCGATGCCGGTAAGGATTGAGAAGCGTGCCCCGGTGATTTTCGCGGCCCGTTCGAGATCAAGAATGCCTAAGTTCGTTGCCACATCGACGTGATCACGAGGAGTGAAGGAGAACTGAAACGGCTCGCCCCAGTTCTTCACCACCAGATTAGCGGATTCATCACTTCCTACAGGAACGCTTTCATGGGGCAGATTGGGCAGGGTCGCCAACAGTGCGTTCAATTCGGTTTCGACTGCGGCAAGGTCGGCTTCAATCGCCGGCATACGTTCGCCCAGCGCGCGGACGGCGGCGCCACGTTTCTCGGCTTCCTCTTTGTGGCCGGCCTTCATCAGTTTGCCGATTTCCTGACTCTCGCGATTGCGGGCGGCCTTGAGGTCTTCGCCCTCACGGATAAGGGTGCGACGACGTTCATCAAGTGAAGCGAAATTATCAAGCGTCGCTACCGAGAAGTTACGCTGTCTGAGTTTTGTGCGCACGACATCCAGATTCGTACGCAGAAAATTCACATCATGCATGACGTACTGGCTCCTCATTCAACAAAGGTCAGACAGGTAACCTATCGGTCTGTCACGTGCTGTCAACCTGTCAACCGACTCAAGCTGATTTGCAAAATTAGGGAATTGCCGGAGTTCGACCGGTATGCTTGAATTCCTCCCTACGAAAAGGAGGAAGCTGAGATGCTTGGAGCCTTTGCCCATGTCGGAATTACTGTCAGTGATATGGACCGAGCCATACACTTTTACCGCGATGTCTTGGGTCTCAACTTAGTCGGCGATGTGACGTTTGCCGGAGAGGAAGCGGATTCGCTAACGCAAGAAAAGGGGGCGCAGTTGCGGGCAGTGTATCTGCGCAGTAGCGAGGAACCAAAAGGCGCCCCAATCGAGCTGTTACACTTCGTCACGCCTAAGGCAGAAGGAGAACCGTACGCCGGGATCCGCAATCCTGGGATTACAGAGGTTGCCTTTTGGGTAAAGGATATTGAGGAGACGTATACAAAACTCAAGGCCCATGGCGTTCCGTTCTACTCGACGCCGCAGCTCTTCGACCTTGATGGATATAAGGTCAAGGCGGTGTATTTTCGTGATCCTGATGGAACGACGCTGGAGTTATTGCAACGAGCGTAATGTGATAGCTGTTTCGGTCTGCTGAACTGGCGACCTCTGATCGATATTATGCGGCCATCTGTTTAGAGAGCGCCTCGGTTGTAAAGCCGCCGACAATTTCCCCATTATCTGTGTACAGCCAATCGTTGACCTGCTTGATAGCTACCATGACAGTATCACCTGCATGGAGGTTGCGCAGATAGATGGGATCATTGTCTAGCGTGCCTGTGATCTCTTCGTCATTTATCGAACTGACGAGAAGCCACATATACTCGGTTTCCTGACCGTCCGTGAATGGCGCTTTAACGGCAAAGGCTTGGTCTGGATGTCTATGGTCAAAGGCGTTCACGAACACTGACCACATCGAGTTCGCTTTGTGTGCCGCTTCTTCCATCTGGGTGTCGTTTGCAGCGACGCGGACGGCGGGGACATCGACGAGTTCCGCGACCGCTCTGAGTGGGTGTACTCCTTGGAGATACTCAATCAGCGTTGGATGCCACACGTTCAGTTGACTGGTTTCTGGACAGCAAAGGCCGACGCAATTATCGTCGGCGAGTGCTGCGATGATACGACCCAAACGTCGGTAGATATCTTCGGCCGTGGCATTCGCCGGAGCCTCAAGGAGATCGACTGACAGCCAAGCGGCATGCTCTCGGACCACCTGTTGTAAGCGAACATTTGGGATGTTCGCTGGAGTGTTCGCTGTTTGCTCAATATAGGGACCAGCCGAATTGTTCACACGAAAGGAATAGCCGTCTACGTGGATGCGAAAGGCTGGCGAAGTGTTGATAATGGTGTTGAGCGCCTGGAGATTATCGGTGTCACATACTACTCCGAGTGCGACTGCGATTTTCTGACGCAGTTGGTCGACGGTGAGGTCGCGTGGTGAACGTAGGAGGAGAACCAACGACTGTAATGAGGTTGCGGGTTGTTCCGGCGCCGTTGCACGCCACAGCAAGGTGAATCCGATCGCCAGTGCAAGTGTTGCACCGGCTTGTTGCCACAGAAAACGCGGATCTGCTTCGGCAACGGTAACATTATATGCGAACCAGAGGACTTGGGTGAGCAACAAGAGGCTCAAAAACCCAAGGCTGATCTCGGCCAGTTTGGTCTTCATTCATGCTCCTTGTGATCCCCCTTTGCACGCTCAGTATCCTGTATCGGCCCAGGCACAAGTGGCTTTATTGATGGGAGGCATGGACAATGAAGCTTGAGAGACTGGTGAGGTGCTGCTCTAGTGCCCACCGAACGCGGATTTCCGCGTCACGTGTCGTTTATCGGTATCGTCATTGACCGTCGCTTCCTAACTAAATGACGTAGGTGTATGACAGGGGTAGACACCGTGCGTGTGAGTGGTGGTTTCAAATAACGTAGGAGGACTCTTAGGGACGGTACCTATCGTTCCTTTCCCTCACACTGGCTATCTTGGAATGCGTCATTCACTACTCGCGCAAGGCGAACACCGGCTTTGGCCAGTTGACTGTCAACAATAGGCAGGTTGGCCCTGTAGTAGTCGGAGCGGAGTATGTGATTTGCGGGAACATTATAGGCGTAGGTACGCGCAAGCTGGTGAGCTTCAAGCACCCAATCGACTATAGTGCCGCGTTGAAGTGCTTCAAGGTTATGAGAAGCAACCCACGTCATCAGACGACGAACATAGGCGCGTTCTCCCCAGCGCGTACGAAACAGTAACTCGTTGTCCCAGACGGCGTGCAGATTTGTGGGTGCGCCAAAGAATGAGACCATAGTATCATTGCCGCCACGATCGTTGTTATCGATGCAATGGAGCGGTTGATGGGCATCGGCAACGAGGTGGACCAGAAACGCAAGCGCTTCGTAGCGGGCCTCCATCCGCTGACTACCGTCAGCGAGGATCCGTTGGTACTTGATGACGGCCGCAATCACACAGTCATCGGTTGGGCAATCTCTGCGCGCATCATAGTCGGAGGCATCGAAGGGAATGTTGACATAGTGCCACGGACTGGTCTCGGGTCTGGTTTCGCGCCAGAGGTCGGCGTCATTAGCTATTTCTACTAAGGACCGTGAGTCGGTGAAGCGAGCGAGTTGTTGTCGTGCGTCCTGGGAGAGGTGGGCAATCGCGATGTGAGCAACGATGCGATGTGCCTGCGTTCCCCAAGCCTGAGCGAGGGGGGGTGGCAGGGAGAAAGAGAAACTGACTATGAGGATGGCACAGATATCCCAACGTACTGGTAGTCGTTGCTTATGCAAAAGATGAGTCTTCTTCATCTGCGAAGACCTTTTGTCGGTTTTGTTGGTACGATACACCAATAGTGGTCCACTTATGTGCGTATAAAGAAAGAGGGGCAAGGATGACGATTGCACCGTATGTTGCCAAAAAGTTTGCGTTGGGCGGGTTGGTAGGGATTTCCGATCAGACGCTCGACATGCATTTCAAGTTATATGAAGGGTATGTTGCCCAAACCAATCACCTCACGGCGCAACTCAGTGAGATGTCGAAAGGCGGGCCAATCGGTCAAGACAAAATGGCTGCGTATTCCGAACTTACCCGCCGACTCGGTTTTGAGTATAACGGCATGGTCCTGCACGAGTATTACTTCGAGAACCTTAAGAAGGGGAGTGCCACCGGACCGAGCCCGAACTCGGCGTTTATGAACGCGGTCCAGGCGAGCCACGGCAGCTATGAGGCATGGAAAGCCGATTTTGTGACGATCGGCAAAATGCGCGGGGTTGGCTGGGCGGTGTGCTATCAGAACCCAGTCACCGGGCGTCTTTCCAACCACTGGATCACGCTACATGAAGAGGGAAATATTGCGGGGTTCAGGCCGGTCCTCGTGATGGATGTTTGGGAACATGCGTTTCTACTCGACTACAAACCGGCGGAGCGACCGAAGTACATTGATGCCTTTCTGGCGAACGTCGACTGGCAGGCAGTGGAGACACGACTGAGGAAGTAATAATGAGTGACAACACCCTCGTCTCGCCAGGCAAGTCCAAGAACTTGCCTGGGCGAGTGACTAGTCTTCGTTGTGTTTTACTTGAGCGAGCTATCAAGTGTCTCGACGGAAGGCGCGAAGTAGAAAGAGCCAGAAGCAGGATTGCTGAAGTCAGTCAGTTTGTCCCGCACCCCACCGTCGGCTGCGTACATGGCTCGCAGTCGTTCGCGAAACGGCGCCTGGGCTTTGCAGAAGGCCATGAAATACAACCCGACCGTGCCATCGTGGAACGCATAGGGAGTTGAGCGGCGCGCAATCTCATCCCGCTTCGGTTTGGTAGCGTCGGCAGTTGCGCCCTGGCGCAGCTCGACGTGCGCAAGGTGAGAATGAGCCGGTTGCTTCTCTAAGCGGGTGGAATCAGCCTTGGTTCGGCCAAAGACGCCCTCTTGCTCCCCTAATGACTGCTTTTCCCAGGCGACGAGGTCGTGAACCCAGCGTTGGGCAAGAATGAAGCTGCCGCCTGCACCAGGTTGACCATCAGGAACAATAGCAACTTCACGCTCCCGATCCGGTGTTGGATTACCAGTCCCGTCGATGAAGCCAGTCATGTCGAGCGAGTTGCCGTAAATGAAGGTCATCGTCTCACGAGCGACTTTCATGTGCCCGGCAAGCGCTTGACGTGCGTCCCATTGCGCCTTCCAGACTTGATCTTTGCGCGGGCTATTCATCCAGAAGAGAAGTTCTTCTTGCGTACCTTTTGCTTCGCGTCCGCTGCCGTCAATGGATTTGACGGTTTCAAAAGGTTGGAAGTCATTAGGGATATCTTTACTCAGATCCTTCAATAGGGTTGGCCCAAAACCGAGGACGAGGTTGATTCCTTGGTCTTTACAGACTTTGCGCAGGTTGGTGATGACGGACTTAATATGGGTTAGATTTGCTCCGGCCTCACGGCTTAGGTGTACGTACCATTGATGTTGGCCCATCGTGGCAAAAATTGCCGGTTGTGGTGTTGGCATAACCTCCTCCTTAGCTGAGAATAAAATAATGCGTGATCCTATTAGCCACGCCTAGCGATTGCTGTCAAGGATTCCCTCTCGGAAAGTTAAGGATTCGGGGAGTTTACCAGATTCCTACGCAAACGTTCCTCAATCCAGATATAGGTCATTCTCAATCCTTGTTCGGGAGTAGTTGCGGGGGCTGCGCCAGCTACTTGGGCAAGGTTGGTATCCTGTACGACTCTTCGTTCAGAGATATCGGGTCCGGTGACGTAGTGTTTGGCTACCTGTATTCCTGCAACGCGAGCGATACTTTCGGCGAGTTGATTGACGATAAGCGGAGGGTACGGGCTGCGGATTGCCGAGATGGGGTGAGAGGAAAGCATCGCTTCATATAGAGCGGAGACACAAGCATCAATGTAACGGAAAGAGCGAGTCTGCTCCCCATCCCTCCAATTTCGATGTACGGAGCCTGGGTTAATTTTGCGTGCGCTATTTTTCGACACAACGCTGCGGGTGCATGTTCTTTATCGCCTCCCCGCAGGGAATATGGTCCGAAAACATTTTAAGCGGGTCGATGTGGACAGACCCAAGCCCGGTCCTGATGTAATTGTGGGGGTGCACTTCTATGGTTTTGGGAACGGAGACAAGAGAAAGGGGGCAGAGGCGTCCTGCATTGCCCATCTGTGAATAGCGCTTGCGAGGAGCTTACATTCCCTAAGCGTATTCCCGTTTGTACTCCTCCTACGAGTAGTGACCTGCCGATCCTGGTACTTGCCGTAGGAAAAGATGTAGAGCAACGCAGGACGGCCTCCTTGGGGGACTCCTGCATAGCGTAAAGCTGTGTGTAGGGGCAATCGAGGAAAAGGTAGAATTACAAATACAGCAGAAGGAGGGGATGCTCGCCGGGAGAAAACGGGGGCACCCTCAGTCTCTGCGCCTTCTGGTGAGATTTTGTGCAGGCGTCAAGACGCTTGGTGATGAGCAACGGATCAAGACAACGACACAATGCCACGTTTAAGAGCAGTGGTTACGGCCTGGGTGCGGTCGCTGGCACCCAGTTTTCCCAGAATGTTGTTGACGTGGGTCTTTACGGTTCCTTCACTAATAAACAGTGCGGCGGCAATCTGTTTGTTACTCTTTCCCGCCATGAGAAGCCGGAGGACGTCGAGTTCTCGGTGTGTTAATTCGGGGCCAGTCATTCGCTCTGCGAGTTTGGCGGCAACGTCCGGAGGGATACGAGTTTGGCCGGCGTGGACGGCGCGAATGGTGTCGAGGAGCTCCTGAGGGGGGGTATCCTTTAGCAGATAAGCTTTAGCCCCGGCCCGTAGTCCACGATAAATGTCTTCATCGCTGTCATAGGTCGTGAGGACGATAATGCGGGCGGTAGGTGCGTGCTCGCGAATGCTAGTTATGGCGGTCACGCCGTCAACTTCCGGCATGCGTAAATCGAGAAGTGTGACGTCCGGAGTGAGGAGCCGGAACTGTTCGAGCGCCTCGCGGCCGTTATTAGCCTCACCGACTACAGTCATGTCTTCTCGTCGTTCGATGAGTGCGACGAGACCTTCGCGAACAACGGGGTGATCATCAACGATAAGGATACGAATGGGGTTGTTTTTGTTCATAGCGAGGTTGTTCCTCAGGAGAGGTGAGAATTGGGAACTCTGATGACTATTTCAGTTCCTTGGCCGGGAGTGCTCGTGAGAGTAAAGTGGCCGCTAAGGCGCTCCGCCCGTTCGCGCATGCTCGTGAGGCCGAAACCACTGTCAACGAGAGAGGCCTGCGTATCAAACCCCCTGCCATCGTCTTGCACACGCAGATGTAACTCGTGGGTATGAAACTCAAGGGCGAGTGAAATGGTCTGAGGTTGGGCATGTTTCCAGGCATTGATAATAGCCTCTTGGCTTATACGCAAGAGGTTTGCGGCGACTTCGGCAGGCAGAGGACAAGAGGTGCCACGGAGGGTAAAGGTAATGGGAATCTGGGTGGTCGTACTCAGCTGAGCGGTAAGGCGCTCTAGGGCAGTGGGAAGGTCCTGATGCTCCAGAGCCTGAGGGCGTAATGCACGTACAGACCGACGTGCTTCAGTCAGGCTTTCTCGCGCCAGAGTCGCTGCTTGAACTACATGAGCATGAGCATTTTCGGGGGCGGTTGACAGTACTTCTCTTGCGGCTTCCAGCTGGATGACGATTCCGGTTAAACTCTGTGCGAGAGTGTCATGAATTTCTCGCGCTAAGCGATTGCGTTCATCGACCACGGCAGCTTGACGGCGTTGTTCGGCAAATTTTGCCAGTTGTAAGGCGAGGGCGATTTGTTGGGCGAGGGCCTGGGCAAGCTCGATTTCTTCGGGGCGGTAACTATTCACTGCCGTGCTTTGTAAGCTCAGCCATCCGGTTATTTCCTCTTCCAATACTAAGGGCACGAACAAGAGAGATCGGACACCGTGAGAACGCAAGAACTCTCGGTTGGTGAGTCGTGGGTCATGCTCCATGTCGGTGACGAGAATTGGGCGGTGTGTTTCTACCAGTTCCGGCCAGAACTGGGATTCGTCCAAGTCAAGAACAAACTGAGAGGTGTGAGAAACAAGTTCGGTGTTGTCGTGTGCAAACGTCATGTACGGGGTGAAGCCTTCCTGGGACTCTGAGGGCAGCCACAAGTGGGCTCGATACGCCTTGAGTTGTTGCGCAATGGCGGTGAGGACCTGACCCAAGAAAGAATCCAGGGCCGGTTCTGCGGTCAACGCTTTCAGAGTCCGGGCCAAGGCAATGGTCTGCCCTCGGGATACCTCAGCTTCTTCTTGTAGCGAGGCTTGCGTGTTTTTCTGTGACGTTACGTCTTCGAGCGTGCTTACGTGGCCAACTTGTTTACCGTCGGTAGAACGAAGTGGTGTCGCGCGAGCATGAACCCAGCGGATCTCGCCATTCTCACGCGCAAAGCGCCACTCGTAGGAAAACTCATGACCGGCACGTATTGCCGTAACCCACGCAGCGGCAACGGATTCACGATCCTCCGGGTGTACTGCCTCTAACCAACGATTACCGAGAGCGTCGTCCGCGGGTAAGCCGGCAAGTGCTTGCCAACGGGCATTCACGTACACAAGCTCGCCATTGGCATCGGCTTGGGCGATGCCGATAGGGGCGGAGGCGCTGAGCAGACGGTAACGAGCCTCACTATCCCGTAGCGCTTCTTGAGTTTGCCTGCGCTCAAGAATCTCGCGTTCGAGAAGGACATTGGCTTGAGAAAGTTCGACAGTCCGCGCCGCGACGCGGCGTTCCAGCTCTTCGTGTGCTTGCTGGAGTTCTTGCTCAACCCGTTTGCGATCAGCGATCTCTTTCTGTAAGGCCGCATTGATAGTCGTGAGTTCTGCAGTGCGGTCTCGGGTGCGTACAGTTTGGTTCTCACGTGGGAACTGCCGAAGACCCTGCCGCCGATGGTATATGGCAGCGTCTTTCGCGTACAGGTGAACGTAGAGGGGATACCCTGCAATTTCGTAGCGGGCATTGCGATAGGGGAAGATATGCTCATCGCCATGAGTGGTGGAAAGTCGTAACACCCCTTCTGAGGCCGGTTGGCGCTGGATGAGCTGTAGGTAAGCGCCGAACTGACGCTGCTCGGACGGAACAAGGAATGTCGCGAGACTCTGGCCGAGCATTTGTCGCGGTTGATACCCCAAGGCGTACGCAAGACTACCACTCACAAACAGCAAGGTGCCGTTGAGATCGTGGGTGCAGAGGGCTGTTCTGAGCGGCCCTGTAGCTTCGCCTTGCGGACGTTCGAGGTTCCCGACGGAGCGAGGGGCGTGGAGAAAGCGGGCTGGGACGTTGGTCACGTGGCAGTGGAGGGTAAAAAATTTCCCAGTGAGATCTTGAGAGGCGACAACGGTCAGGCTTGCACTTATCAACGGACCCTGGTGAGGCTGGAGGAATACGTCCCAGGCTTCGGCGCTTGACGAGGGGCGAAGGCGGCGTATTCCAGAGAGGAAAAGCTTCCGACTGTCACGTGCCAAATAACGGAGGATGGGCTTGCCGCGCAACGAATCGGGCGGAGTTCGTAAAATCGCCGCCGCGGTGTCGTTCGCCTCTTGAATGGTGCCGGCGATGTCCGTGACCAGATAGCCGTCGAGCGTATCACTTAACAAGCTGTGATTCTCTCGAGTGCCCGGCTGCGGAGGGCGAGTATTAATCTGTGAATCGGCGGGAATCGGCAGCGGGTTGGCTCTGGTCATTATTCGGTCTTTCGATCGGAAATATGAGGAAGTATAGCAGAGATTCCTGCCGGTGCTAATTTTTCACGCGCATCCTGAGGACACAAATACAGTGGGCGTTCGGGACCGGCTGCGGGGTGAGGAGGTGGGAGCGGAGCCCAATCGTACGCCCGGAGTTGAAGTTGCGGTCTCCCGGGTCACGAGTATTCTGTTAGCTAAGGGTATCACAAAAAGTGTTTATGCAGTTGACGTCGTGTCGGTGGGAGTCACGCGAGATTTGCTTCAATGAGCATCGGGCCGGGGGAGCGGAAGGAGTGGCGGAGCGCGGCGGTAAGCGCCTCGCCGGTATCGACGGCACATGCCTCGACCCCAAACCCTTCGGCAACTTTTACGTAGGATATTTCGGGATTATCGAGCCCCGTGAGGGCGAGACTGGCCGGCCCGGGGGTGGTTCTGGCCCGTTCCATTTCCCAGCGGAGGATAGAATAAGCGCGGTTTTTACAAATGATAGTGGTCACATTCTGTTTTTCGCGCGCCATGGTCCAGAGGGACTGGATGGTGTACAGGGAGGATCCGTCGCCTTCCAAACAAATGACCCGTTTCTGTGGCTCGGCGGCAGCGGCCCCGACTGCGCAGGGTAATCCTTGGCCGATGGAACCCCCGGTGAGCGTCATATAGGTGAAGGGGGGGGCGCCGGCTGCGAAGGCGTAGTAGGAGAAACCAGCGGTCGCGCCTTCGTCCATGACGGTGGTGTCCTCGGTTTGCGCTGCGGCGATTGCTTGGCACATGATAAGGGGGGTCAGGGGACCGCGAGGGGCTTGCGGTCGTTCGGCGGCAGGGACGTCGCGGCTGGGCGGGGCCCCAATCGCGTCGGCGAGCGCGAGTAACGCCGAAGCTGGGTCGACTGTGGGCTCGCAGAGCCGGAGTATCTGGGCATTTTCTGCGCATAAGCCGCTCCGACTATTGGGGTAGCCAAAGAAGGCGACAGGTTCGCTCGCGCCGGCGAGAATTACCGTACGATACGCGGCAAGGAGCTGACGGGCAGGCTCGGGGGGATACGGAATTTTGTCTGGACAGATGAGGCCCGCGCCACGGTCTTGTACGGGGGG